>Ga0116169_1002059_pt1 | contig 15383 bp, 15 predicted proteins | sample AD_UKC130_MetaG_FD_89796 | JGI IMG/M metagenome (GOLD analysis project Ga0116169, IMG submission 89796) | Active sludge microbial communities of municipal wastewater-treating anaerobic digesters from Canada - AD_UKC130_MetaG | ecosystem: Engineered > Bioreactor > Anaerobic > Digestate | place...
ATGCCACCTTGCTCGACTCCGCCTGTGCCAGGATAAGCTGCGTCAGGAATTCCTCGGCAGTCTGAAGGGCTTCCTCCCGCCGCTGCAAGATCCCGTATCCGAAGACCGCCTTCTCGGTGGCATAGTGAGCGTCGCCTTCGCCGCCGGTCAGCGCCACCTCAAGCCAATCGGGCACAGCGCTGCCAGCCACCTGGTATCCGTACATCATCGCCAGCCGGGCTTGATCACGGTTGCCGCTCTGACGCAAGGCGTGGGCCTGACTCCGGTAGGCGCGAACCTGCCCCAACCTGGCCTCGGCCCGCTGCCCGGCCGTCGCGGCAGCCGCTTCCGCTTCCTGAAACTTCGCCAACGCCTCGGCGTAACGCTCCTGCTGCAAATACAGCTTGCCCCGCCAGCAATGGCGGATGGATTGCTTCGAGACGAACGGCGTCGACGGCGGACTGGCCGTCGTACCGAACTCCTGTTCGACGAAAGGCGCGGTGGGATCTCCGTGGCCGGCTGGATCCTCGAGGTACGCATGCCACTCTTCCTGTTCGTCGGAAAGCATGAAGGAGGCAAGACGCTGGGCAAGCAATTCATCGCCGGCGGTCAGGTTCGCCGGGTCTGCGATCCCCATGCGAAGCCAGGCCATTCCCTGCTCGCGCATCCCTAAATGACGCATTTCGCTGCCGACCTGGAGCCGGGCCAAGTCCTGCTTGTCTTCGCCGAGGCCGGCCTGCTGCGCCTCAACCAGGGCTGCCTGATAGTGCGCGAGGGCCTGCTCATGCAGCGGACCCATGTCTTCATGAACGACCGAATCGCCTTGCTGGCGGTAGACTTCGCCCAAGGCGAACTCGGCTTCGTAAACGAGATCCGGATGATTCGCCTCGGCCACCGCGGCGGCCATTTGCAACGGCGCGACGGCTTGCTCGAACTGGCCCGCCTTGCTCAGACCGCGGGCCTGCCAGATGAAGGCCCACGCCACCTGCTGGTCACTCGCCTGGCCCGAGGCGTGGTCCGAAACCACCTGCTGGGCCACCTCGTATGCATGATCCAGCGACCAGGAATGTGTCAGGCTCTCCAGGAGTCGCACCCGCGCCCAGTTGCGGGTGGGCGCGTGAGTGTCCCCGGCCGCCATCGTGATCACCTGCTCGAGAAGCGGAATCGCCTCCGCCGCAGCGCCGCGTTTCATGAGAATCTCGGCGCGAAGGAACTGGCCCGATACCAGCGGACCTACGTCCCCGTCAGGCAGCGTGATGAAATCCAATCCTTCCAGCACGGCGAGCGCGTCGTCGAGTCGCTGGAGCTCGCTGAACAAGGAGCCGAGCTTCACGCGACACCAGGCCTGTTGGATGGGCAAGGCCGACGGATCGCTCAACAGAGCCTGACCGGCCGCTTCCGCCTGGTCCGGTCTGGCCTGAAAATCGGTACGTATCGATCAGGAACAACCGGGCCCAGTTGATCGCTTCAGACTGGTCAGGGAATTGCTGACCTACCTTGAGCAGCTCTTCCTCGGCCTCAGCCAGCATGGCCATTTCCAGGCGATACTGGCCCCGCCGTGCCTGGGCCAGAGCAGCCGACGGCCGGTCTTCCTCGGCACGGGTCACCGCCTGGGCTAGTGCTTCCAGCGCCCGATCCCACTGGCTCTGCGCTTTGAGGTCGGCGGCTTGCTGGAGTAGCTTAGCCAGCGTAGGTGGAACGGACTGCTCTTCGGCACGCACCTGCGCCGGTCTTGGCCCAAGAAGGCCAACGGCGCTAATCAGCAGGACAGTGAACGACAGGGTAGACGCGCTTCGCGATGCCATTTTCTGCCTCCATCATTTGCTTCTGGTTCGAGGCAATGCGCTGTTCTCCGGTGCTGCGTGTATATACGGCTCTTGCGACCAGGCGCGCAAGAAGCGCCCATCGGGTAGAATGGTGTCCGCACGAAATGATCGAGATATGGATTTGGGATTACGAAAAGTCGATTAGCCGGTCGGAAACGTTCCGACACCAGGGTGTCGGCAATCCGCCTCGTTCGATGGACCCAGAAGATAGCGGGAGCGGCCAGCCAGATGCCTCGCTTCTGGCAACAGAAACCCGGCGGTGAGGGGTATCGACGCATAGGAGTATCTCCTCCTGCCCGTTGCGCGAAACCCCCTGCAAGGCGGACGATGGATGTGGGGTGACAGCGGTCTATTCCTGCACCCAATCGGGCTGCCAAACTAACCAAGGTGGCTGCGCTTTTCAATACCCAGGACCGCTTTTTATCAGACGTTTCCACGGATAGTCCCATAACGTCATGTGCCGAAGCAGCTTGCCGCCTATCGAGATATGGAAGCCATACCGGGTACCGGGTAGACAACATATGAGATCTTGCGACCCAATCGCCATCGAGCCACCCAGCACTTCCGCCGACCGGCGCGGACGATCACAAAGGCGGGAGCATCGAATGCTGCGTCCGATCAAGGGACCACCGGACGAACACCCTCGGCAGGCTGGGCAGCCTGTGCCAAGGCTTCCCAATCCGGTACGGCCCCGTAAGCCTGATAGGCCTCACGGGCTTCGCGGATGGCGGTGTGGAGGGCGAGGAATTCATGCGATTCGTCGTCGGCTTCGCGTAAGTAGCGGACGGTGCACGGGTGGCGAGTGCGGCCACAACGGGGCGTTCAATGCCGTTTTCTCTGCGGCTCCACCAGGGTGATGGCCGCCTGTCGCTGCTCCGGCCGGACGGCCAAGCCGAGGTACTCGATGATCCGGTCGATCTCCGGGGTCGGGTTGGCCAGCAGATCGTGATAGTGAATGGTCAGGACAGACGGACCTGGGTTGCCGGCGCCACGGGCGGTCTCGGCCAGGGCGGCGATCCGCTCCAGGCCGGCCCGTTTAGCGGCATCGAGGGCGCGTTGGAGGGCTTCGCACCGCTCGGGCGAGGCGCGGAGCCAGCCTTTGGCCTTGGCCGATCGGTCGGTCAGCGATCGGATCGACTCGTCGATGGGCCGATCGATGTTGATGAACCGGCTGTCCGGGGCCAATTCCAGCAGCATGTCCATCATGAAACACAGGTGCGGGTACTTGCCGCCGGCGGTCGTGCCACGATGACCCGCCTCACGCATGCGGGCTCGTAGCCACTGGCGCAGGAGCCGCTTGGTGACCGCCGGGTCGGCCTTCGGTTCAGTCGATGGGAATGGGTATGCCTGTTCGCAGATGGTGGCCAGGCCTCTGGCCTCAAAGCCGCCCGTTCCCCGGTTCTCGTAGCCGCCCAGCCGATTGCCCAGGTGGACGCCGAGCCGGTGCAGGATGCCGGCGGTTACAGATGACCCCGAGCGATGCAGGCCGACGACCCAGACAGGCCCTTTGCGGGCCAGTCTACGAGCTGGCGGGCGTCGATGACCGGCTTGCGGCGCCGGACTGACCGTGTGAAAGTTCCAGAATCGGTCCTGGGCCGTGCGGCCGCTGATGTCTGACTTGCCGCCGGCTTGGCCGATGAGCCAGTGCGTGGGGGCGTAGATGTGGTAGCGGCCCGACTTGTGCAGCAGCTCCATGCGGTGGTCCACGTGGTGGCGAGTGTGCTGGGCGTGCGCGGGCCAATCGCACAGGTGCCGGTAGAGCTGCAGGATGAAATGCCCACGTACCGCGTAGGCCTGCGTGCGGTTGACCATGTAGGGCCGCACGACCTCGTCGTTGACCCGCTGGGGCGGGCGGACGCGCATGCCGCGATGCTGGCCGCCGAAGTAGACCTGGTCCCAGTCGGCGGGCAGCGCCCTGAGGAACCGCTCGACACGCTCAGTGAAGTCCGGCGGGAACAGGGCGTCGTCTTCGAGGGCGAGCACTACGCCGCCGTCGCGATCAAAACCGTCGGCCAGGGCCTGTTCCAGTATGCGGATGTGGGAAATCATACATCCCCAGGCACCGCCGCCCTGTGTCCACCAACGTGGAGGCCGGACCTTCCGGCCGTCGATGGCAGGGAACCGCTCGACGTCAGGGACTGGGCAACCGTGGGCGAAAGATTCCCACCGATCGGGCCGGCGGTCCAGGTTGATGCACAGCGCTCGAACGCGAGCGCCGCCGGCCGCCTTTGAGAGCAAACCGAGAAGGCCGGAGGCTGGAGACTGTAGACTGGAGGAAGAGGCTGTGAGACCGGCGCGCGGACTACCGCTCTCCCTCTCCAGCCTACAGCCTGAAGTCTCCAGCCTGACTCGCTGCATCTCCCGTCGCAGTTCAACAACAGCAGTACTCATGATTCAGAGCCCTCCGATCCCAGAGGATCGACTTCATCGGGATTGACCCCCGTTTGTTCCCAGAGTTGGCGGTGGCGCCGCATGCGGTCTGCCCGCCAGGTTCCGTCAAACATGTGGCCGGCCTTGAGCACGAGCCGGGCCTGGGGCGTGCGCCGGACCTGCTCGACCAGCGGCTGGAAGTAATGCGGCGGATAGAGCACCACGTCGGGGTACTGTGTGAACACGCGCCACACCAACGTCGGCCCGGCCTGGTCTACGATTCGCCGGTGCTTGAAGAACGACTCGTCAATCGCGTCCACCGCTCGCCAGACTGCGGGGTGATTGGGCGGGAAGCCCATCGCGCAGTTGGTGATGATCTCGTCGTGCTCGCGGGCCACCCAGGCGGAAACGTCACAGAACTCGTCCAGCGGCCGCACGGGCCGAAAGTCGAGGTCCAGGTACACCCCGCCAAGCCGGGCCAGGACCTCCAATCGCAGGATGTCGCATCGCAGTACGTGTCCAACGGTGCCAGGCAGGGAGCCGGCCACATCCCAGGCGTTGCGATTGAGCACGGGCGGGATGTTTGCATCCGTCCACAGGCGACAGTCCCAGCCTGGGTTCTGCCGGACGAACCGCTGCCGCCAGCGGCGGTAGTGGCCGAGCAGGTCGGCCGGGCCGAGCCAGATCTGGTGCAGGATGCGCGGGATGGTCATGCCGACGCCTCCACGGCTGCAGGATCGGATGTGCATCCGAACGCCTTCGCCGCCTCAGCCTGCTCACGCGGCAGCGTGAACAGCGACCAGTGGAAGACGACCCAGTGACGGAAGTGCCCATGTCCGTCGATCACGCGCGACAGGAAACCGGCGCCGGTCTGGTCCCAGACGCCGCGATAGGTGTACACCGCGTGCGGCAGATCGCGGACCGCGTGCCACATGGCCGGATGGTTCTGCTCGGCGCCGAGAATCACCGTGGAAAGCTGGTGCGGCCGGCCTTCACCCCCAAGCGAGCCACAGAAACCACTGACGTTGATGAGTAGATCGTCGATGCAACGCAGCGGCCAAATGCCGGGTTCGACGAACACCCCGCCGAAACGAGCCAGTATCTCGTAGCGGAGGATGTTGAGGCGCGAGGTCTGTCCCGCTGGTTCGGGCAGCTTGAATGTGCTCTCCCATTCGTCCCAATTGAGGACTACGGGCCGCTCCTCGAGCGTCAACCGAACATGCTCCCAATCAGGGTGCAGAAGCTTCCACGCAGCTTCCCATTCGGTGAAGTGCGCGGGCGGATCGCCCTGCGCCAGGTGTGCGGTGTAGAGAATCTTCGGAATCATGTGGATGCCTCCTTGCCGGTCATGCCTTCCGCGGCGCGCTGCCAGTCGGGCGCCGGTACGCCCTCCAGGCCGCCTTCAATGCTGGCCGCCGCCGTTTCACCCAGGCGGACCGCGCTCCATCGCGCCGCCTTTGGCCCGTCGGACGAGCCACCACTGCCGGACCCGCTTCCCGAGCCGGAGCTTGAACCCGAGCTTGAGCCGCTCCCGCTGCCCGAGCCTGAACTCCCTGAGCTGCCGGAACTGCTGGAACTACTGCTGGATGAACTACTGAACGAGGAACTGCTGCTCTTGCTGCTGGCGGGCGCAGAGCTGGACGAACTGCTTGAGCTGCTGGAACTGGATTGCGAGGTGCTGGAGTCGTTGTGGACCCAGACGCCGTCGGCCACGTACAGGTTCGTGCCGGGCACGTGGAGCGCCACCGTGCGAGCCGGCGCATCCACCCGCTCGACGCTGACAACCGGCTCCTCACTCAGGTCGTGTCGGATCAGGGCATCGCCGACCTGCAGCAACTCGGTCGAGCAGAAGCCCCATTGGTCGCGCCGGCGCACGAGGAACGGGTGCTCGAAGGTTACCTTGATCCGATTGTTGATCAGGTAGAAACCCTCGTGTTCGCCGTGGGTGACCGAAGCGATGCGGGCGACGCGCCGGGTCATCTCGCCGGTACCGCCGGTCCCGAGCCAGTCGTACTGAGCGTGGTAGTCGGCATCACGTTTCAGGCCGGGCACATCGAGCGAGGCCACCTGATCGCCGGGTACGAGGTTCTCGATGGGGACGAGACGGCCGTCGGCCTGGCGGACGAGCGTACCGTAGAGGAAGCAGTTGCCGCCGCTGTTGCCCGAGCCGCTGCCAGAACCGCTACTTCCAGGCCCGCCGCTGCCACTCCCGCTGCCCGAGCCGCTCTGGGAGGGACTGCCCGATGCCGAGCTGCCGCTACCCGAGCTTGCGGATGCACTGCTGCCGCTGGACGCGGATGACGGTGAGCCGCTGCTGGAAGGCGAGCCCGAGCTGGAACTGCCACTGGACGATTGGCTCGACGGCGAGCCAGAGGATGACATGTTGCTGGCCGAGCTGCTCAGACTGGAGCTTGCGGACTGAGACGAGCTGCTTAGCGAACTCGCGCTGCTGGATTGAGAGGAAAGGCTGCTGGCCGAGCTGCTGCTCGATCCGCTCGATTGGGATGACAGGCTGGAGCTGCTCGAACGAGAAGACCCGCTGCTGCTGGAGCTCTGGCTACTCGAACTGCGACTACTGGAACTGGACGACCGGGATGAACTGCTGCTGGACGAACTGGATCGTGAGCTACTACTACTTGACGACGAGCTCGAACTGGAACTCGAGCTGCTGCCACTGCTGCTGGAGCTGGATGATCGGCTGGAACTGGAGGAGCTGCTCGAAGAACTACTCGACGAGGAGGAGCGGCTGCTCGAGCTGCTGCTGGAACTACTACTACTGCTGCTGGACGAACCGTGCGGGTCGATCAGAGGCAAGCCAATGCGTGCGACCGTCCAGGCCACGGTGGGGAAATCACGTTCCCATTTCGACTGAACCCACAGCATCTGGGCGGCCCCGTGCTTGCCGCTGTTGAGGAAGGCCGTGTTGCCGATCTGGATGTCCGCGAAGCAATGGTTTTCCTTGACCATCTCAACGCGGACGGCGCAGGCGCCGTCGAGACAGGCCCGGCCGATCTCGCCAGGTGCGAGCGGTTCCAGCAGCACAGCGAACCGCCCTCTGTGTTTTGCGGTCGGCACGACGCCGCGCAGGGCGATGCGCTCTCTGAAGGCCTCCTCGTTCTGGGTCGGCTTGATGACCGGTCCGCGAACACCGAGCACCTCGAACTGCGCCCGGGCTGAGCCGGTCTCGTTGCGGATCAGGACAATGCCCGTCTGGCGAAAGTCGCGCTGGCCGTCGCGGGCCGCATTGTGCTGGCGATTCTGGAAGTCCTGGGCGGCGTCGACGAAGGCGTTAAACGTCTGGGCTGGGATGTTCAGCGGATCGCCGGGGCGGACCTTGTTGAGCACGGCCATCTTGTCCCCCTCACGGGCCGATGCCCAACAACAAGAAGTCCCCGTACTCGTAGACCTGCTCGATGTAAGCGGCGATGGGCTTTTTCACGAGGGCCTTGGCGTTGGTGTCCTCGGCGTCCGCGTAGCGGACCCACAGATACTCCCAGCCCCGCTTGTTGATGCCGATGATGTCGCCCACGCGCAGGTTGCTGGCATTGGGGCTGCCCGCGAATCGAAACGTGATCTCCCAATCGCCGTAGCCGCGTTTGGAGCCCGAGGCGCCCAGGAACAGGCACTCGCCCACCGCGAAACCTCGGAACGGCACGCCGTTCACCTTGCCGGTGAGGAAGAACAGAGCCGCCTTGTATCCGGGCGTGACCAACTCGGCCGGCAGGTAGTGCGTCTCGGAGAACTGATAGACGGGAACGGTGATGTCCACGCCCTCGACGCTGTCGGCGGTGACGCCGATCGCGCCCTTGAAGTCGGGCGGGACCTTGCCGGGCGGGGCGTAGGCGGCGACGGTGGAGAGACTCTGGGTGACGTGCTGGGTTCCGCCGCCGGTATCGAAGGCAAAGACCGATTCGTTGGTCTGCGGGAAGATGCCATAGCGAACAATGCCCTCCCACAGCTCGTCGCCGACGGGCTCCAGCGTGAGGCTCTCGCGGACGAGCAGGTAGATGCCGGTGTTGTAGAGGTCGTAAACCAGCGGACTGGCGTTGACCAGCGCGGTGCGGGCCTCCACGTCATCATTGGTGCCGCGCACGACGTAGCGCAGCTCCGCCGAGGCATTCTGCCCGGTGGTGACCAGTCGGCTCTCGAACTTCTCCTCAACGGTGACCGGCACGGCAACCCTCTCATGTGAATCTCAATCCGCCGATAGCGGCGGCCTCGGCCAGCCGCTTGGTGTGCCTGGCCGTCTGCTCGGTGGCCCGGGCGGTGCGTTCGGACGCGTCGTCACCCGTGGCCAGGCCAGCGGCGGCAACCGCGTTGAAGGTGCCGGTGACGCTGATCTTGCCAGCCAACAGATCACCCAGGCCTGCCAGTCGATCTTCCATGTCTGCAAACGGATCGCCGGGTTTGCGCTGGGGTGGACCGCCCTCGGCCTCCGCCGCCTCGCGCTTGGCCTTGGCCGCCGCGAGGGCTTCGTCGAGTTGCTTGCGGGCGTCGGCCAGGGCACGACGGGTCTCGGCCACCTTGGCGTCGGTTTCGGCGTTGAGGGTCTGCTGAGCCTCGTCGAATTGGCGGCCAATCTCCGCCAACGTCGCCTCGTTGATCGCGGCCGCCTGCTCCCGCTCTCCCTGCCGGCGCTGCTCGCGGGCTGCGATCGCGGCTTGTCGCTGCTGTTCGATTTGGGCGTTGGTGGCGGCCAGATCCTCGTCGGCCATGCGTTTGGCGGCCTCGACGTCGAAGCTGTCATCGAACAGGCTCTGCAGATCGAGCAACCGCTTGGTGGTCCAGTTGATGGTCGTGTTCCAGGCCTTCTGGAACCCGCTGGTAAAGTTGGTCCAGGTGGTAGACAGGAATGCTGTGGTCTCGATCCAGGCGACTTCCAGGGCGTGGAACACCTCCTGCGCCGCCGCCAGGGCGCCATACCACATCTTCTGGGCCACGCCGATGAAGAACCGCTTGGCCTCCAGCCAGACACGGTTGAGGGCAGCCACGCCTTCCTGCCAGGCAAGTTTCAGGCTCAGCCACAGGATGCGGGCGGCCAGGCCGACGTCGCCCGCCGCCAAGGCATCCGCAATGCCGCCGACTACCTTCATCACCGTGTCGCGCAGCCAGCGGAACTGTTCGCCCAGCCAGGCGAGGGCATCCGCACCCGCACCGGTGGTCACCAGCAGCGTCCCGCCCAGTGCGATGGCAGCGGCGATGACCAGGCCGATCGGCGACAACAGAGCTGCCAGCGCTGAACCGATTACCCCCAGGGTCGCGCCGACCCCGGACACGATGGTGGCCATCCCGCCGAGGGCAGCGGCGATTCCCGAAGCGGCCCAGCCCAGGCCGATGATGGCCACGCCGGCGGCGGCCACAACCGCTGCGACCTTGGCGGCCGTGACCACCACGGCCTTGTTCTGCCTGATCCAGTTGGTGACCGAGACGACGGCCCGGGTCACGGCGTTCGACAGTTCGACCACCGTGGGGGCCAGTGCCGACCCGACCACGAACACACCCTGTTTCAATACGCGCCACAGGATGTTGAGCGTGTCGTTGAGGAGAGCGGCGTCCTTGGCCGTCTCGGTCGAGACGGTCAGGCCCAACGCCCGGGCCTGCTGCTGCAGGTCCTCGATACCCTTGGCCCCATCCTGAACCAGCGGGAGCAGCCGTGTGCCGGACTTGCCGAAGATCTCCATCGCGGCGGCGGCACGGAGCGTGGGGTCCTCGATCTTGCTGAGCCGGTCGGCGATGAGCTTGAACTGTTGCTCGGGGGCCATGCCCTGGAGATTCGCGAGGGTCAGTCCCAGCTTGCCGAGGGCGTCGCCCGCAGAGGCGGAGCCGTCGGCCGCATCGCCGATCAGCTTCTGCATCTTGCGCAGGCCGGTTTCAAGGGTTTCCAGGTCCGCCCCGGACTGCTCGGCGGCGAAACCCAACTCGGATAGTGCTTCAGCGCTGACGCCCGTGCGACCAGCCATCTTGTTCAACACATCTCAAGCAGGTCGGTCATCGTTCCACTCACTGCGACAGCAGGACACGCACGACCGCGGCCGTCTCCGGCGCGTTCTTGATTGCCTTGCCGACATACTTGTTGGCGCCACCGTTCTCGTTGGCCGTGGCCACCTTGTTGGCCAGATCCCAGTAGACCTTGGTGCCGATGGCGATGGTCGTGCCCGGACCGGTGGCCTTGGGGATGTCGAACACCCCCGAAACGGCCAGTGACCCACGCCGGTTGGCCTGGATTTTCCGTCTCGCGATCGAAACCAGGTCGCCCTGAACAATCGCATCACCCGGGGCGACGTTCGCCTTGGGGATGTGGTTGAGTACTCGCGCCGACCGAACGAATCTTGCTGGCATTGTCAGTCTCCCAATCGCGCCTCTTGACCGAGGCAACTGCCCATTCACTTCCTGCTCACTGCGACAACCTGACCAAGGCGGTCTTGTCTGCGCTGGATGCGTTGGCGATCACCACACCGATCGGCGAGAAAATCGCCGGCTCGCTGGGCGCCTGGCACAAGGCCACATCATCGAAAGACACATCCACTACGGCTGTGGGTGATGTGTTCTGGCCGGCCTTGAGAACCAAGTACATCGTCGCCGCCGTCGCTGTGAACGTGAGCGACTGCACCACACCTGCGGTGCGCTGGTCGCCGTTCCATCGCGGACACACATACGTGTCCCATTTGGCCAGAAGTTGCCTTCCTCCTGAACCGCCGGCGTAATCCTGGCCGTTGACGGGCACCGGCGTGCCGATCAGCACTTCCACCCAGGCCGCGTCCACGGTCGAGGCCAGATCGCGGCTCAGGATACGCAGCGTGTAGGCCTGGCCGGGCGTCACCGTCACGGCCTGGTAGACGCCGCCGTTGAAGTTGCCGGTCTGCCAGATTCGCAGAGCGGGCGCTCGCCCGTTGGTGGGCACGAGGGACGAATTGAAGTCCAGCGATGCACTGCCGCGCTCGGTCCAGTTCACCCAGTTGGCGCTGCCGGCCAGAAACCGCCCGTTGAGGACGGGATTGCCGGCACAGCCCAACAGCGTTGGCGAGGTCACGATCTTCTGCTGGAGGGCGTCCCAGTAGGCCTTCTGCCCGGCGATCAGGTTCTCGTCCGCCTTGGGCAGCTCGAACACACCTGCGACAGCCAGAGCGCCCTTACTGCCGGCCTTGATAGCGCACGGGACCACGCCAATGAAGCCGTCTCCCTCGGGCGTCACGACCGACACGACCTCGCCGACGGAACGGTCCACCGGCGAGGTGTAGTCAATCGACGCGCCCTCATCGACAAAGATCGCGGCCATCTGACGTGCCCTTTCTCACTGCGACATCCGCACGCGCACAGTCGTGTCCGCGTCCGCTGCGGCCTTGACGCACTTACCGATCAGCTTGTTGCCGGTCGCGGTGGTCGTGGCCGTGTTGGCGGTATCGTTCCAGTACACGTTGGCGCCGACGGTGATGGCCGTGCCCCCGCCGGTGGCCTTGGCGAAATCGAACATGCCCGTGACCGCCAGGGCGCCAAGCTGGTTGGCCTTGATGGCCTCCTTGGCCACACCCACCAGTTCGCCCTGGACGACGACCGCACCCGCGGGCACATCCGCGCCCGGCGTGTAGTCGATCAAGCAACCCTCTTGAACAAATGTGGCTTCCACTGCCATGAGCTGTACTCCTGATTCGCAGGTCGGGCTGTCGTATCGTGCCGAACCGCGAACCGACATCGCTCGTGTAACTCTTGCATTCGAAGTCTGTCCGGCTTCAACCACTCGAATGCTCCACGCTGACTCAAAACCGCAGACTCATCACACCTCGCCCTTGGCCTTCACGCCGCCGCGCGGCTCCTGCAGGGCCACGCCGAAGTCGTGATAGCCGCGCATCTGGATGCCCAGCACGTTGAAGTCAGCCTCCGCTGTCTCGATGGTGGGCGACTCCTGGCCGTTCAGGAACGCGACTTCGATGACCGGCAGGTCGTTGGGGTCGGCGAGCAGATACCAGGCCTTGTCCGAGTAGCCCGTATACTGGGCATTGCTCAGGTACCTGCTGACCTCGACGCGGAACTTGCCGGCGTGCGGGTTGGCCACCGGGTACTTGGTGCTGGCCGTGGTGTCGCGAATCTCCAGCGACTTGTAGAGCATCGTGCCCATCGCGCTCAGGCTGGTGGGCACCAACACAATGACGGGCATGATGCCGATGGGCTTGCCGTCGGCATCCACCTGGTTCATGAAGGCCACTTCCGCCTTGGTCAGCCCGTCGATGTTCAGAACGGTGTCGGCGCCGGAGATGTAGTTGCTGTTGCCAGCCGTGAAGAAGGCGGCGTTGTTCATGAAGGTCGACCAGAAGATGTCGTTGATCTTCAGGCCCGAGCCACGGCCCAGCTTGCGGGGCACGGTGGTGATGGCGCCGAGGTCGTCGTTGATGAGGTCGCGGCGATCGATGGACAGCAGCAGACCATAGGTGTCGGCCCTATTGGCGTAGCTCTGCTCGCCCAGCGTCCCGTGCTTGAGTTCACCGCCCGGGGCGACCTTCTCGTACTGGTCCTTGCCGATCAGCCGGTAGCTGGTGACGGTCTTGAAGTCGGAGACATTGCGGACGGCGCAGATGTTCCGCCAGGTCCGCTCGACAGAGAAAAACCCGTCGAGCAGGAACTTGTTGGCCACGTTGGACAAGATCCCACCGATGTCGACGGTCGAGAAACCGGCCTGCAGGTTGTGCCCAAAGGCAAAGCGTAGCACCGATCGGCTGTCGCGGAAGTTGCGTCCGGTGTAGCCGTTGGCCCACGCTGCCTCCAGGAGCAGCTCCTGCAATCCGATGCCGCCACGGAACCGCTTGCTCGCGGCTTCCAGCGTCTTGTCGTCGAACAGTTCCTCCACCCGGGCCAGCTTGGCGGTGAGCATGCACGCGGCCTCGAGCATCTGGCTACCTGTTGCCTGCTCCACGGCGTGAATGGCGGGAACCTTGGGGCGTGAAGCGCGCAGCACTTCCAGCTCGCACTTGTCGGTGCTCCAGCCTTCGGTGATGGCCTTCTCCTCGATGTCGGGATGCTTGCCGGCACAAATGCGCCGGATCGCGGTCAGGCGGCGGGTCTCCTCGATCGCCTGGGCGCGAATCTCGGGGATAGGATCGACGGGCGCGCCGGCCTCCATGCCAGCTGCACCCGTCTGCGCGTCGCGCGTGGTCTCGGCACCGGCGGTGCCGGTGACGTTCGTGTCGGTGTCCTGCGTCTGTGTGAGCTCTTCCATGAGCGATTTCTCCTGCTGATGGGCTGCGATGGTGGCGGTCGTGTTGCCGTCCGCAGCCAGGTCAACGAAACTGATCTCCCCCAGCACGGTCTTGCGGGCGAGGTACAACGGGCCCTCGAACATGCGGCCGTTGACCGTGACGGACTTGCCGCCGCGCACAAAATCGGCTTGCCCCACCTGGGCGCCGATGGATGCCTGCCAGGGGAAGCCGCGCTTCCCGCTGGTCACCACCTCGCGGGCGGCAGCGGTGTCGCGGGAGACGATGCCCTCGGCGACGAGCCGTCCGCTCTCGATGGCGATCCTCTCGGTGTGGCCCACACCGGCATACATGCTGTGTCCGAATCGAACGGGCCGGCGTTGCGAGGGGATCATGAGGCCTTCCAGATCGACCACGACCGGGAACCGCCAGCCTTCGACGCGCATCGCATCTCCCGAGTAGGCCACCATCGTGAAACGCGGTATGGGCTCCGCTGCGCCGTCGCCGGCGGCGGCTTCGAGCGTGAGCTGCGCCGCACTGCACATCAACTCGAGCTGGTCCGGATGGACTTCGTGTGGATCACGCTGCGTGGCGGGCATTGGCATCCTCCATGACGTTGTCTTCATCTGTGTCCTGCGACTCGGGATCCTGGTCTTCAGGTTTCTGGGTGGTTGTTGGCTGCTCCAGCCCCAGCTCGCGCATCAGGGCGACTTCTCGGGCCCGCTGACGCAGTTCGCTCTCCCAATCAAGGCCGGCCTTGGCATACTCCGCTGCCAGGGTCGTCGTGTGACTCGACAGCCGTGTCGCCTGTGCGGAGGCCTCCTTGGCCGGGTCTACATGCTCATGACCATCCCAGAACCACTGATGGGTAAAGTCCGCGTCCAGGCTACGCAGCGACTGCGGCAAATAGCCCTCGATGAGCACCGCCTCATCGATCCACGCCTTGAGGACGCGGTCGAGAACGAGATCTGCGAGGTAGGATTGGTCGATCCGAATGGCCTTGAAGAAGGCCTGATGGTCGAGACGCCCCGAGGCGTAGTTATAGCCCGAGCTGTTGCCGGCAGCGACGTTAAATGGCATGTTCAGGCAACTACCCAAACGTTTTCCAAGCAATGCAGCCCGCCGGAAGCAAGCGGAACGATATGGTCAAGCGACGCGGTCTCCGGGGTCAGCGGGCGACCGCTGATCGCACACTTGAACTGTTGTCGGTTTACAAGCTCAAGCACCTGCTTGGCGCTTATCCGTCCGCCGTTGCTCATACGCATCTACTCGCTTCTTCTCGTTGTTCGAGACGGTGTACGCCCATCGTTCCCATCCCGACCGGTTACGTACACGAAATCGATTGTGGCCCTGCATGACGAGTCGCCTTGCCGCCTCCGACCAGGAGGTTGTGGCATAACGATCGAAACGTCGGCGGCCACTGCGGCGAGGTCCATCCAGGCGCCGCAAGCGAAAGCTCACCGCCAGATTCGTGGCACGCCGCATCCACGGATCGCTCACTCGTCTTGTGGTTCGGCGTTCCAGCGCCTCGACCATTGCGTGAGCTCGCCTAGACCAGGTGACTTTGAAAAAACCCGCAGGCGTGAGAGTGCCGAGGTCTTCAATGGACATGCACTGCTTGGTCTTGTTTCCATGCCGGTCCAACAGGGTGGCTCGACCGTTCGCGACGATTCTGGGCGGCATCGAGCACGGCGGGGCTGACGCGCCAGACGCCACAGCGGTAGGGTTCGCGCTTTTCGACGGCGATCATGTGGACCGGCAGGACACGGCCACTAACCCGCGCGATGAGAGCCCGATAGAACGCGAGCTGGTGCATGTAGCCGAACGCCGATGCCGAAAACTCGAAGCTGTCGATCGTGTCGGCAGTCTTGAGGTCCACGATCCCCTGGTCTGGGTCGATGCTGATCCAGTCGATCCGCGCCTGGCATGCGTGACCCTCGTAATCGCAGCGCACCACCCCCTCGGCGGTGCCGTCGGCCAGCAGATCGCGGGCGAGGTCATGCCCCTTGACTGCTGCTGCCAT
>Ga0116169_1002061_pt1 | contig 15379 bp, 8 predicted proteins | sample AD_UKC130_MetaG_FD_89796 | JGI IMG/M metagenome (GOLD analysis project Ga0116169, IMG submission 89796) | Active sludge microbial communities of municipal wastewater-treating anaerobic digesters from Canada - AD_UKC130_MetaG | ecosystem: Engineered > Bioreactor > Anaerobic > Digestate | place...
CAGGCCGGCGATCTTGAGCTCCCTCAGCTCGTCTTCGGTGAACTTGCGGCCTCCGAAAAGCTCCTCTTCGGCTTCATTCACCGCGCGCGCCAGGATGCCGGCGAGATGGGTGACGCGGTTGATGTGGCCCGCGGTGTAGTGGGACTTCTCGTCCACGGCCGCCGCCATCACCTGGATCAAGCCATCGAGAAACGCCTCCAAGTCCTGGATCAGGCGCGCGTTCGTTAACGAGATGCCTGCCTGCGACGCCAGCGAGCGCGTCCGCTCCACATTTGCGACATGGAAGGGGATCACCTCACCCGTCGCCGGATCCTGGGCATTGATCAGCTGGAGCACGCCGATGATCTCATCCTCGTAGTTGCGCATCGGCACGACGAGCATGGAGCGAGAGCGGTAGCCGGTCATCGCGTCGAAGCGGCGCGGCCCGCTGAAATCGAAGCCTTCCGCCTCATACACATCCGGGATATTCAAGACATCCCCGGTCAGGGCAACATAACCGGAGACGTGCGCCCGGTCGAGCTTGACGGGAGGAAGGGCAATCCGATCGCCGCGGACCCCACCCAGGCGCGTGCCCAGGCTCTCGGTTTGCATGATCTCGATCTTCAGCACGCCGACATCCCGGTCGACGGTATAGAGCGTGCCCGCATCAGCGTGGTTGATGGCGCGTGCCTCGTCCACGATGCGCTCCAGCAAGCGGTTTGTATCCCGCTCCGCAGAAAGCGCGATGCCGATGTCGGTCAGGCGCTGAATCTCCGAGGCCATCCCGTCATGAAGCATCTTCACGCGCAGAAGCGAGCGCACTCGTGCCAGCAGCTCGGCCCGGTCGACCGGCTTAGTGAGGAAATCATCCGCGCCAGCGTCCATCGCGCGAATCCGATCCACCCACTGGGAGTCCGGGGTGATCAGGATCACCGGAATAGAGAGCGTGGCCGGATTCTGTTTGACCTCAGTGCAGACCTCCAAGCTACCAACGCCCGGCAACTCCGCATCGAGGATCAGGATATCCGGGCGCTTCGCCTCGTTGAGCGCACTGATAACCGCTCCCCCTTCTCGCACACCTACCACACGATAACCGGCATGCACCAGGTATCCCTCGGTGGTCGAACGCGCCGTATCATCTCCATCTGCCACCAAGACCACTGCTTGCGTGGGATCTAGCATATTTAGCTCTCCACCCGCTTGTTCCAGCCCGACGTCGTCGGCATGGTGGAGTCGCCTGGCCCAAGTAATCGCGCACCACCCGCCCATTTGCTGCCACGGGGCAAACCGCTCAAGCTCCCTTCCTGGCCCGCACTATTCTTGGGAACGATCATTGTTTCGCCGCACGCTGCACGCATCCTCGTATTCTTCCTGCCACTTCGCCGAGCACGCCTTCCCCGGGCGTTCGCGGGGCTAACGGATGCATATCCCCTGCCCCAACGCCCGCTTCCTAGCCAGATCACAAATTCGGCGATTTTCACAACAACCTGTATCATTTCAGAAGGGGATCTCGCCTGTATAGCGAAACATAGGCCTTGGGTGTGGCATACCCGGCCGTTCGCAGGCCTTTTGCGCCTCTCCCAAGGCGTGGTTTCCCATGCCGTCGGCCGGATGGTGTGCTATACCGTACGGGGGCAACGCAGCTCTACGAGCGTATCCTTGCTATTGATCTTTGCGAGGGCTTATGCTATGATACCGCTTGTGCGTCAGCGCCTAACAGGTGCCTGCGCCGCAAGCCCCCAGCACTTGTGAGTGTAAGGCGATATCGGTTCTGCCGCGTTGCGGAGAGAGAGTCTTCCCGGTGACCGCGACTCGCAGGACTCCGCCGCCAGGGAATCCGAAGCCCTTGCACCGTGCCATTTCGGGTTCGGTGAGGACTAAGACGAACGAACGCACAGCCCAGTGGCGAAAGGATCGGATATGAAGCACGTACAGCGCGTCAAGCTTGCCGGGCACGCGCTCTACCGGGTTCTGTATCTCCTCATCCTGGCCGGCTTGATCCTGGCCATGCCGGAGTATTCCCTTCACGCGCAATCCTCCGAGAAAAAGTTGGATCCAGCCACCGAGGCCGCCTACCGGAGGCTGACCGCCGCGATTGACCCCGCGGCGCTCGACCGGCATGTGCGTGCGCTCTCGGCGATCCCTTCTCGCGTGGCAGGCTATCCGGGTTCCCGACAGGCGGCCGAGTATGTGGAACAGCAATTCCGCAAGGCCGGACTGACAAACGTGGCCACCGAGCAGTTTGAGGTCACAGTCCCTGTGAGCGACGGCCTGCGGATCAAGGACTCCGTCCTTCTGGTGGATATCCTCACTCGCGACGATGCCTCTCCCCTCGTCCGGCACATTCTCAGCCGTCTCACTCCCGAGACGCTGCAAAAGCTGAACGAGTGTGTTCCTCCGCTGCGCGAGTTCCAGCAGACGGATGAGGTGCTTCAGCGCGAGAACGCGGCGTACCAGGAGCAGTTGGAGGCACACCCCACCGCCCCAGGCACTCTCCCGCTGGTGAAGCCCAACTCGCTCGTCACCGCCGAGCACAACCATCAGGAGGCACAGGCGGCGTTGCGCGAGAAGCTCGCCGCGCTGGAGCCCTACCTCATCGACGAGCTCAACTGGCTTTGCTATAACGGCCCGCTCTACACACCAGAGCGCTTCGCTGGCGTCACCCTCAGCGCCGAGACTCGCCAGCTGCTGGCCAACCCCTCCAAGGGAGGCGGTCTCCTCACCCTGAACCGGCACCTTCTCGCCGATGCGTTCCCTGGCGCCATCGCCGTCCTTGCCACCTGGATGGACGTCGACGGCACCCGTTACCGCCTCTACCCTCTCTGGCCGAACCAGGTTCAGACTTCTAAACTGCCCTCGCCAGAGAAGGGCGGCATCCAGGCACCGCTGATCGACGTCGGCCCAGGCAAGCTGGCCAACTTCAACGGCAAGACTGTTGACGGCTCCGTCGTCATGGTCGACTTCAACTCCGCTCAGGAGTGGCTGAACGCGCCGCGTCTCGGTGCCAAGGCGGTCCTCTTCGTGGAGCCGGAGAGCACCCAGCGCGGCGAGGCAGAAGGTAAGTTTATCTCTATTCCTCTCGCCATCCCGCGGTTCTGGATCTCGCGCGAGGATGCGGATGCCATCCGCTCCCGCTACCAGCTTGCCTCGGATGGCAACTACCTGGTCCCCAAGGTTCGCCTCATCTCCGAGGTGTTCTGGCAGAAGCGGCCGGCACGCAACGTGGTAGGCTGGGTCGAAGGCACCGATCCCAAGTTCAAGGATCAGGTGATCGTGATCGAGTCGTACTACGATTCGATGTCCGTCGTTCCCGACCTGGCGCCCGGCGCGGAGTCTGCCTGCGGCGTTGCCACCCAGATTGAGCTCGCGCGCCTCTACGCCGGCGAGAAACCCCGGCGCAGCATCCTCTTCCTCTCCACCGGCGCGCATCATCTTGCGCTCAAGGGAATCCGCGCCTATATCGAGCAGCACTTCCCCGAGCACGAAGTGCCACCCGTCAAGACCCGCTTTGTCACGTGGCTCAGCAATCAGGCGACGCCCGTTGGCAAGGGCCTGGTGACGATTATTCTCGGTCTCATCGCCTTCAGTCTTCTGCGCACCGTCGGTCGCGCCCGCGTCTTCGGCAAGATTGCGGGTGGCGTCGCTGGCGTGGCGCTCATCTTCTGCATTGTCGGTTTCTGGACCCTCAGCCCACAGGAAGAGCAACCGCGCAAGCGCTGGTATATCTTCACCGCGCTGGACCTGAGCAGCAAGACACCCCGCGTAGGCATGTTCTACAAGGGCATGTACTACGATTACCGCCAGGACATCCAGCGCAAGTTTGCCGACTTCGCTCGCGTCCAGCGCGAGAACGCCGAGCGGATCGTGAACACCGCGCTCGGCGGCGACCCGAAGGAGCTCTTCGCGGACGGCGTCAACCCGATCTCGGGTAAGGATTGGCGCAACTTCATCCCTGGCAAGGTGGCCCTGGACCACGAGCCGGTGACGATGGCTGGCGCGATGGGCGTCGGATTCGTCACCACGGATGATGCGCGCCCCTATGTCGATACGCCGTTCGACACCCCGGAAAAGGTGAGCATCTACAACCTGTCGCGGCAGGCACGCCTCCTGGCGGCGCTCTACTACAACATGGTCAACGATAACAACGACCCGCAGTCTCAGGAAGAGCTCGCCCTTCCGGTCACTGACCCGTCGACCTTTTCTCGCATGACGCTCACCGGCGGTTTCGCCAAGCTGGTGGGTCGCGTCGTCGAGTTCGACCCGCGCCGCTCGTTCATTCCGGACAAGGAGATTCCCGGCGGCCTGGCCGTCGTTGAGAACAACAACAAGACCTACATGGGCGTTCGCGGGCCGATGGTCGAGCAGGTGGATGACAAGGGCGGCTTTGAATTCGCCGGCGTCGCTCCACTCACCGCCTACGGCTACAACCGCCCCACGCACCTCGCGGCGTATCACATCAACGCCGAGACTGGGGCTATCGATTACGCGCCCGACCTTGGCGTCTCCGGTGCGCGTGACTATCCGTTGGACCAGTACATCACCACTGGTTACAAAGAGGCGACCATCGTGGCGTTCAAGTGCGTGAGCACCTCGCTCTACGATCTGGTCGACCCGCAGATGCTGCGCGCCCTCACGAACCTCACGGTTCTCGATGGCCAGAGCAATGCCGAGCCGCGGATGTACGGCTATGCCATTGCCCGCCCCGAAGCGTGGATCAGCCACGTGGACGACGCTGCGGTCATCTACTCGACCCCGCCCAATCCCGATATGGGCGAGCAGGGCACGCGCATCAAGGTGCTGATGGGCGCCGGTCCCATCTCCACGCGCTTCGTCCTGATCAACTCCACCCCGCAAAACCCCGAGGGTGAGGGCTACGAGACGACGGCAAGTGGCGCCATCTTCAACACCGCCTATAAGGTGGCCCAGGATATGTGGAACATGGACGAGTATCGCATCCAGCGTCTCGCCAAGTACCGCATCATCAACCAGGGCCTCAACACCCTGCATGCCCATGCGAAAGCCGAGCTGGAGCTCGCCGACGAGGCCTATGCGGAGCGCAACTACGAGCGGTTCGACGCCCACTCCCGCGCCGCATGGGGATACGAGTCGCGCGCTTATCCCGACGTCCAGAAGACGGCCCAAGACGTGGTCAAGGGCGTCCTCTTCTACCTGTGGCTCCTGCTGCCCTTCTCCTTCTTCATGGAGAGGCTGCTCTGGGGCTTCTCTGACCTGCGCCGCCAGCTCCTCGCCGGCTTGGCTGTCTTCGTCGTCATCTTCGTCGTCCTCCTGAACGTCCACCCGGCGTTCGAGATTACGATGAACCCGCTCATCGTTCTCCTCGCCTTCATCATGCTGGCGCTCGCCTTCCTGATCATCGTCCTGGTGATCGGAAAGTTCGAACAGCAGCTCAAGGAGTATCAGAAGGCTGTCGGAGGCGTGCACAAGGCGGATATTGGTCGCGCCGGTGTCGCCCTGGCCGCGTTTGGCCTCGGCGTCTCCAACATGCGCAAGCGCAAGGCGCGCACCCTGTTTACGTGCATCACCCTGATCATCCTGACGTTTACGGTTCTCTCGTTCACGTCAGTCGTCACCGGGATGCGCTTCAACAAGGTGCCTTCGCCCGGCACGCCGGCCTATCAGGGCCTGATGCTGCGCGATGCGCTGTGGGCACCTCTCGAGGAGAGCGCCTACCGCATCATGGACGACGAGTTCGGCGCGCATCACGCCGTGGCGCCACGCGCCTGGTTCTTCTCTAACGCGTATGGCGAGCAGTCGTTCGTCCGCATCACCAGCAACAAGAGCATGGCGGGGTATGACGCGAAAGCAGTCGTCGGCCTCACCTCCGACGAGCAGTACGTGACGAAGCCGCAACGCGCCCTCGCCTGCGGGCGCTGGCTGCAGCCGGAAGATCGTTACGTCGCCATTCTCCCAGAGGCCGTGGCCGATACGCTCGGTATCAACGAGCGCAACTATCAGACGGCTACCGTCCGTTTCAGCGGCACCGACTTCCGAGTTATCGGCATTCTGAACAACAACCGGTTCAAGGGGATCCGCGATCTCGACCGCGAGCCGCTCACCCCTGTGGACTTCATCATGATGGAGAAGCTTCGCCAGCAGGGTAAGGACCTGGGCGAGGCTGGCTTCCGCGAGTACGTTCACCTGGAGCCGGACAATATCATCATCGTGCCGTTCCAGACCATCATGAACCTGGGCGGCGGGCTCCGCTCCATCGGCATGGACTTCGCGACCGAGGATGCAGTCGATGACGTCCTGCAGCGCCTCATGCCGCGCCTTGGTATGAACCTCTACGCCGGCATGGGTGACCGCATCTTCCGCTGGTCCTCCATCGCCAGCACCTCGATCACGGGCATGGGCGATCTCGCCATCCCGGTTCTGATCGCGGCGCTCATCGTTCTCAACACGATGCTGGGTTCGGTCTTCGAGCGCATCAAGGAGATCCATATCTTCAGCTCGATCGGTCTCGCTCCCAGCCACGTCGGCGTGCTCTTCATGGCGGAGGCGTTTGTCTATGCCGTCATCGGCGCCATCTCCGGCTATCTGCTCGGTCAGGTGACGGTCAAGGTCATCGCCCACTTCAACCTCTTCGAGGGCCTGGCGCTGAACTTCTCGTCACTCTCCGCCGTGTTCAGCACCCTGCTGGTCATCGTGGTCGTGCTCGCGTCTACCATCTATCCGTCGCGTAAGGCGGCGGACGTCGCGACCCCGGCGATTGACCGGTCCTGGAAGGTGCCGGAGCCCAAGGGCGACGAGTGGGCCATCCCGCTCCCCTTCTCCGTCACCGGCAATCAGGCGATTGCTCTCAACCAGTTCCTGAAGGAATGGTTCACTGCATACGAGGAGTACTCCATTGGAGACTTCGTCACCCAGAACGTGACGTATCGCGAAGGGGAAGCGGAGCTCGGGAAGACCTACTCCATCGAACTCATGGCCTGGCTTGCCCCGTTCGATCTGGGCGTCAGCCAGCGCGTGGAGCTCAGGACGATCCCGACGACCATGGAGGACGTGTTCGAGCTGATGCTCTTCGTCCACCGCGAGAGCGGCGACGTCTCCAACTGGAAACGCGTGAACCGGCGCTTCCTGAACACGTTGCGCAAGCAGTTCCTGATCTGGCGCACGTTGGGCACCGAGGATCGCGAGCGCTATCTCAGAGCGCAAGAGCAGGTAGAAGCGGGTGCGGCTACCGCCGAGACCGCCGCGCAACCGGTATCGGGCTGACGTGTGGTGCGTGCTGTGAAGTGCGCGATGCAGGATGAGGGGCGCGCCGCGCCCCCTCCTGCATCCCCGAGCCTTCACTTCGCACAGCGCGTCGCATATCCCACATCACAGATGGGGGTTTGACCTTGGAAAAGACGGACAAAACGGTAGACGAGAACGCGCAGCAGAAGACCGGTGCAGCTACGCCCGAGCCATCTGAGCATACGGCAATGCACGGGGCCAGGGGTCTTGAAGGAGAGGCGCACCTGGAGGCACTGCCCGAAATCACCGAGTTCCAGGAGGGCTTCTCGTGGAACACGCTGATTGGTGCCTTCTTCGTCGGTATCATTATGATGCCGGCCGCCATCTACCTCGGGTTGGTCACCGGTTCCAGCGGCATCACCTCCACGGCGGAATGGGTGACGATCATCCTGTTCACCTATGTCGCGCAGCGCTCATACACGCGCCTGCGTAAGCAGGAGATCTACATCCTGTTCTACGTCGCCGCGGCGCTCTCCAGTATGGGCGCGCACCAGCTGGCTGGCGGTCCTTTCGCGACGCTTATATGGAACCAATACCTGGTGCAATCGCCAGCGGCCCGCGCCTTTGGGATTGCCGATAAGATTCCGACGTGGGTTGTTCCCCGCCTCGGCTCTCCCGCTCTCGTGGAGCGGTCGTTCCTGCACCCGGATTGGCTGGCGCCGATCATCCTGCTCCTCATCGGACAGGTCCTGCACCGCGGCATGAGCATTGGTCTGGGCTACGCGATGTTCCGGATCACTTCGGATATCGAGCGGCTGCCCTTCCCACTCGCTCCTGTGTCCGCGGCTGGCGCGACGGCCCTGGGTGAGGCTGCTGCCGAGAAGGAGTCCTGGCGCTGGAACGTCTTCTCCATCGGCACCATGATTGGCTTGGTCTGGGGCGTCTTCTACGTCGGCATCCCCACGGTGACCGCGTCGGCCTTCAATGAAGCCGTGCAGCTGATCCCGATCCCCTTCATCGATTTGGTTCAGAACACCGAGCACGTCTTCCCCGGCGCACAGATAGCGATAGGCTCCGATATCGTCAGCGTCCTCGCCGGCTTCGTGCTTCCGTTCTGGCTGATCGTGGGCGAGTTCATCGCCGCGATGATCTCCCAGCTCGTTGTCGCCCCACAGCTCGTCAAGCACGGGATGCTCCCCCACTGGCACCCGGGCATGAACGTCATCCAGACTGGCATTGCGACGAGCGTCGACTTCTGGATGAGCGTCGGTATCGGTGGCGCCATCGTCGTGGCGATCATCGGACTGGCGAACATCGTCGGCTCGGCGCTGCGCTCGCGCAACCGCCGCGCCGGTGACTCGGGCGCCGTACCGCGCGCCCTCCCTCCCGGACGCGGTGACTGGTCGATTGCTCTTTCCGTCGGCGTTTGGGCGTTCGGCACCTTCTGCTACATTGCGATCTGCCACTACCTGGTGCCTGACTTCCCGGTTGGCCTGCTCGTCTTCTACGGGCTGATCTGGACGCCGCTCAACTCCTACATCAGCGCCCGGATGTACGGCATCACCGGCCGTGGCGTCGCATTCCCCTATCTGCGAGAGGCGTCTTTCGTCTTGAGCGGCTACCGGGGGGTGGACATCTGGTTCGCGCCGATCCCGCTGGCTGATTACGGTGGCCAGGCGCAGTTCTTCCGTTCCGTCGAGCTCACCGGCACGAAGTTCACGAGTATTCTCAAGGCCGAGGTGATGATCGTGCCGATCATCCTTGGGTTCAGCTTCGTCTTCTGGACCTACTTCTGGCGTATGGGCGAGATCCCGTCGGCTCTCTATCCCTATGCCAACCGAATGTGGCCGGTCCAGTCGATCTACGCTGCGCTCTGGCCTACCGCCACGCTGACGCCTGAGAGCAACTGGCTCCTGAAGGCGATCAAGTGGGACGTGATCGGCGGTGCCGCTGCGTGTGGCTTCGGTATGTATGCGATCGTCTCCCTGCTCAAGCTGCCGCAGATGCTCTTCTACGGCCTGGTGACAGGCATGGGCATGCAGACAACCGGCGTCGTGCCGATGTTCATCGGTGCCATGCTCGGGCGCTTCTACTTCGCGAAGCGCTTCGGCAGCCGCTGGGGTGCCTACACGCCCGTTCTCATGGCCGGCTACTCCTGCGGCATGGGCCTGGTGGGCATGGCGGGCGTCGCCTTGGGCATGATCGCCAAGTCGACATCCTACCTGCCCTACTAAGGGCACGGTGATCTGGCGAGCCGGGGGGCGATGCCGAAACCCGTCGCTCCCCGCTTCTCGCCTTTTCCTCGGGCGGTGGCCGATTATGGCCCCGAGCGATTTTGGAGCGACCGCGTTTGCCCGACGGAGAACGCTTCTCCCGCCGGTGGCGATTGGAGAGGCGCGGTAGCAGCCTCGTGGCGAACGCCGATGGTATTTGTCGCGGTAGCGATCGCGCTGATCCTTCTCATGGGTGGTGGCGTGACCACCAGTGTTACCCGGAAACCCGGCGGCCTATGGTGTGGGCGGCCCGATGCCAGAAGCATCTCCGCTTGCCCGCCGAGCGGATCCGGACGTGCGCGGCCGAATACGATGAGCGCCTGCCACTGGGGGAACGCTGGACAACCTGCGTGGATCCTTATATCCATGGCACCTCCCTGCTCGTCTGTCCGACGAGCACCGATCTGCGCCGCGGCTGCGCCATGACCTGTCACCTCTCATCGGTGCCAGCGCGGGTCATTCCGCGGCTGCATCAGACGCCGATGCTGTTCCCTTCGGCGTTCGGCGCTCGGAGCGCGCTGGGTCATCCCGGCTCAGCAGTGGCTCGATACTCTGGCGGCGGTAATGTGGCTTATGCGGATGGGCACGTGGCGGTAGCGCCTTCCGGTCCGTATCATCTCGTGAGTGTGTAAGGAAGAGTGACGATGGCACAGGCGGCTGCCCACGCAAGGCGGCAGGCGGAGTGGATCACGGTTGCATGGCAAGGCATCTCCCTGCTCGTTCCCGAGGATTGGTATCCTGCGGCTCTGGGCACTGAGCGGGCATCGGGCTACCTGCGTGTTCAGAGCGCCGATGGCTACTCCGTGGAGGTGAAGTGGTTCCAGCCCCGGCACACCGTCGATCTCGAGCGCGAGGTAGCCAAGTATCGCAAGACGCTTGAGCGGGGGGCCCGCAAGCGTCGGCGCGAGTTTGAGTGGCGCGATAAGCCGAAGGTACCTGAGCGCGAGTCCCGGCCGGACAAGAGCAGGCGGTTTTTCGCTTGGCGGTCCGAAGGCCAGGCGCTCGGGGTGATCTGGTACTGCCGAACCTGCTCGCGCGTCATTCTTGCGCAGGTGGTTATGCCGCCGGACGAGGAGTCGTCGGTTCTCGCCTCGCGCATCCTCAACGCCATCGAGGATCATGGCGAAGAAGGCATGGAGCGGTGGGCCGTGTATGGGCTCGAGGTATCGGTCCCTGCAGGATGGTCGCTGGACAAGCATCAGCTCATGGCCGGCTACACGATGCTCCAGTTCCGAAGGCGAGATCGCGTTGTGCGCGCTGAGCGATGGGCGCTTGCCAGCGTCGCCTTGAAGGATGTGGCGCTGAGGGACTTCGTGCATCAGAAGTCGCGCAAGTTCTGGAAGGATTTCTCCATCGACGTGACGGAGGCGCCGTCCGGGCCGCACCCGGCGGAGCGCTTCAGCGGGCGTACCCGCAAAGTGTGGTTGCGCGGGGTCGCGGCGGTGCGACGTTTGCTGAGGCGGCCTGCGGCCGATTGGCTTACCGCGCAGGCATGGCACTGCGACACGGAGAATAAGATTTTCGCAATTCACGCCATCCATCCCAGGGGCGACCTGGAGGTGTTTGAGAAGGCGTTGGATTCGGTGACGTGCCATTGATTGCTTGTTGTTGCTCGCGGGGTCGGGCATCGATCCTGAGCGACGGGAGAGGATGAGCCTTTGGGGGCTCCCCCACCCTGTCCGTTGCCAGAATTACTGTAATTGACTATGGGCTTTTGGAGACGTAAGAAGCAGCCGCAGTTGACGCGGGAGCAGGTGCTTCATTCGCGGCCGTTGCGCAACTCACTGCTCGAGTGGACGGATACCGCGGATGGCAAGGTGATGATCACCATCCCCCGCCGTGAGGATTGGGTGGGCAAGATGGTGGCTCTCTTGTTTCACGTGCCCAAGACGCGGCAGTTGGTGTTGGATGATGAGGTGGGCTCTTCCGTGTGGCGGATTTGCGACGGCGAGCACACGATCAAGGATATTGTCGAGTTTCTTTGCAAGACGTATAAGCTGACGCGCAAGGAGGCGGAGGTTTCCGCGACGGAGTTCCTGCGCCAGCTCGGCCGGCGGCGCCTGATCGGCTTTGCCGTCCAGAAGAGCGACTAGGGTGAGCTACCTCACCCCAGTCCCTTCACGTGGCGCTCTGGCGGCCCCGCGGCGCCCGGTCTTCGCTTCGGGCATCGAGAGATCTAGCGCGATCCCTCGGGATCGCGCGCGATAGGGAGGTTGGACAAGTTGGCTAGCGAGCAACACGCCACTGGTATCAAACGGCAGATCGAGCTGCCATGGTCCAAAGCATTCCGAATGAGCCTCAACAGCATTCGGATTCGCTTTTGGCGCTCGATGATTACGGCAGCCGGCATCTTCCTCGGCATCGCGTTCCTACAGTCCGTGCTGACGACGTCGGCTATCCTGGAGGCCATTGGCGAGGGATACGATGATGCGCTGCGGCTGCGCCAGACGTGGCTCGTGGTGATGTCGCTCCTGGTATCCACCGTGGGTGTCGTCAACTCCATGCTGATGTCGGTGACAGAGCGCTACCGCGAGATCGGAACCATGAAGTGCCTCGGCGCACTCGACAAACTCGTGGTCAAGCTCTTCCTGATCGAGGCGGTCCTCACGGGCCTGGTGGCCTCGATACTCGGTTCTCTCATCGGAACCATGGCGATGCTTCTCGTGCACTGGATTCGATTTGGCTCCCGCTTTGGCGTGGCCTTCGCCGGAGCATGGCAGCACCTGCTGGCCAACCTCGCCATGGGCGTCACTATCGGGACGGTGCTGGCGCTCGTGGCCGCGTGGTATCCCGCCTGGCGCGCTGCCAAGATGCCCCCGGCCGCGGCACTCCGCACCGAGGTCTAGAGCCTTTTTCACGGCGACGCACGCGGGAACGTGCGCGGTCCCCCGCGGAGCCCTTTCCGGCTTAGAGCCAATGGACTTGCGTAAGCGCGCACAAGGAGTGGAAAACTATGGCATCGACAGCTTATGAGTATATCGTCCGCACCAAGGACTTGGTCAAGGAATACACCATGGGCGGCCAGACGCTGAGGGCGCTCAATGGCGTGTCTCTCGACATTCGGCGCGGCGAGTACATCTCGATCATGGGTCCATCGGGATCTGGCAAGTCCACCCTGTTCAACATGGTTGGCGGTCTGGACAAGCCATCCTCTGGCACCGTCTTCATCGACGAGGTCGACATGGCCCAGCTCGATGCCTTTGAGATGGCCTGGCTGCGTTGCCGCAAAATCGGCTACATCTTCCAGACGTTCAACCTGATCCCGGTTATGACCGCCCTGGAGAACGTCACCCTGCCGATGATCTTCGCCGGCACCCCCACCGATGAAGCCATCGAGAAGGGCATCAAGCTCCTCCAGACCGTCGGCCTCGGCGAGCGCATCCACCACAAGCCGACGGAGCTCTCCGGTGGTCAGCAGCAGCGCGTGGCAATCGCCCGCTCCTTTGCCAACGACCCCGCCATCATCCTCGCGGATGAGCCGACCGGCAACCTGGACCTGCGCACCGGCAAGGACATCATCGAGCTCCTCCGCCGCATGAATAAGGACTCCGGCGTCACCGTCATCTCGGCCACCCACGACCTAAAGATGATCGACGTCTCCGACCGCGTGGTGTGGATTCGTGACGGCAAGATCGATAAGATCGAGGCGCGCGCGGATATCGACCTGAAGGTCGGCACAATGGACGGCGAGTCCCACTGAGGCGCACACTCACTTACGCGTAAAGGCCGCGGGCTGAAGCCCCGCGGCCTTTCCCTTATCCGGCCTGCCGGCTATGCACGGGGCTTATCGTCCCCGGAATGTTTTCGGCCGCACATTCCCATCACGACGCGCGCATGCCCTTGATGCCGCTCAGCTCCCCTACCCCGGCGCCCGCCCAGGGAGAGCGAGCAGTTGATTACGGGATTCCGAGGCGCCTTGCGCGCATCGAGGAGCAACACGGTCTCCAGGCGCCATCCCGGGACGAGCCGCACGGTGGAGCATCAGTGGAGCTGGGGATGCCACCAGATGTTCGCGAAGCGTGTGAGCAGCACCTGGGGATCCGCCGTTGAAGGGTCCTCGCTCCACAGCCCCGGCTGCGCGCCCTCCGCTTCGGCGGCGATGACCACCTCCGGGCCGCGCCTGTCCGGGATGGGCGCCTTCACCAGCACTTCGAACCGCTTGAAACCGAGGCGTACCAGCCCCTGCCCCACCCCATAGGCGATCCGGATCCCCTCTTCCCGGAGCCTTGCCAGCTCAGAAGGACGCGGGATCCACGCCGTCACGAGCACCCGCTGCTCTACCGGCTCCCACAAGAGGCCCGCAATCCGGACCTCACTGGCGTGGGCCTTGAGCCACGGCTCCAGCTGCAAGCGCGAAAAGGCGCGCGCCTCCCATTCGGTCATCTCAGGCGCGGGCACGCTGGCCGCGGGGGCAGTCGTGGTGGCATCGGTCGCCGCCGGTGCTTCAGCAGGCGGGGATGGATGCTCGGCAGGCGCGTTGGCCGGCGGCGGAGTCGCCTCACCCGTGGTCGACTGCGTCGATTTGCCAGGCGCAAGACCTGCGGCGGGCGCCGGGCTTCCAGGCGTTAGCCCTCCGGCGCCCCCTGGCAGGGCCACCGGGAAGCTCTCCGAGGGTGTCAACCGGGTCGTTCGTGGCGCATCCCGCAGGCTCATTACCAGCAAGACGAGCACAAAGGAGATGATAGCCACGGCGGCGAGCTGCACCGGTGGGGAGAGGCGGAGACCGAGCGTACCAAGCGCACTCGATGGCCTCTTCCTGGCAGCCACGGGCGCCTGGGCGCCCGCCGCGCGCTGGCGCGCCTGCTCCAACTTCTCGCGGTCGGCCTGGTTCTCTGGGTTCAGGTCAATCGCGAGCTGATAGCGCTGAGCAGCCTCGTTCCAGCGCTTCTGGCTCGCATAGATATCACCGAGGAGTGAGTGGGCGGAAGGATCCTCGGGGAAGAGGCGGATCGCCTCGATGCACTGTTGCTCCGCTGCCTCCCAATCGCCACGGATGCGGGACAGGTTGGCCTTTGTCAGGAGCGAATGTGCTTCCGAATCGGGCGCGCTGGCATGCGCGCGCGCGCCTGTCTCCAGGCGCGCGCCGCACTGCGTACAGAACGAGGCGCCCTCCTGGGCCTCGCTACCACATGCCTTGCACTTCACCTCCGGCTCCAATCCCGGCCTCCGGCGCGGCCTCCCCGCACATTCTTTCGCCAGGGAGACGCCAGACTCCTCGCGGCGCGCGCCTTCGGGCCCTCGCGGGGCGAGGCACACCGCGGTGCCTCATGGGAAAGCTTGGCCCCGCATGCCGGGGGAAGAGGAGGTCCCGCTATGCGTCAGACTCGCCCGTCGCGGGCATCGGCCCCATGCCCGGCTCAGCCACTCGCGCTCCCAGCTCGCGGTCGAGCATCAACAGCGCCACGGCGTTGTCGCCAATCATCTTGAGCTGGTCAACGATTTCGCCGGCGCTCTTTTCCTCTTCCACCTGCTCGGTGATGAACCACTGGAGCATGATCTGCGCCGCGTAGTCGTTCTCCTTGGCAGCGAGGGCGTAGAGGTCGTTGATCATCGCGGTCACGCGCGCCTCATGCGCCGCCACTTCCTGGAAGAGCTCCAGGGGAGAGCCGAAACGGGCCGGCGGCTGGTCGATTGCCCTGATCTCGGCGCGGCCACCGCGTTCGTTGACGTAATCGAAGAGCTTCAGCGCGTGTCCCCACTCCTCCATGAACTGGATGCGCAGCCAGTGAGCCATGCCGGGAAGGTTCTCTGCCTCGCATTGCGCGGACATGGCCAGGTAGAGGTGCGCCGAGTAAACCTCGTTCTTAACCTGCTCGTTGATCGCCCCCTGAAGGGCCTCGCTCAATCCCATACTCCACTCTCCTCTCGCGCCCGTACCCCACACCGGCCGGGCGGCTTCGCATACGGCACGACTCAGCCGCGCCACACTG
>Ga0116169_1002062_pt1 | contig 15378 bp, 16 predicted proteins | sample AD_UKC130_MetaG_FD_89796 | JGI IMG/M metagenome (GOLD analysis project Ga0116169, IMG submission 89796) | Active sludge microbial communities of municipal wastewater-treating anaerobic digesters from Canada - AD_UKC130_MetaG | ecosystem: Engineered > Bioreactor > Anaerobic > Digestate | place...
ATCAGTCCCAGGTAGCCCGGCTTGCAGCCGAAGTGATCATCGATCTCCTGCAGGGTCGAAAACCGGAAGCCGGACTCCAGGCCCGGCACCTTGTTGGCCTTGACCTCGTTGAGCTCGTGATCACCCCGCAGCAGGAGCAGCCAGACCTGCGTCTTGGCGACATTTCCGGCGTCATCCAGCGCCTCCGTCGTCACCACCAGGGACTTGACCGTCTGCTGTAGCGGAACACCCAGGTACTGGGCCACATCTGCACAGGTACTCTTGCCGGGCGTGGCGGTCTTGGCCAGCGCCTCGCCAGGGACCGGCCGCGGCTGGCTGGGCGCCAGGGCTTCGGCTTTCTCCATGTTGGCGGCATAGTCGCTGCCCGGGCAGTAGACGATGGCGTCTTCGCCAGTGGCCGCAATGACCTGGAACTCCTCGCTCAGGTCGCCGCCGATCGCACCGCTGTCTGCCGCCACCGCACGGTACTGCAGTCCGAAGCGGTCGAAGATGCGCCGATAGGCCAGCGCCATGGTCTGGTAGCTGGCCTTGGCGCTGGCGACGTCCTGGTCGAAGCTGTAGGCATCCTTCATCGTGAACTCGCGCCCACGCATCAGCCCGAAACGGGGCCTGCGCTCGTCCCGGAACTTGGTTTGGATCTGATAGAAGTTGCGCGGCAACTGCTTGTAGCTGCGGATCTCCTGGCGCACGATGTCGGTCACCACTTCCTCGCTGGTGGGTTGCACGACATAGTCACGCGCATGCCGATCCTGGATGCGCAAGAGCTCGGGGCCCATCTTGGCGAAGCGGCCGGTCTCCTGCCACAGTTCGGCCGGTTGCACCACCGGCATCGACAGCTCGACGGCGCCGGCGCGGTTCATCTCCTCGCGCACGATGGCCTCGACCTTGCGGATGACGCGCAGGCCCATCGGCATGTAGGTGTAAATGCCGGCGCCGAGCTTCTTGATCAGACCGGCACGCATCATCAGCTTGTGGCTGGCGACTTCTGCATCGGCTGGCGCTTCCTTCAGAGTGGAGATGAAAAATCGGGAGGCTTTCATGGGGCTTGAAACAAGGCAGAGACCTTTGCCACGCGCCGCTTGCCGGGCATAATGGTCTCAGTTAGAAAATTGGGGTTTGATTATGCTTGACCGGGACGGATTTCGGCCCAATGTCGGCATCGTTCTGCTCAACCAGAGGAACCAGGTATTTTGGGGCAAGCGCATTCGCACCCACTCTTGGCAGTTTCCGCAGGGTGGCATTGACCGGGGGGAGACCCCCGAGCAGGCCATGTACCGCGAACTGCACGAGGAAGTGGGACTCCACCCGGAGCATGTCTGTGTCGTCGCCCGTACCCGGGACTGGTTGCGTTATGAGGTGCCTGACCGATTCATACGACGCGATGCGCGCGGCCACTACAAGGGGCAAAAGCAGATCTGGTTCCTTTTGCAGCTGACCGGCTATGACTGGCAGTTGAACCTGCGCGCCACGGACCACCCCGAGTTCGATGCCTGGCGCTGGAACGACTACTGGGTGCCACTGGACATGGTGGTCGAGTTCAAGCGTGGCGTCTACGAAATGGCCCTGACCGAGCTGGCGCGATTCCTGCCGCGCCACGACGTGCGCAACCGCTACCTGCGTAGCGGTAGCCGTGCCCGTGACCACGACCTGCAGTCCGACGGCCCCCCGGGGGCCTCGTTTGCATTGCCACCGGGCGCGAGTTTCGAGCCCGACCCACAGACCAATTCCGTTGTCGACGAGTCCGGAGATCCGCATGCGCGTTAGTGTGATTCTTGCAGCATGCCTGCTCCTGGCGGGCAATGCCTGGTCGCAGATCGCCGACCTCGATCCTGACTGGAAAGAGCTGGAAGTGGCGCCGCCTGCCCGGTTCAGCGTCGACCGCCTGGTGCCGCTCGACATGCCGCGTTATGTCTCCGTCAAGGTTGGCGTCGATCCCGACAGCCTGAGCATCGGCACGGACGGCGTCGTTCGCTATGTCGTGGTGGCGGTATCGCAAAGTGGCAATGTCAATGCCATGTTCGAAGGCATCTGGTGTCTCAAGGGCGAAGTCAAGACCTATGCCCGCTTCGGCAGTGACGGCAAATGGAACCCGGTGGAGAACGCCGAATGGTTGCCGCTCAATGGCAACCAGCGCTCCATGCATGCGCTGGCGCTGGCACGCCAGGGCGCCTGCGATGGGCGTGCGGCAACGGCCAGTTCCACGACCGCCATCATTCGCAAGCTGAAGCAGTCACGATTCGACGGCATGCAGAAGTGATCGCCTTGCCGCAACGATGCAGGCGCGCCTGACCATGCAGCGCGCCCGTGGCATGGTGCTTTCTTGCCCGCGCCAGGCTCAGCGGGTAATCACCAGATTGTCGCGGTGCAGCATCTCTGGCTCGGCCACATAACCCAGCAGGCCCTCCAGCGCATGGGACGGCTTGCGACAGATCAGCCGGGCTTCGAAGCTGGAATAGTTGGCCAGGCCACGCGCAATCTCGATACCCGACATTTCCCTGACCGCTATGACATCACCGCGCGAAAACTCGCCGGTGACGCTGACCATGCCGATCGGCAGCAGGCTCTTGCCTTCGTCGCGCAGCTTGGTCACTGCGCCGGCATCGACGGTGACAGAACCCCGCATCTGCAGGTGGTCGGCAATCCACTGCTTGCGCGCCTGCGTTTTCTGGGTCTGTGCCACCAGCAGCGTCCCGATGGCCTCGCCTCCGATCAGGCGACGCAGCACATCCGGTTCCCGACCCCAGGCAATGACGGTGGATGCGCCTGAGCCGGCGGCCCTGCGCGCCGCCAGAATCTTGGTGATCATGCCACCGCGGCCCAGGCTGGATCCGGCACCGCCGGCCATCAGTTCCAGTGCGGGGTCGCCCGCCTTGGCCTCGTGCACGAATTGCGCCCCAGGGTCCTTGCGCGGGTCTGCCGTGTACAGGCCCTTCTGGTCCGTGAGGATGACCAGCAGATCGGCCTCCACCAGGTTGGCGACCAAGGCGCCCAGCGTGTCGTTGTCGCCGAACTTGATCTCGTCGTTGACGACGGTGTCGTTCTCGTTGATGACTGGCACGATACCCAGCTTGAGCAGGGTCAACAGGGTCGATCGGGCATTGAGGTAGCGCTCCCGATCGGCAAGGTCGGCATGGGTGAGCAGCACCTGCGCACTGCCCAGGCCTTGCGCGCGCAGCTTGGTCTCGTACATCTGGGCCAGGCCCATTTGTCCGACCGCAGCCGCGGCCTGCAATTCATGCACCTCATGCGGGCGGGTCCTCCAGCCGAGCCGCTTCATGCCTTCGGCGATGGCCCCGCTGGACACCATGACAACCTCGCGACGCTCATGAACCAGCGACGCGAGTTGGCGACACCACTCGCCAATCGCCTCTTCATCCAGTCCGCGACCATCATTGGTGACCAGACTGGAGCCGACTTTGACAACGATGCGTCGGGCCTGACGCATCACGGTTGGCGTGACAACTTTGCTCATCTTTTCAGGAGGTGCGTCGCACAGTTCGCGAGAACCGGTGGGAACGGGATGGGGGCAGGCCTCAGGCCGACGGGTCGCTGGTGAATCGCGGATCCACGACCGGCACGACCACTTCCGTCGCCTGCTGCTTCTTGACCTGGTTGTAGACCGCCTGGACCAGTCCCTCGCAGCCTTCACGCGTCAGCGCGGAGATCTCGAATACCGGGCCCTTGAACCGCATTCGGCGCACAAAGGTCGCGACCAGTTCGGCGCGTTTGTCCTCGGGCACCATGTCCAGCTTGTTGAGCACCAGCCAGCGCGGCTTGCGGTACAGCTTCGGATCGTATTTCTTCAGTTCGTTGACGATCGCCTTGGCCTGGGCCACGTTGTCGATGCTGTCGTCGAACGGCGCCATGTCGACGACATGCAGCAGCAGACGGGTGCGCTGCAGATGGCGCAGGAACAGGTGTCCCAGACCCGCGCCATCGGATGCGCCTTCGATCAGTCCGGGCAGATCCGCAACGACGAAACTCTGCGAAGGGCCGACCCGCACCACGCCCAGGTTCGGATGCAGCGTCGTGAACGGATAGTCGGCAATACGGGGGCGCGCGTTGGAGATCGCGGAGATCAGGGTCGATTTGCCTGCATTGGGCATGCCCAGCAGACCGACATCGGCCAGCACCTTGAGCTCCAGCTTCAGGCTCTTCTTCTCGCCAGGCCATCCGGGCGTCTTCTGGCGCGGCGCGCGGTTGATGGCGCTCTTGAACCGCATGTTGCCGAAGCCACCGTCACCACCCTTTGCGATCGTGATGACCTCGCCAGGCGTCAGCAGTTCGTACAGGACTTCGCCGGTCTCGGCATCCGAGATCACCGTACCAACCGGCATGCGCAAAGTGATGTCCTCGCCTGCCGCACCGAACATGTCCGACCCCATGCCATGCTGACCGCGCTTGGCGTCATGCCGACGGGAGTAGCGAAAATCCACCAGGGTATTGAGGCCGACATCCGCCACGGCAAACACGTGACCGCCACGGCCACCGTCCCCGCCATTGGGGCCGCCGAACTCCTTGTATTTCTCATGCCGGAACGAGACGCAGCCCGCCCCTCCGTCTCCGGCGGAAACGTCGATATAGGCTTCGTCAACAAATTTCATGGCAATCGCTTCAGCTGCACCTGGATTCCGCGCAATTCACAGTGTCGCAACCGTCCAGACCGGCGTGCGCTGCATCTTGCGGGGGAATCAGACCTTATAAACGAAAAACCCTGCGCGTGGCGCAGGGTTTCGTGTCGGAAGACAGCCGGATCAGGCCGTTGTCACGTTCACCGTGTGCTTGTTCATCGCACCCTTGACCGCGAACGACACCTTGCCGTCCACCAGAGCATACAAGGTGTGATCCTTGCCGCAGCCGACATTGGTGCCGGGGTGGAATTTGGTGCCGCGCTGACGCACGATGATCGCGCCTGCAGAGATCACTTCTCCGCCGAACTTCTTCACACCCAGCATCTTGGGCTTGGAATCGCGCCCGTTTCGCGTTGAGCCGCCGCCTTTTTTCTGTGCCATTTATCTTCTCCAGTCAGTCTGAAACAGGAAGTTCCGGTTTCAAGGGGTCATCAGGCGGCAATCGCGCCGATTTGCAGTTCGGTGAACTGCTGGCGATGACCTTGACGTTTTTGATAGTGCTTGCGACGGCGCATCTTGAAGATGGTCACTTTTTCGTGTTTGCCGTGTGCCAGAACCGTGGCTGTAACTGTTGCGCCGGATACCAGGGGCGTACCAACCTTGATTTCAGCGCCGTTTCCGACGGCCAGAACCTGGTCGATGACGATTTCCTGGCCTACATCCGCAGCAATCTGTTCTACTTTAATTTTTTCGCCGGCAGCAACCCGATATTGCTTGCCACCGGTTTTTATGACCGCGTACATGTTGACCTCTTCAATCTCAAGTCTCTCTTGACTCTTGCATAGCTGCGCAGACGGAATTCCGCGCAGCCCAAGAGCATAGCACACCCATCAAGAACTCGGCAAGGCTTTGTTTGCGCCTGGCGCAATTCTGCCTGCCCGCTTCCTATAATCGCCACACCTTGAACGAGTCACCCCCCTTGCAGGCCCCAGCCAATCCGTCATCACCCGGCTTGTCCGTCATTTCCGCGGACATGCGCGAAGTGGACGCCGTCATCACCCAGCGACTGACGTCCGGCGTACCGCTGGTCGGTCAGGTGTCCCGCTACATCATCGGCGCTGGCGGCAAACGCCTGCGGCCCGCCTTGCTGCTGCTGACCTGCGGCGCCCTGGGCTACCGGGAAGCGCAGAGATTCAACCTGGCGGCCGTCGTCGAATTCATCCATACCGCCACCTTGCTGCACGACGACGTGGTCGATGGCTCTGCCTTGCGTCGCGGCAACGCCACCGCCAATGAGACCTTCGGCAATCCGGCCAGTGTGCTGGTGGGCGACTTCCTGTACTCACGCGCTTTCCAGATGATGGTGGACGCGAAGGACCTGCGCATCATGGAGGTCCTCGCGGACGCGACCAACGTCATCGCGGAAGGGGAAGTCCAGCAACTGATGAACATGCACGATGCCACGCTCGACAGCGCTGGCTATTTGCATGTCATCCGCTCCAAGACCGCCAAGTTGTTCGAAGCCAGCGCACGGGTGGGCGCCATCCTCGCAGGTGCCTCACCGGCCCTCGAGCAGGCATGCGCCGATTACGGCCAGGCGCTGGGCACGGCCTTCCAGGTGATCGACGACGTACTGGACTACGCCGGCGACAGCGAAAAGATGGGCAAGAACCTGGGCGATGACCTGCGCGAGGGCAAGACCACGCTGCCGCTGATCTGCGCCATGCAGCGGGGCACCGCGGAACAGAAGGCCCTGATTTCCGGCGCCATCGAGACCGGCGCAGTGGACCTGCTCGACCAGATCGTGGCGATCGTCCGCGAGACCGGCGCGCTAACCTATTCGCGCGATGCAGCGGCGGCAGAAGCGCAGCGCGCAATCGACGCTGCAGTCCAACTTCCGGGCGGGCCGCACACGGATTGTTTGGTACACTTGGCGTCGCAACTTTTGGAGCGCAACAGCTGATTCGATCAGGTGGTGTGACCGAGATCGGGGTGTAGCTTAGCCTGGTAGAGCGCTACGTTCGGGACGTAGAGGCCGGAGGTTCGAATCCTCTCACCCCGACCAGGATTGCGAGTGTTGTCAATCAACCTCCTTCAAAGTGGCATGGACCCGCTTTCGATTTACATCGATCGGGCAATCGGAGATGATTAGGCGATTGCCTCCCGCCGTAGTACATTTTCAGTCCATGTCCGCAGTCGATACAGCCAATCGCGATAACAACTCCATTGCCCTTCCCGGTCTGGGCCGCGCCCTGATCCTCGCGGGCAAGCTCGGGCAAAAGTCGGCGGAAGACATCTACCGCAAGGCATCGTCCGGCAAAACCAGCTTCATCGCGGAGTTGACGGGTTCCGGCGCAGTTTCGGCGTCCGACCTCGCCCACACGATGTCGTCGGCCTATGCGGCGCCGCTGGTCGACCTCGACGCCATTGACCAGCAACGCCTGCCCAAGGGTCTGCTGGACCCCAAGATCTGCCAGGCCTACCGGGTCATCGTGCTGAGCAAGCGCAACAACCGGCTGACCGTGGCAACGGCAGACCCGTCCGACCAGGAAGCGATCGAGAAAATCAAGTTTGCGTCGCAGCTCGGCGTGGACTGGGTCATTGCCGAGTACGACAAGGTCCTCAAGCTGGTCGATGCCGCTGCCGCGTCCACGACCGAGACGATGGAAGAGATCATCGGCGGGGAATTCGAATTCGATGATGCTGCGGCAGACGGCATGTCGGAGAACGAGCAAGCCGCGTCGACGTCGGAAGTCGACGACGCCCCGGTGGTCAAGTTCCTGCACAAGATGCTGCTCGACGCATTCAGCATGCGCGCCTCCGACCTGCATTTCGAGCCCTACGAGCACACCTACCGCGTCCGCTTCCGGATCGACGGCGAATTGCGCGAGATCGCCTCGCCGCCGATTGCCATCAAGGACAAGCTGGCGTCGCGCATCAAGGTGATCTCCAAGATGGACATCTCCGAGAAGCGGGTGCCTCAGGACGGCAAGATGAAGCTGAAGATCGGGCCCAACAAGGTCATCGATTTTCGCGTGAGCACCCTGCCGACCCTGTTCGGCGAGAAGATCGTGATCCGGATTCTCGACCCCAGCAGCGCCAAGCTCGGCGTCGATGCGCTCGGCTACGAGCCGGTGGAGAAGCAGCGGCTGCTCGATGCGATCGGTCGCCCGTACGGCATGATCCTGGTCACCGGCCCCACCGGTTCGGGCAAGACCGTCTCGCTGTATACCTGCCTGAACCTGCTGAACAAGCCCGGCGTCAACATCGCCACCGCCGAGGACCCGTCGGAAATCAACCTGCCGGGTGTCAACCAGGTCAATGTGAACGACAAGGCGGGACTGACGTTTGCAGCTGCGCTCAAGTCCTTCCTGCGCCAGGATCCGGACATCATCATGGTCGGCGAGATCCGCGACCTGGAGACGGCGGACATCGCCATCAAGGCGGCCCAGACCGGTCACCTGGTGCTGTCGACTCTGCACACCAACGACGCCCCCACCACGCTGACGCGGATGCGCAACATGGGCATCGCGCCATTCAATATCGCATCGAGCGTGATCCTGATCACCGCGCAGCGACTGGCCCGGCGACTGTGCACCAACTGCAAGGCGGATGCAGACATCCCCAACAAGGCCTTGATCGACGCCGGCTTCAAGGAGAGTGAAATCGACGGCAGCTGGACCACCTACCGGCCAGTCGGATGCTCCATGTGCAATGGGGGTTACAAGGGCCGTGTCGGCATCTACCAGGTCATGCCGATCACCGAAGAGATCCAGCGCATCATCCTGCAGGACGGAAGCGCGTTGGATATCGCCCAGCAGGCTGCCAGGGAAGGGGTCGATTCATTGCGGCGCTCCGGACTGCGCAAGGTCAAGCAGGGTCTGACCTCTCTGGAAGAAGTGCTCGCTGTCACCAACGAATAAATCAGGGACTCAGAGACCATATGGCAACTGCGAAGCCCAAGGGCATTACCGAATCCGTCTTCGAATGGGAGGGCAAGGACCGCAACGGCAAGCAGGTGCGTGGGGAATCGCGGGCCATTGGTGTCAATCAGGTACAGGCCACGCTGCGGCGCCAGGGCGTCACGCCGACCAAGATCAAGAAGCGGCGCATGAGTGGCGGCTCCGCCATCAAGCCCAAGGACATGGCGATCTTCACGCGCCAGCTCGCCACCATGATGAAGGCGGGCGTGCCTTTGCTGCAGGCATTTGACATCGTGGGACGGGGCAACCCCAATCCCAGGGTCACCAAGCTGCTCAGCGACATCCGCACCGACGTCGAAACCGGCACCTCGCTGAGTGTGGCTTTCCGCAAATACCCGCTGTACTTCGACAATCTGTACTGCAACCTGGTCGAGGCCGGTGAGTCGGCCGGTATTCTGGACCAGTTGCTGGATCGCCTTGCCGTCTACATGGAAAAGACCGAGGCCATCAAATCCAAGATCAAGTCTGCGCTGATGTACCCGATCACCGTGCTGGTCGTGGCGTTTGTCGTGGTGGCGGTCATCATGATCTTCGTGATCCCGGCGTTCAAGGAGGTGTTCTCGAACTTCGGCGGCGAGTTGCCGATGCCCACGCTCATCGTCATCGCCATGAGCGAGTTCTTCGTCAAATACTGGTACCTGATCTTCGGCGGGCTCGGCGGTGGCGTCTATTTCTTCATGGAAGCATGGAAGCGCAACGAAAAGATGCAGAACATCATGGACCGTGTCCTGCTGAAGTTGCCGATCTTCGGGGTTCTGGTCGAGAAGTCCTGCATCGCCCGCTGGACGCGGACCCTGTCGACCATGTTTGCCGCCGGCGTGCCACTGGTGGAGGCGCTGGATTCGGTCGGGGGTGCTTCCGGCAACTCGGTCTTCGAGCGCGCGACCACCCGGATCCAGCATGAGGTCTCGACCGGCACCGCGCTGACGGTGGCCATGACCAATGCCAACATCTTCCCCTCGATGGTCCTGCAGATGTGCGCCATCGGCGAGGAATCCGGCTCGATCGACCACATGCTGGGCAAGGCCGCCGACTTCTATGAGGCGGAGGTCGACGACATGGTGGCGGGCATCTCGAGCCTGATGGAGCCCATCATCATCGTGATTCTGGGTACGGTCATCGGCGGTATCGTGGTGGCGATGTACCTGCCCATCTTCAAGCTGGGAGCCGTGGTCTGATGTGGGTGTCCCCGGGCTTCGACGCCGCATTGTTCGGCGTGCTGGGCCTGCTTGTCGGTAGCTTCCTGAACGTCGTCATTCATCGGCTGCCGAAGATGATGGAACTGGAGTGGGCGGCAAACTGCGCCGAACTGGCCGGCACGGAGGTGCCGGAGTCTGCCCCATTCAACCTGTCGCGTCCCCGCTCCCGCTGCCCCCATTGCCAGCACCAGATCCGCTGGTATGAGAACGTGCCCGTGCTGAGCTACCTGGTCCTGCGGGGGCGTTGCTCCAATTGCAAGGCCCCGATCAGTATTCGCTACCCGGTGATCGAGATCATCACCGGCCTGTTCTTCGTCGCGATGGCCCACATGTATGGCCTCACGCCGACCGGCATGGTCTGGGCTGCGCTGGCCTGCCTGCTGATTGCACAGTTCTGGATCGACTTCGACACCCAGTTGCTGCCCGACGACCTGAACTACCTCATTCTTTGGCTGGGCCTGATCGCGTCGGCCATGGGGTGGACCACGGTTGCGCTGCCGTCATCCGTCTGGGGGGCCGTGTTCGGCTACCTGAGCCTGTGGTCGGTCTACCAGTTGCACCATCGCCTGACGGGCAAGCAAGGCATGGGGCACGGTGACTTCAAGCTCCTGGCAGGACTGGGCGCCTGGTTCGGCGCCGAGTATCTGGTGGCCTTGATCCTGCTGTCCTCCGTCGTAGGTTCGATCCTCGGCGGCGTGCTTCTGCTGGTCGGCAGGCTGTCCAACAAGGACATTCCCATTCCGTTCGGCCCCTTTCTTGCGGGCGCTGGCATGGTGGCAATGCTGGCTGGGCCCGGTCGCCTCGAAGCTCTGCTGCCATTCGCATTCCCGTTCTCCCATCTCGCACGATGATCTGATGCTGCGACTCGGCCTGACCGGTGGCATCGGAAGCGGAAAAAGCACAGTGGCAGACATGTTCGCCCTGCTGGGCGCAGTGGTGATCGATGCCGATGCGATCTCACGTGCAACCACGGCGCCCGGCGGTCCGGCCATCCAGCCGATCGCAGAGGCGTTCGGCGCGGAATTCATTGCGGCCGATGGCGCACTGGACCGGGCCAGGATGCGCCAGGCCAGCTTTTCCGACTCCGCCGCGCGAGCCAAGCTGGAGGCCATCATCCACCCGCTGGTGGGACAGGAGACTGCGCGGCGCGAGCAGGCCGCCGAGGCGGCCGGCGCAATATGCGTGGTCTTCGATGTCCCCCTGCTGGTCGAGTCCCGCCGTTGGCGCAAGCGGGTCGACCGGGTGCTGGTGGTGGACTGCGTGCCGGAGCTCCAGATCAGCCGGGTCATGGCCCGCAGCGGTTTGGCACGCGATGAAGTCGAACGCATCATTGCCAGCCAGGCCTCGCGCATGGACCGCCTGCGTGCCGCCGACATCGTGCTGTTCAATGGCGGTCCGACCCGGGAACAGATCGCACACGAAGTGAAACAGTTGGCCCGGCGCTTGGGGCTATGATTGCCGGAACGGAAATAGCAGCGTGATTCTTTACGAATATCCCTTCAACGAACGCATCAGGACCTACCTTCGCATCGAGCATCTGTTTCGACGCCTGGCGGAACTGGTCGCACGCGATCACCCGATCGACCACCACTACGCACTGTCCACGATCTTCGAGGTCATGGATGTGGGTGCGCGCGCCGATCTCAAGTCCGATCTGCTCAAGGACCTGGAAAAGCAGCGGCAGATCCTGCACGCCTACCGGGGAAATCCAGCCATTTCCGAGCGCGCACTGGATGCCATCATTGGCCAGCTCGACAATTGCTACAACAGCCTGAGCAGCGTTCAGGGCAAGGCCGGTCATGTACTCACCGAAAACGACTGGCTGATGAGCATCCGCAGCCGGGTCGGCATACCCGGCGGCACCTGCGAGTTCGATCTGCCCGCCTACTACGCATGGCAACAGCAAAGTGGCGAATCGCGCCGCGCCGACCTGCACCGTTGGGCGTCGACGCTCGCGCCGATGGCCGAGTCGGTCACCCTGCTGATGAAGATGTTGCGCGAATCCGGTGCCCCGCAAAAGGTGGTCGCGCATGCCGGCCAGTACCAACAGAACCTGCCCCAGGGCAAGACCTTTCAGTTGCTGCGCCTGTCCATCAATCCATCGCTGGGGGTCATACCCGAGATCAGCGGCAACCGGCTGATGGTGTCGATACGTTTCATGCGGCAGGAGGCGGACAACCGCCTGCATGCCACCAGCGACGACTGCAACTTCGAATTGACCCTTTGTTCATGATGCGGAACAGACCCGGAACCCGCAACGAGACTTCCCAAGACGACGCCGACACAGCGCCGCCCCCGCTGGACAAGGTCCGCATCGTGCGCTGCCCCGGATGCAGTGGCGACAGCGTCTACGCGACCACCAATCCCTATCGACCGTTTTGCAGCGCCCGCTGCAAGGGCCTGGACTTCGGTGCCTGGGCAGGTGAATCCTTTCGCCTGGCTGCCGAGACCGAGCCCGACGCGCTGGCACCGCCAGACACGCGGCTGCAATAGCCGGCGATGGGTGCCGCACCTGCTGCGGTGCCATCCGAACGGAGGCCTGGGCCGCCAGAGCAGCCGCCCCGCCTGCAAGGCTCAGTGGGTGGCGCCTTCGAAACCCCGCTCCTGGGCCAGCCACTGCAACACGGGCACCGTGCCGGGCAGGACCGGATGCACATGAACCGGCAAGTCCTGCCAGGCAGACGACTGACCCTCGCGCATCTGCAGTTCACCGGACCATTGCGTAACCTTGCAGAAATTCAGCCGCACCAGCGCGTGCGGATAGTCGACGATCTCGGTCCGCCAGCAAGACCCGTCGCGCATGCCGATTCCGAGCTCTTCCTTCAGCTCGCGCGCCAGCGCCTGCAGCACGTCCTCGCCGGCTTCGAGCTTGCCACCGGGGAACTCCCAGTAACCGGCATAGACCTTGCCGGCCGGGCGGCTAGTAAGCAGAAAGCGTCCGTCCGGCCGCAGCAGGATACCGACGGCCACATCCACCAGCGGGCGGTCAACACCCCCCTGGCGTGGGAGGTCCGGATCTGCAGTCAGCCGCAGGCCGCTCATGCGTCCTTCCTGGACTTGGACAGCGTCGGGGTCTTGCGCGCCATGCGCTGAGCGCTCACGCCAGAGCGCCGCGACTGCCGCTGTAGTCGCGGGCAAACTGGTAGGCCACACGGCCGCTGCGTGAGCCCCGCTCCAGCGCCCAGACCAGTGACGGTGCCCGTGCTGCGGCAATGCCGGCTTCATCGACGCCGAAGGACTGCAGCCACTGCGCGACGATGGTCAGGTACTCGTCCTGCGTGAACGGGTAGAAGCTGACCCACAGGCCAAAGCGCTCCGACAGGGAGATCTTTTCCTCGACCACCTCACCCGGATGCACTTCGCCGTCTTCGGTATGCGTGTAGGTGAGGTTTTCCGTCATGTATTCAGGCAACAGGTGGCGCCGGTTGCTGGTCGCATACACCAGCACGTTGGCAGCCGAGCCCGCCACCGAGCCGTCCAGAATGGACTTGAGCGCCTTGTAGCCGGGCTCGCCCTCCTCGAAGCTCAGGTCGTCGCAGAACACGATGAATTTTTCCGGCCGATCCGACACCACATCCACGATGTCGGGCAGGTCCACCAGATCGGCCTTGTCGACCTCGATCAGGCGCAAGCCTGCAGGCGCGAACTCGCGCAGGCAGGCCTTGATCAGTGACGACTTCCCGGTGCCCCGCGCACCCGTCAGCAATACGTTGTTGGCCGTCTTGCCTTCCACGAAATGCAAGGTGTTGCGCCGGATCTTGTCCTTCTGAACCTCGATCTCCTGCAGGTCGGTCAGAGCCACCAGTGCCGCATGTCGAACCGGCTCCAGCACGCCATGGCCGGAGCTGCGCTTGCGGTAGCGAAAGGCGATGCCGGCATTCCAGTCGGGCGCCGACAGCGGCTGCGGCAATACCGCTTCGATGCGGCTGATCAGTTGTTCTGCCCGCACCAGCAGGTGCTGCAATTTATCGTCCATGCTTGATGCCTGTTGATGCCTGTTGATGCCGGCGCTGACCCGGTTGATGGCGGAGTCCTCAGGAACGGTAGTCCGCGTTGATCGTCACGTACTCGTGGCTGAAGTCGCAGGTCCAGACCGTGTCGGTCGCGCTTCCGCGCCCCAGATCGACCCGCACCTGGATCTCACTCTGCTTCATGACGCGCTGGCCGTCGGCCTCCTGGTAAGCCGGGTTGCGCCCGCCCCCGGTGGCCACATGCACATCGTCCAGGTACAGCTCGATCTTGGTCTGGTCCAGGTCGGCGATGCCGGCGTAACCGACAGCGGCCAGAATGCGGCCCAGGTTGGGGTCGCTTGCGAAAAATGCGGTCTTCACCAGCGGTGAATGGGCGATGGCATAGGCCACGGCCAGGCATTCGGAGGTGTCGCGCCCGCCCTGCACCGTGATCGTGATGAACTTCGTGGCGCCTTCTCCGTCGCGCACGATGGCATGGGCCAGCGTGCGGGCCACCTGCAGCATGGCCGCATTGAGCGCACGCCCGTCGTCGCTGTCGAGTGACTCGATGCACGCATGGTTTGCCTTGTTGGTGGCGATCACGACGAACGAATCGTTGGTCGATGTATCGCCGTCCACCGTCACCCGGTTGAACGTCGCATCGGCAAGCTGCTGCGCCAGTTGCGACATCAGGCCGGGTGCGACGCGGGCGTCGGTCGCCATGAAACCCAGCATCGTCGCCATGTTCGGCCGGATCATGCCAGCACCCTTGCTGATGCCGGTAACCGTGACGGTGGCGCCGCCCACGGTGGCCTGGACGCTGCTGGCCTTGGGCACCGTGTCGGTCGTCATGATGGCCTGGGCCGCATTGAACCAGTTGTCCTGGGTCGCGTCGGCAACCGCAGCGGGCAGACCTGCCACGATGCGGTCGACCGGCAGCTGCTCCATGATGACGCCAGTCGAGAACGGCAACACCTGCTGCGCTGCCAGGCCCAGACTGGAGGCCAATGCCGCGCTGCTGGCGCGCGCACGCTCCAGCCCCTGGGCACCGGTGCCGGCATTGGCATTCCCGGTGTTGATCAGCAAGGCCCGTATCTCCTGCGGCCCGGCCAGGTGCTCGCGGCAGACCTGCACCGGTGCAGCGCAGAACCGGTTCCTGGTGAACACGGCACCGACGCCAGCGCCGGGCTCGAGCAGCATGACCGTCAGGTCCTTGCGGTTGGCCTTGCGGATACCGGCCTCGGCGATGCCGATGCGCACACCCGGGACCGGGTGCAGATCAGCGGCTTGTGGAACAACGAGATTGACGGGCATTGCGGACCTTCAGGACAGTTTGCCGTGGCATTGCTTGTATTTCTTGCCACTGCCGCACGGGCAGGGCTCATTGCGGCCGACACGCGGGACCTGGCCACCCGCCGCCACTGCGGCTGCCACACCGGTGCGCCGGGCCATGCGGTCGGCATCCTGCGTGGTCTCCACCTCGCCCGTCTCGGTCGGGGCGGTGTAGGTGACGTTGCTGATGCTGTCGGCCCGGCTTTCCATCTCCTGGGCCGCCTGATCGAGCTGCTCGCCCGACTGGATCCGCACCGTCATCAGCAGCTTGGTGACTTCGCTCTTGACGGAGTCGAGCAACTGGCCAAACAACTCGAAAGCCTCGCGCTTGTACTCCTGCTTG
>Ga0116169_1002069_pt1 | contig 15341 bp, 12 predicted proteins | sample AD_UKC130_MetaG_FD_89796 | JGI IMG/M metagenome (GOLD analysis project Ga0116169, IMG submission 89796) | Active sludge microbial communities of municipal wastewater-treating anaerobic digesters from Canada - AD_UKC130_MetaG | ecosystem: Engineered > Bioreactor > Anaerobic > Digestate | place...
ATGCTGAAGAAATTTCAAATTTTAGAATACCTGATATTTCATTAGATTGTCAAATAACAATTGTTGGTAAAATTAAAACAGAATTAGAAAAACAGAAAAAAATAAAAAATTTAATTGAGGAAAATTATATAAAAATTGAAAATTTGTTAACAAATATTATAAAGAGCTCAGAAGATGAATAGTTTCTGAGCTCTTAAAAAATTTATATTATATTATTTTATGTATCATCAAAAAATTATTTATTTTCTTGAAAATTTATTTATATAAATATACTTATATTCATATAAAAGGAGGTATTGATGTGAATTACATTGAATTGCAAAATTATTTGGATTATATATACAGCAATTATGACAACCCGCCTGTTAATATAAATATTCAGGAATTATGCGGACAGTTTCAGGATGGGCAGTTTGATTTGTATGCTAATGCTTTATTCAGAGAAATTGAAAATGTTGAACAAAATATTATAGAAGAAGAAATAAGAAAAAAGAAAGATGCTGAAACTTTAGACTATGCTCTTTCAGAAAGGGTTGAACTTCTTCAGGCAATTGGATTTGAGGATGAAGCAGAAGAATTTATTAAACACAATGGAGAAATTATAGAAGAAAATGATATAGAAATTCCTGTTTTAAAGACTGATTATATAAAGTATATTTCATCTGGTGAATTAATAGAAAAAGCTCCTTATATAGCTTCAATAAAAGTTACCAACCTGCTTGAGTTCTATGACAGAAATAATAAAACCGTAAATGCTTTGATTGATCAAATCCAGGAACTTAAAGAAGAAATAAAAAATCATCCAGAATTGGCTGAAGGATACCAAGCCCAGATTTCTGGATTAAAAGAACTGCTGCTTGTTGGAAGGGAACTACAGGATATTACAAAAGAGCAAATAGAGAAAAATATGAATGAATTTGCTGTCGAATGGAATAAAATAAACGATTTCATAATGCAACACAGTGATAAAATTGGCGAATTTGAAAAAATGGAAATCAATAACGTTCTGGAAAAAACCGAAGCAAATTTTTCAAAGATTGTGGAAATGCAAAAAGAATTTAACGTAGAAAAAGAACTTGATGATGATTTTCTTATAAAAAGCCTTGAAAATGATTTCAGAAGAAAAGAAGAGGATTGAAATTATCCTCTTCTTTTCTTTTAACATGTTTCATTGTCGCAGTTATATTCAAACTGTATTGTAGTATGTGTTATTCCGAAATCTGACAGCAATTCTTTTATATTGTCTATTTCCTTTATTTAACAAATTTACAATCAATTATAGTTTTCTTGCACCGAATGTTGCAAGTTTACCGCGTTTTGAATCTTTTTTATCTATATCAAGTGTAATATGTGCTATAAAAGGTTCTTCTTTTCCGTTTTCTATTAAATGCGCCAAACCGTTGTTGAAAAAGTTAAGGCTTGGATCGTCAATCTGTTCAACATCCCCTGTTACTATTAGTTTGGATTCGTCTGTCAACCTTGTTACCAATGCTTTCATCATGTGTTTTTTCGTATTTTGTGCTTCATCCAACATTACAATTTTCTTAAATATATTCATACCCCTGATTTCAGCAAGCGGGAAAACTTCGAGTTTTCCTGCTTCCCTTAATTGTTTGAATTTTTTTTCTGGAGTCATTGCTTCTTCATCTTTGCATTTACCGTTACCATTCCCATTACCGTTTGTTTTTCCGTTTAATTTGTAAATTTCATCTTTGTATAAATATTCAATGCAGGAAAATAAAGATTGTAAATGCGGCAATAGTTTATCGTCCAGTCCACCTTTGTAGTATCCCATATATTCACTTTCATCAACTGGAATAATAGATTTGGTATATGCAAATCTGTTGTAATTACCTTTTTCTATTTCAGCCAGAGCATAGTCTGAACATGTTAATGTTTTTCCCCTTCCAGATATGCCTGTTACTGAAATGCAAAGGATTTCTGGATCCTGCAATAAATATAAAAGCATTTTTTGTTCGAGATTAATTGGTCTTGTTTTCATCATTGAAAAATTAAGTTCTTTATCAAAATTACATACTTTTACAAAATCTTTTTTCTTTATTCCTATTCCAAGATGTTCAGGATTTTCTTCATCCTCCAGAATTATGAATTGATTTGGATATAAATTCCACCTGTCTTCTATTATTTTTTTTGAATATAATTCAGTTATAAGATCAGGATGAACTATGTCCCTTTTATATCCAGTATATAAATTTTGTGTTTTTACTTTTTCAGATTTATGCTCTTCAGCTTTTTTAATCCAGTCTGGAGCAATGCTTAACAATCCTATATCCATTGTAACAAGAATTGCATCATTATTTTTTGCGCATGATAAAATATGATAATCGTGTTTTTTCATAATAAACGCTTCATCTATATTATTATGCCTTATTCGGTAATCAATCCTTATAAGCGTTTCCTGATCTTTTGCTTTTTCATAAAACATTGATGTCGGAGGCAATTCATTCAACTTTACGCCTTCCCGTAATGGACGAATAGTTGATAATTCCTGCAATAACCTTAAAATCTTTCTTGGCAGATAACCTTCGTTTTTATCAGACTTCACATTATTCAATTCTTCCCATACTACAGATGGAATGATTACTTCATTATTTCCAAACTTGAATATACTGTCTTCATCATTCCTGAATACACAGGTATCAACTACAAATTTTTTGGGAGGATTATCAGATGTGTTTATAAGCATCAATCCTTTCTTTTAAAGAATTTATGTTTTCATATATATTTATTATAGATTATTTTTTTCTTTGGAACAATTATTTTTTGTATAATGCAAAAATATAATTTCTTATAAGAAAGAATAATAAAACTGAAAGGAATTAAAAAATGGATATTGTTATAGATTCTCTTGTAATAGAGGTAACGAGGCGCTGCAATATGCAATGTATGCATTGCTTAAGAGGTGAAGCACAAAATATCGATATAAATAAAAAATACATTGATGCCTTGTTCGACAAAGTAAGCAATATATACAGGATTACATTCACTGGAGGGGAGCCGACACTCAATGTCGATGCAATAGAATATACTTTGAAAAAAGCTATAGAAAAGGAAATTTGTCCATCATTCTGGCTTGCGACAAATGGAAAAGTATATTCACAAAGGCTTGTGGATGTATTGCTTGATTATTATGCATATTGTCTTGATTTCGGCTGTGGAAGTGAAGAAATCTGTGGACTTGCTGTAAGTTTGGATAAATTCCATGACGAAATAAGCAGAAAAAATCTTTACAAATACAAAGGATTGGCTTTCTATGACGATTCAAAGGAATTTAAGGATGAAAGCAAAAGAACTTTAGTTAACGAAGGACTCGCTAAAATAAATAAGATTGGGGTAAGAAATATTACACCGTCTGAATTTTACACTGAAATCACCGATAATACATTGTATATAGAAGAATTTTATCTGAATGCGAAGGGTGAAATTCTTGTTGATTGCGATCTTTCCTATGAAACACAAGATAAGTGTTCATATGGAAACATTTTAAATTTTGATTTCATGATGGCAGCATAAAAAAAGGACTTTTAAAAGTCCTTTTTTTATTTTTTGAATTTGCAATCAAAACAGCCATTTGTTAATACATCGAAGGTATACTTCTGAAAAACATGTCGAAATACGCTGTTTTATCTTTCAGCCCATGCTGGAAATAACCGTTTGACATAGTTATCTCATAGAAGTCCGTCAACATTGTTAAATTTCGGTTATCTTTTACTGAAAAAACACTCATTCTGTTATCCTCCTTACTTAATTCCTTTTACAACTTTTATCCCATTGGAAATCATACTGTTAAGGAATACCAAATTCATAAAATCTCTGTTATGTATTTCTGGAATATCAAATGTGTCAACACAATCGACAGGGACGATAACCTGCGCATTCAAATTGTTTTCATTTATAAATGCTTTTAATGATGTCGCATACTGGTAAACACAAATATCCGTAACACAACCTGTTACTATGTGGTTTTTAATCTTTGTATAGTCTATAAAACTGAATGCAGTGCCACAATTGATTGTCCCGCCAAACGGATTATTGGAAATAAATCCATTTGTAGAATTTTTGGGAAGAATGATAATATCTTCCATTTCTTTCAGTTCATCTATTAGCTCGCTCTCTATTGTATCTTCAAGACAATGTATTGGATAATTTTCAAATTCTTTCGATTTATTGGTATGTGCATCAGTATATGCAATTATTTTTATGCCTTTATCTTTGCAGTTTTTCGCGAGATTTTCAACACATGGAATAATTGCTTCCACAAATGGGCTATATAAATTTCCAGCCTTTGCAAATCCGTTATTCATGTCTATAATGGTAAGCAATGTTTCTTCTGGATTTAAATCTGATAATTTAATTGTACCTACTGAGTTCAGGGTCTCCAGCATTGCTTCAATCTGAATATTCGCATTCTTCATAAGATTTTCTTTATTAATTTTCATAATTTTTCTCCATTTCTTCCCTTTTTTTATTTTTTTATTTTGTTTTTATTATATCTTATTTTAAGAAAAACTTCAATTCTTTATGAAAATTTCATTCAATTTCTTTTATTTTCTTTATTTTTTTTGTTTTTTTACAGAAAAAATATTCCCCACTTTTATAAGTGGGGATAAAACATCATATTGAAAGCCTTTCTATTATCTGTGAATTTCTTGTTATATTATCTGTTTTGTTTATGGCGTAATTCAGGGCTTCTTTTGTTCCTATAAGTATTACTGTTTCTTTTGCGCGTGTTATTCCAGTGTAAAGCATATTCCTGTTTAAAAGAATATCAAAAGAATTGTGTATTGGGATAATTACAACTGGATATTCGGATCCCTGGCTTTTATGGATACTTAACGAATACGCAAGCATAAGTTTATCGCTGTTTTCTTTTGTATATGTTTTTGTTTCCCCGTCAAAATCAACAAGCATTGTATAAACAGGGTTGCCTTCGTCATCTGGGATATTTTCTTCTATTATGTCAACTACATATCCTATTGTCCCATTATATACATCCATTTCGTAATCGTTTTCAGTCTGGATTACCCTGTCCCCTTTTCTGAATATTTTATTTACAGTGCATTGAAATTGTATTTCACCTTCTTTGTAAGGATTGAAGTGTTCCTGAATTCTTCTGTTCAATGCGTATGTTCCGAGAACTCCATTGTTTGTCGGTGTCAGAACCTGGATTTCGTTTAATTTATATTTTTTTACTTTACTTGTAAGCAGTCTTTCCATAACTTCTATAATCTTATCGCTTATTGATGACATTGTTGATCTTTTGATAAAACAAAAATCACCTTTTTTATTGTCTATCGTCAATCCTGTTTCAGTATCAATCCCTTGTATTATTTTATGTGAATTTGTTATTATCTGGCTATCTTTTGCCTGCCTGAATATTTCTGTTAACTTTGTTACTGGAATTTTACCAGAATTTATCATATCCCTTAAAATTAATCCTTCTCCGACAGAAGGAAGTTGTTCGTGATCGCCTACAAAAAGTATTCTTGTTTTTTCATCTATGTTATAAATAAGTTTACAGAATAAATCTGCATCTATCATTGAACTTTCGTCTATTATTACGAAATCACTGGTAATCGGTTCAAGTTCAACATTGTCTTCATATGGCATATATTTTAATTTCCTGTGTATTGTCATAGCTGGCATTCCAGTAACTTCCGTAATTCTTTGGCTTGCTTTTCCTGTTGGTGCGCACAGGTCTATTGTTGCTTCGCTGTTTATATACTTGATACATTTTATTATAGCGTTTATTGTTTGTGTTTTCCCTGTACCAGGACCTCCAGTAAGGATACTGATAGGCTTTGTTAAAGCCATGTGTATTGCTTCCTTCTGTTTTTCTGCAAGTTCAAATTTATAGGTGCTTTCATAATATTTAATAAATTCATCTATTTGTTTTTTTGTACAAAAAGGGGCTTTAAATTCGCTTATAATATTTTTCAGCCTTTGAACAATATCTATTTCAAGATTATACAGATTTTTCCTATAAAGGCAATATCTATCAGTTGATAAATGTTTTTCTCTTATTACTTCGTTATATTCAAATGAATTAAGTGCGTTGATTATTTCATCCCTGGTAAATGGCGTACCATAATCGTAAAAGCCATGTCTTACAGTAAAATCATATAAATTTTCCATTAAATAATCTTCGTAGGTAAACAAATCCCCATTATTTCCATTTTCTTCTTTTAAAAACATATATATGGCTTGTTTTATTCTTCTTACATCATTTTCCTTAAGTCCAATGTTATGAGCTATTTTATCGGCAACACGGAAATCTATTCCTATACTGCAAATACAGTAAGGATTTTCTGTTATTTTATCAATAGCTGCGTTCCTGTATTTTTTATATATCGTAATAATATCGTTGAATGGTACTTCATTTCGCATCAGGAACGAAAAAACTTTATCCATATATGAAGATTCCATTATGCCATCATATATTTCTTTTGCTCTTTTTTCGTTTATTCCTTTTATTTTTGTAAGTTTTTTGTAATCAGCCTTTATTTCGTTAATTGTATTTACTCCGAATAAATCTGTAATTTTTTGTGCTGTTTTTTTTCCAATTCCTTTTACCGCTGTTTTAAGGAAATTCTGTATTAGTTTTATTTCACTTGGGAAAATCCTTTCGCCTCTTATTACATAGAACCAGTAGCCTTTTCTTGTTTCTTTCCAATAACCTGCGCACCTGAATATATCTCCAGCAAATGCTACAGGAAGGTAACCACTGATTTTGGGTTTATTTGTGGGAGGAGTGGTTTCCCCATTATCATGTTTTATAAAATTTACATCAGCAATAAGCCTATAGCTGTCATCATCATATCTGATGCCGCCTTTTATTTCAAACTCAACTTCGATAATTCTGAAGCACCTTATTGGAACGAATGCGATCCCTATATCATCTACATTTTTTATTTCTCCATATGCTATATATTCTCTGTCAATGACTATATCCTTATCTTCCATAAGTACATTTATCTTCCCATATTTTTTCGCTTCAGCTTCAACAAGCTTCATTTTTATGGAAGGTATGGTCTTTTTTATCTTGGTTATTTTGAATTCTACTTTTTCACTTCTTGCAAAAGTATAAGCGATAAAAGTATCGTGATCAATATATCCTGATATTTCAAATCTTGTATATTTAGGACATGGTGGTAGTCCAATAACTTTATATATTCCGCTAAGTACTGGGTCGCTTGTCCTGAAATATCCATGGCTTACATTTCCTTCAAAAGTTTTATGTGTATAAACTGTGTCGATTTTTTCAAATTTTTCTTTTATTATTAATTGATTGCTTTTTTTGTCAAATTCCCCTGAAACAAAAAAAGTCCCTGTAGTAATATCTTTTCCAACTACTGTTATATTTTTATGTGCTGTTTTTTTGCTGTCCCATGCCGTCCCGATATATTTGTCTTTATCTTTTTTTACATCTAAAAGAAATAAGTTTTTATTCATCATTTTAACCCCCTATTAAACAGGTTATTATCATTATAACATTTTTTAATTTTTTCGAACAGAAGATTTTTGTTTTATATTAGAATTCATTGATGAAGCTTTTTTTTCATTAGGAGATTATTTCATAATATATGTTTTACATGTTCTATATAATAAGTAAAAAATATTTAATGAAAGGGGCGAAAGGACTTGTTTAAGAAAATTAATCTTATTACAACTTCATCAGTCCTTCAAAGCACCATAAAACCATTATTTGGTAAATATAAACCAGAATTTCAGGTTTTAAAATCAATTCCAGAAAATATTGAACTTTGTGAAAAAGAATTGTTTATTATTGACTTGGATACTATAAAAAACGGTTTTGATTCGATTATATATACTGGTAATTTTACTGTTGGGATAAGCATGAATAAGGCGAATGAATTATCATCTGCACTCACTATGTTTTTGCAGAAGCCTTTGAATGCTCAGAAGGTGGAAACTATTTGTGAAAAATTTTCTGGATTTAATTGGCAGGCAAATAATTCTAATACAAAAACCTTAAAAAAAGAAAAAGATGATATTAGTAAAGAAGAACCTGCAATTATTGAGGAAATCGTTGAAAATGATTTTGTTTTTGGTAGTAATAAAGAGACTATTGATGAAGTTTCAGATGAAATTATCCTTGATGAAGATTTGTTAATCAGTCTTGATGGGGAAAATGATGAAGAAATAGTAGATGATGATTTTGTTGATGATAATTTTGAAGAGGAAGTAAAATTTGAAGCTGAAGTAGATAAACCTTTGTATGAAAAAGATAAAGCAAAAACAGTTGAAAAAACTGTGGATAATAATAAAAAGGATAATAAACAGAATGACTCGGTCAAAGTAACGATTCAGGTACAAGATAAAGAAGAAAATCCGACTAAAATTTTAAATAATACAGCAACAGAAAATGATAATAACATAGAAGCTCGTATAGAAAGAATAAAACAGATGATTAAGGAAAAAAACAAAAGAAATGACAAGGAAGAAAGCCTTGATAAGCTTGAAGCAAAAATAGGCGTCAAAAAAGTTGATGAAGTTCCAGTAATAGATACTCCTTTTCCAAAAGAAAGAGCTGTAATTTATTTTAAACGTGATAAAGCTTTGTTTGAATACAGGCTAAGGAAGCTTCGTGAAAAAAGGCTTACAGCTACTGAAATATCGATGAAAATGAAAGAATTGGAAAAAATGGATATACAGGTTCATGAAAAAATGCTTTCAGTAAGGGAACAAACTCTTAAAAATCCGAACCTGCCAGATGATGTTGCTGTAAAAATAGCTTCTTTCCGCAGGCAACTGATTAAAGCAAAAGTTGAAGAAAAACAGGAGCCACAAAATGATATACAAGATATTCAGAAAAAAAATGAAGAATCGGCAGCAGTTAAAGCTGAATTAAACAATATTGAAAAATTAAGGCTTGAAAAGATGAAAAACAAAACTGCTATTGAATTATTGAAAATAAATCAACAAAAGAATCAGATACAGAATAGTTCGACACAAAATTTGAATATTACAGATAATAACAATTATAATGAAGATAGCAAAGCAGATTCAGAAAATACTTCTGGAAAACTTCCAAAAATGGATCTGTTATCCCTTCATAGAAGCAAAATAAAAAATCTTTCCAATCAAAATTTGCAGAAAAAAGTTGATGTAGAAGTTAAACCACCGCGTTATCTTGCGAGGGAAGATGCCAGAAACGATGACAAGAAGGGGAAGGGAGGAATATTTGGTTTATTCGGAAAAAAATAAATTTATTATAAAGGAGGAATTTTTATATGGTCAATTTGAATGATCTTTATAAAAAATACGAAAAGTACAAATCTGAACAAAAAGTATTGAAGTCTGTTGTTAAGATAGTCCAATATGATGAAGCCCTTAAAACCGATGTGCTTGTATTGGATCTCGAAGGGCTGAAAGGCGTTATCATGAAGAAGGATGTTGATTATGAACTGAAGATTAAGTCTTTGGTCAACTTTGTCGGTCGTGAAGTTTCATTTGTAGTAAAAGATGTTGACCGAAATAACGGTGTAATTTACTGTTCAAGGGCTGAAGCTCAGAAAGTTACGAAAGATGATATTATAAGGCGTCTTAATGACGGAGAAGCTTTTGACGCTCAGATTGTAAACATTTTGAAATATGGAGCATATGTTGAAATAGATGGTGTTACTGGACTTCTTAAGAATACGGATTTTGCCGAGGATTATACTGCGATCGGTGAACTGTTAAGTATCGGAGATACAGTTAAGGTTAAAATGAAGAAGCTTTCGGCAAATGGAAATATTCTCTTTGAAGCTGTCAAGAAATATAAGAGTCCGACCATTATGGACATTAATTCATTTGAAAAGAATCAAATAGTCCTGGGCGTGGTAAGAAATATCCAGCCTTTCGGTATATTTGTCCAGATTGCGCCAAATCTTGATGCCCTATGTTCTCCTGATATTGCTGAAATAGAAGAAGATATGAAAGTTTCAGTTAGAATAACAAAAGTTGATAAAGCAGCAGGGAGAGTAAGGGGAAAAATCCTCAATATATTATAATTTGAAAAAGGGGGAAAAGGACGATGGCAGATATTAATTATATTCCTAAAACCCATGAAGGATATACATTTGAGCCTGATTACAAGCAGGTATTCCACAACAAATGGACTTTAAACATAGGGCATGATGAGCTTGTAAAAATGCGCAATAATGGATTTATTACTGATAGTGATATGAAAATTGTGAAATTCCTGTTTAAATATCGTTTCGCAACTGCAGAAATGATGTTCAGATATATGGGTGATGAATCTAAGATTGAAAATATGGAAGCAAGGCTTGATAAACTTGTCAAGTTCAGGATTTTAAATAAATTTATGCTTTCAAAAGTTGATGCAGAAACAATAGTACCTGACGCGTTGCAGATTTATTGTCTTGATATTGGCGGGAGGACTTTGTTGTCACATTATTCAAACGAAAATACTACAAACTGGGTAACTACTGTCAATATGAAAGGGTCTGAAGTGATAAGCAGGGATCTTGTAACTGCAAACTTTTATATAAAGCTTATGGAAACCTGTCCAGAAAAAGTGAAATATTTTAAATTAAACCCGCAATACAGAATAGGAAGGATTATGGTTGTTCCTTCTTTTGAAATAGGCATTATAGATGGTGATCATTTGAAATATTTTATTGGTGAAGTAGTAAGGGATTATGATTTCCCATCGCTTTTCAGGGACAGGCTTACAAATATAGAAAGCATTCTTTGTACACAGGCTTGGAAAAAATATTACTATGATATAGATACACCTCCAATGCTTTTCGTGTTTGCAGAAAATGACAAAAACGCGCTTGATGTCGCAAAAATGATTGTAGGAACAACTGAAATAGAAGCATTCAGAATAACAACTGATCAAAGGTTAAAGAAAGAACTTTATGAAGCGGGAGTATTCCTTAAATATGACAAAGACAAAAATACTTTACAAGGAGTCAGGACAACAATTTTTGCAAGAAAGACATCGAAAAAGGGGACTTAATAAGTCCTTCTTTTTTTGTTCATTTTTTACCCTATCCTGCATATTATTATTATAACTGAATGATGGGAGGGTGAAATCTTTTATGGAAAAGAAACATATAATAGCAGCCATTCTTATAGGCATTTTCTTTCTGTCATGTTTTGGATATTTATTTATTTATATAACAAATTATAAAAAAGAAATGGATCAGATAAACGTTGAACAGATATTGGATGACCTTGAAACACAGAAGTTTGAAGCAAATAAGGTTGAATATATAACACAGGAATTTAATGTTGGAATGGATCAAATAAATATCAGTGGAATAGATCCTGCTGATGCTGAATATATAGCAAGCGGCGGCGAACTTCCTCCTGCTGATAATGCTGTTGTAAATGTTTATAAGACAACAATTGAACAATACCTATCAAATAAAAGATTTGCAGAAGCAACAAAAAAAGCTAATGAAGCTTTGTCGAAATATGATTTTTCTGAATTCGAAGACGTTCTATCCTTTCTTTCTGATGCTTCACAAGCATTTGTATTTAGTGATATTGAAAATGTTAATGAAAAAATGAATACTATTTCATATATGAAAAACCCTGAAGTTCTTTTTTATGTTTTCTGGGGGATGTCAAAAGAACAACAGTTTGATTTGCTGCTTGACAAATATTCCCATATGCCAAACGGCAACCCGCAAGCAAAAATAGAAAGCATTGAAGAAGTACAGCCAATGGAAATAGGCTGTGATAAATTTTTTCCGTCATCAAAAGATTTAAAGGCATATAGAATAGATTTCAACACGCCGTCAGGACTAATGTATATGGGGATAGCATTATCATGGAAGGACAACATGAAACCATACTATGTTACGTTAAAATATTTTGACAGTGGCGAACGTACAACTTATTCAGATTATTTTTCGTTAATCAAATAATTGTTGAGAAGGGAGGGTTAATTTATGAACAATGTAAACTTTATAAATAGTTTTGCAAAATATTGCAAAGAAAATTATAAAACACTTTCAAAAATGATAATATCTTTTCAATTGTTTTTAATTGGCGCATTCTTTATTGCAATAAGGAGTTCTATGCTTCTTGTAATGGTTTTTGGTATTGCGCCGTTGATTTTATTTATAGTTGCTAAAGATTTGATGGATGAAGAAGAAAAAAGGAAAGCGTTTGTTACTTTAAAGATATCGTTTATTCTTTTTTTGACAACGTTTATAAATCATTTGGTTTATTCATTGATATATGTAAAACTTAATAACCAGCTTGCGACCCTTAATATCGGTACAAGATTTAATCCTGTTTCATCGTTGGGTATTGCTGGTCTTTTCAATGTTGTAGTTATTATGCTTACAGTGTTCTTTTCAAGAAAAGACACTGTTAAGGAGGCACTCGATAATTTTGTCAAAGAATCAATACTTGAAAAAATCGGAATATTTGTAAACCAGAGTTCAAGTAGAAAAGGGGATGTGCAGATATGTAAGGATCTAAAGACTGGAAGACCTGTTATAATTCCTTATAAAGATAGATTTTTGCATATGCTTATTCTTGGACCTACTGGATCTGGTAAAACATCACAGATTATTCTTCCAATGTTAAATCAGGATTTACAGAATGAAGAAGCAGGTGTTACTGTTATAGAACCAAAAGGAGACCTTGCTGAAAAAGCATATGCAATGGCTCAATATTATGGACGTGAAGCTCTTTATTTTGATCCTATCCTTGAAGGATGTCCTACATTCAATCCATTGTATGGAAAAGAAGAAGACGTTATAGAAAACATGGTTACAACATTTAAAATGCTGAACCCTGATTCCCCGCAATATTTCCAGGATATGAATGAACAATTAATGAGAAACGCTTTAAAGGTTTTAAAAAGATTAAAGGGTAATTCTGCTACTTTAATTGATCTTGACAGGCTGGTTTCAAATCCAGGTGGTGAAGGAAGGAAAATGGTTCTTGCTTTTCAAAAGCTGCCTGCGCCAACAGAAAGCCTTGCAAAAGAAAATTCAGATATTGCAACTTATTTCTTAAGTGATTATTTGGCTGACAGAAGTAAAACATATGAAAATACTTCTGGGGTAAGATCACAGATAGCAAAAATAGTTTCAAACAAATTTTTAAGAAGGGTCCTTAATCCAGAAAACGGGAAAAGTGATATCAATTTCGATGAAATACTGGCAAAAGGAAAAGTTATATGTATAACAACCGCTCAAGGAAAATTAAGGGATTTAAGTAGATTTCTTGGATATTTCCTTATACTGACATTGCAGTCATCAGTATTTAAAAGACCTGGGAATGAAAACACAAGAATTCCTCATTTCCTGTATATAGACGAGTTCCAGGTTTATTCAAACCCTGGTTTTGCGGACATGCTTACACAGGGACGTTCATATAGGGTTGCAAGCCATCTTGCAACACAGAACAGGGCATTGATTGGAATGGGTAGTGGCAAGGAAGGCGAAGATTTTAAAGAGCTTGTTTCCACAAACGCCAGAAATATAATCCTTTTCCCTGGTGGAAACTATAATGATGCTAAATATTATTCTGAACAGTTTGGGCAAATAATGGAAAAGAAGGAAAGAAAAGGTATATCAAGGGCACAGTTTAATCCGCTTTTTGGAGGAGGCGGTGGCAGAAAAGTTCCAACAGAAAGTATCAGCATATCAGAAGAAATGGTGGCAAGATTTACTCCAACTGATATAATATTCAGACCATTTGGGGAGATAACGTATTTGATAATAAAGAACAATTCAATACAGAACCCAAATGTTGGGAAGGTGACATATATACCGCAGGATTTGAATACTTTACTTGATAAAATGGTTGAAGAAAATCAGTGTCTCATGATGGTTGGATACAATCCCAATAATTGCAGGGAACTGAAGGAGCATGGTAAATTGAAGCCAGATATAAATATGGATGAAATCAGAGAAATAGCAAATGCAAAACGTGCTGGCGTCTTTGACGCACTTACACAGGATTTATATGAAAAACTCGATAATATAGGCGGTAATAAAAATAATCCTTCCGATAACAGTATAATGTATGGGAATAGCGAAGAAACTTCGTCAAATGCAAATAATTCTGAAATAACAATTGATATAGATGAATGGGAAGATGATGAATTATAATAAAGAAAGAGTCTAAAAAAAAAGACTCTTTCTTTATTTATTATATATTGACTTATTTTTTTATGCATGATATACTATATAAGGTATAGGGTATGAAATTTTTTGTGTTATAAAAAAAATAGATCAGCATAATATATTAATACAGATGTGTAAATAAAAAAGGTTGGTTTTATTTAATGTTCCTCTATCTACGGGCCGTTAAAGTAACGTCTACCACCGTAAAAAGGAGAAGGTTGTATCCTTCTTCTTTTTTTATGTTTTTTTTAATTTTGTAAATAATGAATTTTTAAATGTTATACACTATATAATAGTAAAAAAAATTTAGGGAGGAAATACATATGAGCAAGAAGAATTTAATGGTAAGTATTGAGACAGAAAATGGAGTCCCGTGTCTTTGGGAGGAAGGAGGCATGTGGGAGGAAGGAGGCTCCGACAGGGGTGAGTCTACCATCATAGCAGGAAAAGATGGTAGACCTAAAAAGCCCATAAGGAGAGGGTATCTGGCTAATGGTGAGCATGCCTTGCTCATCTTGGAGCCTGGGGACTATATCATAAACGCGTCCCACAGACAAAATTACTGCTACCTTGTAGATTTTACAATCGAAATCTACAAGGTAGTAGATTTCGAAGAAATTGACGGAGAAACATTTGCCGTTGTAGAATTCTACAACGGCAAATACGATAAGTATTACCAGACTATCTGGGGCATGCCCGAATGGGAGGAGCCGCTGCCCTCATTCCTCGAGGATGCGGTACAGGCGGCTATGGCAAAGGCAACCTGCTACAATTGCAGGGAACCGTACTTTGCCATAATATAACCAGTGAAGGGACAACAGGTCCCTTCTTTTTTGTTATATATAACAAGTGTGTTATTTGTGTTATACTAATAATATACATATGTTGGAGGTGAAGGTCAAACATGTAATGTTTGTGGGTATAAAAATGTAGATATAAAAGATTTAAACATAAGACAATGGATATGTCCACAATGCAATACTAAACATGATAGAGATAATAATGCTGCAATAAACATACTCAATCAAGGATTAAAGGAATTAGGCTTAACGGCTTAATATAAACTTAAACTAGGGTTGGAACGACCCGATGTGAGGCTCGTGGAGGTAGTAGGTTACGAGGCTGATGAAGCGAGAATCTCCACCTTCTAAGCGAAGCGTAAGGTGGAGAGGTTCAATGTATTATAAAATTGAA
>Ga0116169_1002072_pt1 | contig 15329 bp, 15 predicted proteins | sample AD_UKC130_MetaG_FD_89796 | JGI IMG/M metagenome (GOLD analysis project Ga0116169, IMG submission 89796) | Active sludge microbial communities of municipal wastewater-treating anaerobic digesters from Canada - AD_UKC130_MetaG | ecosystem: Engineered > Bioreactor > Anaerobic > Digestate | place...
ATCTTTCCGGTGTCGGCCCAGAAGGGGCTGGTTGCCAAGATACAGGGCGATCGCCAGCTGCTGCGCAAGAGCCGGCTGGGCGACCTCGAACGGGCGCTGTCCCACGATCTGATCCCGCAGCAGCAGACCCTGGTCCGCGAGCACGTGAAGCGCGACTTCGATGAACTGGCCGGTGTGGTGTCATCGGTGGTCAGCGCGCGACGTCGTGGCGTTGTCGAGCAGCTGTTCGAACTGAACGGCCTGCGCGGCAAGAACCGCAATGTCGTCGACCACATGGCGGCCCGGATCAAGACCGAGCGCGCCGATTTCGAAAAGAGCCTGCGTCACCTGCAGGCGCTGCGCTCGGTGTTCTCGCGACATTCGCAGTCGATCTACACGACGATCGGCGTGGACAGCCTGAAGCGCCATGTCCGGGTGGCCCGCGAAGTGATGCGCGCCAGCAATTTTTCGAGCGGGCTGCGCGAAGGCATGAGCAGTCTCACTGACGCGGCGCGAGGCGACTTCCAGGAAGTGTCGCGGCTGGTCGACGAGATCGCCACGCTGATGACCGCGATGTACAAGACCTTCAATGCCGAGCACGGACTTTCGCTCGGCTCGCCGATGGTGTTTTCGGTCCGCCGCTATCTGGCCGAACTCGAGCGGGTCGAGACACTGTACCGCCGCCAGTTCGGCGCGCTGACCCTGGTCACGACGGAAAAATGGGCGCTGATGCGCCGCTTCTTCGAGTCGGTGGCCGCGCGCATCAAGGAAATCTACGACATGGCCAATCGCGAGATCGAGGCCTGGCTGCGCTCGGTGATGGCGCCGATCGAAGGTCAGGTGCGCGAGCATCAGTCGCAACTGCGCCGTCGGCTCGATTCGGTGCGCCGCGTGCTCGACGCCTCGCAGAGCCTCGATTCGCGGATCGCCGAGATCGACGACAGCCGCACGCAGGTCGAGCAGCAGCTGGCGATATCGAGCGAACTGTGCGAGCAGGTGCGCGGCGTGCTCGACACGGCCCTGCTGCCGGCCAGCGAGCTCGAGCCCGCCTGAGCGCGGCGCGGCGCGGCGGCCGCTGACAGCGGCCCGCCGGCCGGGTCGGATATGCTCGGCGCCCATGAGCGAATTCGCGCGAAGGGTCATCGACTGGCAGCAGGTCCATGGCCGCCACGATCTCCCCTGGCAGGGCACCGACGATCCCTACCGGATCTGGCTGTCCGAGGTCATGCTGCAGCAGACCCAGGTCGCCACGGTCATTCCGTACTTCATTCGCTTCATCGAGCGCTTCGCCGATGTCGGCGCCCTGGCGCGTTCACCGCTCGACCCGGTGCTCGAATTGTGGAGCGGCCTGGGCTACTACAGCCGCGCGCGCAACCTGCATGCGGCGGCCCGGATGGTGCTGTCGCGATTCGACGGCCGCTTCCCGACCGACAGCGCGAGCCTGCAGCAGCTGCCCGGGGTCGGCCGTTCGAGCGCCGCGGCGATTGCCGTGTTCTCGGCCGGTGAGCGGGCAGCCATCCTCGACGGCAATGTCCGGCGGGTGTTCTGCCGGCATGACGCCATCGCCGGCCATCCCGGGCAGTCGACAGTCCAGAACCAGCTATGGGAGACGGCAGAACAGCGGCTGCCCGAGGCGAACCTGCGCGCGTACACGCAAGGCCTGATGGACCTGGGCGCCACTGTGTGCACCCGAACCCGTCCCGCCTGTGCGCGCTGCCCGCTGGCAGACAGCTGCCGTGCCCACGCCCTGGGCACGCCGACGAGCTTTCCGGCGCCCCGGCCGCGGCGCGAGGTGCCCGAGCGCGAGGTTGTGCCGCTCGCGATCCTCAGCGGCGACCGGGTGCTGCTCGAACGCCGCCCCGACAAGGGGATCTGGGGCGGCCTCTGGAGCCTGCCGGAATGTCCGAGCGCGGCAGCGCAGGCTCAGGATGTCCTCGCGCATGCAGGCACCCTGCTGCGCGACCCGGCGGCCGCGCAGCAGGCGCGGACCGTTGTGGCGCTGCCGCGCTTCGACCACCTGCTGACGCATTTCCGGCTGAAGATCGCGCCCTGGGTCATTGCAGTGGGCCCGGCGGGTGCTGTACACGCTAGCACTGCGCACGAAAGCACGGCCGCTCCGATCAGCGCCCGGCTGTCAGCCGACACGGCAGCGCAATCGCCGGCCACCCGCTGGCTGCGGCTCGCCGAGTGCGGCGGCGCCGCGCTGCCGGGGCCGATCAAGCGGCTGCTAAAGGAATTGGCCGGCGCCGGCGCGTCGTACAGCCCGATGCGCTCGAGCGGCTCAGATGACCTGCCGCTGTTCGAGGAACTGCCGGACCAGTGACAGCCGCGCCAGGGGATCGGACAGTTCCATCAGCTTCTGGCGGGCCTTCATGGGAATCGGCAGAAATTCGCACAGGCGATTGGACACCCAGACGGAGGACTCGTAGGCATAGGGCTCGGCGACCATCCGATTGAGCGGATTGGCCTCGCGCTCGACCAGGTCGCCGACGATCCGGCGCAGCAACTGCCCAAGCACGGCGTAATCCGGCGGCAGTTCCTGGTCGGCATCGGGCTCGATCAGGCGGATGCGCGCGCGCACCAGACCGTCCGGCTGCACGCGCCGATCGAGCACCTCGAAGCGCTGCCCGCCGCGGGCCCGGATCTGCAGCAGCCCGAGCTGCTCCATGTCCCAGTCGATGATGCTGGCCAGGCAGCCCAGCGCTTCGTGGTCGGCCGCCTCGCCGACCTCCGAACCACGGGTGATCATGCACACGCCGAACGGCGAGCCGTTCTGCATGCAGGCGCGCACCATGTCCATGTAGCGCGCCTCGAACACGCGAAGGGGCAGGACACCGCCTGGAAACAGCACGGTGCCCAGCGGAAACAAGGGGATGTCCTGCAGCCAGCCGGCACCGCGATCGGCCGGCGGTGACGCGCTCTCGTCGCGGGCCGGTGGGGTGGTCATGGCGGCGCAGCCGGTCGGGTCAGGGGCGGAAGGTTCGGGAAAGCGTCAGGCCGCATGCTGGCGCAGGGCCAGGCCGCGGTGGCGCACCAGAACGTGCTCGGTGCGCCGGAACCGACGGGCGAGCTCCTCGACACACCAGACCGAGCGGTGCTGCCCGCCCGTGCAGCCGATGGCGACCGTCAGGTAGCTCCGGTTTTCCTGGATGTAGAACGGCAGCCAGGAATGCAGGAAGTTGCCGATGTGGTCGACAAAGCGCAGCACCGAAGGAATCTGCCGCAGGTAAGCGTCGACTGGCGCATCCAGCCCGGTCAGCGGGCGCAGCTCGCCCGAATAGTAGGGATTGGGCAGGCAGCGGGCGTCGAAGGCGAGATCGGAATCGAGCGGCACCCCGTGCTTGTAGGCGAAGGATTCGAACAGCAGGGTGAGCGGCGCCCGTTCGGTGCCGACCACGTCGCGCACCCACTGGCGCAGCACGTTGGGGTGCAGGTCACTGGTGTCGAGCGACAAGCCGAGGTCCTCGAGCACCGACATGATCTCGCGTTCGCGTTCGATCGCTTCGACCAGGGTCTTGCTGTTGTCCTCGTTGTCGATGCGCATCGACATGGGGTGACGCCGCCGGGTCTCCGAGTAGCGCTGAACCAGCGCGGCGGTGCTGGCATTGAGGAAGATGGTCTTGACGTCGTGGCCGAATCGGTTGAGCCCGGCCATGTTGTCGCGCAGTTCGGCCACCGACTTGCCGCTGCGGGCGTCGATCGACACCGCGATGCGGTCGTGGCCTGCCTCGCGAAGGGATCCGATCACTTCCTGCAGGAACCGCACCGGCAGGTTGTCGACGCAATAGAAGCCGTCGTCTTCGAGTACGTTGAGCGCGATCGACTTGCCCGACCCCGAAATGCCGGTGATCAGGACTACGCGCATGCGGCGCCTTCGTGCAGCCGGGCAGAGGAATGATTCATGAACGCAAGCTTAGCGCCGGCGCAGCCGCGCGTCGATGATCTCGATCGGAGGGGGCGCCCGGCAGACAGGCGGCACGCCGGCCGGACCTACTCCAGACCCGTCTGCTCGATCATCCGATGCTGCCGCTCGACGAATTCGCGTGTCGTGTCGATGCCGCGCAGGGACAGCACGGTGCTGCGCACCGCCGCCTCGGTCAGCACCGCCATGTTCCGCCCGGCGGCCACCGGAATGACCACCTTGCGCACCGGCAGGCCGAGCACGTCCTGGGTCAGTGCTTCCAGCGGAAGGCGCTGGTATTCGTTCTCCATGGTGCTGCGACGCACGAGGTGCACGATCAGCTTCAGCCGCATCTTTCGGCGGATCGACGTCTCACCGAAGATCGTGCGGATGTCGAGCAGACCCAGTCCCCGAACCTCGAGCATGTTGCGCAGCAGGGCCGGGCAGCTGCCCTCGACGGCGTTGTGCGCAATCCGCTTGAAGTCGACCACGTCGTCGGCGACCAGGCCGTGCCCGCGGCTGATCAGCTCCAGCGCCAGCTCGCTCTTGCCCAGGCCGGACTCGCCGGAGATCAGCACCCCAAGTCCCAGCACGTCCATGAACACCCCGTGCATCGACGTGGTGTCGGCTGTTGCCTTCGCCACCCAGCTGCGCAGCGCGTCGATGACCCGAGCGCCTGGTTGCGGGGATGCCAGCAATGGCAGCTGCGCCGCCTGGCAGCGGGCCAGCAACTCGGGCGCCGGCGCAATTCCCTCGCAGACGACGATCGCAGGCGGCTTGCCCAGCACGACGTCGTCCAGGATCGCCTCGCGCCGGATCGGCTCCATGTGCAGGTAATAGTCGGTCTCGGCGTGGCCGAAGACGTGCAGGCGCGACGGATGAATGAGGTTCAGGTAGCCCAGCAGGTCGGCGGGCGCGGCACGCACCGGCGCGATGTCGCGCGCTGCGCCTCCTTCGCCAGCCAGCCAGGTCAGCTGAAGCGCTTCACGGTTCGCATCGAAGAGCTGACGGACCGTGGCGGACATGGATCCGGCGAATGCTCAGGCGGCGGGCCGGTACGGAGCCCAGGTTGCCAGGATGCGATGCATCTGGGCCGGGTCTTCGCACGACAGCAGGCTTTCGCGGATGGGGCGGTCGGAAAGCAGCTCGGCCAGTTCGGAGAGGATTTCGAGGTGCTCTTCGGTGGCGTGCTCGGGAACCAGCAGGAAAACCAGCAGGCGCACGGGCTGATTGTCCGGCGCATCGAAGGGTATGGGTTCCTGCAGACGCACTACGGCGGCGAGCGCCTCTTTCAAGCCCTTGATGCGGCCGTGAGGGATGGCCACGCCTTCACCGAGACCGGTGGAGCCGAGCCGCTCGCGGGCGAACAGGGAATCGAAAACCTTGCCCCGCTCGATGGCGTGGTTGTTTTCGAAGAGCAAGCCTGCCTGTTCGAACAGACGCTTCTTGCTGGTGACCGAAAGATTGGTCACCACATTCGGCGGAGGCAACAGGCGGGCGATGCGGCTCATCTTGTGCTGGAGCGAACTAACCGTACTGGTAGACAACGATCACTCGCTGATTTCGATGACAGTGCAGTGAATTATATGAAGCGGAAGGCGCCTTGCGAGGACTTTTTCCGCGCTGCACAAAAACAACAGGAACCCAGCGGTCGAGCGTTGCGTTGGCTAAAACAAAAGGGGCGAGCGGCTGGTGTGCCGTCGCCCCCGTCGGGTGGCCTTTGAGGCCTTCAGCCCGTCTTCACTCCACGGGGACGTGCTTCATGGCGTCGTGGCCATGGTCGGTGGTCTTGCCCTTGTACTTGAGCACCTGCCGGTCGATCTTGTCGGCGAGGATGTCGATGGCGGCGTACAGATCGGCGTCGGAGGATTCGGCGAAGATCTCCTTGCCAGGAACATGGATGTTGATCTCGGCCTTTTGAACGAGCTTGTCGACGGTCAAGAAAACCTTGACGTCAATCACTCGATCGAAATGACGTGTGATGCGCGTCAGTTTCTGGGTCACGTAGTCCCGCAGAGCAGGGGTGACTTCGAGGTGATGGCCGCTGATCGAGAGGTTCATGGTGCCTCCTGAGGTGGCCCGCCGAATCGCGGGCCGGGTTGACAACCTGACGGTCGCTCGGCGGCCGGTGATCACTGAACACCGGTTGCGCCGACGTCTTCCTTCAAAGAATTAGAGCACTTTTCGTTGAGCGACGGGCGCAATCTGGAGCGCCTCACGGTATTTGGCCACGGTGCGCCTTGCTACGACGATACCTTGTCCGCCCAGCATCTCTGCAATCCGGCTGTCGGAGAGCGGAAGGTTGGGGTTTTCATTGGCGATGAGCTGCCTGATCAGGGCCCGGATCGCCGTGCTCGACGCCTCGCCCCCGGCGTCGGTGGCCACGTGACTGCCGAAGAAGTACTTGAGCTCGAAGGTTCCTGAGGGTGTCAGCATGTACTTTTGAGTTGTCACCCGTGAAACCGTCGATTCGTGCAGCCCGAGCTCCTCGGCAATTTCCCGCAAGACCAGCGGGCGCATTCCGACCTCGCCGTGCGAGAAGAAGGCGCGCTGGCGCTCGACGATCGCCTGGGCGACCCGCAGGATGGTGTCGAAGCGCTGCTGCACGTTCTTGATCAGCCAGCGGGCCTCCTGGAGCTGCGCGGTGAGATTGCCGCCGCTCCCCCGGCTGCGCCGCAGGATCTGCGCGTACATGTCGTTGATGCGCAGCTTGGGCAGCACATCCGGATTGAGTTGCGCCTGCCAGCCGCTGCGGGTGCGCTTGACGACGACATCGGGCACCACATAGGTCGGTTCGTCGATGGCGAAGGCGGCCCCCGGGCGGGGGTTCAAGCTGCGGATCAGGGTCTGCGCTTCGCGCAGCGCGTCGTCGTCGCAGTGCAGCAGCCGCTTGAGCTTCGCGAAGTCCTTGGTCGCCAGCAGCCCCAGATTGCCGTTGACCACGCCACGCGCCAGCTCGAAGGTGGCTGCACTGGCCCGGCCCGGTTCGGTAGCCTGCACAAAGGACAACTGCAGCATCAGGCTTTCGGAGATGTCGCGCGCGCCCACGCCGGTCGGATCGAAGCTCTGGAGCAGCTTCAGCGCGGCGCTCAGCTGCTGAGGGTCGATGTCGAGCTCTTCGGGGAGCATCGCGGCGATCTCTTCCATCGTCGCGTCGAGATAGCCGTCGTCGGTGAGGTTGTCGATCAGCAGGCCGACGAGCGCGCGGTCCTCGCGCGAGCACTGGGTGGCGGCCAGCTGACCCATCAGGTGGTCGCGCAGCGTTCGCCCGGTGGCGGCCAGTTGCGGCACCGATTTTTCGTCGTTCTCGTCGTCCGATCCGCCGCGCGAGCCCGAGTCGCTCGACCAGTCGTTGACGCGGTCCCCATCGTCGCCCCCGCCGGCGCTGTCGAAGGGGTTGTCGTCATTGCGATCGGAGGGCTCGCTGGCCGTCCCCGCACTGTCGCCTTCGCCGGCGCTGTCGGTCGACGGTGCGCTGGCGCCGGCTGAGCCCGCGTCGTGGGCGGTTGAACTGATCGAGCCGCTGGCGTCCAGGCGCAGTGCGTCGCCCAGCGGGTCGTCCAGACGCTCGAGCAGCGGGTTGTCCGACAGAATTTGTTCAAGTTCCTGATTGAGCTCCAGCGTGGACAGCTGCAGCAGCCGGATCGATTGCTGCAGCTGCGGTGTGAGCGCGAGATGCTGGCTGAGTTTTAGCTGGAGTGACGGCTTCAAGGGACGACCGGTGAAGTTGGGCGAGAGGCTCGCCGCCCGGCCGCCTGGGGAACCTACATTCGAAAGTGTTCGCCGAGATAAACCCGGCGCACGCTCTCGTTGGCAACGATTTCGTCAGGGCGACCGAAAGCAAGAACAGTACCAGCGTTAATGATATACGCTCGATCGCAGATTCCAAGGGTCTCGCGGACGTTGTGGTCAGTGATCAACACGCCGATATTGCGTTCCTTGAGAAATCGCACAATTCGCTGAATCTCGATCACGGCAATCGGGTCGACGCCGGCGAAAGGCTCGTCGAGCAGGATGAAGCGGGGCGAGCTTGCCAGCGAGCGGGCAATCTCGACCCGCCGCCGCTCGCCGCCCGACAGCGACATCGCGGCATTGCTGCGGATCGCCTCGATCTGCAGATCCCGCAGCAGCCTGTCGAGGCGCTGTTCGATGGTCGCACGATCGAGCGGCCGGCCATCGGGGCCTGTCTGCAGTTCGAGCACCGCCTGGATGTTTTCCTCGACGGTCATCTTGCGAAAGACCGAAGCCTCCTGAGGCAGGTAGGAAAGTCCCTTGCGCGCGCGGCGATGGATCGGCATGCGACCGATCGGATTGCCGTCCAGTTCGATGACGCCCGCATCGCAGGGCACCAGCCCGACGATCATGTAGAAGCAGGTCGTCTTGCCGGCGCCGTTGGGTCCGAGCAGGCCGACCACCTCGCCGCTTTGCACTTCCAGCGACACATCCCGCACGACCTGGCGGCCGTGATAGGCCTTCATCAGGTGCTGAACCGACAGGCGACTGCCCGGCTGTCCGGCAGTCGCCGGCCCGCTGGCGAGAGAAGCATCCAAGCGCGGCAGCCTGCTAGCGGGCCGGCGCCGGCGCGATGCGCTCGGCGGGCTTGAGCGGCACGGCGGCGGGCGCAGGTGCTTCGGTCGTCCGGGGCTGAATGATCACGCGCACCCGGCCCCCGGGATTTTCGGGGGTGGCTGCTCGCGCGCCACCGCTTTCGACCGAGATGAACTCGGTGCGGCTGTCGTAGACGATGAGGTTGCCGTGCAGCTCGTCGGTGACTCGCTCGCGCTCGAGTCGCTTGACCTGGGCGCGGTCGCGGAACTTCACGATTTCGGTCTTGCCGTCGTACTCGAGCTGCTGGCCGAGGCCTGTGACGAACTGGTCGATGCCGTCCCGCTTCTGGCGAAAGGTGGCCGGATTTCCGTAGGCGGTACCGTACTGATAACCCTCGGGGTCCTGGCGCAATACCAGACGATCGCCGCGAATGACGAGTGTTCCCTTCGTGAGCGTGACGTTGCCGGTGAACACGGTCGTCTGCTTGGTGTCGTCGTACTGCATGGCGTCGGAGTCGATCTGGGTCGGCTTGGCGCGATCGGCTTTTTCGGCAAAGGCCGGCGTGACGGCCGTCATCAGCGCTCCCAGGGCGCCGACGAGCGCGGCTCGTCGCCAGGCCGGGTGGCGAGCGGCGCGGTCGGCAGGCCGTTCGAGGGAATGTGGTGTCATCGGGAGGGGCTGCTGTTGGGAGCCTGGGATCCGACCCAGCGGCTCTGGACGCGGGAGTGGACATCCAGCGTGCGGGCGGCATTATTGAATTCCATCCCGACGCCCGTCAACACCGACTCTCCATAGGCTATGCGAACCGCGCGATCGGTGCGGGCGACATCCTCCTCGGGCAGCAGGAGCACGTACTCGGTCGTGATGCGAAGCGGCGGCTTGCCCGATTCGGCCGCACGGGTCAGCACCACGTTGTCGTACAGATGGGTCTCCTGGCCTTTGCTGCCGGCCTGGCCGCGGTCGGCCGTCACCGTGACCCGGGGCTTTGCCGGGTCGAGGCTGATCAGGACCGGCTTGGCGAACTCGCTGGTGTCGTCGTCGGGGAAGTGGAGCAGCCGCTGGGCGGACATGCGAAACGTGGGTTCGCCCCGCTCGTTGACGCGGGTCAGCGAAAAGCGCTCGACGAAATAGTCGGGGTCGTGGGTGACCTTGCGCTCGCCTGTGGCACGCGGAAACCGCTCGGAAAGCTCGGCCAGGTAATAGCTGCTGGCCGCCAGCGCGGCCAGCAGCACGATGGACAGCGCGGCGGCGAGCTGGTCGTAATGGCGCTTGCGCATGGATCGGGCCCGTGCGCGCTCAGGCCGACCAGGACGGCGGCAGTCCGGTCGCGCCCTGGGACGGTCCGCCAGCGAGGCTGTCCGACGAAGGACCCAGATATCGCTGGAGCAGCGGTTCGAGCAGACCCTGCTGCGCCAGCCACCACTCGGCGAACTCGCGCACGGCGCCGTGCCCGCCGCTGCGGACCGCAACCCAGTCGGCCCGCTCTCGAACCGGAAGTACGGCATTGGCGGGCGCCAGCGCCAGTCCGGCGGTTGCCATTGCCGCAAGATCGGGCCAGTCGTCCCCCATGTAGGCGGCCTGCCGGGGCTCGATGCCGAGCTGCGCACACAGAGCCCTGAGCTCAGCGGCCTTGTCATGGACGCCTTGACGAACATGAGGAATGCGAAGTTCCGCCGCGCGGGACTGGACGATCGCCGACTGCCGCCCGGTGATGATCGCCAGCTCGAGCCCGGCCTCGCGAAGCAGCGCCAGCCCGAAGCCGTCGTGCACCGAAAAGATCTTCATCGCCTCGCCGGCCGGGCCGATGCAGATTGATCCGTCGGTGAGCGTGCCGTCGACGTCCAGCGCGAGCAGGCGCAGTTGGGATGCCGCTTCACGGGCGCTGGCGCGCGGCGGCGCCGCTGGATCGGTCGAGGAAGGCGAGGGCAAGAGAGTCTCGGGAGCGGTCAGACGATCTTGGCCGCCAGCAGATCGTGAATGTGCAGCGCGCCGGCCAGGTGGCGGCGCTGATCGACGACCAGCAGCTGACTGATGCGCCGCGCTTCCATCAGCTGGACCGCCTCGGCCGCCAGGGCGTGCGGCCCGATGGTGCTTGGATGCGCTGTCATGGCGGAGTCGACGGCCAGTCCGCGGATGTCGCCGCCGCGCTCGAGCAGGCGGCGCAGGTCGCCGTCGGTGAAGATGCCCTGCACGATGCCTTCTTCGTCCAGCACCGCGACCATGCCCATGCGCTTGCGGGTGACCTCGAGGATGGCCGCTCCGACCGGCGCGCCGCAGCGCACGGTGGGCAGGGCGTCGCCGGTGCGCATCACGTCGCTCACGTGGGTCAGCAGACGCCGGCCCAGCGCGCCGCCCGGGTGCGACGAGGCGAAGTCGTCGGGACCGAATCCGCGCGCCTCCAGCAGTGCCACGGCCAGCGCGTCGCCCAGCGCCAGTGACGCGGTGGTGCTGGCGGTGGGCGCCAGATTGAGCGGGCAGGCCTCGCGTTCGACCGCGGCGTCAAGATGGACATCGGCCAGCAGCGCCAGCCGTGAATCGGCTGCGCCGGTCATGGCGATCAGGCGCGATCCGCGGCGCTTGACCAGGGGCACGATGGCCAGCAGCTCGTCGGTGTTGCCGGAGTACGAAAGCGCCAGAACGACATCATCGGCGGTGACCATGCCGAGGTCGCCATGGCTCGCTTCGCCGGGATGCATGAAGAAGGCCGGTGTGCCGGTCGACGCCAGCGTGGCGGCGATCTTTCGCGCGACATGGCCTGACTTGCCCATGCCGCTGACCACGACCCGGCCACGGCAGGCCAGCAGGATCTCGCAGGCGCGCACGAAGTCGTCGCCGATCCGCTGAGGCAGGGCCGAAATCGCTTCGGCTTCGATCTGCAGCACCTCGATGGCGCGCGCCTTCAGGCGCACCGCCTGTGCGGCCCGGTCCGGCAGGGCGCCGGCGGGGGGCGCGCCGGAGGGATCGCTGGCCGCCGATAGAATCGGGATGTTCATTCGAATGAGTATATCGACATCGATGCGGCCACCGGCCCGGTGCGGTATCTGGTATCAAAGATCGTCTCCCGGCCCTCAATGCGAGTCCTGTATTGCTGACATCCCTGGAACTTGCGCTGATCCTGCTGGCCGCCTCCGTCGTTGCGGTGGTGGCCCTGCGGGCATTGCGTCTGCCGCCGCTGGTGGCCTATCTGGCCGTCGGGATCCTGCTGGGTCCGCACGCGGCCAACCTGGCGGGCGATCCGGAGGCGGTGGCGCACGCCGGCGAACTGGGCGTGGTGTTCCTGATGTTCACGCTCGGCCTGGAATTCAACCTGGCCAAGCTCACCTCGATGCGCAACCTGGTGTTCGGCCTGGGCGCGGCCCAGGTGAGCGTCACCATGCTGCTGGTCGGGGCGGCACTGCTGGTCGCTCCGGTCGCCCTGAGCGGCTGGCTGCTCGGGGCCCAGGTCGACTGGCGGATCGCGCTGGCGCTCGGGGGCGCCGTGGCCATGTCGTCGACCGCCATGGTGGTCAAGCTGCTGGCCGAAAAGCGCGAGCTCGAGACGGAACACGGGCGCCGCGTGTTCAGCGTGCTGCTGTTCCAGGACCTTGCGGTCATTCCGCTGCTGATCGTGATACCGGCGCTGGCCACGGGCGGCGATTCCTGGATGCTGGCGCTGGTCCAGGCAATCCTGCTGGCCGCCGGCCTGCTGGTCCTGCTGCTGCGCTTCGGGCCGCGGCTCATGAAGCGCTGGTTCAATGTGGTGGCCCGACAGCGATCGCACGAGCTGTTCACGCTCAATGTGCTGCTGGCCACGCTGCTTTTCGCTTGGCTGTCCAAGAAGGCCGGCCTGTCGATGGAGCTGGGCGCATTCGTGGCGGGGATGCTGATCGCCGAAACCGAGTTTCGCTTCCAGGTCGAGGAGGACATCAAGCCGTTCCGCGATGTCCTGCTCGGGCTGTTTTTCGTGGCGATCGGCACCCACCTCAACATGTGGGTGGTGATCGAGGCGTGGCCGCGGGTGCTGATCCTGGCCAGCCTGCCGATCCTGCTCAAGTTCGTCGTGGTGGCGGGCGTGGTCCGGGCCTTCGGCGGCTCCACGGGCGTGGCGGTCCGCACTGCTGTCTGGCTGGCACAGGCGGGCGAGTTCGGCTTCGTGCTGCTTGCTCTGGCCGCCTCGGTGGGGCTGATGGGCGACCCCACCCTGCAGCCGGTGCTGGCGGCGATGCTGCTGTCGCTGCTGGTCAGTCCGCTGCTCATCCAGCAGGCCAACCGGCTGGCGCTGCGGGTGTCCAGCCAGGAATGGCTGCAGCGCTCGCTGCAATTGCAGACGATCGCCAGCCGAAGCCTGGCGCGCGACCGGCACGTCATCATCTGCGGCTACGGCCGCTGCGGACAGGCGCTCGCGCACGTGCTGGAGTCAGAAAAGGTGTCGTTCATGGCGCTCGACCTCGACCCCGACCGGGTCCGGCAGGCGGCCGCCACCGGCGAATCGGTCGTCTATGGCGACAGCGGCCGGCGAGAAACCCTGCTGGCGGCGGGCGTGCACCGGGCGCGGGCACTGGCCATCACCTTCGACGACACGCCGGTGGCGCTGCGCATCCTGCATCTGGTGCGCGAAATGGCGCCACAGCTGCCGATCCTCGTGCGGACTTCTCACGAAGCCGACATCGCCCGCCTGCGCGCCGCGGGCGCGACCGAGGTCGTGCCGGAAATCGTCGAGGGCAGCCTGATGCTGGCCTCCCATGCGCTGGCGCTGGCCGGCGTGCCGATGTCGCGCGTCCTGCGCCGGGTCCGCAAGGTGCGCGAGAGCCGATACACCCTGCTGCACGGTTTCTTCCATGGCACCGACGATTCGGACGAGGATGCCATCGAGGACGCGCAGATCCACCTGCGCGCGGTGGTCTTGTCCTCGGCCAGCCAGGCTGTCGGCCAGCCGCTGGCGAAGGTGATGCTGGGCGACGCCCGGGTCAGCGCGGTGGTGCGGGCAGGCCAGCGGATCGTCGATCCGGCCTCCGAATTGTGCCTGCAGGCGGGTGACACGCTGGTGCTTGCCGGCACGCTGGAGCAGATCGGCGAGGCCGAGGCCCGTGTGCTCGCCTGAACGCGGTTTCCGGCAGCCATGCGCGCCCCGGTCTAGAATTAGGCCCCCGTTGCGTCAGCGCGCCTGTTTCCTTTGACTCCAGACATCCTCCAGCTCGATCAAGTCCGCTTCGGATACCGCGACCGCATCATCCTCGACGGCGTATCGATGCGCTTCCAGCGCGGACGCGTCGTGGCGCTCATCGGCGGCTCGGGATCCGGCAAGACCACGATCCTGCGGCTGATCGGTGGACTGCTGAAACCGCGCGCCGGGGCCGTCACCTTCGAAGGCAAGGTGCTGCACACGCTGGATCGGGACGGTCTGTATGCGGCACGACGGCGCATGGGCCTGCTTTACCAGTTCGGCGCACTGTTCACCGACCTCACGGTGTTCGAGAACGTTGCCTTTCCGCTGCGCGAGCACACTGCGCTGCCCGAGCACCTGATTCGCGATCTGACCCTGCTCAAGCTCAACGCTGTCGGTCTGCGTGGTGTTGCGCACTTTCAAACATCGCAGCTGTCGGGCGGCATGGCCCGCCGCGTCGCGCTGGCCCGGGCGATCGCGCTCGACCCGCCTCTGATCATGTATGACGAGCCCTTCGCCGGGCTTGACCCCATTTCGCTGGCGACCGTGGCGCAGCTCATCCGTCAGCTCAACGACGCGCTCAATGTGGCGTCGATCCTCGTTTCGCACGACATCAAGGACGCCTTCGCCATCGCCGATTACGTTTATCTGCTGGCGCAGGGCCGCATTGCCGCCGAAGGCACGCCGGCTCAGATGCAGGCCTCGGCCGATCCGACCGTCCGCCAGTTCCTCGATGGCGACATCGACGGGCCGGTGGCGTTTCATCACGCCAGCCGGCGCTCGCTGCAGCAGGATCTGGGGCTCGAACCATGAGCGCGACCGGATTCGCGCCGGTGCGAAAGGTGATCGACGCGCTGCAGCGTGTCGGCTACGGGACCCGCTTCTTCCTGCGACTATGCCTGCTGGCGCTCGCATCGCTGCGTCGGCCGCGCCTGGTCATCGACCAGATTCATTTCATCGGCAATTATTCGCTGTCGATCATTCTGGTCTCCGGTCTGCTGATCGGGTTCGTGCTCGGTCTCCAGGGCTACTACACGCTGCGCCGCTACGGGTCCGAAGAAGCGCTGGGTCTCCTGGTCACCCTGTCGCTGGTTCGCGAGCTCGGCCCGGTGGTCACCGCGCTGCTGTTCGCGGGACGGGCCGGCACCTCGCTCACCGCCGAAGTCGGACTGATGAAGGCGGGCGAGCAGATCGATGCGATGCAGATGATGGCGGTCGACCCGGTTGCCCGCGTGCTGGCGCCGCGATTCCTCGCTGCGGTGATCTGCATGCCGCTGCTGGCTGCTTTGTTCTCGGCGATGGGAGTGCTGGGCGGCTACCTGGTCGGGGTGCAGATGATCGGCGTCGATGCCGGCTCGTTCTGGTCGCAGATGCAGGGCGGCGTCGACTGGCTGCTCGATGTCGGCAATGGCGTGGTCAAGAGCATCGTGTTCGGCTTCACGGTCGCGTTCGTCGCCCTTTTCGTGGGCTACGAGGCCGAGCCCACCCCAGAGGGCGTTTCGCGTGCCACCACCACCACCGTGGTGGTCGCCTCGCTGGCGATCCTCGGACTGGATTTCATTCTCACCGCGCTGATGTTCAGCAGTCACTGAGCGCAGGGAGTCAACAACGTATGAACCGCAATTTCGCCGTCGACGTCATGGTCGGCCTGTTCGTGATACTGGGTTTCTGCGCGCTGGCCTTTCTGGCCCTGCGCGCGGGCAACATGAGTGGCGCCGTCGGCCTGGCCGACACCTACGATGTGCGCGCGCGCTTCGA
>Ga0116169_1002073_pt1 | contig 15319 bp, 31 predicted proteins | sample AD_UKC130_MetaG_FD_89796 | JGI IMG/M metagenome (GOLD analysis project Ga0116169, IMG submission 89796) | Active sludge microbial communities of municipal wastewater-treating anaerobic digesters from Canada - AD_UKC130_MetaG | ecosystem: Engineered > Bioreactor > Anaerobic > Digestate | place...
GCTCGGCCCGACCACAGTACTCGCCGTTGGGTGACGCGTATGCCAACTCCGAGCTTCGAAAGCTCGGAGTGGAAGGCCCGTATCGATACGTTTGCACCAAGTGCCGCATCGAGACCTCCATCACCGGAGAGTGCGACTGCTGATGAAGTTCGACGTAGGCCACAGGGTCCAAATCGTAAGCGGCGAGCACCACAGCACCGAGCCGATGGAGAACGTTGGCAAGCTGGCTGCGCCGTACATTCAGAACAAGATGCCGTATTGGGCTGTAGAGCTTGCGTTCGAGCGCAATGGCTTCGCAGATGAAATGGTAGGAGTGGCGGAGTCGGACCTCCAGCATATCGACTAGCCGTTGGCCCTAGTAGACTTATTCGAGTCTACTAGGGTACGCTAACCGTAGGCGCAGAAAGCGCCTGCACTAACGAAACCTAAGGAGAAGGACGATGGACACCGCCAAAGAGGCCCTGTTTCGGGCAATGCTTCAGAATGACTGGTTCACCGCGTCGGATGGCAATGTTGACTCACCGTTTGGCTACTTCGGATACGTTACCAACACTCTTGCCGAGTGGCGAGAGGTGAGGATGGCATTCGAAGAAGTGGTGGACGCCTACGGTGCGCCTAGCATGAACGAGTTCGTCGGCAGCTGGTTTGCTTGGATCGACTCGAATGGCATTATCCGCATCCACAAGAAAGACACCGATGGTCAGGCAAAGTCCGACTACGATGAGGCGATGGATTCGTACCTTGACTGGGCAGGAGAAGAGTGATGGAGCTTCGAGACGTCAACCACGCGGACGTTATGGACACGCTTTTGGCTTGGGGTAACTCGGTCGAAGAGTCCACGACATCTGACTCCGATGGAGTAGAGAGCGAGGTCTGGAACGAGCAGAATGGTCGATACGTTCGGTTCCGAACCTTCACCATGGAGCCGAAGACCACGATCTTCTGGACTCGAAACTTCACCAGAATCGGCAAGGTCCATTTCTCGACGGTAATGGAAGCCGTCGACTACCTGAAGGGTCTGTGATATGGAACCGAGCTTCCTCAGCGCCGCTGGCGGAATGGCCGTGCTGGTCGCTCTGCTTCTGCTGATCAACGCAATTCGGAAGTGGCTCGAAAATCGTGGCGTAATTGAACGCAACGATTTTGGGTACTACGACCTCGCCAGCGCAGAGTGCGGATGGTGCAAAGGGTCGGTTGATCCGGTCGAAGACTTCAACTCCAAAGTGGGCTATTACGTCTGCGACTCATGCTGGACCGACTATGAGAACTCAGTGAGGTAGAAATGAAGACACCGATGGCAACTGAACAGCAGCTCATCGTCTTGCGGGAAAAGCTGTACGTCAATTCCAAGAGGGAGAGCTACCCCAGGTATCGACAGGAGGATGGTGCGCCGCCCGAGAACTACCAGAGGGGGTGCACCATCGTTGTCGGAAAGTACTTGTGGCGCTGGAACAAGGATCGTCACGCCTGGGAAGAGATCAAGAAGTCCTGATCTAGGTGCGGCTCGACCAGTTCGAGCCGTCGCCTAGAGCGCCTACCAACAGTAGGCGTTGGAATCAAAAGAAAGGTAATCTAATGGCAATCATGTGTGGCAACTGCAAGCAGTACCGCCCAAACGTCGCAGCAGTTCGAGGATGCCACTTGGCAGCCGGAATCATCACGGCCTCAGTCGTGGAAAGTGAATGCGACAAATGGATTCGAATGGACAAAGAGTACGGAACCCCAAAGGATAGCCCTCTGCACCACGACAATCGGTGCAAGGCCAGCCATCTTTCCCCTGTCCAGATAGTCGATTACCCTGATCCGTTCTCGTTCCCCAACGAAGAGCCAGTGGACGATTCCGCCACGAGGAAGTCGTCGCAGCACTCAATGAGTGCCCAGGAGATTCGAGTTTATTTGAACGTTCCGTTCAAGGAGAAGGAGAAGGCGAAGAAAGACTTCAACGCCCGATGGGACGCAACCAAAAGGTCTTGGTATGTAGACTCTGGGACATTTGACATCTACGAGCGGGACATTCCCAGCCATTGGAAGCTAACTGCTTCCGATTCCCTGGAGCCAATTACCGAAGATGGGGTCTACAGGTTCTTTGGTGACACCTTCCGAGCCCAGTGGAACCGAGAGAACACCCGTATGTATGGCAAGCGCTTGATCATAGAGGACGGGGCCATAGAGTGGAAGTATGAGCCAGGCATTCTTGCCCGGATCGCCGGAGCCAGAAAGCTAACTCTGGAAGAGGCCAAGGAATATGGCAAGCTGTACGGCGAGTGCATTCGGTGTGGCGCCAGGCTCACCGACGAGACCAGCATTGCCGAGGGCATCGGCCCCATCTGCAAGGAGAAGTTCTGATGTGGAAGTTCAACGACTGGAAGCGCTTTAGCAAGCCAGGGGAGAACAAGTGGTGCAAGACCAAGGTCTGCCACCGGAGAGCACTCTGGGTCTGGGAGGGTAAAGTCAATGGCAAGGCTACCAGAGAGTATTACTGCGCCAACCATCGTCGAGCCATGGAGCAGGGAGGATGGAGACTTTAGCCTGGCTGCTATTTGCGGCCATATCATACGCAATAATCGAAGCCATGTCAAACAAGAAAGGATCATAGGCCGCTGAACTGTCTGATTTGGTTTAGTCTTGCACTAAGCCATTTCAGTTAGCTCAACCTGCTAACTGCCAAATCTACCAAGGAGAAGTCATGAATACCAAGAAGATCGCCTCAACCGTTCTGCTGGCGGGGGCCGTGTCACTGAGCCTTGTGGCCTGCCGAGACACCGAAGAGGTGGGAACTGTAAGCACCTCGGCGGCTGAAGTCGTGGAGACCACGACCACGACCAAGCAAACTCAAGTCGAATGGGCTCCAACCAAAGAGGGCCGATTCGCCAACTACATTCATGGAGAGGGAATGTTCCTCTGGGTGGATGAAGACAAGCTGGCCAATGTGGGCCAGTCTGCCTGCAAGGCTCTGGATGCCGGGAACAGCTACATGGAGCTGGTGATGTCCACCTCCAGCAATAGCGAATATGGAATCCATGAGTCCAGCAAGTTCGTGGCCGCTTCGATCATGGCATTCTGCCCCGAGTACACCAACCAGATTCCGGTGGTGGGTGAGTAGCATGGGTATCCAAACAGTAAAGAACCGTGAGGCTATCTCCAAGATCGCCAAACGAGAGCAGTTCAGAAATCACAATCGTACTTTGGAGGGGAAGAAGTTCTTTCCGATATCACATATCGCACGTTGTGGCAGGATGGTTCTGAGCAGGTACAATATTGACTTTGTTGACTTCGAGCTGGCGAGAATGAAGGCCAACAATGCCTTAATTCCGTTCTATGTGGTGTTCAGCTACCAGACCCCGATAGCCTGGTCGATTGAAGGCAGTGCCCTACATGTTTGCCACGAGAACTACTCTGCCACCACGGCAAAGCACAAGGCACTGGTTCGTGAGGCTGATCCGATGCATGTACAGATCAAGGAAGGCCATTGATAATGCCAAAGCGCAATCACACGCCCTGGTTCATCGGGGCTGACAAAGCCAACAAACCATACAGCTTTACCACGGACCCAGAAAGGGCCATGATCGATATGAACGGAAATCCAGTTCTCTGCCCTGGGGACGTTAACCGCGTATGGAACGCCGAGTTCTCCCGCCAGCGAGCAAAGCGACAGAAGCTCTGGGACAAACTTCTGGATGCCATGGAGAACGATATCGAACTGGCGGAGAGCCAGGAGAAGGCGGCTGAATCCGGCAACATCATGGAGCAGCGATACATCAAGCGTCAGCGAGTGCAGAACCGTGGCATCCAGTATGGCCTCCAGTTCGCCATCGCACAGTTCGAGCTGCCAGAGAACCGCTCTACCAGCCTTGAAGAAGATATCGCTTGGGTCGAGAAGCGCGCCCAAGAGAAATACGATCAGGAGTCATGATGTTCTCCAGCAGGTTCAAGGATCAAATTTGGCGCAAGTCAATGAGAACCTATTCCGTATACCCTTGGGTGTACGCCTCTCATGTAGTAGGATACCAATACTTTGAAACATTTGAAGAGGCCATTGAGTTTGCCCAGAAGGTCGATCAAGAAAGAACAAAAGCAAGGAAAGAGAAGATGATGACACAGTTCAAGTTCGAGGTCGGCCAGAATGTTGTGGTCGAAGGCAAGCCAGGGGTCGTTGTTGACCGTGAGCTGAACCTCATGGGAATCATCGAATACACCGTTGACGTCTCCGACCAGGAGATTTACTTGGAGGATGATCTCAGTGAGCGATAACCAGATCGAGCTGCCAATTGCTCCAGATGGGGCCATTGCAGTGGCATACGAGGGGGAGAAGGCTTATGATTACCCGCAGAGCTGGGAGACCTGCCAACAGATGGCTCAGAATGGCTATCGAGTCGTCGTGGTGGGCGACGATATCGAAGAGGGTCTCAATGGAGACGGAGAAGAGTATCAGACCACTCGAATGGACAAGAACTCGATCCAGAAGATTTGCGACTATGAACGAGCACTCATCCTGGACTGCTTCGGGGAAGAGGCGTTGAAATGATCGCTTGATCAGCCTGGCTAACTTGGCTTGGCTCTATTACCTAGAAAAGTTCAAGCGCTAGACTAATCGACCCTAATAGGGTAGGATAAGGGGAGAACGAGGGAAAGCCCCTCACCCCACTGGAAGGGAAAAGCTGTGACTATCTTCAAAGAGGGTGACATGATTCGAGTGATCGATGAAGACCTCACCTTAATCATGGGCCAGGATGAGAAACGCAAGGGAAACATGGGATATGTTTCCAAAGTAGAAGGCGAGTTCAAGGTCTACGTTAAGTTCACCCCAAAGGGTGCAGCATTCTTTTACCACGAGGCTGAGCTTGAGCTAATTGGAGCCCGTTGTCCTGGCCATCGGCTGGAATACTTTCACCTAATGGACATGTGCAAGTCCAAGTCATGCTCGTGCTGCGATTCCATTCGAGTTGAAAGGAAAATCTGATGCTGAAGAAGGCGCAGGACTTCATGGATGAAGCAGAGCGCAATGGCTGGAGCACTTCATGGGAGATAAAGAACGGCGACGAGACTCACGTCAGATGTGTCCGTGGCAACGAAGAGATCACGATCTTCTGGCGGGGCAATTCGCTTGTGGAGGTTCCCCTCCATGTTTACCAAGGGCAACAAAGAGGTCTTCACAACAAGGCTACAGCTACCCGCCAGTTGAGTATGAAGCCGAATGCCAAGAAGTTCAAGGTAATCAGCCGAACTCGATTCCAGAAGCTGGCCAAAGACCCCAAGACCGGCGAGGCGGTCATCCCTGATGGAGCGAGCATCGAGGACTTGAAGCATGATCTGCCGTTCGATCCTGTCGAGGATACCGATTCAACTATTCTGAAGGAACTACGGGGCAGCACAATCGTGTTTGTCAACCGTATTTCGGGTAGCGTCGAGTCCGTCAACATCCCCAGACTTCTGAATATGGACCTCAACAAGTACTACCTTGAAGAGTCTGTGGATGGGAAGCTGTACGTTAGCTTCCTGGCCTCCACTGGATTTCGTTCTGTGTACATCGACTCCATCTTGCAGGTGATGTAATGCCAGACTATGACCAGTGCCGAATGTATGGTCACCATTGGGACTCTAAGGAGGTATCCTGGGATGCCGTGCACTACTGGGACCGGCTGGAGTGCGAGGTATGCGGAGCCCAGAGAACGGACCAAATTCGCAAGAGAACCGGAAAGACCAAGGTCCGTAGCTACAAATATCCCCAAAATTACAAGCAAGAGGTCAAAATGACCAGGGCCGAGATCAAGAAAGGACACTTTGATGCAAGCTACAATCAAGGTTGAGCGCATTGGCGTCAGCGAAACGCTTGGCGTTAAAGTGGATGGCCTTACCTTCGAGTCAGCCAAGGCCCTGTGCAAGTCGATCACCGGCGCTCGATGGAACCCGAACCGAAGGCTTTGGGTCTATCCGTTGGACCACAGAGTCTTCAAGGAGATAGAGGACAACGCCAAGTCATTTGAAGTCAAGCCACTCTTTGGCCCTAGGGCCACAGATTGGTACGAAGAAGAGAAGGTTCGGCTGGCAGACATTCCTGATCCAAACTCAATGGATCTCGTTCAGATCGACAAGCTGATTCGAGACGAGCCAAAGATTTGGCGTGGAATCTCTGGCCGTCCGTTCCAGACAGTCGGCGCTGACTTCATCGCCAAGCAAGGCGAAGCGATCCTGGCGGATGACCCTGGCCTGGGAAAGACGCTCCAGTCAATTGCCGCCGTTGCCTCCAAGTACGATGAGGGCATCTTTCTGGTCATTGCCCCTAAGTCAGCTGCTGTAGTGACTTGGCCGGCTGAGATTCGTAATTGGACAGAGGGCAAGGACACTGTGGTCAACCTCTCTGATATCGCCTCTATTCCGCCAGCACGTCGGGCCAACTTCCTCAAGGAGCAGGAGGCCATAATCGATAGTGCCGATGGACGAGTTTGGGTGATCACTACACCCTACTGGTTGCAGGTCAAGGGCCACAAGGATTCCCGTGGAGAGTTCAAGAGAGACGCCGACAATAAGGTTATCACTACGGCCAAGATGGACTTGCTATTCACGTTTTACTGGGATGGCGTGATCGTCGATGAGTCTCACAAGGTGGTAATCTGCAACACCGCAAAGCGGTCGAAGCACACCCAGACGCGCTATGGACTGGATGAGTTGGCGTATTCAGACGATCCGATCAAGTTGGCAATCTCTGGCACCCCAATGCGTGGCAAATCAGAGAACATGTGGGGCACTTTGAACTGGCTTCAGCCGAAGCGATACACCAGCTACTGGAAGTGGATGGACAAGTTCTTCGAGTCATACGAGAACTACTCTGGCTTTGGCAGCGACAAGGTCTATGACGGTCTGATCGACGAACAGGCTTTCTACGATGAGATGAAGGACGTGTTCATCCGTCGTACCAAGGCCGAAGTTGCCTCAGACCTTCCTGCCAAGATGTATGGTGGAGAGCCGCTGAACGAGGATGGCTCTGGCCCCATTGCCGTGTGGCTGGACCTTAACAAGGACCAGAAGCGACTGTACGATGCCATGGCCAAGATGGCAGAGGTTGATGGCATTATTGCCAATGGTATCCTGTCTGAGTGGACTCGTCTCAAGCAGTTCTCCAGCGCCGCCTGCCGACTGTCCGAAGATGAAGACCACAAGGTAGAGGTGTTGCCCAGCTCGAATAAGCTGGACTGGCTGAAAGAGTTCCTGGATGACCGGGGAATCTACAGTGGCTCCGACAGCAAGAACAAGGTCATCGTAGCCTCCCAGTTCAGCTCACTGATCGACATGCTCGAACGAGAGTTGAATAAGGATGGCATTGAGACCTTCAAGCTCACAGGAGCTACGAATGCCAAGCAGCGAGCTGCCATGCAGGACCAGTTCCAGAACAACGATGACTCGCCCAAGGTGTTTCTGCTGACCACGACTGCTGGTGGCGTCTCGCTTACGCTGGACGCTGCCGATGACGTAGTCATCCTTGACGAGACCTGGGTGCCAGATGATCAGCTCCAGGTGGAAGATCGAGCACACCGCCTGAGCAGAACAGATCACAACGTTACTATCTGGAACGTTCGGTCTCGGGGCACAATTGAAGAGGCCATCGCAAGGGTGACCATGGGCCGTGAGGACGAGCTTCGGGCCATCATGGATGAATCACGCGGCGTAATCCTACGTCGCCAAATCAAGGAGGCAATGTAATGGCAATCACCACTGAAGTCTACCTGAGGTGTGATAGCGCCAGGTGCAGCGAAAAGGTCACGTGGGAGGCACCTGTAGATGGGGAGCATGTCTCTGACGAGATCATGGAGATGCAACTTCGTAGTGTGGCCAAATCCGAAGGTTGGCTTGAGCTGCACAGCCAGCTATGGGAAGGACTTTCTCGGCTGTTCCACAGCGAGAAGTGCGTCCGTGACTTCCTTGTGGACAAGCGAAAGATGGAGAAGTCCTCCAACGAGAGTCTTTCAGATGCCTACTGACTTCGTTCTGGCTCTGGTGTTCTTTCTCCTAGGAGTCCTTGGCGGAAGTGTGCTCACGTACCTGGCTGCCAAGGACTACTTGGAGAGGAAGGCTGACCAATACTTTCAAGAGGTCTCCGCCAATCGGAAGCGGACCCAACTTGAGCGGAATGGTCGATCACTTCCAAAGCGTGACGATGCCGCACCAGGAGCATCCCGAGTCCACAAGATTACCACCAGGAGGAACCGATGAGCGCCGAAGCCAAGCGAATGGCAGCCATGCAGGCCACATGCCCTAGCTGCCAGTCGAAGCCAGACCGAAAGTGCACCCAGCCGACAGACAACGGTCGTAAGCCGGTCCGATGGGTGCACCTGGAACGTGAAAGGGAGGCGGCTGAGATGGGATACTAGTCGAGACCTTCAGAAAACTTTCTGCAACTTTCCCCTAGAAAAGGTTGCACTTTCTACGGCCCTAGGGTAACGTAGATGACGTCAAGCAGGTACGGGGAATCCGCCCCGAGCCACAGACACCCACAGACCAAGGAGTCATCGTGACTGAAGAGAACACTGCCGAAGCAACCGAAGCCACCGAGGCCGAGGCAACCGAGACAAAGCCCAAGGCACCGCGTGAGCCGGTCGACCCCTTCGCCAAGGAGCCGTCGCGCACCCATCATTCGCTGGCCAAGTACGTGAGCGAAAACTCGCCGGTGGAGATCAGCCCTGAGCAGGCCCAGGCAGTTCTGGTCCTCCACGGCAAGTGGCAGAGTTCGGACGAGCGCAAGGCTGAGCGTGAGCTGGAGCTGGCTGAGCGCGCCAAGGAGGCCGAGGCCAAGAAGGCTGGGCGCGAAGAGGCCAAGGCCAAGCGTGAAGCAGAGCGGGAGGCCAAGGAGAAGGAGAAGGCTGCCAAGGCAGCGGCCAAGAAGGCTGCTGAAGAGGGCACCGACGACGATCTCAACGACCCCGCCGATGAAGACGAGGCACCCGCTGAGGGTGGCCGTCCGCGTCGTCGGAAGCGTGCAGCAGCCACCACTGCCGCTGAGTAATTTCTCAGTCCAGGGGCCGGTAGGTGTGAAGGGAAGCACATCAACCGGCCCCTTGGTGGTAGCCAGGAATTTAAGCGGGCTTTGGATGAATTGCGCACTTGCCGCGCAACAGAAATCAGCCGACTGCCGAGCCTGGCTACCTCCAAGGGAAAGCCTTGAAAACAAACGAAAGGAATGGCTATGGCAGCTCTACCCGCTGACGTTCAAAAGCTGCGTAGCAGCGAGCGTTCCACATTCAAGCGATGCCCCCAGCAATGGTGGTGGTCCTATGTCGAAGGGTTGGTGTCGACTCAGCCGGAGTCCACAGCTCTCTGGTTCGGAACCGGAATGCATCTGGCTTGGGCAGAATACTACGTCCCTGGCTTGGAACGAGGCCGAGACCCCCATGATACATGGGCCCAGTTCTGCGAGGGAAAAGAGACTGAGCTGATCAAGGTTCAGTCATCCAACGAAGAGCACGAGGACTACGTCAACGCTGTCGAGCTTGGGCATTTGATGATTGATGCCTATCTCAAGGAATACGAAGGTGACAAGAATTGGGAAGTTCTTGATCCTGAGCATCGCATCAGGGCGATCATCGCCCACCCAAAGGACCCCAGCAGACCATATGTAGATATGGTTGGCACCATGGACCTTGTGATTCGAGACCGAAACACCGGGCTGATCTGGCTGGTTGACCATAAGCATATGGCCGCCCTCAAGATTGGCCATCTTGACCTCGACGAGCAGCTTGGCGGATATGTCACAGTTGGTGAGCACTCTCTGCGGAGGGAAGGGCTGATTGGCAAGACTGACCGAATCGCTGGTATCATCTATAACGTCCTGGTCAAGTCTAAGCCGGACAATCGACCAAGGGACCCAGAAGGCAAGTATCGGAACAAACCTCAAAAGTCCCATTATGTCGATGACCTGATCGACCTTTATGTGGCCAGCGGTGACGCAGCTGATTTCGCCGACGACCACGGAGTGTCAGTCGAGGAAGAGGTTGAGGCAGAGCGAAAGCGTCTGACCAAGATGAAGCTCACTGAGCTTGAGATCGAGGCAGCAGACCTTGGCGTTACGGTGTATGGCGATGTTTCCAAGCGGCAGGGAAACAAGAAGTTCCACCGTGAAGAAGTTCCGCTGAACTCCAAGCAGAAGCGCCGACAGCTACAGCGCATTGGGGAAGACATGGTGGTTATGAATGCGGTCCGCAAGGGTAAGCTGGCCATCATGAAGTCTCCCGGCGAGCACTGCACCTGGTGCCCATTCAAGGACTTGTGCTTGCTGGATGAGCAAGGTGGAGACGTCGAGGACTTCAAGAGACTTGTCTTCAACAAGCAAGACCCATACGCCGATCACCGAGAAGGTGCCGAGAACAGCAAGACCAGCGTCTTGCTCAAGAGAAAGACTGGAGTGAAGTGACATGGCTCGCTCGCTTAACACCAAGGGACGGGAGGAGCTGGCAGTACTTCGACGCCGAGTTGTCCGCCAGCAGAGCCTAGAGCGCATTCACCCAGCTGATGCCAGAAAGCTGATCGAAAAGATCGATGAGCTTGACGCCTTGATCATCAAGACGTACGAAATAGACGAGAACAATCAACAGGAGTCATTCAATGTCTAACCTTCCATCCCAAATCATGGACCTCCGTGAGTTCGATGAATCAATCAACTTGATGATCTACGGACCTTCGGGTGTGGGCAAGACCGTATTTGGTGGCAGCGCCGATAAGGTTCTGTTCGTGGCGGTCGAGAAGGGCACGGTTTCTGCCAAGCGTCAGAACTCAAATGCCAAAGTCTGGCCGGTTCACAAGTGGAATGACCTGGAGGCTGCATATAACTGGCTGACGGAGAATCCTGACGAGTTCGACTGGGTTGTTCTCGACTCGATCACTGAGATGCAGCAGCTGGCCATCCGTGATATTCTCCGAAAGGCCCACGAAGAGAATGCCAGCCGTGATCTGGATATCCCAGCCATCCAGGATCATCAGAAGTGGCAGAACATCTACAAGCGCTTCGTGGCTTCGTTCATTGACCTTCCTGTCAATGTTCTGTTCACGGCACTCGTTCGAACTGCCACGGACGAGGACAAGGAAGAGTTCTTGACCCCTGACATCCAGGGAAAGAACTACCAGCTGTCCCAGTACACCTGCGGCCAGATGAGCGCCTATGGCTACATGTCCTCGATCAAGGTTGCCCTCAAGGATGCCGAGGGTAAGGTTGTTCTGGACAGCCGTGGCAAAAAGATTCCCCATATCGTCCGTCGAATCACATGGCGCGACACCGGAGTCATCCGTGGCAAGGATCGATACAACGTCCTGGAGCCATACACGGAAGACCTCACCCTGGCGGAAGTTCACCAGCTTATCGATGGAGAGGTCACCCGTGAGGAACTTGGCCAGTTCACGATGCCGAAGCCAGACAAGGCCACCAAGAAGTCTGTCGAAGTAGCCAAGGGAAAGCCCAAGGCCAAGGCAAAGGCAAAGCCTGAACCAGAGCCAGAACCAGAGCCTGAATGGGAAGACGAAGAGGCCGAGGTCAAGAAGGCTGAAGAATCGAAGCCAAGCGAAAAGGCTGACGAGTCGAATGACACCGAATCTGACCCTGATGGCGATGAGTTCGATGACTTCGATTTCGACGACTAGGCCCTAGTAGGGTAAACTAGGGGAGTAGTAGGGATGCGCCGCGAGCGAGTGACTTGAGAAGGATGTGGCGCTATATTGGCAGGGTGGGCAGGCCAATTACAATTGAATAACAACTGAATAAACCCAAACAACAACGAAAGAAACAGGTAACAAAATGCCCAAGTTCAAGGGTGGTTTCGGTGTCGATGCTTCTGATGCAATCAACGCTGATCCCGGTGACGTTGCAGTAGGCTACCAGGGGGAACTTCCCCCGGCTGGGCCTTACCGAGGAAAGCTCAAGCGCATGGAGCTGACCGAGGTTCGGAGCGGTGCGTTCGAGGGGAAGCCCATGTTGAAGCTGCTGGTCGAAATCAACGAACCCGAAGGTTCCAAGAAGGCCAAGTACAATAAGTACGGCATGTGGAACAACCAGATGATCACAGATCAGTCTGCGCCGTTTGTCAACCAGATTCTCAACTCCTTGGTCAAGGGCGATGATCGCAAGTTCGAAGCCCTCAAGAAGCTGTTCTGGAATGGCAATCTCGTCACCGAGAAGCCGGATGGTGGCCATATCCTGGCCATCGGAAAGTTCAAGATCAACTCGCCGGAAGCTGACATCGATGTCATCGTCCAGACGAAGAAGCGCGGAGCCAACGACAAGTACGAAGAGCGCTTGGAGATTAGCCGTTGGCTGGCTCCGGCTGAGAATGCGCAGTCCGATGACGATGATCTCGACGACGACGATGACCTCGACGGCGACGACGATGATCTGGATGGTGACGACGACTTCGGCGACGAGTTCGACTGATCCTGCGATCTGAATCTGACGGGACGGTAGTCTACTAGGCTATCGTCCCGTCATTTTCGTCTCTCTTCCCGTACGGGCTAGGACTTAGCTACCCGAATAGGGTAGGATTAGACGAGACCGAATAGAGACAGGGAACAAACATGAGAGTCGCCATTCTAGGTGCAGGGCCAGCCGGAATCATGGCAGCGGGCAGAGCATTGGAGCTAGGGCATTCGGTCCAAGTATTCGCCCACAAGATGCCCTCCCAACTATTCGGGGCCCAGTACCTTCACTGTCCGCCACCGATCGTTTATTCCCAGAGCTTCCCGATCCATTACAAGTTGATTGGGCCAGCCGAAGGATACCGTTCAAAGGTCTACGGAGAGAATTGGGCAGGAGATATTAGCCCAAACGTGATCGAAGAGGACCACCTAGGCTGGGACATTCGAAAAGCGTACTTTGACCTTCGTGAACAGTTCGGAATCGACCAGAGGCACTTCACCAGCTTTCTCGACGTCGAAGAGGCCGGTATCTTGGACAACTACGATTACGTGTTTTCGTCCATTCCTCGGCCTGCCTGGAAGGTCGACGGCGAGCAGTTCAACCATCAGCAAGTCTGGGCTATCGGCCAACCGATAGACGAGGAACCGATTGTTCCTTGGGTGCCAGATAACACAGTTATCTGCAATGGCGACGATTCGCCGTCTTGGTACAGGGCATCAAATATCAACGGTCACCGAACCGTAGAGTGGCCGCACAACGGAGACACCTGGCGGAAAAGGCCGATGGTCCCTGGTGTTTCAGCCATCAAGAAGCCCTTGGAATATATTCCAAGCCCGAGCATTCCTAACCCTGCCAATGACGCTTTTATCCATATCGGTCGATATGGCCGATGGGAGAAAGGAATCTTGGCAAGTCACGCAATCCAACAAGTAGAGGAAACACTACAATGAGTGACATAACAGTTGCCCGAGCACTCAAGGTCGATAAGAACAACCTCACCATTCGGCAGTTGAAGGCTCTCATGGATGGTCTCGATGACGAGCAGAAGATCAGAGTAGATATCTCTGCTGTTCCTCACGATCGATATCCGAATACGATGGTGACAACCCTCAAGTTGGAGGTCGACGTACCGTGAAAGTCAGCGAGTTGATCCAGGAATTGCCCATGATGCCTTGGGAAGCCGAGGTCGAATGCACTATCATAGAAGCCTCTAATGAGTACCCCACAGAAGCGCCAAAGCCTTCTCTAAACGCTGAGGATGGAAAGGTGTACCTATGAGTGACTATGACTTCACCAGCCGTGAAGAACAAGAGGAAGAATGGGCCAGAGAGGAGTTCTACCATGCTTCAAAACACGGACAGACCAGTCATTGCCCTTGATATCGATGGAACCCTCGGTGACTATCACGGCCACTTCCTGAGATTCGCTGAGCAATGGTACGGCAGGGAAATGCCTAACCCGAGTGACATCAATCCCGGTCTCCCGTTGCACAAGTTCATGGGAACGTCGAAGTCCACTTATCGGGAGTGCAAACTGGCCTACCGTCAAGGCGGCATGAAGAGATCGATGCCAGTTTACCATGGCGTCAGTGAGCTCATCAAGTTCTTCCGCCATTCGCTTAAGGCTGAGGTTTGGATCTGCACCACGAGGCCATACCTTCGACTTGACAACATCGATCCAGACACCCGACATTGGTTGCGGCGCAACAAGATTCAGTATGACGGGGTCATCTGGGGGCCACACAAGTACCGAGACTTGGCCAAGAAAGTTGGCCTGGACAGAATTGCCCTGGTTCTGGACGACGAAATACGCCTGGCGGAACAAGCCAGAGACATTGGCGTGAAGAACGTGTACCTACGGGAACAGCCATACAACGTGTTCAAGCGTCAAGACACCGGAGAGTATGATCCCAACTTGCTAAAGCAGAATGGAATCATTCGTTTGCCAAGCGACTCGATTCGACGTCAAGGCACCTTCTCCACGTATGCTCTTTGGGACGTGGAAGAGGCCAACGGAGAGAACGTGATCCGACCATGGTAGAAGAGCACTTCATCTGCAAGAGTTGCGGGTGGTTAAAGGCATATCAATCGTTTTGCCCCCAATGCGGAAGTCGAGATATTTTCAAACCAAACGAGAGAAGTGAAATGACCAGGCCACTCAGAGAAGTCACAGTCACAATCAATCTTTATGATGACGCGACTATCAGCGATCAAGCCAAGGAGATCATGGGTCAGATTACTCCCCATGTTCTCAAGTCGTTCCTTGACAAGAATGCCGACTATGGCGACACCAGCTTTGAGCTGGGCCTGGCTGGGCAGTATGCCGAGCTGTGGCGGAAGGTCGGAAAGCTCAAGGGGCCAATGTGGGAGGGGAAGGATGACCTCAAGTTCGAGGGCATGGAAGAGATCATCTCTGATCTCATCGGGCATTGCCTTCTGAGCCTCTACTTCATCCGTAACAACAAGCCATGAAGAACAAGAACGGTAAGACCCTGATATGTGAGTGGTTTATCATGTGTGATAATCCAGCCACAATGACTCGATCTCATCCCAGCCTGGGTGAAGTACCAATCTGCAAACGATGCAACGACAAGATGGAGAACATGTAATGGATGAATTTGGATGCGACACCGGAGTTCATGGCCGGAAAGAAAACCAGGGCAAGGGCTGGGTTGGCAAGTATGATGTTCGAGAGAACCCTCAGATGGACGAGCCGCTGAACTTTGCTCTGTTTGGCCTTGCCCGACAGCAAGAGTTCCAGGATATGAACTGGACACCCGTAGACTTCGACTACCCTGTCCTAGACCTCGGACCAGGCAACAAGATCATCCCTGGTGCCATTCGCTGTGAGTACCCCGAATACAATTTCGAGTCGCCAGAGTTCAATCCTGAGAGCTGGATTGAGGAGTTCTCTACGAATATATTCCCA
>Ga0116169_1002075_pt1 | contig 15314 bp, 16 predicted proteins | sample AD_UKC130_MetaG_FD_89796 | JGI IMG/M metagenome (GOLD analysis project Ga0116169, IMG submission 89796) | Active sludge microbial communities of municipal wastewater-treating anaerobic digesters from Canada - AD_UKC130_MetaG | ecosystem: Engineered > Bioreactor > Anaerobic > Digestate | place...
GATATATAATATTACTCATAAGAGACTCCTCCTTGGTATTTTGTTTGTTTTTCGTTGATCAATATTTTACCAAAAAAGAGGGGTCTCTTGTTTTTTTAACCTAAAACAATTTTACACTAAGGTTTTGCGGCCATAGGGATATTTTTCGACCGATCCCGGAAGGGTTTTCCTGAATCATATGGAATAATTACTTGGAAAACCAAAGTCCGTCATCGGATTCATCGCGTAATTTTCAACACCAACAATCTTGAAGGAGGCCACGATGCGTAAACCATTCATCTTATGTTGTTTCTTCTTAGTCATCTGCTCCATTGCCATGCCTTTGTTTGCCGCTGACCCTTTCGAGGATAATCTGCCCATCAAGTCCGGAATGAAGTTAAAATTCATTTATATTGTCGCCCATATGGAACAAAAAGATAGAACTTGGACCGTTGAAATCGTTCGCAATTCCTTCCCGAATTCCGTTACTTACAAATGGTACCGTCCACAAAAAGGCAAAGGGGATATGACTGGTACCCGGATCTTAACCGACTTGAAATTGAGCCGCAATTTTAATCCCTTATTTAAACGGGATGAAAATGAAGCTACCACTGATACAGCCCCGTGGATTTCCCAACAGATCCTTCATGAACTCCGGGAACGTTCGACGGCCGTCAATTTCCGGGAAGGCGGTACCGGCGCAATAAACTGGGCAGCAAGATCTTTGGATCTTAAAGAAAAAATACTCTTCCCGGTAATTATCAACGGTAAACTCGAATCTCTTCGTGCATTCCGTTTAAACAAGGGTATGGTTGTATGGAACAACATGAACAACCCCCTGGTGTTGGAATACGAACCATTAAGTGTCCCGCTGTTCACCAGTATTACAGGCTGGAAACTGGTATCGATTGAGTATAAAGACTAGGTATTAAGGAATATATCCGGGCTCTTGGTTCTGGATTCTAACTACTAGGTATTTGACACTTGATAAATGTAAAATAAGATATGATCAGATATAAGAAGCATTAATAAATGGGCTATGGGTAATTAACCCGAGCCCATTTATTTTTGGTATTAAAGGTTTCCGGAGAGTGCCGGAGTAGCCATAACCACCTCCGTCACTTTCCTCGATTCATCATAAATTGTACTGATCACTAAGTTGATCGACTGTTGACTGGCACGATCCACATAAGGCAACCGGCGGGTATACCCTTTGGTCATACTCCCAGCCCCTTCATAATGACTTTCAACCAACTGGGCCTCTAATTTGCGAAACGCTTTGCCCGTCAGTTCTTTCACCACAGCATTCCCCAGCTTCCCTTGAACAGTTCCCTCCAACACAATGGTGAAATGATTGTCCCCGGCCATTTGCCTCATTAAGTTTTCCAAATGTGATAAATATTGCTTTAAATTGGCAACCCGGCCATGACGATACGTATAGATGCCCATTTGGGTCTCCTGGGTACCGTACGTCCTGGTCGATTGGATGGTTACTGTAATCATCGTCTGATCAGGACGAATCCCTTCAAATGATACATACGTAAATTCCGGTTCTTCACCGCAGAGCCGTTCCGAACGCAACTTCATATCAAACAACCGTTCCACTTCCCTGGACAACTCTTTTAATTCACTAACGGTTAACCATCGATCGTTTACTTTAAACCAGGCCTCTGTCGAAATCCCCTCCAGCTTTATCCCTGTTTCCTTCCAAGCGGTTTCTAAGGGATGTTCATATAAACTTTCCCCAATGGTGGCATCGACAAATCGAATTGAAAATAGAACCAATGTGAGCATAGCCATTAACATTTTGATCAAAAATGTTTTCATTTCAGATACCCCCTTGCTAAAGAGAGTATTGGTTATTGCTGCGCCAAATATACCTTAACTTTCAAATTTTGTTGCAAATACTAGATTATCTTCATCATTCCCTGCTTGATTTATATATCATTTTATCGTAATATTTGGATATATAGATTATCAAAGGAGTGTATAGCATGTCCATAAGTCATTCTGCATCACCTAAATCGTACATCAAAAAAACCTGGCCGATTATTATTTTCTTTTTCACCTCGACCCTCATCGATCCATTAATCGGGTTAGCCGGGTTAATCTGTATAGCCTTCCCCCTCACTCTGGCATTGACGGGCAAAGGTAAACGCCACTGTTCCCACTACTGCCCCAGAGGATCTTTTTTAGGAAAATTTCTGCCCCAAATCTCTTTTGGACTGCCTTTTCCACGTTGGATGGATAGTAAAATATTTAAAATGACCCTTCTGATCTGGATGTTCGGGATCTTCGGAATATCCATATTTTTCGCAGGAACCGATCTAATCCGGTTGGCCCAAGTTATAACCCGCATCATGTTTGCCTCATTCATCATCGGAATTATCATCGGGCTTCTCTTTCAACCCCGCAGCTGGTGCAAGATCTGTCCTATGGGAACGGCTTCCGGACTTATAAGCAAAACATTGACTAAAAATAGAGATAACTGAAAACGGATGCTTCTCAAGCATCCGTTTTCAGTATGTTTCCCAAGGAATCATCTTGACACTACGTCGTTCAAAGGTGACAATCTCCGTATACCCGGCAGATCGCATCAACTTCAGCGCCTGTTCAAAGTCTGCCCCCACATCCTGGGGACGGTGGGCATCGGAACCTAGAGTGACCCGGACTCCCTGCTCCCGACAGAACCTAAGCAATTGTTCATCCGGATACAATCCTACATTTTTGATCTTACCGCCGCGTATCCCATAAGTATTTAACTCAATGACTGCACCTGCTTTTCCCAGGCGTTCCGCCAATTCTTGTTGCAAGTCAGCCATCACCTCAGGTGCCAACCGTTCAAAGGACCGTTTTGGAAGATCAATATGCCCTAAAACATCAAACAGGCCGCTTTCTGCTGCTTCCGCCACTTTTTTAAAGTATTCGGGATAAATTTCTTCCGGACCATGCTCCGTTTCCCGGACAATATAGCCGTAGTTCCATTCCGGAATAAAATGCACCGACCCAATGAGATAATCCCACGGATACAAAGAGCCAATCCGTTCAATTTCCCGCTCCCATCCCGGAACAAAATCAACTTCTAACCCCAACTTAATCTTTATCTCAGGATATTCTTCCTGATAGGCCCATACTGCCCGGACATAGCCTTCCAATTCCGCGGCAGTCATTCCCCGTTCAGTGACTGTCATCTTCGCGTCTTTGGGTTGATAAAACCGGGGAACATGATCGGAAAAACCCATCTCTCGCAATCCCCTGGAAATAGCCGTCTCAATATACTCACGATCTTCCCCGCAGGCATGCCCACACCGTTGAGTGTGGACATGATAATCAACCAAATACACCAGCGTCACTCCATTTTCAATAATTCCACAATGGCTTCTTCTCCGATTTGAAGGGCCTGATCCAGTTTAGCCGGTTCTTTTCCGCCAGCTTGAGCCATATCAGGCCGTCCGCCGCCGCTTCCACCGACTTCAGCCGCAACTTTTTTGATAAGGGCCCCTGCCTGAATCCGTCCAGTCAGATCTTTGGTGACTCCAGCCACCAAGTTTACTTTACCTTCATTTACCGAGCCCAAAACTGCAACGCCGCTCTTCATATGATCCCGTAATTTATCAACGGCCTCACGTAATAATTCCATCGTTAGTCCATCAATTCGAGCTGAAATATACTGGCATGATCCAAGCGATTTAACCTTGTCGAAAAGTCCTTGAATTCGCTCGGCTGCATTAGCTTGTTCAACTTGTTCTTTCTCCTTACGAAGCTTATAATTTTCCTCCATCACTTGCTTCATTCGTTCCGGAAGACTTTGAATATCCGCTTTTAACAAAGCCGCCAGTTCAGTAAGGATCATTCTTTCTTGTTGACAGGTTTTAAGAGCTTCTTCTCCGGTTATTGCCTCAATGCGGCGTACTCCTGTCGCCACACTGCTTTCAGAAAGAATCCGGAACATCCGGATTTGAGCCGTATTGCTAACATGAGTTCCACCACACAGTTCACTGCTGAAGCGATCTACAGAGACCACCCGGACCCGATCCCCGTACTTTTCTTCAAATAACGCAGTCGCTCCTTGATCCACAGCCTCCTGATAAGACATCTCCCGGACACACACAGAAAATGCTTCGCCAATCACTTGGTTAACAATATGTTCAACCTCCTGAAGCTGATCTTCGGTTACCTTTTCATAATGAGTAAAGTCAAAACGCAACCGTTCCGGAGTAACCAATGAACCTGATTGATGCACATGTTCACCGAGCACTCGCCTGAGAGCTGCATGCAACAAATGGGTGGCTGTGTGGTTACAGGCCGTAGCTATTCTCCGGCTCCGATCAACCCTCAAAGTATATTGACCGGATTGCTTCGGGAATTCCCCATCTTTTTTGACCAAGTGGACCACTCGGTCATTAAGACGAAGGGTATCGACGACTTTAAACTCCCGACCGTCTGTAACGATCACACCAGTATCTCCCACTTGTCCGCCAGATTCACCGTAAAAGGGCGTTTGGTCAAATACCAGGTGCCAATGTTCCTGATCTTCGCCCATCATAGACAGCCGAGCCTGACACTCCGTGGTTTCATAGCCTTTAAATGCGGAATGAGAGCCTTCATGGACTGTTTGCCACTTTGCTAAGTCATCGGACATCACAAATTTCCCGCTCTCTCTGGCCCGGGCCCGCTGATTTTCCATTTCCCGGTTAAATCCTTCCCGGTCCACCGTCAACCCTTTCTCCTCCGCCATCAATTCAGTTAAATCCAGCGGAAATCCATAGGTATCATACAACTTAAAGGCTTCCACTCCGGGTACTACCGACTGTTTCGCCTGTTGCAATTTTGCAGCGATACTCTCGAATAGTTCGATCCCCTTGTCCAAAGTCCGATTAAAACTCTCTTCTTCCGTCTTAATCACCAATTCGCAATGGCGTTGCTCCTTCCGAATTTCAGGATAGGCATCTCCCATTGCTTGAACCACATATTCCACAACACGATACAAGAACGGTTCAGTCATTCCCAACGTCCGGCCAAAACGGGCAGCCCGCCTCAAAATCCGGCGTAATACATAACCTCTTCCCTCGTTGGAAGGCAGAGCGCCATCGGCAATGGCAAAGGTTAACGCCCGGATATGATCGGCAATCACTCGAAAGGCCACGAGGTTATCAGGAGAGTCGTAGGTTTTTCCGGTCACGGTTTCGATACCGCGCATTATTTCCGCAAATAAGTCAATATCATAATTGGATTTCTTGCCTTGGAGAACCGAAACAATCCGTTCAAATCCCATACCGGTGTCCACATGCTTCGAGGGCAGCTCTTCAAGACTTCCGTCTGCTTTTCGGTTATACTGAATAAACACTAAGTTCCATAATTCAATGAACCGGGCACATCCCGCATTGACACCGCACACATGGCCGGGAACATGTTGTTTATCGCAACGATCCGGCCCTAAATCTATATGTATTTCGGAACATGGACCACAGGGACCGGTATCCCCCATCTCCCAAAAGTTATCTTTCTCTCCAAACCGTAAAACGTGGGTCGGATCGATATCCGTACAAGTCTTCCATAATTCTTCCGCTTCATCATCTGTTTTGAAGACCGTTGCATACATTTTATCTTTGGGAAGACCCCAACGTTCCGTCAGCAATTCCCAAGCCCAGATAATCGCTTCCTTCTTATAGTAATCCCCGAAAGACCAGTTTCCGAGCATCTCAAAGAACGTATGATGATAGGTATCGCGGCCCACCTCGTCCAGGTCGTTATGTTTTCCACTCACCCGAATACATTTTTGGGAATCAGCCGCCCGCCGATAACTACGGCTTCCTGTACCTAAAAACACATCCTTAAACTGATTCATTCCGGCATTGGTGAAGATGAGGGTCGGATCATTATGGGGAATCAACGATGCACTGGGGACAATAGTATGCTCTTTTTCTTTAAAAAACTCCAAAAATTGACGTCGAACTTCATTTGCAGAAATCACTTAAAAACCTCTCCTCTACTGTTAAAATCCTATTTAACGTTGGAACATTACGTTCCCCCACGATTAACAGTTCCTAATTTCTTTCATTTTAATAAATAATTCATCCAATAGCAACCCCAACTTCAGCTTGAAACTTCCAGAAATGCCCATTAGAGGTATAATCATCTATTTATAAGTCCATACTAAGATCATCGTTAATATTTCAATAATGGAGGTATTTTAACTATGAATTCGATCTCAACCTTAATATCGCCGTCCGAACTTCCCCCTACCGCCGAATCTATACATGAGGAATTTTTCGAAGATGCTTTGTTTCAAGATATCCTCGGAATGAAGTCCATCCCACAGGTAGCGGAGAAAACAGCGTATGACCTGAAAGAACTCCAGGACGATGTTTATCAAGCCCTGTTTGCGCTCTTTCAAAAAACCCGGGGCATTGCCACTCCATCCTCAACTGGCTCAGACGATATCTTTCTCATCTTTGAAACTCTCTTTAAAGGATTCTATCAGCATTTCCGTCAGGCCATGGAAGCCATATCCCAGGACCAACCCCCGGTAAAGGTCGCTTATGTCCTTGGTAAAAATTCCGATAAACTCCTGAAAATGCTGGACCAATTTATTCAGGAAATCAATAAAGAGTTATCATAAAACAAAAGAACAACCGGTTCTCCGGTTGTTTCTTTTTAGTTCTTCTGTTTCAGTTATTGATAGACATTTTAAATCCAAGTCAAATATGCAACGATTTCAATGTTGATATAAGTCTTATTTAATATATCCACTAAAGGAATTACCGACGGGACGGCGGCGGCGGATTAGGGCCTCCCGGATGTCTGCCTTCTTCCCGGGTATTAATATAGATCTTGCTATCACGACCCCGGATCCCTACAATAATATCTCTACCCCGCACCACTGCTATCGGCTGAGTTTCCGTCTGGCCATCTCCAGGTATCTCCTTCCATTCTGTCCATTTAACACCATCAAAGACACTGGCGTAAAGGCGCCTATCTTTACCCCGGTGGATAACCCAAAGCTCCCGATCCAAGCTTACCATGGCCAATCCAGAAGGCGTTTTTCCATTAAAGCCAATCTCCGTCCATTTGCTCCAGGAATGACCCGATAAACTCCGGATCATCATCCGGTCATCCCAATTTCGAATCGCCAAATACAATCGTCCATTCGCAACCGCAAGACAAGGTTCAGAATTGAATTGCTGCATAGAGTCGGCCATTATAAGAAGCTAAGCTCCCCCCAGACAAGGTGCCTCCTTCGAGTCTCTCCCATCTCCTCCAACGGCCCCGTTCCATCTGAGTGACATAAATCCCATTGTCCATCCCACGGACCAAAGCATACAACGTGTGGTTATGATATACCAGTGCCGGGCTGCTCTGGGTTTCACCGTTTAATCTTTCCCATCCGCCTCTATTTCCCCTTTTGAAATAAATACCATTATCAAGGCCCCGGATCATCATATGTATCTGGTTATCCATGATAGCCATTGCCGGAGTGGATAATGTCTGACCATCGAAATATCTTTCCCATCCACTCCAGCGGTCACGATCATCCTTTTTATCATCCCGGATAGCATCGATTCCCATGCGGGCATCCCCGACCCGTGCTTCCACCGAACCCACAGCTAAACTTCCTACGAGCAGGGAAACCAAAACTAAACTCATGAGCAATTTCCCAAATAAACTCCTCGTTTTCATCTTTTTCACCTCATTGCATTTTTCTTACTTCTTAGACGAACGAACACTCCTCTTTGCTCCAACCATTTTATAATAAATTCCACAATATTCCTCCCAAATTATTTTATCAAAAAAGGAACCCTCGATAAAGAGCTCCTTTTTAAATTACCTCCATCATCTTATTGTCACAGTCTCCCCTTGCAAAATCCGATTCATATTTTTCACCGCACACATCTTACCGCACATGGTGCAAGTATCGGATTCCAGGGGTTGAGATTCGCGCCGATAGCGCCGAGGTTTTTCCGGATCAAGTGCCAATCGAAACATGGCTTCCCAATCCAACGCAGCCCGGGCTCTGCTCATGTTCAGGTCCCAATCTTTAGCCCCAGCGATCCCCTTGGCGATATCACCGGCATGGGCAGCGATCTTCGCAGCGATAATTCCTTCAACCATGTCCTCAAGATTGGGCAAACGCAAATGTTCTGCCGGGGTTACATAACAAAGAAAATCAGCCCCCGCCATTGCCGCAACCGCACCTCCAATAGCACTGGTGATATGGTCATAGCCCGGCGCCACATCTGTTACTAACGGCCCCAACACATAAAAGGGCGCCCCATGGCACAACTTCTTCTCCAACAATACATTTGCAGCGATTTCATTCAACGCCATATGGCCCGGCCCTTCGATCATCACCTGAACGCCAGCCTCCCAAGCTTTTAACGTCAGTTCGCCTAAAATCATCATTTCTTTGATTTGAATTGAATCGGTAGCATCAGCGATACTCCCGGGACGGCAGGCATCGCCCAGACTCAGCGTCACATCATATTCGGCACAAATCTTCAAAATCTCCTCGAAATGCTCATAAAAGGGATTTTCACAACCGGTCATCTCCATCCAGGCACAAATGAGCGACCCACCCCGGGAAACAATATGGGTCACCCGTCCTACCCGTTTCAAATCTGCGACGATACTACGGGTGATTCCAGCATGAATGGTCATAAAATCCACCCCATCTTCAGCATGGGTTCGGATCACTTCTAAAAAGTCTGCCGCAGTCAGCTCGGCCAAATCCCGTTCCAACATTCCGACTGCATCATAGATAGGGACCGTTCCAATCATCATCGGGCTTAGCTCCAGCAACTGCCTGCGGAATGTCTGGGTTTTGCCGTATGAACTCAGATCCATAATGGACTCTGCTTTAAGCTCCACCGCTTTAGCCACTTTTTGCAGCTCATAATCAAAATCAGCACAATCTCTGGAAATCCCCAAATTGACGTTGATCTTGGTACGTAACCCCTCGCCGACTCCCTCCGGATCCAGACCTAGATGGTTTCGGTTGGCCGGGATCACCACTCGGCCGTCAGCCACCCGCTGCCGCAAGGATTCGGCATCGATCCCTTCCTTATCGGCGACCCGTTTTATTTGAGGAGTAATTATCCCTTCCCGGGCTGCCATCATTTGGGTTTGAAACATCTTAAACCATCTCCTTCGCCCGGGCGATAGCCGCCCGGATATCTTCGACTTTCTGTCCAATATCTTCGGCTCCGACGATTTCCGTCACCAAAGCTACAGTCCGGGCTCCTTTTTGAATCACCGGGCCGATATTATGAACTTTAATTCCGCCAATAGCCACAAACGGAAGGTCGATATGGTTGACCACATATTCCAGATATTCCAGACCTACCGGATCACAAACATCTTTTTTGGTAAAGGTTTGGTATATAGGGCCTACCCCGATATAATCCACCGGCTGCCGTACCGCTTCTTCAGCCTGTTCCGGCGAATGAGTGGATAAACCGATGATCATTCGTTCTCCGACCAATTCCCGGGCTTTCGCTACGGGTAAATCCTCCTGGCCTAAATGAACCCCGTCCGCAGCAACCGCTAACGCCAAATGTACATCATCATTAACGATCAGTTTAGCATTAAACTTTGCGGTTAAATCCCGGATCGCAATGCACTCCCGATATTTTTCAGCCATTCTTTTCTCTTTCTCGCGGTACTGAATCACTTTAATCCCGGCCTCCAACATCATCCGTACCACCTCCGGGTTTGAACGGCCCAGCGAATACTCACTGGCAGTAATCCCGTAAATATCCGTATCTAAGCAATGTTTCCGCTTAATGCTCCAACTCTGTCGAAACACTCTCTGCTCCAGCTGGTATAGTTGAAAACGCTTTGCCTCCACTTCCTTGGCCACAGAATAACAATTTAATAGTTTCAAATACTCTTCCAGTGACCGAGCCGCTTCCTCCGCCCGTTTAAAATTGGCCGCAAGGATCTCTTCCGTTGTCCGCCGTCCATCCAATGCTAGGGTACAGGAAATCGTTAAGCCCGGATCATGTTCTGCATCCCGGCTGTCGAGTAATTGATCGCGAAAAGGTTTAAATAGGTCAGCCATTGCTAACCGCATCCTTTTAACCTCTTCGGCAAAGCGGATATCCTCCCAACCGAAACGCATTAGATCTTCAATGACCCGCAATCCCTCCGTCAACCGGTTTAAATTGGCATCAATGATTCGCCACAATCTGCTCACCTGCCCCTCCCTTTAAGACCCATTCAAGAACACAATCCGCCTGTTTGGCAGCTGCCACATTGACCCGGGGTGAAACCGGAGGTCGTTCCGGCCCAACCGCTGAATACAAATCCCCGACAACGATCAGATCCTTTCGAAAATGGTGAACCTGAATCCCGTCACTATCTCCATATCCGGCCAAACCCGACGCAGATACCAAAAACTTACCTGCACTGCACCCATATTCAATAATCATCCGCTTAATCTCAGCCCGATCCACGGCTTCGACGAGCACTTGACAATCATTGAAAAAACGGGTTAAATTTCCCGGTACCATCCGTTCCGGGTAAGTCTCCAATTCCAATTCCGGATTGATCCGCAGTAAATTGATTCGCAACGCATCCACCTTCGCCATGCCTAACTGATCCAGGAAATAAAATTGCCGGTTTAAATTGGACGCCTCAACCTTATCAAAATCCACCACTACCAGCCGTTTAAATCCTGATCTTACCAAATTAACTGCACAGTTCGATCCCAGACCGCCGGCCCCGGCAATTCCGATCTTTATCCCTTGAAGAAGCCGGAATTTCTCTTCTCCCCACTGATTCAATAATGCCATTTCCAATGGATTCATCATTTTACCCCACATCATGCCAATCTTTAAAAATCGGTTTATAACCCAATTCACTGATAACCCGGTATATTTCTGCCACAGAACGCCGATCAGAAATTTGAAATTGTCCGGGATCATCCTCACTGTGAACCGCGTGGCCTCCCACAGCCGTCGAAACGCCGGCTGACATCTTGGTTACACCAAGGCCGATCAAATGTTCCCGAAATCCCTGGCGTTCCCGGGTAGAAATGGTAATACCCACCCGCGGTAGAAAAATCCGGAGTGCTAATAGGATCTGGACCAACTGCCGTTCCGAAACCGGCGATATCGGTTGAAAGCCACCCACCTCCGGACATAAACGCGGCAAAGAAACGCTGACCTCAGCCCCAGGGAAATTCTGTTGCAGGTAATTTGCATGCATTCCGGTTAAAAAGGCTTCAACCCGCCAATCATGGAGTCCTAATAAAGCTCCGATACCAATCGTGCGCCCTCCGGCTTTGCCGACCCGCTCGGGCGCTTCCAGTCGAAACCGGAAATCCCGTTTTGGGCCGGCCAGATGAAGCTGTCCATATACCATTTCATCATAAACTTCCTGGAAGAGCGTTACGCCGTCGATTCCAGCTTCGATCAATTCCCGGTAATCTTCAACCGAAAGCGGATACACTTCCATCGAAACGGAGGAAAAATAGGGCCGAAGAATCGTAACACAACGTTTAATATAATCTACCGGTGAATGTTTCGGAGATTCTCCGGTCAAAATCAAAATGTGTTTCAATCCGGTTGCCGCAATGGCCCGGCCTTCCTGTTCCACCTCGGAGAAAGTCAATTTTCTGCGGGTAATCCCATGCCCGGCATTGTAACCGCAATAAATACATCGATTAATGCAATAATTGCTCAAATAAAGCGGGGTAAACAGTTGGACGGTTTTCCCAAAATGCTGCAACGTTAGCTCCCTGGCCTTCCAGGCCATCGTTTCTAGATAATCATCGGCTTCCGGCGATAACAACACCCAATAATCTTCCGGATGATAGGACCCGCTATCAATGGCCTGCCGAATACGGGCCTCGGTTATCTCCAACTGTTGCAAACGGGCCACTTCCCGTTGATACATCGACAATTCATGATAAAATGACACGTTCTTCCCTTCTTCTCTCCATTATCATTTATGATATCTCCTGCAAAAAGCCGGTCAGCGGGGAGGAGGCTACCGCATATTTTTGGATCGCTCCCGGCCCCGCCAAAAAGGCTTTCCTTCCAGCTGAAACCGCCTGTCCAAAAGCTTCCGCCATCATCACCGGATCCTCCGCAGTGGCGATCGCCGTATTCACCAGCACAGCCGCTGCACCCATCTCCATGGCCTCAGCCGCCTGGGAAGGACGGCCGATACCAGCATCGATGATCACCGGCAGCTTAACCTCAGAAATTAAAATTTCAATCAACTCTCTGGTCTTTAACCCTCGATTGGTCCCAATCGGGGACCCCAACGGCATAACTGCAGCCGCTCCGGCATCAACCATCCGCTTAGCCGCCATTAGATCCGGACTCATGTACGGTAAAACCACAAACCCTTCCTTTGCCAAAATCTCCGTAGCTTTCAATGTCTCAAAATTGTCCGGAAGTAAATACCGTTGATCGGAGATAACCTCGATCTTCACCCAGTTACCGCATCCTGCAGCCCGGGCAATCCGGGCAATCCGAACCGCCTCTTCCGCGTTGCGTGCTCCCGAAGTATTCGGCATCACGATAACCTCTTTCGGCAAGTATTCCAGCATATTTTCAGCCGGGTTATCGAAATCTACCCTCCGCAATGCCACTGTCACCACTTCCGTTTGAGAAGCGGTAACCACTTTAGGGATGAGCCTGTAATCTGAAAACTTACCGGTTCCAACCAACAGACGGCTCCGAAGACGTACTCCGCCAATCTCCAAAAAATCTTCCATCTCAGCCTCCACCCACCAATCGTAAAATTTCCAACACATCGCCTTCGCGCAGTAAAGTTTCCTCCCAATCTTGCGCCTTAACGATGTGGCCATTAAGGTCGATAACCACCGATGTGGCTTCCAAGCCTTTAATGTCCAAAAAATCTTTCACGGAACATTCCTGTACCAATGCTTCCGTTTTGCCGTTAACTTTTATGTTCATTCCTATCCCCCTTTATAATAAAAAATAGCTTACCAGAGCGGTAAGCTTTTAAATATTAGCTCATCCCTGCGCTGGTATTACCCATATCAGGTTCAAAGGGTTGAGATCGCTCTCTCTCAGCCTTGCGGCACCCCCGGCGATTATGCAATATTCGATTGTCAGCAAATTAATCAAAATAAAAAAGCTTGCGCAGGCAAGCTTGAAAATCAAAAACTGCTCCCTACGCTGGTATTACCCATGTCAGGTTCAAAGGGTTGAGATTACTCTCTCTCAGCCTTACGGCACCCCCGCAAATAACTTCAACTATTCAAATGTCAAATCTAATATACCCGATTTTTTCCATGATGTAAAGATTAATTTGGATAAAATTTCTTACTTGATACGATGATCAATTCCAACCGGCTTATTCTGCTCCTGTTGCAACCGATGATCAAACTCAGTCATCATTTTTTGAGTCTGACGATATTCCTTAATTCCGAAAACCATATTCACCTTAGTATATATTTCAAAAGGCAAAATTTCAGTCTTCATATTCATATAACCTCCTTGTTATCCTCGGCAGACGATCATTAAGATACTCGATATGGTTATCGGATGTTCCCTTCCTGTGTTTTATAGACTATCAAAGAAATTTAGGATGAACATTCCGCATCCTTTAAAACTCGGGCCAAAATTCCCTCGCCCAGCGCAGATATAGCTTGAAAATCCATATATGGGATATAGTATTGCTCTAAACGATCATGTTCTCGCTTAGTTTCAGCTAAACAGTGAATCGCCCGTTTCGTAAGTTCATCGATGAATTGTCGGTCTTCGGCGATGACGGCCTGCACTTTTTGCCAATGCCCAGGCCGCAAACATTGGTTCATATCGATCATCGTGACCTTCCGATCATCCAGATGGACTCGATGGGGGTCCACGCCGGTAGTGACTGCAATATTTAATTCCGGGATCACCAAATGCTCCATTTTATCCGGATCAAAGGGGCAATAATAAGCCTCACAGTTCATTCCCCGTTCCACAGCAGCCTGAGCCAACTTGGCAATAAGCGTTGCTTTTCCAGTCCCCGCTTCTCCGGTGACCATCCAAATATGTTGATATGGAGCAAAAACGGTTTCCAAATGATGAACGAATCCTGTAGGGGTGATAGCGCTTCCAAACAGTTTCCGGCAAAATCCTATCCTCTCTCCAATCAAACACCCGTTAAAAAGCGTCTCGATTAATGTTGCAGCCCTTTGATTGGCTAATCCGATATCCAGCCCCTCTCCAACCGTAATTTCCAAATCATCATGAATAGATTTAGCTGCTCTTAAAAACCGGTAGGCTCTTTGAAACATCTTTCCAATTTTCTGATTAATGGAGATAATCTCATCTTTGTGTTTCCGGATGCCAGTCTCATCCCAATAATCGCCCAGATGGATAATTTCGTCGACTGCACCCGGATGTTTAGGATCGACAATATGGGGACTGGTCCCGTCAAGCAATGCAACGCCGATCTTTGGAAAAACCACTGCGTCTAAAGAATCATCATCCGAAGAACAATGATGGAATTCGACATCATATCCTTTTTCCATCATCCGATTGGCGATCTTTTTCATGAATGTACTTTTACCGACCCCTGGCCCACCTTTTAAAATCATAATCCGGCAAGTATCCGCCGGTATAATATAATCAAAAAACGAAACAAATCCCTGAGGCGTATTCCCTCCTGGAAAAACCTCTTTGACCTTGCCTATCACCATACATCTCTCCTTTAATTAGGATTCATTCCCGGTGATAGTCTATGCGTCAAAAAAAACAGGGGTGAGCATCGCTTCACCCCTGGCTTTCCGTTCAATAGCTATTGCTGCTTTTCATTTAAAAACTTACCGAACTGTTTATCAACATTCATGATATGTGTATTCAACCAGGAAATAACCAAGCGGTTGGTTACAACCACAGTCTTTACATTACCGCCATCCTGTTGCACAGATTCGTTAAGTTCACTTAAACTTTCGACAAACTGATCATGCGCAGCCTTATGTTTAAGATAATCAGGATAGTTAGTATCCCGCATCATTTTTTCTTCCGTCTGAAAATGGGTCACCACATAGTCTCCAAGGAAACGAATGGTCTCTTTGACCTCTTCAATTCCTTTCCCTGCATTGCAAGCTTCTAACAACCGGTTAATCCGATCAAATAGTTCCTGATGTTGCTTATCAATGGTAGGATCTCCTACCGCCAACATTGACGTCCATTGGATACCCATACAGGTCATCTCCTCAACTGATAATTTTACATATCAATTATCGTCAAAATCCGAATAATCATTAAGTAAATATTTAGAAATTTAAAGATTCTGTAAAGAACAATCAAAAAACCCACTATTTTAGCGGGTTTTCAATATCTCATATGGTGGACCTGAGGGGA
>Ga0116169_1002079_pt1 | contig 15308 bp, 9 predicted proteins | sample AD_UKC130_MetaG_FD_89796 | JGI IMG/M metagenome (GOLD analysis project Ga0116169, IMG submission 89796) | Active sludge microbial communities of municipal wastewater-treating anaerobic digesters from Canada - AD_UKC130_MetaG | ecosystem: Engineered > Bioreactor > Anaerobic > Digestate | place...
AGGGTTTGATTGCGGACGGCATTCATTCGCTCGCCGATTTGGTGTCGGATTTTGTGGTGTTGCTGGCGAACCATGCGAGCCAGAAAGACGCGGACGAAGATCATCCTTATGGGCACCATCGGTATGAGACCGGCGCGTCGATGTTTCTGGGCGCGGTGCTGCTGGCGGTGGGTGTGGGGATGTTGTGGTCGGCGGCGGTGAAATTGCAAAACCCGGAGTCCATCGCACAGGTGCACATCATTGCGCTGTGGGTGGCGCTCGCGGGCTTGGCGGCGAAGGAGATTTTGTTTCGCTACATGTTGGCCGTGGCGAAGCGCGTGAAGTCGAGCATGTTGGTGGCGAACGCGTGGCATGCGCGCTCGGATGCGGCGTCCTCGTTGGTGGTGAGCGTGGGCATCGTGGGCAACTTGATGGGCTACCCGATTCTTGACCCGATTGCGGCGCTGATCGTGGGCTTTATGGTGGCGAAAATGGGCTGGAGTTTTGGCTGGGACGCGCTGCACGATTTGATGGATCGCGGCGTGGACGAGGTGGAGGTGGCTGCGATTCGGCAAACGCTCGCCGAGACGCCGGGCGTGGCGAACGTCCACGATCTGCGCACGCGAAAAATGGGCGACATGATCATCGTTGACGCGCATCTGGAGGTGGACGCAACGCTGACCGTGGAGCAAGGGCACGACATTGCGGTCGAGGCGCAGAAGCGCGTGATGGCGCGGCATCGCGTGCTCAATTTGATGACGCACGTTGATCCGTGGCGGCGGCCCGATTTGGATCATGCGGCGGCTGCGCCCGTCGTGGCGCCAGCGAAGCAATAGGCTTGTAGGCGCGGCATCAGCCGCGCTTCGCCTCTCACAGCACTACCGCGGCCGATGCCGCGCCTACATCGTTTTGCGGATACCACTTTTTAGTGCTAACGGCTGCTCTGTGGTCTTTTGAGGCGCTTTTTTCTCAATATCGACTTATGCACTTTTTGCGCGGGATAGACCGACTGGCGGTCGATGCCGCCTAAAAGCTGCTACTCGTAGGGCAGGCACCGCGATGTCAGAGGCCGATCGCGGGCAAGCCCGCTCCCACAGTTCCACGCCCACTCATCCATTCCGCCCGCACGCTATCCGCATCGCCCGCGCCTCGTCGCATGCGCACACACGGCGCTTGCGTCGTTGCAGAATTTTGCTCGTGAATAACAAGAACACAACTGGTTGAGGCGCAAGAGCGCATTCCCATGTAGCCACCCCCCGGCCGCGGCAGCCTTTGTTGCCGCCCCTGAGTTTTCGGTCCCGCGTTCGCTTGTGAGCGCGCCGCCGGAACACCCATCGAATCCCTCGCATTTACGCACCCATCCGGCGCTCCGCTCGGACGGGTCGCGTCTATCCATCGCGGAGCACGGTGCATACCGAGCGCGAATGTCGCGCCAGCACCATCACTCAAACAAGAAGGAAATTGATTATGGAAATCTCTGATCGACCCCGTTTTACCGTGCCGCGCAATGTCGTCGCACGTTTCGTCGTGGGCCTCGTTGTGGTCATGGCGCTCATGGTGCTGTGGCCGTTTTACTCGGTGCCGACCGGTAGCCGCGGCGTCGTCACGCAGTTCGGCAAGATCGTCGGCATCGAAGGCGAAGGCCTCGCCGTGTTGCCACCGTGGCAGAAGCTCTCAAACTTCAGCATCCGTGCCGAGAAGGCGGACATCGAAAATGCCGAGGGCAGCACGAGTGACACCCAACCCGTGAAAGTCAGTATGACCGTGCGCTACAGCACGGCCACCGACCGCGTCGCGGAAGTGTTTGAGAAGTACTCACACGACGGCAATCTGTCGTCGTATGTGCAGACCGCGACGCAAGAGGTGTTCAAGGCGGTCACCGCGAAATACACCGCGCCAGATCTGATCGCGCAACGCGCAAAAGTGTCGGCGGACATCAGCGCGTCGCTGCGCGAAAAGCTCTCGCTCTACGGCGCGCAAGTGATCAACATCGACATGCGCAACTTCGCGTTCTCAGACTCGTACATGCACGCCATTAACGAGAAGGTGACGCAAGAGCAGCTGCGCCTCGGTGCCGAAAACAAACTCAAAACCGTGGAGTCGGAGCAGAAGCAAAAGGTTGCGATTGCAGAGGCCGAAGCCAGCGCACAAAAGGCTCGCGCCGATGGTGAAGCGTACTCAAACCTCACGATTGCGAAGGCACAAGCCGAGGCGCTGCGCGTGCAAAACGACGCACTCGCGAAGAACAAAGACGTGCTCGAACTGCGCCGCATCGAAGTCGAAAAGGTGAAAGCCGAGAAGTGGAACGGCGCGCTGCCCGAAGCGATCTACGCCGGCGCACCGATTCCGTTCTTGAACGTGGCGAAGTAAATCGGGGCGGAAAGGGGCGCGTCGCGAGAAGTCCTCGGCGCGCCTTTTCCGCCGTTCGCGCCCATAGGTGGCGATCCGTCGCAGCGCTCACACGGCACCGCGCGCGCGGGTGAAACTCTCGTCATGTTCACAGTTCAAATCCGTCGCTACACATCGGAACGCGCAGCGCGGCCACGATCTCACTCATGAATCAAATCGATAAATATCTGCTCACCGTCGTGTTGCCGCTCATCGTGGCGTTCTCGCTCATCGAGGCCATCGTGCTCTCGCGAAAGCACGCCTACGACTGGCGCGCGGCGGGGGTGTCAGTGCTCGATTTGGTCACACGAATTGCGACGCAAATCTTCGTCCCTGCCTCGATCGCAACTCCATTCATCATCTGGGCGATGCAACACCAGCTCACAAAAATCTCGCTTGACGGTTGGCTGCCGATTTTGGCGCTGTTCATCGGCCAGGAGTTTTGTTACTACTGGTTTCACCGCGCGGCGCATCGTGTGCGTTGGTTCTGGTGCAACCACGCGGTACATCACTCACCGAACGAACTTAATCTTTCCGCGGCGTACCGCATTGGCATCCTGAGCAAGTTTTCCGGAACCGCGCTCTTCTTCGTGCCGCTCGTGTGGATTGGCTTTCCGCCGAAGATCGTGTTTCAGTTGTTAACGCTGAATTTGCTCTATCAATTCTGGATTCACGCGACATGGATCCCGAAGCTCGGCCCGCTCGAATACGTGCTCAACACGCCGTCGGCGCACCGCGTGCATCACGCGGCCAATCTCGAATATCTGGATGCGAATTACGGAGGCGTGTTGATCGTGTTCGATCGAATGTTCGGCACCTACCGCGCCGAGCGCGAAGGTATGCCAATTCGCTACGGGCTGGTGGTGCCGTTGACGGGATACAACCCGTTGCGCATTGAATTTGACCAATGGATCAAGCTAGGCCGCGATCTGCTTAGCGCGCGCAGCTTTCGTGCCTTCGTCGGCTATTTTGTGATGCCACCGGGTTGGCGCGCCGATGGTCGACACGAAACCACCGAGGCGATGCGCGAGAAGGCGGGAATTTCGACTGAGCCTAAAGCGCGGTCAACCCCGAACAACCCCAAATGGCGACCGTCGGATTTGCGCTAACGGTGGGACTGTTCAGCTTTTGGACGCAATCGACCGTCGGGTGGTCGTTGGGCGAAGTTTTTACATCATATCGACTTATGGGAACATTTCACCGAAATGCCCAAACAGCGGTCGTTAGCGGTCGATTTACCAGCCAAGCTGTTTCCAAAAAAACGGGCACCGAAGCGCCCGTTTTTAGGATTCGTAACCGCGAACTGTGTTCGCTACTGCGCCACTTCCGTCGGCTTCACCCACACCCAATCGGAGCCTTCGCTCACGATTTCCGTGGCCTCGAAGCGACGGGTCGTGCCGGGGATTTCGTAGGTCACGCCCGACTGAAAATCGGCGGTATTCAAAATCCAAGTCGCGCCCATGATCGGCCGTCCGAAGAACGAGCTTTTTAGGCGGATCGCTTTGAAAACCACGCTTGCCACCATGGTCGCCGCGTTGTCGCGATAAAGGCCTTGCTTAGAGCGCAGCGTGCGCAGCTCAATGGTGTCGGCGTCGCGCGAAATGACTTGCAGCCCAAGCTCAATGTGGCCCGCAGGCAGCTTGAGCAGCCGCACGATGGTCGCAACTTGCCAGCCCGCCGTCGGCGCTTCTTCGGTCACCGCGACAATGTCCCGGAGGCGAAGCTGCTGGCGCGAGGTGTTGGGCATCACACAACGAAAGCCTGTATCGCTGCGATCGCGCAGATGCCAAAACTGCAAATCGAGCGTTGTGGCGTTGGGGGGCAAGTCCCGCTTGAGGCGCTTCAACGTCGACGAGCGCAGCGCACCAATCGTCTCGATTTCCTGCACGTCCGCGTACTCGTAGGCTTCGCCTTCAAGGCCCTCGGCAATTTCAGAAGCGTCGTACGAAATCGCCGTCGCCACACGATTCACGCCGTGCGTGGCAACCACACGGCCACGATCATTGTTGCGTTGGCTGGCGCGCGCCAGCGGCTTAAATTCAGGGTCGATCCGCAGCACTGCGCTACGTAGCCCAAGCAATGGATTCTGCGAAAGCGAACCACCGAGCGTCACGTTGCGCCCGCCGTCTTCCGACTCCACTTGATCAAGCCAAGCCAGCGCACGCGCATGCGCTGCAGTCGTGTCGCAATACAAATATTGACCGCCAGCCGCGACGGCATGGCGCGGCACCAATCCATCGGCACCCGCGAGATTGATTGCAAAACCGCCGTCCACGCTCGGACGTGCGGTGAGGCGCACGTCATGTGAGAACTCACAAAGTTTGCGAAACAGCGCGTGAATTTGCGACGGCGAGTAGCCACCCGCATTGCCCAGCCGCATCAGGAGCAGCGTTACAAACGCGCGTGCCGGATATGTGCTTTGACCTTCCTGCTCAATGTCGGGCACCACGACATGATCCACGCCTAGGTCACAGGCTTTGCGAAACGCCAGATGCGTTTCCGCCCAAATGCCGGGAATCCACTCTTCGTGGCGATACAGGCGATAACGATACGCCATCGAACGAAACCAGAAAAAACGCGCTGCGACCCGCGCATATTCTGTGGCCGCGCGGCCAGCAACGGAGTTTGTCGCGCGACCCAACGCAGCGCGGTGTGCGTCCGCATAACGCATGGCCCAGTCGTAGCCCGCATCCCACAGCCGGTCGCGCAGCGAGTGCGACTGCAACGAGGCCGCGAGGTAATCGCGCTCTAGTCGCGCGGTGATGGCCAATGTGCGAGCGTCAAGCTCCAGAAGCGGCGCGGCAGTGGCGGATTCGCCGTGCTCTGCGTCACTCACATACGAGCGCAGTTGCGTGCACACGGCATCCGCCGCCGCGAAGATGTCCCTGTCGAGCGAGGACGCGAATTTGCGCGCGCCGCCGGTTGAACCGAGCGGCCGGGAGTCGGTCAAACTTGAGAGCCAACGAAGCATTCTGTTCCGCAGTTACCTGATCGGACGAACCGATGCATTTTTATCAATACGTAGAATAGCGCGCCAGACAATTCCCAGCAAGCGAAAGCACGATTGCGCAGTGGTTTGTGTACCTTTTCGATGGCTCGTCCACGATAAATGGTGAACAATCGTTATTTGCGCTCGACTCGGCTGCCCAATGGATGCAAGCGCGCATCCGTCGCATGCCCCCGTGTTGTCTCTTCCCATTCATTTCTCCGATTTGCCAAAGTTATCTATCTATGAAAATTAGCTCCTCGTTCTCGCTGCTCGCCATTGGCGTCGCCATTGCGCTGCCGCTGTCGGTATCGGCCCAATCCACGGGTACCGCCGCCAAGCCTGCGGCTGCTGCGCCAACCGCTTCGGCCGTTGCGCCTTCGAAACTCACCCTCGTAGACCGCAAAGTCGGTGATGGCGCGCTTGCTGAAAACGGCTCGCCCGTTGCCGTGCACTACACGGGCTACTTGTGGGACGCGACCGCTCCCGATAACAAGGGCAAGAAATTCGATTCGTCGATTGATCGCAAAATTCCGTTTGGTTTCATGATCGGTGCGGGTCGCGTCATCAAGGGTTGGGACGAGGGCGTCGCGGGCATGAAGGTGGGCGGTCAGCGCACGCTCATCATTCCGCCGGACAAAGGCTACGGCGCACAAGGCGCTGGCGGTGCGATTCCACCGAACGCCACGCTGGTGTTTGATGTTGAGCTGATGGCCGTTGTCGGTAAGACCGCAAACGCGAGCGCTGAAGCCTCCGCCTACGTTCCCGACAAGAAATAACCCCTAAAGCCTATGAAACACCCCGAGAATGCGGTGATCCGACGGGGCGATTACCGCGCTCCGGGTTGTTGGGTGGACAAGGTCGACCTGACGTTCGACCTTGATCCGACTCGGACGCGCGTCACGTCGACATTGACGCTTCGTCGCAACGACGCATCCAACGCAGCCGACATGTTCACATTGCTCGGCGACGGTTTGACGCTTGAATCACTCTCGCTTAACGGCAATGCGCTCGGAGAGGATCAATACACCGCGACGGCCAACGCGATGACATTCGCGACTTCGACGCTTTGCGCGAACGACTCAACCTCAACGCTGACCGTCGTCACCACATTCAATCCTTCGGCCAATCTAGCGCTCGAAGGGCTTTACGTCACCAACGGCACGTTTTGCACACAATGCGAAGCCGAAGGCTTTCGGCGCATCACTTACTTCCCGGATCGCCCGGATGTATTGTCAGAGTATCGTGTCACGATTCGCGCCGACAAAGCGCTGTTTCCAGTGCTGCTGTCGAATGGCAATCTCGTCGCCGAGCGCCCGCTTGATAACGGGCGCCACGAAGCCGTGTGGCATGACCCACACAAGAAGCCGTGCTATTTGTTTGCGCTCGTTGCCGGAAACATCGACAAACTGCAAGACCATTTCGTCACGGCATCGGGCCGAAATGTGTTGCTCGAAATTTACTCGACAACCGCGAACCTTCCGCGCTGCACCTGGGCGATGGAATGCCTCAAAGCCGCGATGCGTTGGGACGAAGAAGCGTACGGTCGCAAATACGATCTGGATCGCTTCATGATCTACGCGGCGGATGACTTCAACATGGGTGCGATGGAAAACAAAGGGTTGAATATTTTCAACTCGCGCTACCTGCTCGCCGACAAAGACACCGCGACCGACGCTGATTTTCAGACGGTCGACGCGATCGTTGCGCACGAATATTTTCACAACTGGAGCGGCAATCGTGTCACCTGCCGCGACTGGTTTCAACTCTCGCTCAAAGAAGGTTTCACAGTCTTTCGCGAGCAGCAATACACGGCCACGCGCGGCTCACCTGCCGTCGTGCGCATTGAAGAAGCTGCGTTCATGCAGTCGCGCCAATTCGCGCAAGACGCAGGCCCGATGGCGCACCCGATTCGCCCGGACGAATACGAAGCGATTGACAATTTCTACACGGTTACCGTGTACGAAAAAGGCGCGGAAGTCATCCGCATGCTGCACACGCTGCTAGGCGAAGAAACCTACCGCAAGGGCAGTGATCTCTACTTCGCGCGCCACGACGGCACCGCAGCGACCTGCGACGATTTCGTTGCGGCGATGGAGGCGGCCAGCGGGCACGACCTCTCCCAATTCAAGCGCTGGTACAGCCAAGCAGGCACGCCGGTGCTGGATGTCACCGATGCGTTCGACGCCACCGCAAAACGCTACACGCTAAGCGTTGAGCAGACCGTTCCTCCCACGCCCGGTCAACTCGTGAAACAGCCGATGGTGATTCCGCTGTCGATGGCACTAGTTCATGCCAACGGCGAAGTGACCCATGCACAAGTGTTGCAGGTCACTCAAAACTTGCAGCAGTTTCATTTTGACAACGTAGCCGAACGCCCCGTGCCGTCACTCTTACGCGGTTTTTCCGCGCCGGTGAAAGTCAACTACGCCTACACCGACGCGCAGCTGGCCATGCTCGCCGCACGCGACAGCGACGGCGTGGTGCGCTGGCAAGCGATGCGTGACTTGTTCTTGCGTTCGGTGCGCGCGGCACAGCGTGGCACGGCGCTTCCCACGGCATTATTCGGCGCTATCGCGGAGCTGCTGTCCGACAACGCCACCGACCCCGCGCTCATCGCGAACTTGCTTACATTCCCGAACTGTGCGGAGCTCGCGGATTTGAGCGCGGCAGGCGAATTGATTGAACCAATCAAGATTGCTGATGCGCGCGACACGGTGATTCAACGCGTCGCACAACACCATCGCGCCGCGATTCTTTCGCGCCACAACGCCGAACGGGCCATCCTCGCTGCGAGTCCATTTGCGACCAACGCCGCGAGCACTGCGCGTCGCGCGCTTGCCAACACGCTACTTTGTTTAGCCAACGCAGTGACAGACGACGAAGCGCAGCAAATCGCGCTGAGCGTCTGGTCACGCGCGGACAATCTCACCGACTTGACCGCTGCGATGGCAGCGTTGCGCGATCAACCGGGCGCGGCGCGTGACAGCATTTACACGGCGTTTCACGATCAATGGCAAGACGACCTGTCGATGCTCAATCGCTGGTTTCAATTCGAAGCCGCGACCGAACGCACCAACGCGTCGGCGCATGCAACGGCGCTCCTCGCTCATCCAAAGTTCGACGGCAAAAACCCTAACCGCGTGCGCGCCATCGTGCAGTTTTTCGGCGACCAAAACTGGCGTGGATTTCATGCTGCGGACGGCTCGGGATACGCGTTCATCGCAAGTCAGATTTTGCGCTTCGACGTGCAAAATCCATCGCTCGCCGCGCGCTTTTGTGAAGTGTTCTCGCGGTGGCACAAATGCGCCGAGCCACAGCACAGCCTGCAGCGCAAGCAACTAGAACGCATCGTCGACGAGCAATCGATCTCGCCGAACGTACGAGAAATTCTGGAGAAAACGCTGAAAGCGGGGGTCGCGGCGTCCTAAAATTACGCCATGACCTCCAAAGCCTACCCCTCCGTTCGCATGCGCCGCATGCGCCGTGACGCCTTCAGCCGCGCTATGGTGCGCGAGAACTCGCTGTCCGCCGCGAATCTGATCTGGCCGGTGTTTGTGATCGAAGGCGAAAATCGCACGCAGACGATCGCCTCGATGCCCGGCGTGGAACGCGTGTCGATTGACATTCTCGTCACGCGTGCGAAGGAGGCCGCGGCGTTGGGCGTTGGCGCGATTGCGCTGTTCCCGGTGATCGAAGCCTCGAAAACACCGCTCGCGGAAGAGGCGTACAACGACAATGGTCTTGCGCCCCGTGCCGTGCGCGCGTTGAAGGCCGCTGTGCCGGACATCGCAGTGATCACCGACGTGGCGCTCGATCCATACACGTCGCATGGACAAGACGGCTTAATCGACGAATCGGGCTACGTGATGAACGATGAAACCGTGGCCGTACTCATCAAACAAGCGCTCACGCATGCGCGCGCGGGTGTGGATTTCGTAGCGCCGTCGGACATGATGGACGGGCGCATCGGCGCGATTCGCGCGGCGCTGGACGCCGACGGCCACATTCAAACCAAAATCATCTCGTACAGCGCGAAATACGCAAGCGCTTTCTATGGCCCGTTCCGCGACGCCGTTGGCTCCAGCGGAAACCTAGGAAAAAGCAGCAAAGAAACCTATCAACTTGACTACGCCAACAGCGACGAGGCGGTTCGCGAATGCGCGCTTGACGTTGAAGAAGGCGCGGACATGCTCATGGTCAAGCCCGGCTTGCCCTACCTCGACATCCTCGCGCGCGTACGCGACGAATTCAAAATGCCCGTCGCCGTGTATCAAGTCAGCGGCGAATACGCGATGCTCAAAGCCGCCGCGGCCAACGGCTGGCTCGACTACAAAAAGTGCCTAATGGAAACACTCATCTGCTTCCGCCGCGCGGGCGCGAGCGCGATACTGACGTATGGCGCGGTGGATGCTGCGCGGTGGATGCGCGAGGGCCTCTAGCGCCAGTCGTTACGATGCAGAATCATTACGCCCGAAACGCCTCGTTCAGCTGGGCCTCTATGCCCATGCCATTGCGCTGAAGTTCCACCATCGCAAATAATTGCCCGGTCGTCTGTGCCCAGCGCTCACCGACGAGCCGCTTTTCGCGCGAATCATCATTGGTCGCATACGCTTCGCCCTTGTACTCGATGGCCGCAAGCCGCCCATCAAGCAGTTCAAGCACGAAATCTGGATAGAAATTGTCGGTCGCGGTCGGCAACCAAAACGCAAACTGCGGCAATTGACTCAAGTTGCGGACCCAGTGTCGCACCGCCACGTGACGGTCGATGACTTTTGCGCAATCAAATTCCTCACCCTGCGCTTTCAAATCGGCAATGACTGGGAAGTAGTGCTTATCAAAACGCCAGCTCCCGCTGTATGGATTTCGTGAGGGATAGGAGCCAGCCTTAAATTCGAACATCCAGTTCGGTGACATTGCGAGAGCGGACTCCGAGGTCCCAAACAAGAGTTGTTGGAAGCCAAGCGCGCGCGCTTTTGCCTGCATGATTTCCACACGAGCGATGATCTGCTGCGACAACTGAAACTGCGCGCGCACCAGCCCTGTGAGCGAATGGCCGCGCTCGCGCGTCAAATGCGCAATCAGACGCGACACGTACGCACGCATCGCAATTGGGCTGACGTAAATTGAGCGCGCCTGCTGGGCAAGCATGAGGACAAGGTCATTCTCCGTCGCAACGGTCGGCACCGCGTTGAGGCTTAATTGCGGCTCTTTGGCCTGCCCGTAACGAATGCGTTCCCCGTCGAGATAGATTTCCAGTTGCTCTGACTGTTGCACTAAGTTGAACCCATCAAGCCGTGGCTGCGGGTCCTGCAACAGAAGATCGAAGTCAGCTAATTCTTCAAGCAGTTTGGCGTCAAGCAGTTGCATTTCGCCCTGATGGTTCAGGCATAACAGCGGTAGCGGTTTGAACACCTCCCCACGCTCTGACGGTGCCCGGCGCGCAGCCGCAACAGTATTGTGCTGATCCACGCGCACTGCGACTAGCGCAGCCTCCTCTTTGCCGGCTGCCGCGACCAGCGTGGCTTTGACGGCCTCGGTGACTTCTCCCGTCACGCGCACGGTCACCCGCGTCGGATCGCTCGTTGGCGACACCACGATGTCGGGGTGCGCGGCTAGCGTAGTTGTTGCGGCGACAGGTAGTTCGATTTCAAAGTCGTGGGTCCGTGGCGCAGGTGATACGCCTGCCGATCCTGAGAATAGGTCACCGTCGTCCGGAATGACCACTGTCGCAGCGTCAATCTTGTTGAAGCCCATTCCCTCGACCATCTTGTCGACTAACGCACCTGCCGCGTCGGTAAACGACTTTGCAATCACCTGTGCGTACGCATGATTGAGCGCGCGACTCTTTCGCTTCTTCGCGTACGGCATCCGGAGCACGCGTCCGAGCAGCTGTTCCACCGCCGTGTTCGAACGCAGGTTTTGCAGCGAACACAACACATACGCAAATGGGCAATCCCAGCCTTCCCGCAATGCGTCCACGGTAATCACGTATCGAATCGGGCAATTCGCATCGAGCAGGTTGATGCCATCCAACTCGCGTTGCGAGCCCGTCGCGGTCGCAATTTCGTACTCGGGTATTTTTTCGACGTCGACTAGATGCGCCTTCAGCACCTCGGGCGGCACGTCGCCGCCTTTGTCCTGCGCCTGAAACAGCACCAGCGGGCGCACATAATCCGGCTCGTTCGCGGCCTCCGCTTCCAACGCGTGGCGCCGCAATACCGCATCGCGCACCGCGTCGCCCCAGTGATCCGGCGTGTGCTCCGCGAGAAGAATCGGCAGCTTAATCATGTCCTCCGCTTCGAGTTCGCGCGCCGATACGCTATAGAGCACATTGGTTTTCTTCGGAACCGGCGTCGCCGTTAAATCCAACACCGCGCTCGGGCAAATCGCTCGCAACATATCGAGCGACTTTGGCGTCTTCGCGTTATGGGCTTCATCGACGATCACAATCGGCCGCATCAACGCCAACAAATTTGCGGCAGATGATTTCACTCGCCCCAAATCGCTAGCCGTCAAGAAAGTCTGCTTCTCCTCATCAAGGTCGGCCTGTTCAACCACCGCGAGTCCCAACTCGCGCGCTCGCGCCGTCGACATGCCCGCGCTGAGTGAGCGAAAGTGTGGCTCGAACGCCTCACTAAAACTATAAACGCGCCGATCACTGCGCTTCTCAACGCGAAAGGTTTGGATCGTTGCCACCACCACAATCGCCACGCGTCCGAAGTCCTGCGGCGCAATCGTTGCCAAATCGCCAATCTCAATCACCCGATACGCATCCCCGTACGCATCACGTAACGCCGCCGCGTAAGGATGCTGTGGTGACTGTAGTGCGCTCAACGTCTGCGAGCGAATCATGTCGCTCGGCGTCAACCACAGCGCCAACGGGAATGGCGCGTTCGTCCACGCACTTCCAATACGCGCAATCGCATGCGACGCCATCAGCGTTTTTCCGCCGCCAGTAGGGATGCGCAGACACACACAAGGCACCGGCCCCAATTCGTCGGTCCGGTACGGCACATTGGGCAACGCGTGGCGCGTCATCGAATGTGCCCACGCTGCCTCCAACCCCATCGCGCTCGCTTGGCGCAGAAACTGCGCCAGCTCATCGAGTGCGCGCGCTTGATAGGTTTTAAGGGTGAATTGGGGCATGGCCTAGAAATTGGTTAAAACGGTTTAATCGTGAAACAACGAGGCGTCTTCAACGCATTGTTTTTAAAGCAGTTTTTCGCCAATTTCGGTTAAGTATTGGTTAGAAAATCGGTTAAATCGGTTACTTTCCATTGCTATTTAACCGTTAAACCCTAAAATTGCACTCGGTCGGGACAAAATTCGGCTCCATGCCGTGTGAGTGAGCAGAGCAAGGGGCAACCCACTCGTAAACTCCTATATCCCCACCACCCCCACTTCTAAACCGCCGTAAAAGGCGGTTTTTTCTTTGTGTAATACGTTCCCCAAGCGTTTCGTTCACGCTCATCAACGGCGTGAATCAAGCTCACTTTTTGCCATAGCAATTGCAAATAGCGATCTTCGCCGAGTTCATAAAAGCGCTGCAACGCCCACAACGCGTAATCCGCGGCCTGCAGCGGGATCGTCTTCGCAGGTGTACTGACGACTACGTTCACCGCCGAATCTACTTTTCGCTGCCATTTCGCTTCGAACCGACCGCGCGCAGTTTCCAGCGCCGTTTGGAAAGCGCGCGTTCGATCCGATCTACCGCGCTGCGCGAACGTCACGTTACACATGTCCACCACATGGAGTCGATCCTTGAACACCCGCGCCACCGTGGTGTCATACAAATCTGTGGGTCGATATCGATATTCGGTATCGCGCAGATTGCGTTCGCGCACGTAGGCCAAAACGGTGGTCTTTTGCCGTACCACGGCGAAAAATTTCATCTCGTGTTTGAGCAGCACGCGAAACACTTCACGGCGCACCTCGGGTACATCATCTTTGGCGTGGAACGCCAGCGCGGTTTTTCGGCGCGATGGCTGCATCGACGGCACATCCTTAAAGTACGGATCAGCGAGCAACGATTCGCGCAACGTCGACAAGTCCGATGCCAAAGCCTCCGGATCGGCCACCATCAGCGCGCCAATGATGAAGCACTTTGAGCAGCCCGGCGTACCGACCAGCGCAGTACCGCGAGCGCCGAACAACACATCGTCGCCCGCTTCGTCAACGAAGTAATGGACTGCGGACCCGTCTTTGTCGTCGTCGGCGATTTCGCTCACGTCACCCCCGCGCCACGTCGTACGGAATTTGTTTGAACGTGACGTTTTCTGCGGCAAGCCTCGTGGGGCCGAGGCGCACCGATTCGCCGTAAATCACGCGGGGACCGCCTTGGATGGGGTGCGGCTGCTCTGCGTTTAGGAAGGCGAGAATCGCGGACGTCAACGCATTGCCGCCTTGCGGGCGGCGGTCGCCGAGGATGCCGTTGAAGAGTAGGTAATACGCCACGCCGTTGTGGGTGCCCAGGAAGGGACTCGAACCTTTCTTCGCGTTGCGCCACGGCGTTCGGGTTTCTTGCATCCAGATGAAGGCGGCGAGGGTGTTGAAGCGCACTTCGGGGTGAATGCTGCCTGCCTCATCAAACACCGGCGCGCCGAGCTGCATGAAGCGAAAGCTGCCGCCGCCTTGCCAGTTCACCGCTTTGCTGATGCCGCCTTGTTCGCCGTCGATGACTTTTTGTAGGCGCGGCACGCAATGCGTTTTGGCGTGCTCGCCCATCTCGATGCCAATCCAGCGGCGACCCATTTTTTGCGCGACGGCCGCCGTGGTTCCGGAGCCCAGGAAGCTGTCGAGGATGAGGTCGTTGGGGTTGGTGGCGATGTGGACGATGCGTTGAAGCAGCCGTTCGGGCTTCGGCGTGTCGAAGGCATTGTCATCGCCGAAAATCGCCATCACCTCTTTTTTCGATTCATCAGTGTGGCCAACCTCCTCGTGCGGCCACCACGTCCAAGGAACTAAGCCTTCCACTTCGCTGAGATAACGACGGAACCCCGGTTGAGAGTCACCATTCTTTCCAAAGAAAACCTGACCACTGGCAACTTGCTCCAAGAATTTCGGCTGCAAAACCGACCAATGACGGCCGGAGGGCGGATAGATAATCTTGCCGCTTGGCGTGGTAATCGGATACTGCTGATTGGGTCGAAGTCCTGCACCCGTCATCGGAACCAAGCGCCACGGCCCCTTCACGTCGTTGGTGGGGTTACGGTAGGCCGAACGAGTCTTGGAGTCTGGTTCGACCAAGTTGCGAGCCCGTTTAAAGAGTTCAGGGTAGCGCGCGTAACAGAGCACGTTGTCATGAACGTCGCCCATCGCTGAATTGTTGTCGCGCGAGTAACGCTTCTGCCACACCACATTTGCCATAAAGTTCTTCCGCCCAAATACCTCATCCATCAACACCTTGAGGTAGTGCGCTTCGTTGTCGTCGATGGTGACCCAGATGCTGCCGTCTTCGCGTAGCAGTTCGCGCAAGAGTTGCAGGCGCGGCAGCATCATGGACAGCCACTGCGCGTGCTCTAGGTTGTCGTCGTAGTGTTCGAACGCGCTTTTGGTGTTGTACGGCGGGTCGATGAAGATGCATTTGACCTGGCCTCGGTAGAACGGCAGCAGGGATTTGAGCGCTTCGAGATTGTCGCCGTGGATGAGCAGATTGTCGTGCGTGGGGGCGAGCGCGGGTGGTGCGACGTGAGCGCCCGCTTCGCCTGTATTACTCAAATTCTCGTCGCTATCAGCTTTTATGGTCGAACGACCGGCGGGTGGCGCTTCGAGGGCAGAAAATAGGTCTTGTCGATCAGGGTCGTTTTTATGGCTCAAAGCGCCGCCTGGTGGTCGCTGGGGGCTTAAAGCTGTTGCGTCGGGTGTGGAGGCGTTATTCGCGACGTGGGTGGAGACGTGCTCCAGCAGCCGGTAGGGGACGTCGGCGGCGATCTTGAACGCGGCGTCGCGGTTG
>Ga0116169_1002086_pt1 | contig 15279 bp, 11 predicted proteins | sample AD_UKC130_MetaG_FD_89796 | JGI IMG/M metagenome (GOLD analysis project Ga0116169, IMG submission 89796) | Active sludge microbial communities of municipal wastewater-treating anaerobic digesters from Canada - AD_UKC130_MetaG | ecosystem: Engineered > Bioreactor > Anaerobic > Digestate | place...
ATGTTCGAGCACCTGCGCCAGGAGTCGCTGGAGCAGCTGGTGGCGATGGACTTTCCCGGTTATGCGGTCGGTGGTGTCAGCGTCGGCGAACCCAAGGACGAGATGCTGCGCATCATGGCGCACACGCCGCACCGCCTGCCGGCCCACAAACCGCGTTACCTGATGGGCGTGGGCACGCCGGAGGACCTGGTCGAAGGCGTGGCACAAGGTGTGGACATGTTCGACTGCGTGATGCCGACGCGCAATGCGCGCAACGGCAGCCTTTTCACGCGCTTCGGCGACCTGAAGATCCGCAATGCGCGCCACAAGGCAGACCCGCAGCCGCTGGATGCCACCTGCACCTGCTACGCCTGCGCCGGCAAGTCCGGCGTCGCGTACGCCGAGGGTGGACGCGACGGGTTCTCCCGTGCCTACCTGCACCACCTGGAACGCTGCGGCGAGATGCTCAGCCCCATGCTGGCCAGCATCCACAACCTGCACTACTACCTGAACCTGATGCGCGAGATACGGCTGGCGCTCGATACCAACAGCTTCGGCGACTTTCGCCTGCAATTTCAGTCCGACCGGCGCCGCGGGGTCTGAACCCGGCCGCCGTTGGCGAAAAGCTGCAACGAACGGCACAGCTGTTCGGTAGCGTACAAACTGGCTGCGTTCCGCGCGATACTCCGGGTTCCGGCTGGTATCAACACTGGCCCGGGCGCGTCCAAACGGGGGATGCGACGTATTACCAAAGGTAAACCATGGTCTCGGGCGACACAAAGTTACCTGCACGCATTGCGCTCCAGCGCCCATGCGGCGGCGTTTGCAGGCATCCGCCCACGCAGCTGCGGCGTGCGCCCATCCGCCATCCGTATCTTGCAAGACCCTGGCAACGCCACCCGCAAGTCTGAGCCGCACATGCTGGACTCAGGGAACCGCCGACTCCGGTGCGCAGCGTGAACATGTTCTGATGCGCGGCCGCTTCGTCCCCTATCTGGCAAGGCTGTTCCGTGCCTATGAGGCCGACGAAACAGACGCCGCGCGATTCCGGGCCCGCCAGATCCAGGCGATCCTGCGCCTGACGCCACTGGCGATGGTCATCAACCTGCTCAACGTGCTGGTGGTCGTCCTGGCCCTGTGGCAGGAAAACATCAACCACACGGCACTGGTGGCATGGGCGACGCTGGTCTCGATCCTGGCCTTGCTGGGGCTTCGCGGCTGGTTGCATGCCCGTGCGCGCCCGGAACGCAAGACCGCATCACGCCGTGCCATGCGCCACGGCACGATCCAGGCGGGCTTGCTGGGACTGGTCTGGGGCGGGCTGCCGCTGATGTTTCACGCAGAACTGAGCGCGACATCCCAGTTCTATGTGGGCATGGTCACCGTCGGCATGATCTGCGCCGGCGGGTTTGCGTTGTCCAGCATGCCAGCGGCAGGCACCGCCTATGTGGTCTGCCTCGGCGTGGCGGCGGCCTGGGCCTTGTTCAGCTCCGGATTGCAGCAGGCGCATGGTTTTGCCGGCCTGCTGCTGGTGTACAGCGTGGTCGTCGTGTACAGCGTCTGGAGCCATGCCAAGTCTTTTGGCGCGCGACTGGTTGCCGAAGCCCACGCCGAACGGCAGAACGAGGTCATCAGCCTGCTGCTCAAGGACTTCGAAGACCACACCAGCGACCTGCTGTGGGAACTGGACCAGCGCAGCCATTTTGCGCATGTATCGTCCCGCTTCGCCCATGTCGTGGGCGTCACTGGCGAGCGGCTGACAAAGCTGCATGGCCTGGCCTTGCTGCGCCGCTGGATGCCCAAGGACGAACAAGGCGCACAGCAGTGGAAACAGTTGCAGGCGCAGCTCAAGCGCCAGCGGGCGTTCCGGGACCTGCACATATCGCTTGTCACTCGCCGGGGCCGCAGCTGGTGGGCACTGAGTGCGCGCCCTTTGCTCGACGAGCATGGCAATGCGCTGGGCTGGCGCGGTGTCGCCGCCGACATCACCGACAAGCAGCTCGCCCACTTGCGGCTGAGCTGGCTGGCCAACAACGACAGCCTCACCGGATTGGTCAACCGACGCCAGTTCCGCGAAATGCTGGAGACCTTGCTGCAGGACCTGGACAAGGGCGTCGGAGCGCTGGCCGTGGTGGTGTTCGATCTGGACGACTTCAAGCAGATCAATGACGGCCATGGTCATGCCGCAGGCGACCAGGCACTCACGCTGTTCGGCCAGCGGCTGCTGGCGGTCAGCCGGCGCAGCGACACCGTCGCGCGCCTGGGCGGCGATGAATTTGCCATGGTGCTGCGCGGCGCGGCCCACGCGCAGGAAGTGCGCACACTGCTGGACCGGCTGCTGCGGGTGCTGAACGGCTCCGCAGGGTCGGCAGCGCAATCCGACAGCCTGCGCGCCAGCATGGGGGTAGCATTTGCGCCGACCGACGGGCACGATGTCGACACACTCCTGAACCACGCCGACCTGGCCTTGTATGCCGCCAAGCACGCCGGCGGCAACCAGTACTGCTTCTTCGATGCGTCGCTGGCGGATGGCAGCCGACGGCGCTCCACCCTGACCCAGGCCCTGCGGGGCGCCATCGAACGCGACGAGCTGCGCCTCGAATACCAGCCGCAGGTGACGACAGGCGACCAGCGGATCTGTGGCTTCGAGGCTTTGCTGCGCTGGCGCCATGCAGAGCATGGCGACGTATCACCCGGCGAGTTCGTACCGATCGCCGAGGCGGCCGGGCTGATGCATGCGATTGGAGACTGGGTTCTGCGCAAGGCCTGCGAGGAAGCCATGCAATGGCGCCAGGACATCACGGTGTCCATCAATATATCCGCGGCCCAACTTACCGCACCGGATTTCGTCGCGCGCGTGCAGTCGGCCGCCAGCGGTATCGCCAACAACCGGGTCGAACTGGAGATCACCGAATCGGTGCTCATCGATGACGGCGTCACGGCGGTTGCCTCGCTGCAAAAGCTGCGCGCGCTCGGATTTCGCACGGCGCTGGACGACTTCGGAACCGGCTATTCGGCGCTGGGTTATCTGCGCCAGTTCCCGTTCGACACGCTCAAGATCGACCAGAGTTTCGTGCACGACCTGTCCAGCGACCATGAGGCGCAGATACTGGTGGAGACCATCCTGGCCATGGCCCAGGCCTTGCGCATGGTGACCGTCGCCGAGGGGGTCGAACTGCCCCGGCAGGCCAGCATGCTGGCCGAACGGGGCTGCAGCCGGCTGCAGGGCTATCTGATCGGCCGCCCCCTGCCCGCACACCGAGTGGCGAAGTTCATCGGCGAATGGCAGGGGCTCGACGCGGTCGACCATCTGCCCAGGCCGGCCCCGGCGTCGATACCTGCGCCAGCATCCACGCCATGAGGGCGCCGCAGCGCTGATCCGTGCGAAGGCCGGTTGACGCCTCCATGGGCCTCACCCTCGGCGCCAGCCGGTGACCGCAGCTCGGTCGTACCTGCGGCCGATGGGCAGCGTCAGGCCGGCGCGGTTCCTGCCAGCTGCCGACGCCGTGCGACAACATGGCGGAACACCACCGGCGATGCGATCGCAATCCCGAGTAGCGTCGGCGCCAGCCCCGGTGCAATCATCAGCAGCGCGCCCACCAGGCACATCCCCTGCTCGGCCCGCGTCATCTCGACCAGGAAGAAACGGGACAAGGCGCCGGCCAGCAAGGTGATGCCCAGCACGCAGCCGGTGAAGGTCACGACGAAGTCATAGCCGGTGAACCCCTTGGCCACGATCAGCAGCGAGGGAGAGAACACGAACACGAAGGGCACCAGCGCCTTGGCCAGGCCGAGCCGGAAGGCCGTGTTGCCGGTCTTGAACGGGTCGCTGCCCGCCATGCCGGATGCCGCATAGGCCGCCAGCGCCACCGGCGGTGTGATGTCGGCCAGCACGCCGTAATAGAACACGAAGAAGTGCGCCACCAGCGGCTCCACCCCGAGTTGCACCAGCGTAGGCGCAGCCACCGTCACCATGATGATGTAGTTGGCCGTGGTCGGGATGCCGGCACCCAGCAGGATGCACACCAGGCCGGTCATCACCAGCGCCACCAGCAGCGTCAAGGTCTGCGGACTGGCCAGCGCGGCCGGGATGAACATGCCGACGCCGCCCGCCACCGCCTGCGCAGCGCCGGTGATCAGGATGCTGAGCTTGAAACCGACTCCGGTCAGCGTGACGACACCGATGACCAGCCCGACGGTCGCGGCGGCAGCTCCCACGGCCAGTGCGTACTTGGCGCCGGTGCTGAAGGCCTCGATCAGCGCCGAGGCGGGGATCCGCCCGTCGACCCGCAGCGCTTTCATCAGGAACGGCGCGAGCACGAAGGCGACGGCAAAAATGCCGAACTTGAGGTCGTTGTTTTCGATGCCGCCGAACACCACGACCATCAGCACCACATGCAAGACGGCCATCAAGGCCCAGTTGCGCATCGTGTTGCCATGGGCGCGGGTGCACAGGCCGACGATGGCGCACGATGTGATGCCGGTGAACGCGGCCAGGTAGGGGGTGCGCCCCGTCACCAGGATGCCGATCAGCAGCGCCAGCGGGATCAGGGTCGGCCAGCGCTCGGCAAAGCTTTCCCGCAGCTTGGGCATCTCCTCGGCCGTCAGGCCGCGCAGGCCATAGCGCTTGGCCTCGAAATGCACCTGCATGAAGACGCCGAAGAAGTGCATCGCGGCCGGAATCGTCGCAGCGGCGATGATGGTCTGGTAGGGCAGCGCCAGGAACTCGATCATCAGGAAGGCTGCGGCGCCCAGCACCGGCGGGGTGATCTGTCCGCCGGTGGACGATGCCGCCTCGACGGCTGCCGCGAATTCACGCTTGTAGCCGACACGGATCATGGCCGGGATGGTGAGCGATCCCACCGTCACCGCATTGGCCACGCTGGAGCCGGACAACATGCCGAACAGTGCCGACCCGAACACGCTGACCTTGGCCGGCCCGCCGGCATATCGACCGGCGATGCTGCTGGCCACGTCCAGGAACAGCTGGCCCAGCCCGATGCGGGTGGCGAGCACCCCGAACAGCACGAAGTGAAACACATAGGTGGCCACCACGCCCACCGCCACGCCATAGACACCCTGGCTGGTGAGGTACTGGTGGTTGACCAGCTGCGACCAGTTCGAACCCGCGTGCTTGAGCAGGCCCGGAAACATCGGACCGGCCAGCGCGTAGGTCATGAACGCGATGGCGATGATCGGCAGCGGCCAGCCCATGCTGCGGCGCGTGGCCTCGAGCAGCGCGACGATCAGGATGGTCCCCATGACCACGTCGATCATCAGCGGATTGCCGACCCGGAAGGTCAGGTCCTCGAAGATGTAGGGGATGTACAGCACCGATGCGGCCACCGCCAGCGCCATCACCCAGTCGAACCAGGGGACGTTGCCGGGACTGCCCAGCCGGTGCTGCGCATCCCGCTCCAGCAGACGCTTGCGGTGCGGAAAGACCAGAAAGATCAGTCCGAGCACGAAGGCCAGATGGACGCCGCGATGGGTCACCTCATGCAGCAGCCCGAACCCGGCCGTGTAGTAGTGAAACAGCGACAGCAGGATCAGCAGGCCGCCGACCAGCGTGGCGGCGATGGCCGTCAGCGGCCGAAAGCGCATCTCGGGGTCGAATTTTTCCTCGAGCTCCTGAAGAGCCTTTTCGTCGAGTGTTGCAGAGGTCATGGCATGGCCTTTCCAGCCCGTTGAAACAAAAAGGGCGACCCCTGTGGCCGCCCTGGCGCACCGGCGATACGGCCGGCACGGGGGGGTGGATTACTTCAGAACACCGGCTTCGCGGTAGAACTTCTCGGCACCTGGATGGAACGGAATGCCGGCACCCTTGACGGCGTTTTCCTTGGTGATGAACTTGCCCTTGGCATGGCCGGCGGCCAATTGCGCCTGCGCCGCGCTGGAGTACAGAGCCTTGGTGATTTCGTAGACGGTATTGACGTCCGCCTTGTCGCTGGTCACCCACTGCGCGCCAACGGCCAGGGTTTCCACCTTGCCAACGCCCTTGTAGGTGTCGGCAGCGATGGTGTCCGGGGCGAAGAAGCCGCTGGCCTTGCGCAGCGCTTCGGCGGGGGCGCCGTCGATCGGCAGCAGCTCGATGCCATTGCCCGAGGAGGCCAGCTCGGCGATGGCGCCGGCAGGTGCACCGCCGGTGAAGAAGAATGCGTCGAGCGAGCCGTCCTTCATCTTGTCGCCGGCCGGGCCGGGTTTGATGTATTCGGGTTTGATATCGGATTCCTTCACGCCATAGGCAGCAAGGATGGCGCGGGCATTGACCAGGGTTCCGGAACCCGGCTCGTCCAGGGCCACGCGTTTGCCCTTGAGGTCAGCCACACTCTTGATGTTGCTGCCCTTGCGCACCACGACGTGCACGCTCTCGGGGTACAGGTTGGCGATCAGGCGCAGGCCCGGCACATTGGGCTTGCCTTCGTACATGCCATTGCCCTTGTAGGCCCAGCTCGCCACGTCGGCCTGCGAAAAGCCGCTCTCGATCGCGCCGCCAGCGATACCGGTCACGTTGGCCACGGAGCCGTTGGCGGCCTGGGCCGTCACGACAATCTTGCCCGGCTGGCTGACCGCGTTGGCGATCATGCCGCCCACCGGGTAGTAGGTGCCGGCGGTGCCGCCGGTGCCGATGCGGAAAAACTGCTGGGCGTGCACGCCCATGGGCAGGGCCAGCGTGGCGGCCATGGCCATCGCTGCGATAAAGGTCTTGCGTGTCGTCATAGTGGAAAGGTCTCCAGGGTTAACGGCCTGGTTGGCCGGAAATGGTGCACAGATCGTCTCTGGCGTTGTTGAATAGCGTGATCAGGTTGTCGTTGTCGCCCGCCTGCACGGCCTGACGAATGTCCTGCAAGGCCTCGGCCGCATGCGACAGGGCCGACAGAATCGGGGCCCGATTTTGCATCACGATGCCGGCCCAGAGCTGGGGCGATGACGCGCCCAGGCGGGTAAAACTCTCGAAGCCGGGGCCGGCCAGCAGACCGGCCTGCGCCTGCCAGGGCTGACCGGCAATGCTGCGCAGGTAGGCCCAGGTCAGCAACTGCGGCAGGTGACTCAGCCCGGCGTAGGCCTCGTCATGGTAGGAGGCCGCCATGGGAACGACATGGCCGCCGACGCGCTCCCACAGCGTCTGGACCCAGGCGACGGCCTGAGGATCCGACTCCTCGGCGCACACGGCCACCGGGCGCCCCGCGAACAGTCCGGCATCCGACGCCGCCAGCCCGCTGGTCGCCTTCCCGGCAATCGGGTGGGCGCCGACGAACCGGCCCCGTCGCGCACCCAGTGCGCGGCTGGCAGCGGCCAGCACCACGCACTTGACGCTGGCCACGTCACACATCACGGGCAGGCGCTCGGCACAAGCCATGCGGTCCAGGCTGTCCAGCAATGCCGGCACGGGCTGACACAACACCAGCAGGTCACAGGCTTCCAGCAGTTGGGGCAGGCCATCGACACCCTCATCGATGACGCCCTGCACGCAGGCATCGGCGGTCACGGACCGATCCAGGTCGAAACCCAGGCGCCGGGCACCGGGCCATCGATCACCGATGGCCCGCCCCAGCGATGCGCCGATCAGACCCAGACCGGCGATGCCGATTCGGGGCTGGGGGTCGACGCAGGGGATGCTCATGCGACGGCAGTTTAGGCAGACCCTCCACTGCCGGCAAATGCCGAAATTACCGTCGTAAATAACATGGTGTTATGACCATGGCATGACATCCGGCTATCACCAGCGTGCGGCTGTCCATGCAGGATCACGACAAGGACGGGCACGCGCCCGGCGTTCGGCCCCGCGCACGCATGCGGGCCAAGCCGGTTTTACGTCAGGCCGGCCGCCGGACCCCGGGCGCGTGCGCCATCCCACTGCGCCCCCAGCAATCCGATCAGCGAGCGGCCCGCCGTCGACAACGGGAATTCGGCGCTGGCCAGCGCATAGGCACTGTATTGAAGGGCCTCCTCCAAGGGGCGCAGCACCAGTCCATCCTGTTCGAAACGCCGCACCGACATGTCATCGACCAGCGCCACGCCCCAGCCGCTGGACGCAATGCTGCAGGCCAGATAGGCATAACGGACCTCCACCGTCGGCCGCACCTGCTCCCCGTCGTCGCCCAGCAGCAGGGAAATGGCCCGCCCATGGGCCGAGTCGGCACCGAAGGAGATCACATCGAACTGCCGCAGCTGCGCCAGCCGGATTCGGTCGCACTTCGCCAGCGGATGCGTGCTGGCCATGGCGCAGACCACCTCACCAACGCCGATGCGGTGCGCGGTCACGGCCGGATGGTGCGATTGGGTGAAGGCCACCACCCCGACATCGCAGACGCCGGTGAGCAACTGGTCGGTGATCTGGGCCTCGGTGCCGATCTCGACCATGATGTGCAGGCCCGGCATGCTTTTCTTGAGGGCCGCCACCGCACGTGGCACCAGATCCAGCGAGGTGCTGAGATTGCTGGCGATCCGCAGCGTATCGGCCACGCCATGGCGCAACTGGTCGGCGCACTGGCGCACCCGCTCGATGCCGCGGTAGGCGCTGTCGATCTCGCGCATCAGGGCACGGGCCTCGGGCGTGGCATGCAGCCGGCCGGCCGTGCGCTCGAACAGGCGAACCTTGAGCTTGACCTCCAGATGCCCGATCAGCCGGCTGACCGCCGGCTGCGAGACGTGCAAGGCCGACGCCGCACCGGAGATGCTGCCGGCGTGCATGACGGCGCGGAACACCTCGATCTGGCGCAGGTTCATCGGCGGAGGGACATGGGGGGACACACCGGGGCGATGATAACGAGGGCAGGCGCCACAACGGTTTCAGGCGACCGTCTAAGCCAGGACCGACGCCCATCCCCTGAACCGATGGCCGAAGCCCGGCACTTGCGCAGCCCTTCCCGTTTTTGCTAGATTTCCAGGACGTCTGTGGAGGCACAACACACATGGATGTTTTCGAGAAGATCCGCGACCAGGCCGACGCCGTCGGCCTGCCGATGGTCGCCGTTGCGCTGACGGCGGTTCCGTGCGCCAACACGCCGGTGCTGCTGACACTGCACTGGCATGGTTTCGGCCGTGACGCACCAGCAGCCGGCAGCGGCACAAGAGACGCGCCGGCGCCGCCCCGACCGGTGCCAGGTTCCGCACTGCAGGTCAACGAACCCTGGCAGTTCATGGCCAGTCTGGACCATGCCATGCTCGACGCCGCCTGGCGGTTCGGCGCCTGGGACCTGGTGCGCGAAGAGCACCGCGGCTGCAATACCGCCGGCAGCAGCGCGCGCGAGGCGCTGGCCTGCCGCCAGGCGTTTGCCGACGATCCCTTCGACCCTGGCAGCGAAGCGCACCTGGTCGCAGAAGCGCCGGACCGGCTGGAACTGATGGAACTCGGTGCGCGGGTCGGCTATGTGTGCTGGCAATTCCGTCCGATCAAGAACGGCCTGTGGCAGGACGCGGCCGGTGACGATACCTTGCATGGCGATGGCGGCCGCATCCCGCCATGCCCGGTGCTGGCTCAGCCCAGTGTCGGCACCCGCGTGTCGCGTACCCACTACCGGCTCGGTCGCAGCCGGCGACTGGTGCTGTACTGACGCTCGCACGCGCTGCTGCAGGGGGTCTTGAAAAGCCCGGCAGCGCCACTACATCGATTCCCGTCGGCCCTTCGGGGGCCGGCGAACCGACCGCCGCGCGGTGGCTGCCCGGTTCCGGGCGCCGCTGCCGAGCGGCGATCGCAAGCCATTCTTGATCTGATTTTGAACAGGAGATTTCATCATGGAAATTCGTCCCCTTTACGACCGGATCATCGTCAAGCGCATCGACCAGCAGCGCCAGACAGCCGCCGGCATCGTGATCCCGGACTCGGTCAACGAAAAGCCCGAACAGGGCGAAGTCATCGCCGTGGGCAACGGGCGATTGTTGCAGGACGGCAGCATCCGTCCGCTGCAGGTCAAGCCGGGCGAACGCGTGTTGTTCGGCAAATACACCGGCCAGACCGTCAAGATCGACGGTGAGGAGTTGCTGGTGCTGCGCGAGGAAGAGGTGCTGGGCATTCTCGAGGTGAGCGCCGCCACGCCATTGCGCAAGGCCGCCTGAGTCCGGCCATCCCATCCACCCCCCATTTGCAAGGAGTAACTGAAATGGCAGCCAAAGAAGTCCAGTTCCATGCCGGTGCCCGCAGCCGCATCGTGCATGGCGTCAACATCCTGGCCGACGCGGTCAAGGTAACGCTCGGCCCCAAGGGGCGCAATGTCGTGATCGAGAAGAGTTTCGGCGCACCGGTCATCACCAAGGACGGTGTGTCCGTGGCCAAGGAGATCGAACTCAAGGACAAGTTCGAGAACATGGGCGCACAGATGCTCAAACAGGTGGCCTCCAAGACCGCCGATGTGGCTGGCGACGGCACCACCACCGCGACCGTGCTCGCCCAGTCCATCGTGCGCGAAGGCATGAAAGTCGTGGCCGCCGGCATGAACCCGATGGACATCAAGCGTGGCATCGACAAGGCCTGCGAGGCCGTCGTCGCCGAACTCCAGAAGCTGTCCAAGCCCTGTTCGACGAACAAGGAGATCGCGCAGGTGGCCGCGCTCTCGGCGAATTCCGACACCGCCATCGGCGACATCATCGCCAAGGCCATGGCCAAGGTCGGCAAGGAAGGCGTGATCACGGTCGAGGATGGCAAGTCTCTGGACAACGAACTCGACGTGGTCGAAGGCATGGAGTTCGACCGCGGCTACATCAGCCCGTACTTTGTCAACAACCCGGACAAGCAGAGCTGCGTGCTCGACGAGCCGCTGGTGCTGCTGCACGACAAGAAGATCTCCAGCATCCGCGACTTGCTGCCGGTGCTCGAGGAAGTGGCCAAGGCCGGCAAACCGCTGCTGATCGTGGCCGAAGACATCGAGGGCGAGGCGCTGGCCACCTTGGTGGTCAACAGCATGCGGGGCGTGCTCAAGGTGGCGGCGGTCAAGGCGCCGGGCTTTGGTGATCGCCGCAAGGCGATGCTCGAAGACATTGCCATCCTGACCGGCGGCACCGTCATCGCCGAGGAAACCGGCAAGCAACTCGACAAGACCACTTTGGCCGAACTCGGTCGCGCCAAGCGGGTCGAGATCCACAAGGAGAGCACGACCATCATCGACGGCGGCGGCGAGCAGGACAAGATCCAGGCCCGCGTCAAGACGCTGCAGGCGGAGATCGAGAACAGCAGCTCCGACTATGACCGCGAGAAGCTCCAGGAGCGGGTCGCCAAGCTCGCCGGCGGCGTCGCGGTGATCAAGGTCGGTGCCGCGACCGAGGTCGAGATGAAGGAGAAGAAGGACCGTGTCGACGACGCACTGCATGCGACGCGTGCTGCGGTCGAGGAAGGCATCGTGCCCGGCGGGGGTGTCGCATTCCTGCGCGCACGCGCCGCACTGGGCACCCTGGCTACCGGCAACGCCGATCAGGACGCCGGCGTGAAGATCGTGCTGCGCGCACTCGAGGAGCCACTGCGCACGATCTGCGCGAATGCAGGTGACGAGCCCTCGGTGGTGGTCGACAAGGTGGTCGCCGGCAAGGGCGCCTGGGGTTACAACGCCGCCACTGGCGAATACGGCGACCTGATCGAGGTGGGCGTGGTCGACCCGACCAAGGTCGCCCGCGCTGCGTTGCAGCACGCAGTCTCGGTGGCGGGCCTGATCCTCACCACCGACGCCACCGTGGCCGAGGCACCCAAGGAAGAGAAGAAGGCGGCGCCTGCCACGCAGGACATGGACTTCTGACCGCAAATACCCCACGCCCGTCCAGGCGGGCGGGGGCAGTCCGGGTGTAGCGGCGTCATGCCGCCGCGCCCGGGCCCATGCCATGGTCCGGCCGGCGCTGCATGCCTGGCCGGCACACATTGGCTTTCGCATCCGCATCCGCCGCCGCGGTTGCGGTTGCGGTTGCGGTTGCGGTTGCGGTTGCGGTTGCGGTTGCGGTTGCCTTCAACCTGTCATCAGTTGGATGCCACTGCGCGTTCAGCCAGGAAGATCTCGACGCGGCGGTTGCGGGCGCGGCCATCGGCCGTCGCGTTGGTGGCAATCGGCTCGCGCTCACCGCGGCCTTCGATCATCATGCGACCGGCATTGACGCCGCGCGACGCCAGATAGTCGCGTGCCGATTGGGCCCGCTGCAGGGACAAGGGGTTGTTGACCGCGTCGGAGCCGACATTGTCGGTATGGCCGACGATGCGGACTTCGGTATTGGGCTGATTGGCCAGACCCGATGCGAACTGATCCAGGATCGGGCGCAGGTTCGGCTTGATGTCGGCACGGCCGGTGTCAAACGAGATGTCGCTCGGGATCTCCAGCTTGAGCTGGTTGTCGGCAGTCTGCGTCACGGCCACGCCAGTACCCTGGGTCGCACTTTCCATGGCTGCCTTCTTGTCGGCCATGTGCTTGGACCAGACATAACCGCCTGCACCGCCCAGCGCTCCCCCGATCACCGCGCCCTTGGCGCCACCGCCGATCATGGCCCCGGCCACGGCACCGACACCCGCACCAATGGCCGAGTCCCGCTGTGTCTTGCTCATGTTCATATCGGCACATCCGCCAAGAATGAGCGCAGCTGCGCTCAGCGACAGCACCAATTTGCGGCTGGGATGTTGAATTCGGGTCATGGGAACCTCCGTGTTGTATCTGACAAAAAACCTGTGCCCCATTCTGGGCTGCATGTACCTTGTGGCCTACAGGAGCAATCCCCGAGGAAATGTAAGAAATGAGGCCATGCACATGCACCGGGCCATGTTCGCAAGCTTGTGTGAAGGGCAGCCCGCATGCGTGTAACCGATGGCAAGTGCGGTTTGATCGCGATCAACATGTCGCCGCAAACCCGCAGCCTGGATCGTCGCGCACCAAAAGCGGACTGCCGGCAAAAACCCGCCATTCTGGTGCACGCAAACACCCGTTCGGCGCCCCGATCCTGGGCGGCTGCAGCCTTGGCTGCCGGGCGGACACGGCGCCCGCGTCGGACGCCGGTCGGGGCGCCGATGCCGGCAGCATGCGGGCGGCTCGGGCATGCAAATTGCTGTGTAGCAGCATCCGGGCAGGGGCCCAATACCAACAGCATGCATTTAACCAAGGAAGCAGTAATGAAAAAGTCGTTGATAGCGTTGGCCGTTCTAGGTGCGATGGTCGGCGGCGCTCAGGCGCAATCGTCCGTCACCCTGTACGGCAAGATCGATGTATCGCTGATGCGCAACAAGGTGTTCGGCGGCACCAGCCAGGTGACCATCGAGTCCGGCACCATCTCCGGCAGCCGCTGGGGCATGATGGGCTCCGAAGATCTGGGCGGTGGCCTCAAGGCCAACTTCGATCTGGAGCAGGGTTTTGCGGTCGATACGGGTGCCCAATCGGTCGCCGGCAATGCATTCAGCCGCCAGTCCTGGGTCGGCCTGTCGGGCGGATTCGGCGAAGTTCGCGTCGGCAAGCCCTGGACGGCCTATGACGACGTCAGCGGCGCCATCAACGCCATGTTCGACTCCGGCTTCTCGGTCGAGAACAACTTCTTCAAGAGCACCGGCTACAACGCCAACCCTGCCAACACCGTGCGTTACTCCACGCCGACGTTCGGTGGCTTCTCCGGCGCATTCAGCCACTCGATGGACGAGGTCAAGAACGTCAACACCGACGTGAACTCGGTCAGCATCGCCTATGCCGGTGGCCCGTTCGCAGCCGGCTTCGGCTACCAGACCGAAGGCCTGGCCGCCGGCGGCAAGACGAAGTACACGCGCCTGAGCGCATCGTACGACCTCGGCGCTGCGGTCATCAAGGGTCTGTACGGCAACGTCAAGAACCCCGGCAGCTTCAAGACGAACGAGTACTCGATCGGTGTCGATGTGCCCGTCAGCGGCGCGCTGATCGTGTCGGCCGGCTACGGCTACTCCAAGGACAACGTTGCGTCCGGCGACGAGAAGCGCAAGGGCCTGACGCTGGGTGCGATGTACATGCTGTCCAAGCGTACCGATGTGTATGTCGGCCTGACGGACTGGGACGGCAAGACTGCCGGTACCAAGACCAGCGGCAACACGAAGTACGGCTTCGGCATGCGCCACTCGTTCTGATCGTTCGCGGCGCATCTGCGCCGCCGAATGGCACCGACATGAGAACGCCCGGGCTTGCCCGGGCGTTATGCTTTCCTGCGATGACCGGTCTGCGCTGCCACACCCTGCGCCAGTGCGTCGGCAAGCGGCGCAGCCTCGCTGCCGGGACGCGGCCTTGCGTCAAAGCACCTTGACGGCCCGACCGATGAACTGGATCGGGCCGGTCGGGCGATCCAGCGGCGATCCGTTGGACGGCTCCAGCGTAAGCTCGAACAGTTGGTTGGGCTGCAGCGGCGGCAGGCGATCCATGGTCACCTGCAGTGCCTGCCCTGGTGTCACGAGCCCCAGCGATACCGGCCCCTTCCAGCCATCGGCCTTGGTCCAGAACTGCAAGGACTTGTCGGACGGGATCGTCATGGTGCCCAGCGGGATCAGGCGAAGCTCGGATTGCGCTGCGCTTGCCTGCACCATCCAGCCCGGAGACTTGTCCTGTGGCGCCACCAGCACCACCACGTACTGCGGCGGCACAAGTTCATGCTGCATGCGCCAGGCCAGCACGGTGGCCATCAGCGCGGCTGCCGCGAAGCCCACGCCCGCCAGGCCACGCCACAGCCTCAGGTTGTCCCACCAGCGCGCGGCGCCCGCGCGATGGGACGCGGCCTGCGCCGGAGAAATACTGGCTTCGATGCGGGCCCATAGCTGCGGCGAAGGCGCCATCGGCTCGACCGTTTCCACCAGCGGATGCAGCTTCGCGTCCCAGGACGCAATCGCCTGGCGCAACGCCGGCTCGCTGCCAAGACGCTGTTCCACTGCCCGCCGAGCCGACGCGGACAGCGTGCCCAGAACGTACTCGCCGGCCAGCGCATCGATGGCGTCCTCGCCCATCGGATCGTCGGATGCACCGGTTGTCGTCATGCCATGCACTCCCGCAGTGTGCGCATGCCGCGCTGGATCCAGGCCTTTACCGTTCCCAGCGGCTTTTGCGTGCGCTGGGCAATCTCGCCGTGTGAGCAGCCGTCGACGTACGCGAGCACGATACACGCTCGGCGTTCTGCCTCCAGCTGGTTCAGGCAGCTTGAAAGGCGACCGAGTTCGACCCGGGTCTCGCCCGCCTGCATATCCTCGGCATACCGGGCCAGCGCTGCGTCATCCTGAAGCGCCTGCGCCTGTTCCTCCTCCACCGGCACGTGGCGTGCGTTGTTGCGCACCCAGTTCAGCGCTGCATGGCGCACCACACTGAAGATCCAGCCGCGCGCAGCTCCCCGCGTGCCATC
>Ga0116169_1002089_pt1 | contig 15269 bp, 14 predicted proteins | sample AD_UKC130_MetaG_FD_89796 | JGI IMG/M metagenome (GOLD analysis project Ga0116169, IMG submission 89796) | Active sludge microbial communities of municipal wastewater-treating anaerobic digesters from Canada - AD_UKC130_MetaG | ecosystem: Engineered > Bioreactor > Anaerobic > Digestate | place...
CGGTTATCTTATGCTTTTTCACGAGATTGGCCTTGATTATACATGGAGTGCCTATGCATCAGAGGGAGGTAATTTTGGGCTTTTTCATTCAGCAGAGCTTGCAAAGAGGTTAAATGCCAAGATATATGCAGAGGCAAAAAGGCTTAAGGTAAAATGGATTTTAGGTGGTGAGTGTGGTCATATGTGGCGGGTTATACATCAATATATGGATACATTCAATGGACCTGCAGATTTTCTGGAAGTGCCTGTATCGCCTGTTACAGGCACAAAATTTGAGCATGCCAAATCTACAAAAATGATTCATATAGCAGAATTTACAGCAGATTTAATCAGACACAACAAACTAAACCTCGATAAATCAAGAAATGATAATTGGAAGATAACATTTCACGACTCCTGTAATCCTGCCAGGAGCATGGGGCTTTTAGAAGAGCCGAGATACATTATAAAAAATACATGCAATCACTTTTACGAGATGCCAGAAAATACCATAAGGGAAAAGACATTCTGCTGTGGCAGCGGGGCAGGTCTTGGTGCTGATGAAAACCTTGAGATGAGACTCAAAGGAGGTATGCCAAGAGCAATGGCAGTAAAGTATGTGAAAGAAAAATATGGGGTGAACATGCTTGCGTGCATGTGTGCCATAGACAAGGCTGCATTGCCACCACTTCTTGATTACTGGGTATCAGGTGTTGATGTTTGTGGTGTCCATGAGCTTGTAGGTAATGCCCTTGTTATGAAGGGTGAAAAAAAGAGGGAGACAAATTTAAGGGGAGAGCCAATAAAAGGGGATAGTAAGGATACGAAATGAAGAAGATTATATTGGGCCTGATTTTGTTTCTCTTAGTTGCCTTTTTACCTCTGGGATATAATATCTACACAGGCAAGAAAGCATATATCCCTGTTATTAAGGCCCCTGAAGATAAGAAAGAATGTGTTGAAAATGTATTTATTATGAGAAAAAGGCATAATATTGTGCTTGAAAAGTGGAGGGATGCATCGGTTAGACATGGTATTAAAAAATATGTGTCCTTAAACGGCACTTATAAGATTAGCCTAACAGGAACCTGTCTTGGATGCCATTCTGATAAAACGCAGTTCTGTGACAGGTGCCACGATTATGCAGGGGTTAAACCCAGATGCTGGGATTGCCATAATATTCCAGATAAGGTTGCAGAAAAATGAATAGAAGGGATTTTCTTAAAATTACAGGTATTCTTGCTATAGGTGCTGCATCCCATCAAACAGCAATGATTCTGTTGAGCTCAGAGGTAAAAGGAGATCAAGCCAAGAAAAAGAGATGGGCAATGGCAATAAGCTTCAGTGCCTGCGTAAAAAGGGAAGGGTGCAGGGATTGCATCGATAATTGTCATCTTATCCATAATGTCCCTGAATTTACAGACAATAAAGATAAGATTCAGTGGATATGGTCATCACATTACGAATCTGTTTTTGGAGAACAGACAAATATGTTTACAAAGGGTATGTTAAAAAACCTCTCTGTTTTGTGTTTGTGCAATCACTGTGAAAACCCGCCCTGTGTAAAGGTCTGTCCCACAAAGGCAACATGGAAAAATAAAGATGGCATAATCATGATCGATTATCACAGGTGTATAGGTTGTAGATACTGCATGGCAGCATGTCCATATGATGCAAGAAGCTTTAACTGGAAAGACCCAAAACCTTTTATAAAAGAGATAAACAGGGATTTTCCTACAAGGGCTAAAGGGGTTGTAGAGAAGTGCAATTTCTGCGAGGAAAGGATAACCCAGGGCCTTTTACCTGCTTGTGTTGAAGCATGCCCTGAGAAGGCTTTAACATTTGGAGATTTAAACGACCCTGAAAGCGACATATCGAGGCTGCTTAAAACAAGATTCAGCATACAGAGAAAACCCCATCTCGGCACAGACCCAAAAGTATTTTATCTGTTTTGAGGTATTATGATTGAAAAGGCATTTAAGGGAACAATAGGATACTGGCTCTGGTTATGTTTTCTTTCTGCCTTAGCGCTGGCAGGATTTATTTCTTATCTGAGGCAGCTTGATATAGGCCTTGGCATAACTGGCATGGGAAGGGATGTTTCCTGGGGGCTATATATTGCAAACTTTACTTTTTTTGTCGGTATTGCTGCATCGAGTGTTGTAGTTGTGCTACCCTATTACCTCCATGATTACAAAAAATTTGGTGATATAATCATACTTGGTGAATTTTTGGCAGTATCATCTGTTGTCGTAACGATACTGTTTATTCTCGTTGATTTAGGGGTGCCGTCAAGGGTTTTAAATGTGCTTATTTATCCATCGCCTTCATCCCTTCTTTTTTGGGACATGGTTGTGCTTACTGGCTATCTCATTCTAAATATAGTTATCGGTTGGTGGTCTTTTGACGCCAAGGTGAAAGAGATAGAACCTCCAATATGGATTAAACCCCTTGTATATATCTCCATACCGTGGGCAATAAGCATCCATACTGTTACAGCATTTATCTATTCAGGTCTTTCTGCAAAGCCCCTCTGGCATACAGCCCTTTTGGCCCCGCGATTTCTTGCCTCTGCCTTTGCCTCAGGGCCTTCTGTTCTTATTGTTTTGTGTTTTATTATAAGGCGATGGTTTGGGTTTAACATCGAAAGGGATGTTATAAAAAAGATAGCCATTATTGTTACCTATGCACTATCGATACATATATTTTTTATGCTTGCCGAGATATATACGGTATTATATAGTGATCTACCTTCCCACAAAAGCCATTTTGAATTTCTTTTTTTAGGTGTGCCTGGGAATAGATTTCTTATACCCTGGACATGGGGGTCTACTGTAGGGGCTATAATTGCATTTGTTTTATTTTTAATCTCCCATAAAAAAAATGACAGCCTTGTTATATTTGCCAGTATTATCACTGTGGTTTCTATCTGGTTAGAAAAGGGTTTTTGCCTTATTATCGGTGGATTTGTCCCAACACCATTTGAAGAATATCCCAAATATGTTCCAACGATTTTTGAGTTGTTTATAACCTTGGGGATTTATGCAGCAGGGGGATTAATACTTACAATTTTATATAAAACAGTGGTTTCTTTTAGACAATCTAAATAAATTGTATTATGTGCCTGTGAGGTCTTTTATGGCATTTAAAAGTGTTCTGGCAGTATAGGGCTTATCGAGAAAACCGTTTATATGGTATGATTTTAGCGACTCCTTTTGCCTTTCTGTCATAAATCCGCTGGATATTAAAATTTTAATGTCCTCTTTAAGATTTCTCAAATCCTTTAACACCTCATCCCCTTTTTTGCCAGGCATGATCATGTCGAGGATAACAATATCAATGGTTTCAGCGTGTTCTTTGAATAATTTTATTGCCTCATCACCGTCTTTTGCCTCCAAAACATGAATACCTACACTTTTTAAAACGCCCTTTAAAAAATCCCTGATTACATCCTCATCATCCACAATTAGCACCTTTATGTTGAAGCTGAAATCTTTATAATCTATATTCTTTTCCTCTTCATTATGTAATCCATCTTCCCCTGCATGGGCAACAGGTAAATAAACAATAAAATTGGTCCCCTCTTTTGGTTTGCTGTCAATCTCTATTAAACCACCATTGTTTTTTGTTAGCTTTTTTGCCAAATAGAGTCCCATTCCAAGGCAATGGCTATCCTCTTTCGTAGTAAAAAATGGCTCAAAGACTTTATTCATTATCTCTTGACTCATACCGGGCCCATTGTCCTTTATCTCAACAACTACAAAACCTTTTTTATTTTTCGTTTTTTTAAACCCTGTTGAAATCTTTATAACCCCTTTTCCCTCTAATGCATCCTTTGCGTTTAATAAAATGTTTAAAATAATATTCTGGATTTCTCCCTCATCGCCTTTTACAGGTGGCACCATCTCGTTTAAATGTTTTTCTATTGTAATATCCCTGTAACTTTCTTTGAAGATAAGGGTAAGGTCGTCTATTATTGCATTTATATCCACAACATTATTTTTTCTACCCTGTCTTTTTGCAAAACCCAAAAGATGGCGGGTTAATTTTGCAGCCCTTTGCGCTGCATTTTCTATGGCAAGGGTATACTTTAAAAGTTTGCTTTCCTTTTCGAGGAAGTTTTTCATTAAAGATGCATAACCCAGTATCCCTGTAAGTATGTTATTAAAGTCGTGGGCTAATCCTCCTGCAAGAAGGCCTAAACTCTCCATATTTTTTAATTGTGCCATATATGCATCATCTATCTTTTCTTGAGAAACATCGTGGAGGAAAAAGCATTTGATTTTTGTCTGAACTTTTCCGTTTTTCTGTAATATGGGGAAGCTTTTTATGTTGAAAATCCTGTATTTTCCATCTGATACGAATTCTACCTTACCTTCAGTAGAAAATTTACTCTCCAGGATATGCCTGCTTACTTTAAAGACATTATCGAATCTTTCACCTATTAGAAGCTGTTCATCAATTGAAAATTCTTCTACTGCCTTTTGATTTGCATATTGTATGTAATTTAAATCGTCCAGTAAAAAGATAGGTTCAGGAAAGAAATCAAGGGCTCTTTTGTAATACAAATCCTTATGCTCGTATCCTTCAAAATCAGATTCTGATGATATGTTTAAAAGGATGAGTTTATTAAATATACTGCATATGAGTTTAAGCTCTTTTAAAAATGAATCAGGGATGACCCATTTTCTTTTTGTGGCAAATATTATGTATCCAATTTTACCAAATCCTTTATTGCTCAGGGGATATGTATAAATAAGATTGTAGCCGAACATGTCGTTAAAGAGAAAGGGGTTATGGTTTTCAGGAAAGATATCTTTAATGGTTTCAATGTTAATGTTGTCAGGTGTTTTATCAAGACTTAAATAACTGTAATTTTTATGTGTTTTGGCTTCAACAACAATCTTACAGGTCTCAAAAGGCAATTCCTCTAAAAAGAGAGATGGCGCCTCATCTATTATGTTTTTGCCTTTTTCGAATGTATTGACAATGCGAATAAGTAAAGAATAGTTCTTTACTGCCCTTTCAAAAAAATCCCATTTAAATTCCGATTTTTCGTCATAAGTATTTTTAAGTTGCATAGGTAATGATGTTCAGTAGTTCCATATTTTTTTTAAGTTCTCCGTTTATGTTCTCTTTCTCTTTTATCAATACTAATTTTTCAGGGTCACCGTTTGTCTCCCTGCAATAAAAAAAAATGTCAGAAATCCTAATGAGTTTTAAGAGCATCAATTCATTCCCCTTTTCACTATTATGATGATTTTTTATGATAGAAGTAATCGCCTCCGGGAGCCCCCATTTCTTTGCAATGATATAACCGATTTCCTGATGGTCTGTGCCAAACAGTTCCTTTTCTGCCATAACTATCTCTTTTTTATCGGATATTAAACTCTTGGAACGTATCTCATAGTCTATAATCTCTGAATAAAATACAATCTTTCCTATATCATGAAGCAGTGCACCCATATAGGCAACTTGCGGGTTTTCATCAAGGGTTTTTTCAGCTAAAATCTTTGCTGAAGTTGCAACAAAAATCGAATGCCTCCAAAACCTGAAAAGGTCTTTAAACTTCAGTGTGCCTCTTATGCCGTCCATTAAGATTAAACATAATATGATGTTTTTAACCTCCTCTAAACCTATGTTTACCAGTGCCTGATGGAGGTTGTATAAGGGATAGCCTCTATTGTAATAAGCTGAATTGGCGATACTTAATATCTTGGCTGATAGGCCTGGATCCTGATTTAAGACCTTATAAATGTCGTTTATAGAGGAATTAGAATCCGTTATAAGAAAAATCATTCTATCTATAAGGCACTGTAAAGAAGGTGCAATTTTTAATTCAAATGCCCTATTATAAAGCCTTTCCTGTACTGATTTATCAAATTCAATATCCTTCATGGTAAATAGTATACAATTTTCTCACTATTTTTATCGTTTAAAGACAAAAAAACTTAATAATGGAATCAGATTTTTTTTGATTTTTTCGAAAAAAATTATTTTTTTTAAGCAATAAATGGCCTTGTTAAATGCCATTTTTTAAAAAGCAGTGGCTGAAAATTTAAAAATTTCACCTTTTTTAAAAGGCAGATTTCATGCCTTGACAACATTGCGTTCCCTGCTATAATTCTTTAAAGAACCCTTTGAGAGATAAACCAGATATATCCCGCCTGAGGCGGAAAAGATTTTTGAAATATTTTAAGAAATAGACCTTTCTTATAACACACTTTTTGATGGAGGTTATTATGGAGGATGCTGTTAAGTTAAGGATATTAACTCTAAGGGATTTAGACGCAGTAACAGAGATAGATTATTCCCTTCTTGGAAAAAAAAGAAGAGAATACTGGGCTACAAGGCTTGAAATCATAGAGACATCGGGCGTTCCCTCCCTTGCCGCAGAGATAAATGGTGAAATCATAGGGTTTATCTTAGGGAGCGCCAGTGGCTGGGAATATGGTATACCAGAAAATGTAGCGTGGATTGATACAATAGGTGTCAAAAAAGAATACCAGAGGAGAGGCATTGCAAGGCTTCTCTTTAATGAAATGGTTTCCATGTTTAAAAAGGTGGGGGTAGATACGGTTTATGTATTTGTTAATTGGCGGGACCTTGATTTACTTCAATTTTTTGAAAAGATGGGTTTTAAAAAAGGGGAGATGATAAACCTCGAGTTGAGAATATAAATCTATTTAGTTGTATTTATTAAGGATTTTTAACAACCCCTAAATAAACGTTTAGACCTTTTCAAACCTTACGCTTTTTAACCAGTTAATAAAAAATAGAAGGCCATATTAGGAATTTACACCCTTAAATGATCTACCTTTGATTTAAAACCGATATGGCATATTCGAACCCGTCTATCAATGCCATAAAAGAGGCCATGTTTATGTTCTCTGCTGTTTCATTTACGCTCCAGATATTTTTGCCGTCTGTGAATATGATAGATACCTCAACAGATGAAGAGGTGCCTGATTTTGCATCATTTACCCTTGCAGAAAAGTCCACAAGTTTTATCCTTTGAATTACAGGAAATATAGAAGATAATGATTTTTTTAGCACATTTGCAAGGGCATCAACAGGACCTACGCCTGTAGAGGCTTCATGAGTTTCATTGTCATCTGTTTTTATTATAACAGTTGCCTCAGGTCTTATACCGTCATTGATAAGTCTGTATGTGCCTACTATCTCAAAAGGCCTCTTATATCCCTCAAGGGAACGTAAAATATTTAATTCCTTTGTGGCATTTCTTATATTAAAGAGTCTGTTCAACTTTTTTGTCCTCTTTTTTATTGGTTTTTTCTTCTTCTATGAGGAGTTTATAGTCAATGCCGTCAACCAGTGCCTGCCAGCTTGCTTCTATGATGTTTTCTGAAACGCCCACAGTCCCCCAGTTTTTTTCACCGTCACTATTTTCTATTAATACCCTTGTAACTGCCTTTGTCCCATCCTTTGTTGATAGTACCCTAACCTTATAATCTACAAGGTCCATGGCCTTAAGAGACGAATAGAATTTATAAAGTGCCTTTCTAAATGCATTGTCAAGGGCATTCACAGGGCCTGTGCCCAGGGCTGCTGTATGTTCTATCCGATCCCCTACCTTTACCATAATGGTTGCCTCTGAAATGGGTTGGTTTTTCTCTTTTTTTTCAACAATCACCCTGAATCCTATCAAATCGAAATATTTTTTATGTAAACCCAGTGCCTTTTTAATTAAGAGCTCAAGAGAACCTTCGGCGCCTTCGAACTGGTAACCCCGCATCTCTAACTCTTTTATCTTTTTAACAATTTCCTTTGCTGCCTTTTTATCCTTTTCTATGTCTATATTGAATTCCTCTGCCTTGTATAGAATGCTACTTTCACCTGAGAGGTCTGATATGAGCACCCTCTGTCTATTTCCAACAAGATGGGGTTCGATATGCTCATATGTCTCTGGATTCCTTCTTATGGCACTTACATGGATACCGCCTTTATGGGCAAAGGCACTATCTCCTACATAGGGTCTGTGTTTGTCTGGGATGAGGTTTGCCATCTCATCTACAAATAGACTTAACTCTCTTAATTGGACGAGCTTTTCCCGGGATAGACCTTCGTATCCCATTTTTAAAATTAAATTCGGTATTATGGAACAGAGGTTTGCATTTCCACATCTCTCGCCATAACCGTTTATTGTCCCCTGGATGTGAACGCATCCTGCCTTTACAGCCATAAGGGAGTTGGCAACTGCATTTTCCGTATCGTTGTGGGTGTGAATACCAAGCTTTGCCTTTATTTTATGTTTTACCTCTCTTACAATATCGTAAACCTCATAGGGCATGCTACCACCATTTGTATCGCAAAGTACAATCAAGTCAGCCCCTGCATTATATGCAACCCTTAATATATCCATGGCATAGGGTCTGTTATTTTTGTAACCGTCAAAAAAATGCTCTGCATCAAAAAAAACGATTTTTCCATGTTTTTTTAGGTATTCTATGGTCTTATCAATCATCTTGAGGTTTGTATCGAGCTTTACCTTAAGGGCATCCTTTACATGCAAGTCCCAGCTTTTACCAACAATTGTTACATATTCTGTATCAGCATCAAAAATTGCCCTTAATGTCTCATCATCTTCTGGCTTTGTATTTGCTTTTACGGTGTTGCTAAAGGCCACGATCTTTGAATTTTTAAGGTTTAGTTTTTTGACATCTTTAAAGTACAGTAGATCTTTTGGATTTGATCCTGGCCATCCACCTTCTATATAGTGCATGCCAAATTCGTCGAGCTTTTCTGTTATCCTTAGTTTATCATTTAATGAAAAGGAGATATCTTCAGACTGGGCACCGTCTCTTAATGTAGTATCGTAAAATTCTAACGTCACTTCTCCTCCTTCACCTCTTCTGCATCAAGACCAAACCCACTGTGTAGGGCACGCACTGCAAGCTCCCCGTATTTTGCCTCAATCACGCAGGAAATCTTTATTTCAGAGGTTGTAATAGCCTCTATATTTATCCCTTCCTTTGCAAGGATCGAAAACATTTTAGATGCAACCCCTGAATGGGATCTCATGCCGAGTCCCACTATGGATACCTTTGCAATGTTCTCATCCAAGACCACCTTTTCAGCATCTATCTTTTTTGCCACTTCTTCTGTTATTTTATAAGCCTTTTTTGCATCTGCCTTTGCCACTGTAAATGTTATGTCCGTATAATTGTCTTTGCTTACATTCTGAACAATAATGTCAACAACAATGTTTTCATCGGATAATGCGGAAAATACAGAAGCAGCCACGCCTGGTTTATCTGGCACCTTGCTTATTGTTATTTTTGCCTCGTTTTTATTATATGTAATACCTGTAATCTTCATCTGTTCCATATCTGATTCCTCCTTACAAACTATTGTACCGTCACCATAGGTGAAGGATGATTTTACATGTATGGGCACATTATATCTCATGGCAAATTCAACGGATCTGATCTGTAATACCTTTGCTCCTAAACTTGCCATCTCCAGCATCTCTTCGTATGAAATTCTATTGATCTTTCTTGCCTTTTCACAAATGTTTGGATCCGTTGTGTATACACCGTCCACATCTGTATAGATTTCGCACATATCTGCCTTTAATGCAGCAGCTAAAGCCACTGCAGATGTATCAGAGCCACCCCTACCAAGGGTTGTGATATTACCCTCTTCATCAATGCCCTGAAAACCAGGCACTACCATCACCTTGCCCTTTTTCAGTTCTTGAAAGATCTTATCACTTTCAATCCTTGAAATCCTTGCCTTTGTAAAACTTGAATCTGTTATTATCTTTACCTGAAAGCCAAGCAGTGATATGGCATCATAGCCCAGTGTCTTGAGGGTAATAGCAAGCAATGCAGATGTTACTTGTTCTCCAGTTGATATGAGAACATCCACCTCCCTTTCATCGGGAAGCTTATTTATTGAGTGGGCTAAATTTAAAAGTTTATCTGTTTCGCCTGCCATAGCAGATACAACAACAATCATGTCATGACCCTGTTTTTTGTAAGATATGACCCTCTCTGCCACATTTCTTATCCTTTCGACATTGGCAACTGATGTGCCTCCGTATTTTTGAACGATTAGCATCCTTTTACCTCCGTTTTAAAATTCCTTTTTAAGGCCTTATTACCTCAATCTTTCTCGTGTGTTCATCTATTACCTGTATTATAACCTTTATTGCATCCTCTTGCCATATCATCTTTTTAGGCCATTCCACAGCGATTATCCCTGTGTCTAAAAACTCTTCAACTTCCAGTTCTATTTGTTTATCTTCATCTATCCTGTATAAATCTACATGGCATAGGGTCATCTCCTTTCCTTCATAAATATTTATTAAAGTAAAAGAAGGGCTTACTACATACTGCCAGTCATCAACACCTATGCCTTTTGCCATGCCTTTTATAAACTGTGTTTTCCCTGCACCCAATTCGCCTTCTAACAGATACAATTCACCCCTTTTTGCAACTCTACCTATGTTCTCACCTATGTTCCATGTATCAGAGGGATTTTTCGATATAAACTCTGTCTTTTCCATCCCTTATTTCCACCAATGCATCACCTATGCTATTTAAGAGGTCATAGGCAAGTAAATCCATATCTGAATGCATTTCAACCCATTTATCAGCAATGTAGCCATGTAAATAGACCCCTAAGATCGCTGCCTCTTTCAAAGAATAACCCTGGGAAACAAGGCCTCCTATGAAACCTGTCAGGATATCTCCGCTACCTCCTTTTGCAAGGCTCGGGTTCCCTGTGGGGTTGATGTAGAGTTGATTTTCTGTTGAAAATATTATGGTTTTTGCGCCTTTTAAAACAAGATTTACCCCTGTGTTTTCAACAAATTCCTTTGCCTTTTCGATTCTGTTTTCGTTGATTTCTTTTGGGGTGACTCCGATAAGCCTTGCAAGCTCACCGGGATGGGGTGTAAATACCGCCCTTCTTTTTGTGTTTTTTATTAAATCCAAATGACCGACAAAGGCATTTATACCATCTGCATCTATAACAAAGGGTTTATCTATTTCAGTAAAAACCCTTCTTGCAAACTGAGAAGTTTCTGGATTTTGTGAAATGCCTGGACCCATAATTACCACATCTTTGTCTTTTAAAAATTCTTTTACCTGATTGAATGATGCATTGACAAAAAATCCTGATCCATTATCTTCTACGGGATATGTCATTACCTCTGTAAGCTTTACCTCCATTATGCTGTTTAAGGTTGCTGGTATTATAAGGGTGACAAGGCCAGCCCCTATTTTTAGTGCTGCCTGGGATGCCATATGGGCAGCACCTGTCTTTCCTGGTGAACCTGCAATAACTACAGCATGACCAAAGGTGCCTTTATGTGACCAGGGCATTCGGGGTTTTAAAAAAGATCTTATCATATCACCGTCTATTACATAGCCGTCGATCCCTAATTCATCTTCAATAAATTTAGGCATTGAAATATCAACTACAGTGAGTTTTCCTGTGTGGTATGAGCCAGGATAAATAAATTGCCCCAATTTCGGATAAGCAAAGGTAAAGGTATGGTGCGCCAAAACAGCAGCACCTAATATTTTGCCTGTTTTACCGTCTATTCCAGAGGGTATATCCACTGCAACTATCTTTTTTCCGTAATTGTTTATATCCCCTATTATGGCCTTCTCAATGCCAGCTACATCCTTTGAAAGACCTGTGCCAAAGATTGCATCTATCACAACGTTTGCATGTTTTATTGCCATCCTTATCTTATCTGTATATTCCTTAATTTCAAAGATGTTGCCGCCTATGGATTCAAAAAGCCTCATATTTATATATGCGTCACCTTTTAAAGCATCCTTTTCACCTATCAAAAACACCTTTACATTATGTCCATCTCTAAATGCATATCTTCCAATAACAAAACCGTCACCACCGTTATTACCCCTTCCGCAGAAAATTACTATGCGGCTCTTTTCTATAAGATAGAGTTCTCTTATTAGTCTATATGCGCCACGACCTGCATTTTCCATTAGCACTGTTGAGGGTATACCCCATTTTTCAATTCCATATCTATCAAACCTTGCCATCCTTTCAGGAGAAAGGACTACCATATTCTCCTCCACGATAATAAAACAGTTTTTTTGGAATGTTTTTTATTTATCTTCATGTATTATAACCACTGCGACGGCATAATCTCTCTCATGGGATATGCTTAACCCTTTATAAACCTTTCCTCTGTAATTGATATAAGGTTTTTTTGTGTTTTGAAAGACATATATTTCTTTTAAAGGCAGCTTCATCCCTTTTGCCTTAATAAATGCCTCTTTTGCTGCAAATCTACCTGCAATAGATTCGTGCAAAAATTTTCTTTGTTTTAAAAAAGGCTTTTCCTCGTCTGAAAAGACCTTATTGAGGAACTTTTCACCGTATTTATCAAGAACCTTTTTTATTCTTTTAACATCCACTATGTCTACACCAACATCCATACTATCCGATTCTTAATTCAGTTAAAATAACATAAAAAACAAAGAGTTAAAAGGCTATTTTTTAATATAAGGCTTGTAAGAGGGGATGAAGACAGGTAATTTAAAATATTGGAGGCGGCATCCGGATTTGAACCGGAGAATAACGGTTTTGCAGACCGCTGCCTTACCGCTTGGCTATGCCGCCTTTAAAATAATATTAAAAAGTGATTAGCGGAAAAAACATTAAAATTTCTTTCTCGCTAATCACCTTTTCTTTCACCTTTCTTTTTTTATGGAGCGGGAAACGGGATTTGAACCCGCAACTTCAACCTTGGCAAGGTTGCACTCTACCGCTGAGTTATTCCCTCATTCCATTATCTTTATAATACAATCTATATGTCAATGTCAATCTTTTGTTTTTCTTGAAGTTATTATTTTTTTTGCCCATAATTTTTGTTTAAAAAAACATGGAATTTTTTCTATATCTCTGTTATTTTTAATTTATACGGGATGTAGCTCAGTATGGTTGAGAGCGCTTGCTTCGGGAGCAAGAGGCCGCTGGTTCAAATCCAGTCATCCCGATTTAATAAAGATTTACATTAAGCCCTTTGTCCCTTAAATATTCTTTTACCTGCCTTATACTGAAGGTTCTAAAATGAAAGACCGAGGCAGCAAGGAGAATTTTTGCTCCACCTTTTATAACGCCTTCATAGAAGTGTTCGAGCTTTCCTGCCCCACCTGATGCAACAACAGGAACTTTTACTGCATCAGAAATGGCCTTTGTAAATTCCAGGTCATATCCTTGAAGTGTGCCATCACCGTCCATGCTTGTGGGCAGTATAATACCAGCGCCTAAATCCTCACACTGTTTTGCCCATGTAATTGCATCCTTTCCCACAGGTAATGTGCCGCCGGCAATAACAAGTTCGAACCCTGATAGCATGGCCTTATTTCTTCTTGCATCTATGGCAATAGTTATTCTTTCAGAGCCGAACCTTTTTGCTGCATCGCCTACAAGCTTTGGATTTTTAACTGCTGCGCTGTTCATGGAAACCTTATGCGCCCCTGCGGCAAGGACAAGTTCAATATCTTCAAGGCTTTCTATTCCACCACCCACTGTTAGGGGTATATTTATCACAGAAGAGACTGCCTTTACCCATTCGAGCCTTGTTTTACGGTTCTCAAGGGTTGCTGCAATATCAAGCATGGCAAGTTCATCTGCACCCTCTTTTTCATAAAATGCAGCATTTTCCACAGGGTCTCCTGCATCCCTAATGTCTACGAAATGCACACCCTTTACGACCCTGCCATTTTTCATATCCAGACATGGCATTATTTTGATGACATCCATAATTACTCCGTTTTTTCAAATTTTTAAAATAATACTATAAAGTTAACACGTACACAATCTATTTTTATTGTGCAGAAAATATTTGATAAGATTATTGTAGTATGTGCTAAGAGTTATAAAATCTTTATGCGCCAAATTACTGTATGTTCTTTAACATATTTGGATTTTTTGTTTTTCCTGTATTGACAAGGACAAAGGTGGGCATTATATTTACTCTAAACTCAATAACAGGAGGATGGTAAAATGGCTAAAAAAGTAATTGGTATAGACCTTGGAACAACCAATTCCGTTGTAGCAATAATGGAAGGTGGTGAACCTAAGGTAATCATAAACGAAGAAGGGAGCAGATTAACCCCAAGTGTGGTTGCCTTTACAAAGGACGGAGAGATACTGGTAGGTCAAACAGCAAAGAGACAGGCAATCACGAACCCGGAAAATACAATATTTTCCATTAAGAGATTCATGGGAAGGAGATACAGTGAGGTTCAGGAAGAGATAAAGACAGTGCCCTATAAGGTTGTGAGTGATTCTGAAGGAAACGTGAGGGTTGAGGTAAGGGGTAAGCAGTATACACCACAGGAGATATCTGCATTTATTTTACAGAAATTAAAGAAATCTGCAGAAACATACCTCGGTCAGACCATAGAGGATGCTGTTATAACGGTCCCTGCATATTTTAATGATTCCCAGAGACAGGCTACAAAGGACGCAGGAAGGATTGCAGGATTGAATGTCCTCCGTATTATAAACGAACCCACTGCATCTGCCCTTGCATACGGTCTTGATAAGAAAAAGGACGAAACCATTGCAGTTTATGACTTTGGTGGTGGAACATTCGATATATCCATACTTGAGGTAGGTGACAATGTGGTGGAGGTAAAGTCCACAAACGGAGATACTCATTTCGGCGGTGATGATATAGACCAGAGGATTATAGACTGGATCATCTCTGAGTTTAAAAAGGATCAGGGGATTGATCTGTCAAAGGACAGAATGGCCCTTCAGAGGCTAAAAGAGGCTGCAGAGAGGGCAAAGATTGAACTTTCTACCACAGTTGAGACAGAGATAAACCTGCCCTTTATAACTGCCAATAGTTCAGGACCAAAACATCTGAATATGAGATTGAGAAGGGCAGAGCTTGAAAAACTTGCCGATGACATAATCCAGAGAACCATTGAACCCTGCAGAAGGGCATTGGAGGATGCAAAGTTGACGCCAGCAAAGATAGATGAGGTTGTCCTTGTCGGTGGTTCAACAAGGATTCCCAAGGTGCAGGAGGTGGTAAAGAATTTCTTTGGAAAAGAACCACACAGAGGCGTAAACCCCGATGAGGTAGTGGCACTGGGTGCTGCGGTTCAAGGCGGTGTGCTTGCCGGTGAGGTAAAGGATGTGTTGTTACTCGATGTGACCCCCCTTTCATTGGGAATAGAGACATTGGGCGGTGTTATGACAAGGATTATAGAGCGTAATACCACCATACCCACAAAGAAGAGCCAGATCTTTACCACAGCAGAGGA
>Ga0116169_1002093_pt1 | contig 15258 bp, 16 predicted proteins | sample AD_UKC130_MetaG_FD_89796 | JGI IMG/M metagenome (GOLD analysis project Ga0116169, IMG submission 89796) | Active sludge microbial communities of municipal wastewater-treating anaerobic digesters from Canada - AD_UKC130_MetaG | ecosystem: Engineered > Bioreactor > Anaerobic > Digestate | place...
AAAGGCAGCCCTTTTGTTCAAGTTCGGGCCAAAGAGAAAATACAAGACGAAGCCGACCACAGGCAGAAACAGGAGGATGAGCATCCACGCTATCGTCCTGTCGGGGTTCTTGTTTTCGAAAAAGATCACGACGGCGGCAAAGACGGCATATAGCGTTAGAAAGAGGCCGGCATATGGACCGGTCGCACTGAAAAAGGCAAAAATCCCGTCTGTGGAGCCGGCCTGCCCCGATTCTCCGAGCCACAACCCACAGTAAGCGCTCACGATATAAAGGGCAAAAAGCGCCACTGCCAAAAGGGGCAAAAGGATGGAAGATTCCTCGAATATCCGCTCCTTTAGGGCTTTCAATGCCTCTTTCAGCCGCACAAGATTAGCCTTCGACGACTTTTACCACCACCTTCCTCGCCCTTCCGCCGTCGAACTCGCACAAAAACACCCCCTGCCATCTGCCCAAGAGCAACTTGCCCTCTTCCACGAAGATGGTCAAGGAGTTTCCCAACAGGCTCGACTTTATGTGGGCTGCGGCGTTCCCCTCCTGATGCCGATAATCAAAGTCCCACGGTATAAGCCTGTCGAGGGACTCGGCGATATCGATCGCCACGCTGGGGTCTGCGTTTTCGTTTATCACGAGGGCAGCTGTAGTATGGGGCAAAAAGAGGTGGCAGAGGCCGCTCTGCACGCCCGAACGCTTTACGGCTTCTGCCACCTCTGCCGTAATATCCACCAGCTCCGTCCTCTTTTGCGTCCTTATATTTATCGTTTGGAGCAAAGATCTTCGTCCTCGCGCTTCGTCAATCGGTAGCGATCATCACGTTGGAAGCCTTTATGACGGCGTAGACTTCCTTTCCCTCGGCCAGGCCGAGGTTTTCCGCCGACGTCTTCGTGATGATGGAGACGACTTCGAGTCCACCCGGGAGCTCCAAAGTCACCTCGGAATTCACCGCTCCATGGATCACCTTTTTGACCTTGCCCTTTAGCACGTTCCTCGCGCTGATCTTCATCGGGCTCGCACCTCCTTCATTGATATTTACTCCAATTATACAATGTCGCTCTTCTGAAACACATTTAAATCAGCCATTTCGAACTCGGCCGAGTGACTTTCCTCGCTCCGCCCAGGTATATCTTTAATCTCCAATATCCGGTCGACCCTGAAGGTCCTTTCCTCGTTTCGCTGCGCACAAAAGGCCCGCATCCCTAAATATCTTTTGCCCCTATACTCCATTTCGCCCACCTCTTTGGGCCAGATGACCCTCTTGGTCTTCTCGTCGCTGGGCTTGAGATAGACCATCTCCAGAGGCGCCTTCTTCAGGATGGCCTCCTCGATGAGCTTGACCTTTTCCTCGACGGGGAGGGCTTCCTCGGCCTTCTTGTACTGATACCTGGTCAGGAATTTCACCACTTGCCAGTCCATCCAAATATGCTTCTTGAGGATAGGTTTTTTGAGGACGAGCCCTTCAAAGGATGTGCAGCGACTCAGCGCCACGTAGACTTGGCCGTGGGCGAAGGCGCCTCTTCCTATACCTATAATGACTTTGTCGAAGGATTTCCCCTGACTCTTGTGGATGGTCACCGCCCAAGCCAGCATCAAGGGATATTGAGTGAACTTCCCGATGACCTCCGATTTCAACTTGTCGTCTTCCGAGAAAAAGCGAAAGATCTCCCACGTGTTGGGCATCACTTCCACTTCTTCGCCATCGGCGAGCTCTACGACAATGACCGCCTCTTCGCCAGGATATTGGACTATATCCGTGATCCTCCCTACGCTGCCGTTGACCCATCTGCCCATAGAATCGTTGTTGAGCATCATGACCTGAGCTCCCGCCTTGAGCTGTAGCTCGATCGCCGTGGGCAGGTAATCGTCGCCGAACTCTCCCTCTATAAAACCTGTAAAGCTATACATAGGGCCTTGCAACTTCGACAGCTGGCGCCTATTGATCTCTTCGGCCTGCCTGTTGGTAGTGGTCAGATGGATGTAAAATTCGTCAGGCGGAGGCTCAAACTCGGGCATGACCCTGCCGTTGAGGAGCTCTATCTCCTCTTCGGAGACGGATTTGTTCCGGATGGCGTTGAGCAGATCTATGAAGCGCTGGTCGTGCTGGCGGTAGATCTTATCCAGCTCCACGAAGGCCATATCGATGGACTCGAAGACATGGGCGCTGTAAAAATAGGGGCTTTCGTAGAGCGAACCGAAGGCTGCCCTTTCGTTACCGGTGACCACCGGGGGAAGCTGGTAGAGGTCGCCGATGAAGATCATCTGGATTCCCCCGAAGGGTAGGCCTTTTCGAGGGCCGTTCAACCTCAGGAACTTATCCACGCAGTCGAGCAGGTCGGCCCTCACCATGGAGATCTCGTCTATGACGATAGCGTCGATGTTCCGATACACGTTACCCCTATCGCTGGAGGGAGGGATCTTCTTTATGCGCTCCACCGTGACGTTCGGTTTGAAGCCAAAAAAGGAGTGGATGGTCTGCCCGCGGACGTTCAAGGCGGCCACGCCGGTAGGAGCCAATACCACTATCCTCTTTGCGGTTGTAGCGCGAAAATATCTCAACAGCGTGGATTTGCCCGTGCCAGCCCGTCCCGTGATGAAGACGTTCTTGTCGGTTTTTTCCATCAACTCCAAGGCTCTCCGGAAACCTTCATTCAGCTCTATTTCCGTCATTCTATCTTCTCACCTTCATTCGTCTCTGCCCGCCTTCGGGTACCGGCATTGCGGCGCACCGTTCTCCAAAAACATCTCTCCTCCAAAAGCAGCTGTCGAGCACATTCATTATAATGGAGCAAATACAAAAAGGGGGTCTCGTTTCGATGGGCGTCAAAGCCTTTTTAAACGGTCACATTTACATCTCTTTCTGTCCGAAGAAAGAGGCAGGCGGCCTCTTGGTCGCCGAAGGCAGAGTGCTCTCGGCGGGCAGGGAGGATAAGGTCAAGGATCTCGCCGAAAGGCTTGGGGCTGAAGTTATAGACTTAAAGGGAAGGACGCTCCTTCCGGGCTTTATAGATTCTCACGCTCATCTCGACGAAGTTGGGCTCTCCCTCCGCTCTCTCGACTTGAGGGGCACGAAGAGTCTCGAGGAGCTCAAGGGAAAACTCGACACCTTCGCACGCAATGACGAATCGCCGTGGATATTGGGATACGGATGGGACCAGGAGCTATTCGAAGAGCACAGGTGGCCCACGAGATACGATCTGGATGCCGTAGAGAAGAAGCGGCCTGTCATGCTGTCCAGAGTATGCCTCCATGCGGCAGTCATCAACACGCCGGCCTTAAAAGAGTTAGGCTTAGACCCTTCCTCGCCAAATGTCTTGAAGGGCAAAGACGGCTCTCCTTCAGGCGTGATCGTAGAGGAGGCTTTAAATATTGCTAAAGAGAAGTTCAGGAGGTCTCTAACCATCGAAGACTGGAAAGGATACTTGCGAGCGGGCGCGTTTCACGCCGCCTCGCGCGGTGTAACCACCCTCGGCTTCGTAAGCTGCGGCGCAAGAGAGCTGGCGGCATTGATCGAGTTGGAAGAAGAGCTTCCATTGAGAGTCAGGGTCTATCTCAACCCCGAAAGAGACGTCTTGAAGGCATTAAAAGACTTAGGTATAAGGCGAGGCTTTGGGAGCGACCTGCTCAAGATCCAAGGCATAAAGATATTGGCGGACGGTTCCCTCGGAGCCCGCACGGCACGGCTTTCGAGCCCCTATGAGGACGACCCCGAGACTTTCGGTCAGTATAACGTTAAAAGAGACGAGCTCCTTTCGCTCGCAGCGGAGGCCAACGAAGCCAAATTGCAACTCGCCATCCACGGCATAGGCGACGCCACTATAGACATGATCCTCGACGCATACGAGGCGCTGGGGCCCAGCGACCTGAGGCACAGGATCGAACACGCCTCGTTATCGAGACCCGATCAAATCGAGCGGATGGCGCGAATGGGCGTCGCCGTCACGGTTCAGCCTCATTTCGTCCTCACGGACTGGTGGCTCCCAGAAAGGGTAGGCCACCAAAGGGCCAAATGGATTTATCCCTTTAGAAGCATAATGAAAGCTGAAGTGCCGGTGGGCTTCGGGACGGATTCGCCAGTCGAGCCGATCGATCCCTTTGAGACGCTATATGCAGCCGTCACAAGGGGAAAATTTGAAGCTCGCTCGGTATATGAAATATCCAAAGAAGAAGCGCTAACCGTAGAAGAATCGCTTTACTGCTATACCTTCGGCTCGGCTTACGTTATGGGCGAAGAAAAGCTCTTAGGAAGCCTGGAGGAAGGGAAAATCGCCGATTTCGTAGTGGTGGAAGACGATCCTCTGACCGTAGATGAGCGCAACCTGCGCACCGTAGGGACAGTGGAGACTCGCCTGGGCGGAAGAAGGGTACTTTGAGTCGCCGGGTTTTGCCACAAAAGATCTCGGGCAGGGTTACAGAAGGAAGCACTGATATAGCGTGCAACTTCGCTGGCGTCGGTGCAATTTGCCTCTGGCGCGGAGTAGTATGTATCAACGGTGCAGCGCTCTTGCTCTCGTGTTTCTTTGTCAGAAATGTCTCGATAGACTCCTCCCGAAGGCAGGCGTCCATTTAGACGCAACCGTGCTTTGGCCGATTGCGATTGTAGGTGAACTTTTCACGGCTTTACCATTGCATCGTTAGCATCATAACGCTGTTGAAGGAATGTTAGATAGAGAAAACACAAAGAGCAAGGACCTGACCTGTGGATCACTGGGTTATTCGAAGAAGCGATACGATCCGGCGCCACTCCTTTTGGCTCTATACATAGCGACATCGGCATAGCGGACGAGCTCATCGAAGCTCGTCCCATCTTTCGGATAAAGGCTGACCCCTACGCTCGAGGACAGATGGATATCGATGCCCTTTGCTCTCAGGGGAGCTTTAAACGCCGAGATGATTTCCGATATCGCGCGCTTGACTTGGTCGACGTCTTTTATATTCGGCAAGATCAAGATAAATTCATCGCCGCCGAATCGGCCCACTACCCCACCTTGTGCCTTTTGGCTAAGGCGCTTGCCGACCTCCATGAGAATCTCGTCGCCGCCATCGTGCCCTAACGTGTCGTTGAGGGATTTAAAATTGTCGAGGTCGATAAAGAGAACGGCCATGAGTGAGTTTTCATCGCAATTCGAAGCCATCCTGTTAAATTCACTTTCAAGCATCACCCTGTTGGGAAGACCGGTCAGATAATCGTGAAGGGCATAGAACTCCAACCGTTGCATGGCTTTAACCTCTTCAGTTATGTCACGCGCTATGACCAATACTATCCTTTTTTTGGCATCTTGAAAAAGCACCGGCACAAAATAGTCTTTAAAGTAGCGTCCGTCTCTTTCGTCTTCGAACACCTGCATTTGACCTGAATTCAACGCCTCTTTGAGCTTGGCCACGCGAAGTTCGCACACCTTGGCATCCAACACTTGCCTTAAGCTCTTGCCCATCAATTCCTCTCGCGATAATCCAAGGCTTTCGGCCATGGCCCGGTTTGCGGACAAAAACACCCCTTCTTCGTCAAAGAGTGCCACGGGGTCGGGTACAGACTCAAACAATCGCTCATAAAGGTCTCTGAAATAGCCAAGTTCTATCGAAAGGAGCCCGTATTTCGTCACGGCTAGCACAATCCCTATCGCCCATATCAAGCCCGCCACGCAGGCGAGAGGGGGCACGCGAAACATCCCCGACAGAGGTGCCGCTATCTCGGAGAAAAAGCCTATAAATCCTCCAAGGGCAACCGTAAAGAAGAGCACCTTCCCCTGTGTTCGCCGTCTCGGGTCTTTTGCTTCAAGCCAGAACTTGAGAGCTAAAAAGCCGCACAAAGACAAAACCGTGCCGCAATAAATCACATAGATATAAAATGCAGTCGAATCGGCCCACAGAGCGATCCAACCAAAGGGAGCTCTTATAACCTCTCTGATGAGGTTGCCCCTCCACTGCGCCGTTATTAAAAAGCCGCACAAAAGAAATGGAAGTGCCAGTACCTTAAAATTAGGTTTTGTGCCTCTCGTAATGGCCAAGTATAAGAAGAGCAAAGGCAAAGGGAAGATTATCCAGCCGAAGGAGCCGAAGCTGAACCACACGAAAGCCCTCTCGGCGCTCTGAGAAAGGTGCGCTTGGGCTTCACAGAAAGACCACAGGGCAAGACACAATATCACGCCGCCACACAGATTGCGCTCCATCGTGGGAGCTCTACATGCCAGTAAATATATGGCAACGGCTGTATAAATTAGAAAGGCCAACAGGTCAACCTGTGCTAAAACTTCTGACATCTCATCCCTCAATGATTAGCTTTTTCCATAAGGAAAACAGCGGCTCGAGCAGCTTCCTGCCTTACCAAAGATAAACTTCTATCCTTGAGAAAGCGCGGTCAGGAACCTATCTATATCCGAACGATAGAAGTCGCAGAGCTTGAGGGCATCCTCAAGAACGATGCAAAGTTTTCGCCGGTCAAGCTCATAACCGTAAGCATGGCGAAAGAAATGACGGAAAGAACGCAAATTATCCAGCAGGCGGACACTTTCTTCCGAGAGCAGCGACGGCCGAACTCCTTCGATCTCCAAAGACATCTTCCACAGCAGTTGGACACGATAGCGACCGACGTCATTGATATGATTTTCAAAGGCTTCAGCCACAAGCTTAAACAAGTCTTCAAAGGCGCAGTAGAGGTTATGTAGCTGATAGCCAAGGCTTTCAAGCTCCGCCTCGCTCTCGGCTCTTTTTCTCTTTTCAACCCGGTCATAAATTTGCTCTATAAGCATAACCTGCTTGCTGATAGCTGCCTTAAGAAGAGCTAACCGCCCTTCTTCCACTTGAGCCCCTCCTCTCTGATCTCATGCTCAAGACGATGGCTCTCAAGCTGTACTAAATCGATCTCTAAACCCAATTCCTTGGACAAAAAAGAGGCCGCCCTGAAGAAGTCTTCGTCCCTCAGGCCGACAATAGCTATATCGATATCGGAAATTCCAGGCCTGAAGCTTCCCGCCCTGACCAGAGAGCCAAATATATACGCTTCTTCAAATGGCGCAAAGTCAGAAAGCGCATCCAAAGCCTGGACCACCCGCTGAATATAAGCGAGCCTGAGCTTTTCTCTTTCTTCGCGCTCTCGCTGGCGGGCTTTGTCCACCAACTCGGTGGAGAACGCTCTTCTTGTCAGCACTAAAGACCTCCTTTGACGAGCAAATATTATACGCGAGCGAGTTAGAAAGGCACAGGTAAAAGACGCTTCCTTTCTCCGCTTTCGCCTACATTATATTATGGAGCTTGCCCCTGGCGTAGGAAAAATATATGCCAATGGCGCAGAGGATGGCGGAGATGGCGAAAGCTACATTTACGCTTTTTACGAAAATGTGCAGATTGGCGGACCCTATCTGCGCCTGGCCCATGGTAAACGCAAAGAGCACCGTCGCCAAGGCCAAGCTCGTCATCTGCCCCAAAAGCCTCATCGTGGCCAAAGATCCCGAAGCTATGCCGTAATACTCCCTCGGTACGGAGCTCATGATAGCGTTCGTGTTGGGCGAGGAAAAAAGCGCAAACCCAACGCCAAGACAGGAAAGCGAGAGCGCCACGAAATAAAGCGACGTATGAAGCTCGAGCATGGAGAGCATAAAAAGCCCGATGGCCGTCAAGGCCATGCCCAGAGAAGCTATTATGCCCGGCTCGATCCTGTCGGAAAGCTTGCCCGCCGAAGGGGAAAGCAAAGCCTGAAAGGCCGGCTGCACCATCAAGATAAGCCCGGCGCTCTGAGGTGATAACCCTTTGGCGTATTGGAGATAGAGGCTAAGGAGGAAGGCCACGGCCGCCGTAGCGGAGTAGTTGATGAGAGCTGCAAGGTTGGAGAAAGCAAATGTCCGATTTATAACGAAAAGGCGCACTTCAAAGACAGGATTGTAGATGGAAAGCTCGCGCTTCACGAAGGCAACCAAGAGCGCTCCACCCGCCATCATAAAATATATCCCCAGGTTAGCAGGCAAAAGCGAAACGCCATACATGAAAAATATGAGCGACGCCACATAAAGAAGGCTTCCTTTTGCGTCAAATTTCTCTCCCTTGGCGTCGGCCCACTCCCCTCGAAGGTGCCTTTTTACGAGGTAAAATACACATACGCTGGCGAGGCCTCCGGCCAAAAACACGCTCCTCCAACCTAAGCGCTGCACTAACGTCCCGCCCAAGAAGGGCCCCATAGACATGCCCAAGTATATCGAGGCCGTATTTATCCCCATAGCCCTTCCCCGTTCGCCCGGTGGGAAAACGGATGCCAAGATGGCCACCGATGTAGTAACGATCATAGCGCCGCCGATCCCTTGGATGACCCTAAAAAATATGAGGGATAGAAGTGACGGTGATGCGGCGGCCGAAAAGTTCGAAGCGGCGAATAAAACAGCACCCAGGGCAAAGATCTTCTTTCTCCCTACTATGTCAGCGAACTTGCCCATGGGAACCAATGAGGCAGCGGTGGCCAACAGGTATGTCGTGGCTACCCACCCCAAGAGGGTGGCGCTGGCGTCGAACTCCCGACCAATGGAAGGGAGCGATATGTTAACTGAAGATATCATAAAGGGAGAAAGAAAAGAGGCGACAGCAGAGACCACTAAGATCGTCCTCTTCGAGGCGACATCTGTCAGCTCCATCCCCACCTTTGAACGTATCTGTAACCCTGTAACCGCAGCCATATAAAATGTATCATAATAGGCAGGAATTTTATCCTGACCAAAAGGGGAGTTTTTCTTGCCGCTGAAACTGATAGCCATAGACCTGGATGGAACGCTTCTCAATTCAAAAAATGCGATTTCGCCTCGCACTGAGACTGCCATAAGGCGCGCTGCAGAGTCCGGGATAGTCGTGACGATCGCAACGGGGCGCATGTATCGCTCGGCCCTCGCCATAGCCCAAAAACTCGGCCTTGATGTCCCGTTAATCACCTATAACGGAGCGCTCGTGCGCTCGGTAAGCGGGAAGACTTATTACCATCGCCCCATACCGGAAAGCTTGGCCCACAAGGTCATGGAACTGTTCAAGGGAATGGGGTGGTACATCCAGACGTATTTGGACGACACCTTATACGTCCGCAGCCTCGACGAAAAGGCCAAAGCCTATGCCGTCATCGCTGGGGTGGAAGCGATCCCTTTGGGAGACGCGCTATATACGCTCGAAGGGGAACCCACAAAGATGCTCGGCATAGCCGATTCGCCGGAGGAAGCAGGCGCAATGTGCGAATCTCTAAAGACCGACTTCGGCACAAAGCTTTTCATCGCTATCTCTCAAGCCCCTAACGCTACATACGTGGAGATCTGCCATCCCGAGGTGAGCAAAGGAAAGGCTTTGGCCATGCTGGCCCAAAACTTAAGCATAAAGAAAGAAGAGATAATGGCCATAGGCGATTCTGGAAACGACGTTTCGCTGCTCGACGCTGCAGGAATCCCTGTGGCCATGGCGAATGCGAGATCTGAGGTGAAAGAAAGGGCGAGCATTATAACCAGGAGCAACGACGAAGACGGTGTGGCGCTGGTCATAGAAAGCGCCCTCGAAGCCCGCCCATAAAATACCTGTTCTTATGCGCTTTTATCGCATCAAGAGGCGCGGAAGCCATAACGTTATGCTAGGAGCGTAAACAATAACCACCAAGGCCGCTATCGAGGCTACGAGGAAAGGGATGACGGCACGGGAGATCTCGTCCATCGATATGCCCGCGATATTGCACCCCACATAGAGATTGACCGCCACCGGCGGTGTAACTTGCCCTATAGCCAGGTTTACCGTCATCACTATGCCGAACCAAACCGGATCCCAGCCGAAGTGAGCCATAACCGGCATGAAGATGGGCAGAAGCAAGTAATATATAGAGATGGCGTCCAAGAGCATCCCTGCCACGAGCAGGACGCCATTTATGAGGGCTATGACAACATAAGGGTTAGAACTCAACGATATCACCGCCTGGGATATCCTCTCCACCACGCCCACGACCGTCATGGCCCAGCCGAATATCCCGGCGAAGGCCACTACCAGCATCACCACCGCTGAAGATACGCACGACTCCACCAAGAGTTCATACAGGTCCTTGAGGGTGAGCGTCTTATAAACCACGAAGCCCACGAAGAGGCCGTAAACCACACCTACCGCAGCCGCCTCTGTAGGCGTAAATATTCCCCCGTATATGCCACCCAATATGATGACCGGAGTGATGAGCGCCCAGAAGGCGTCTTTGAAAGCGCGTAACACCTCACGGGCCGTACCGAACCGCTCACCCTTATACCCACGAGCTACTGAGATGATGAAAGCCGCAACTATGAGAAATAAACCCACCACTATCCCTGGAATGATGCCGGCTAAGAAGAGCTCGCTTATAGAGGCGCCTGTGATGACGCCATAGACGATGAACCCTATGCTCGGCGGGATCACGATGGCGAGGCCGCTGGCAGAAGACGTAAGCGCCGCAGCAAAACCTCGGTCGTAGCCGGCTTTCACCATGCCAGGGATCAGGATAGTGCCCAAGGCAGCCACAGTGGCTGGTCCCGATCCGGAGACGGCTCCCCAAAAGAGCGCAGTTATGACCGTCACGATAGCCATGCCGCCGCTTATTGGGCCCACGAGCAGCATTACTAAGTGAACAATCTTATCCGATATCTTAGCCCTCCCCATGATGACACCGGCCAGGATGAAAAACGGGATAGCCAATAGAGAAAACTTCGATATATTAGCGAAGAACACGGGAGCGAACATCTGGACACCCAAGTCAAACCAATACACTACGGCCATCCCAGCCAGGCCTAACGCTATCGCTATGGGCACCTTAAAGGCGATCATGACGAAGAAAAGGCCTAACAATACTATGCCAGGGTCTATGTTCACTTCGTCTTCACCTCCACATCGGGCTCAACCTTGGGCACATTCGAAGAAAGGGCCTTCCATTCATCTACACCTCTCTGAATGGTCCTCGCTATCAGCAGAAACGCGCACACCGGCACAGCGAGGCCGAATATCCACATAGGAAGGGCCATGGAGTAGGTGGTCATTCCAGACCTGTATTCCGACCTAACCATATCCACGCCGTGAAACGCGAGGAGTATGAACAGAGTAACGCCACAAAAGGTGACCGCTAAAGATGCAACTTTTTTGAGCCCTGTAGGCAACCGGTCGACCAAAAAGGTGACGCCCAAAAGCGCTCCCTTTCGCGTGGCTATAGAGGCTCCAAGCATCGTGATCCATACGAAGAGGTTAACCAAGAGCTCCTCCGAGAAGGAGAAAGAAAAAGTTGTAAGATACCTCACGATCACGTTGACAAAAGCTAAGATGGCCATGAAAAAGAGCATGACGGCGCACGTCCACTCTTCAGCCTTATCGAGAAATCTAAGCATGCCCAAACATCACCCCTTCTCCCGGCGCACAAACCACGCCGAGCCGTCAAACAGGAGTGGGGAGCCGCCTTCGTAGCAGCTCCCCCTTGCGTCGCCTTACTTGTAGCTGGCCACAGCCTCCTCAAAGGCCTTTACTACGTCCGGCCCCACGTTCTGCACCCACTTGTCGTAAACGGCTTTTGTGCGCTCGCGAAACGCGGCCAACTGCTCTGGCGTAGGATCGGTGATGACCATACCTTTGGACTTTAAGAATTCTATCCCGTCTTTCAAGCCCACCCGGCTCACGTCGTAGACCTGCCAGCGCATGGCATCTGCAGCGGCCTTTTTCATCTGCTCTTGAATCTCGGGGTCGAAGCCCGCCCAGATCTGCTTGTTCACGGCCAAAATGAGCGCGTCATAGGAATAGTGCCAGTTGGTGAGGTATTTTTGCACCTCGTAAATCTTGTTCGGTATGATGATCCCCACGATAGGGTTTTCCTGCCCGTCGATGACGCCCTGCTGCAACGCGGTGAAGACTTCGCCCCAGTTCATAGCGATGGCGTTGGCTCCAAGGGCTCTCATGATATCCACATAGATCGGCGTGACGACCCTTATCTTCAGGCCTTTTAGGTCATCCGGGTGCGCTACTGGACGCACATTGTTCGTGAGCTCGCGAAAGCCGTTTTCACCCCAACCGAGGCCTACCATATTATGCTTTTCGAGAGCCTTAAGAACCATTTCTCCGCCAGCGGAGCCCGTAACGGCATCCACAGCCTCATAACTTGGGAACATAAAGGGGAGAGAGAAGGCATTGCATTCCGGAATTATGGGAGCGATGTTGATGGTGGAATTGAGCATGAAGTCTATAGCGCCGCTTGAAACCATCTCCGCCTGGCGCATCTGGTCTCCGCCCACGAGCTGAGCGTTGGGATACACCTTCACGTTCACCTTGCCGCCGGTGTACTCCTTCACGAGCTCTGCGAACTTCACGCCACCCTTGCCCCACGCGGTATCGGTGGAGACGTTCATAGTGAGCTTATACTCGTTCTTGAGCGCCGCGGCTGATGCCGCTTCAATTCCTGCCACCCCAAAAAGTAACGCCAACGCTAAAATCCCACACAGCACCTTTTTCATCGCTTTACGCCCGGCTATAACCGGACAATCCACCTCCCTCTGGTATTTTTGAAATCTTCCTCTTGCAGCAAAATATCTCTTCCTCTTATCACCACCCCCTCAAGCGTTTAATTAAAATAATGCTCTAATTCCAGAACAGATATCTTCTGCCTTCACCCTGTATGCCGCTTCCAACGTCCTGGCAAAGGGCACAGGTGTGAAGGGCGCACCGAAGCGCAGCACAGGTGCATCCAGATAATCAAGCCCCTCTTCTGCGATGATGGCGGCGATCTCGGCCCCAACGCCTCCTTGTTTCACGGCTTCGTGGGCTATCGCAACCTTTCTCGTTTTGGCCACGGACCCCAAGATCGTCTCCTTGTCGATGGGGGAGATCGTCCGCAGGTCTATAATCTCAGGGTCGATCCCGTCCTTCTCCAGCATGGAGACGGCGTCCATAACAACCTTCATCGTGTATGAGTATGAAACGATGGTGATGTCTTTGCCCGGTTTTGCAATGGCAGCTTTTCCTATAGGAACGAGCACTTCTTCGTCAGGTACCGGGCCCTTTACGGAAAACAACTTCTTGTGCTCGAAGTATATGACTGGGTTGTCGTCGCGGATCGCAGACTTCAAAAGCCCTTTGGCATCTGCCGGGTTTGAAGGGATAACCACTTTCAGGCCCGGAATGTGCAAGAACCAGGCCTCTATGGATTGGGAGTGCTGAGCGGCGGCCTGGTTAGTGAGACCGTCCGGGGCGCGCACCACTACTGGCACGGCCTTTTGTCCGCCGAACATGAAGTGTATCTTGGCCATTTGGTTGAAGAGCTCATCCATGGCCACCCCCATGAAGTCGGCGAAGTGCATGTCGATCACAGGCCTCATTCCTCCGAGGGCCGCACCTACTCCAGCTCCTACAATGGCCGTTTCCGAAATGGGCGTGTCTCTGACGCGATCCGTGCCGAATTTTTGCGGCAATCCCTTGAACTGGCCAAATATACCCCCTTGACGTGCAATGTCTTCCCCCATGACGAAGACGCGCTCATCTCGGGCCATTTCCTCTTCCATCGCTTCCAGCGTCGCTTGAGCGAACGTGATCTCTCTCATGGCATTCATCTCCTACGCGTAAACGTCGCTAAACAGCTCAGAGGGATCCGGCTCTGGGCTCTCTTTGGCAAAGGCGAGCGCCTTGTCGATCAGCTCCTGGACCTCAAGCTTAATGGCATCGAGTTTTTCTCGGCTAAGTGAGCCTTCGCTCGACACTTGCCTTTCAAACCGGGAAATGGGATCGGTCTTCGCAAAGATTTCCTGCACCTCTTCCTTGGAGCGATAGAGCTCCGGGTCACCCACGAAATGCCCTTTGATGCGATATGTCTTGGCCTCTACGAGAGACGGACCGCCGCCGCCTCTTGCCCGCTCCACAGCGGCTTTTGCAGCCTCGTATACTGCAAACACGTCGTTTCCATCGACAACGACGCCCGGCATGCCATATCCGCGCGCCCTGTCGGCTATGTCTTCTACTGATGTGCTGCTCCTATAGGGAGTGGTCGAGGCATATTGGTTGTTTTCGCACAAAAATATCACGGGGAGTTTCCAGGTGCTGGCCAAGTTGGCAGATTCGTGAAATGTCCCGCGGTTTGAGGCACCGTCGCCAAAAAAGGCCACGGCGACCCTCTTTTGCTCGAGCATCTTCGCAGCCAAAGCTGCCCCCGTCGCTATGGAAAAACTGCCACCCACGACGCCGTTCGCGCCGAGCATCCCTACGCTGAAATCGGCTATGTGCATAGATCCCCCTTTGCCCTTGCAATATCCCGTCTTTCTGCCGAATATCTCGGCCATCATCCTGCTTACGTCGGCTCCCTTGGCTATAGAATGGCCATGTCCCCTGTGCGTGCTGGCTATGTAATCATCTGGTGTGAGATTTGCGCACACGCCCGTCGCAATCGCTTCCTCGCCTATATACAGATGCACAAATCCTGGGATCTCTCCGGCGAGGAAGTGCTCTTCCACCGTCTGCTCGAAGAACCTGATGGTTACCATCGTCCTGTAAAGGCGACACAGCAACTCCTCATCCCAACCTACCACTGACGAACGCCTCCTTTTACTTCCTACGACATCCAGCTTTCAAGATCAGCTCGCGATCAGTCTCGTCTTGCCGCCCTTCAGATGCTTATCCATCTCCTTGGCGGCCTCTTCCCCGCTTCTCTTGCGCAAGGCCTCGAAAATTCTTTTGTGCTCGCCATAAAATAGCTGCATGTTCCCAGGCGTTTTGAGCATGTTCACGTTGATACCCTCTATGCGATCCCGAAGCGTCGCTATGAAATTGGTTATCATCGCGTTGCCGTAGGCCCTCATGAGGTAGTCGTGAAATTTGCGATCCTCCTCGTGGAAAGCCACGGCATCCCTCTTTTCGCATGCCTCCTCCTGTTTTTTTAGTATTGCCTCTAAGTTGCGGAAGTCTTCGTCAGAAAGTCCATCGGCGAGCTCCCTCACCACGAACTCCTCCAAGGCTATGCGCATGTCGTAAATCTCCTTGACCTCGCTTATGGAAACCTCGCGGATCACCACCCCCTGATTCGGTATAACCCTTACAAACCCGTCCATCTCCAAGCGCCTGAGGGCATCCCTTACGGGGGTTCGGCTTATGTCCAGCATATTCGCCAGGACGTTCTCCGATATGGGCATGTCACCGGACAGCTTGCCATCGAGTATGAGTCGTTTTATCTCTTCGTAAGCTAAATCCTTCTTCGTTTTTTCGCGCATAACCGGCCTCGCTCCGCTTGTATACAACCATCATACTATTGATATGTAACCATAACGCAAGTAACTTACCAC
>Ga0116169_1002095_pt1 | contig 15238 bp, 10 predicted proteins | sample AD_UKC130_MetaG_FD_89796 | JGI IMG/M metagenome (GOLD analysis project Ga0116169, IMG submission 89796) | Active sludge microbial communities of municipal wastewater-treating anaerobic digesters from Canada - AD_UKC130_MetaG | ecosystem: Engineered > Bioreactor > Anaerobic > Digestate | place...
AACTCCGCCGGCGCCGCGCTGGTTGCTGGTACGCCGCCCGCCGGCCCGATCACCTGGGCTTGCAACGGTGCCGGCACGACGCTGTCGGCCAAGTATCGCCCGGCCGAGTGCCGCTGATTTCCTGAGGCACCGCCTGCTGCGTGAGCGGCGGGCGAGTCCAGACGAGAAGGCCCGACACTGTCGGGCCTTTTTTGCTTTTTAGCGCCACGGGCGCAAACGGCAGATGGCGCCCTGCGACCTCTGCCGACGAATCTGGGCAGTCGAACTGCCGCATCTCGTCAGATCCCGGCGCCCGCATGTGCCCAAGCGGAGCCGGCGATCGCTCTGCTGGCCGCCCAATGTGCGCGGCGATTTCGCTGATCGGCCCGGATGCGCCGTTCATGCCGGCTGGCATGTTCCTCGCTGCAGGGCAGGCGTCCGGCCGCCCGGTGAGCGGTCGGTGAACTGCAGACCATCTCTATTTCTGACGGAGGTATTTCCATGCTGAAAAAGGTTCAAAAGGGCTTCACGCTGATCGAACTGATGATCGTCGTGGCGATCGTCGGCATCCTGGCCGCTGTGGCGATTCCGGCCTATCAGGACTACACCGTGCGCGCGCGCGTCGCTGAAGGTCTGGGTCTGGCCGCTGCGGCGAAAGTGTCGGTTGCCGAGAACGCGGCCAATGGCGCGGCGGACCTCGGGCTCGGTTACACGGCGCCGACTGCCGATGCCGCGAAGGTCACCGGCATCACCATCACGGCGGGCACCGGCGTGATCACCATCGGCTATGGCACGAAGATCGAAGCGGGCAAGAACATCGCCATGGTTCCGACCGCGGGCGGCGCCGCCCTGGTCGCCGGCACGCCGCCCGCCGGCCCCATCAGCTGGGCCTGCAACGGTGCGGGGACCACGCTGTCGGTGAAATATCGCCCGGCCGAGTGCCGCTGATCGGCGCGCCGGCGTGAACGCCGGCCTGTCGTCTTCCGCTCGAGCGCCCCGCATTGCGGGGCGTTTTTATTTGGGGTGGCCGCCCGAAGGTTTTCCGCGCTTGTGGCCCCGCAAGCCGCGAACGGCAAGCCGCGCAAGGCATGCATCCGACCAATTGCGGCACATGACTGTCGCAATTTGTCAGACCGCGGGTCTTCCGCAGGCGAGTTTCGCGAAGTTGGACAGGTGACTGTCAGCACTTGTCGGTACCGGATCTGCCGTTCAGCGCCATGAACTGCCGTTCATCGCGGAATGCCCTGCGACAGGGCGTGCTGGCACGGGTGGTGCAAGCAACACAGGCAACCGGACGCCGGCGCGACCGGTCCGGCGTCATTCAAATATTCTTTTTTTTTAGATAGGAACGCAGATGCTCAAGAAAGTCCAAAAGGGTTTCACCCTGATCGAACTGATGATCGTTGTCGCCATCGTGGGCATTCTTGCTGCTGTGGCAATTCCGGCCTACCAGGACTACACCGTTCGTGCCCGCGTGGCTGAGGGTCTGGGTCTTGCGTCGGCTGCCAAGATCTCGGTCGCAGAAAATGCGGCGAATGGTGCCGCTGACCTGAGCCTGGGCTATACCGCGCCGACCGCCGACGCTGCCAAGGTCACGGGTATCACGATCACGGCCGGCACTGGTGAGATCACCATCGGCTACGGCACGAAGATCGAAGCGGGCAAGAACATCGCGATGGTCCCGACGTCCGCCGGTGCGGCGCTGGTTGCCGGCACGCCGCCGGCCGGCCCGATCACCTGGGCCTGCAACGGTGCCGGCACGACGCTGTCGGTCAAATACCGCCCGGCCGAGTGCCGCTGACCGCATCTGCTGTCCGAGGCGGCTGAGCCGCCCGATGCACCCCGATGCCCCGGTCACCCCGGGGCATTTTTCTTTGGTGCGCCCGCCGAAGCCGGCCGGTCGGCGAGCCGCGTGCGACGGTGGCTTTTCGTGGGACAAGGCACGGCGGTGAACAGCCCAATTGCGGCAGTCTTTGCCACCTTTTGGAGGCATCCGTTCGCGGTTCATCGCATGAAGCTTGGAGATTGCGGCATACAGCGCTCCAGCGGCAGTCCAGCGGCGGTGCGCGGCCACTGATCGCCTTGGAATGACCGTCCGCCGTTCTGGCATGCAGCCTGCTAGTTGACATGCATCAAACGCATTACGCGCATCCACATACTGTTCGAGGTCTGCTCATGTTGAACGCCAAACGGCACTCCGGCTTCACCCTCATCGAGTTGATGATCGTGGTCGCCATCGTCGGCATTCTTGCGGCGGTCGCCCTTCCCGCCTATCAGGACTACACCGTCAGGGCGCGCGTGACCGAGGGCCTGGCCTTCGTGTCGGGCGCCAAGGACATCGTGGCCGAGAACGCGGCGCATGGCATGGCCGACCTCAGTGTCGGTTTCACGGCGCCAGCGGCAGCCACCACCAACATGCAGTCGATCGCGGTGAATCCGGGCAACGGCACCATCAGCGTCACCTTCGGGGCCAATGTCGAAGCCGGCAAGGTGCTGGCGATGGTGCCGCGATCGGCGGGTGTGCCCCTGGCCGCCGGAACTCCGCCGAGCGCGCAGGTGGTCTGGCTGTGCAACACGGCAACCACCACGCTGTCCCCGAAGTACCGTCCCAGCGAATGCCGCTGAAGACGCCACGGCAATTCGCTCTTCCGATTTCACTGCACTCGCCATTCCTTCACTCTGACGATCGATCATGGACCAATCGATTCCGCTGAACAGCCCCGACCGCCCGGCGAAGGCAGCCGCCGGCTCCCTGGCCACCCGAGCACGCGCGGCAGGGATTCACCTGTCGATCAGCCTGCTGGTCACCGCCTCCGTGTTCGCCTCGATGATTGCGCTGTGGTACCCGTGGCCGGTGTTTCTGGCTGCCGGCGCCCCGGAGCTGCTGCTGCTGGTCACGGTCTGCGATGTGGTGCTGGGACCTGCGCTGACTTTCGTGGCGTTCCGGCCCGGCAAGAAGGGTCTGAAGTTCGATCTGGTGGTGATCGCGATGCTGCAGCTCGGCGCGCTTGGCTACGGGGTGCACACCGTCTTCATCGCCCGTCCGGTCTTCACGGTGTTCGCGGTCGACCGGTTCGAACTGGTCAGCGAAGCGGACATCGAGCCCGAGCAGCTGGCCAAGGCCTCGTCCGCGTATCGCGAACTGAGCGTCACCGGTCCGCGCCTCGTGGCTGCGGAACTGCCGGCCGATGCCGGCGAGCGCAGCACGCTGCTGATGGCCGCCGCCACCCAGGGAATCGATCTGAAGCATCTGCCGCAGCACTATCGCGACTTCGACACGGTGCGCCTCAAGGGGCTGGCCAAGTCGATGCCCGTGGAGCGGTTGCGCGAGTACAACGAGCCGGCGCGCGTCGAGGCGGTGATGTCGGACCTGGGGCGGACGCCCCAGTCGATGCGCTATTACCCGCTGCGCGGCGTGAAGCGCGATCTGACCGTCTTCGTCGACGCGACCACGGGGCGGATCCTGCGCATTGCGAACCTTGCGCCATGGCCGCGCTGAACCACGCTGTTGCCTGCTTGCGCGCAGGCCGCTCGCTTGTCCCAGTCGCTGCGCCATCGGTCGGTGACGACCAGGGGCGCCGGCACACGCGGGTTAACATCAGGCTGGATATTCCTACAACTAAACCAATCAACCCAGCCAAACGACATGAGCGAGAACAATCGCACCTGGATGTGCCTGATCTGCGGATGGATCTACGACGAGAAGCTCGGCCTGCCCGATGACGGCATCGCACCCGGCACCCGTTGGGAAGACATCCCGATGAACTGGACCTGCCCCGAATGCGGAGCCCGCAAGGAAGATTTCGAAATGGTTGAAGTCTGACTTGCAAGTGTTTCAAACTAAAAGAGTTTTCAAACCCAAAAGATGGGCATTGGAGCCGACATGAGCCAGCCAGCCGACCTTTCCGGCCTGAAGGTGATGGTGATCGATGACAGCAACACCATCCGCCGCAGCGCTGAGATATTTCTCGGCCAGGCGGGGTGCCGGGTGCTGCTGGCCGAGGACGGCTTCGACGCCCTCGCCAAGATCGCCGACAACGATCCTGACCTGATTTTCTGCGACATCCTGATGCCACGTCTGGACGGATACCAGACCTGCGCCCTCATCAAGAAGAGCCCGCGCTTTCACGAGATCCCGGTGATCATGCTGTCCTCCAAGGACGGCCTGTTCGACCGGGCGCGGGGCCGCATGGTCGGCTCCGAGCAATACCTGACCAAACCGTTCACCAAGGACAGTCTGCTGAAGGCCGTGATCGAGCACGCACGGCGCGCCGCTCCCACTGCGCCGGCCGGTCTGTCGCTGGTCAATCCCTGACGCGCACGCTCCAGAACACGAACAGAGGGTCAATCGATGTCCCAGAAGATCCTTGTCGTGGACGACTCGCCGACCGAGCGATTCTTCCTGGCGGACTTGCTCGCCAAACGCGGCTACACGGTGATCACTGCCGAGAACGGCAATGAAGCCTACGAGAAGACCAAGGCCGAGCGGCCCGACCTGGTGCTGATGGATGTCGTGATGCCCGGAGCCAGTGGCTTCCAGGTGACGCGGGCACTGGCCCGCGACCCGGACACCATGGGCATTCCGGTGGTGATCTGCACCAGCAAGGCCAACGAGACCGATCGGATCTGGGGCTTGCGCCAGGGCGCACGGGACTACCTCATCAAGCCGATCCGGCCCGATGAGCTGCTCTCCAAAATCGCCGATCTGATGGCTTGAGGGCAGCGCGATGCAAGGCGAAACCAAGACCCATCTGCGCGAGTTCCAGGAGCGGCTGTCCGAGCGCCTGCGCAACGCCAGCGCCACCTCGCGCGCGGCGCGCCTCGGTCTGGCCATCGGCGGTCAGCGGTGGCTGGTCGATCTGGCCGAGGCCGGCGAAATCGTCCCGATCCCGACCCTGATGACGCCGGTGCCGCTGACCCGCGACTGGTTCAAGGGCCTGGTGAACCTGCGCGGCTCGTTGTTCGGAGTTTCCGACCTGATGCGGTTTTCGGGCGACGTGTTCACCCCGGTGTCCAAGGAGTCGCGCCTGCTTGCACTGGCCGGCACCTTGAACCTGAATGCGGCGCTGGTGGTCACCCGGATGCTCGGCCTGCACGATTCGACCGCCTGGCGTGCCGACCTGTCGCGCCCGCACTGGGCTGCCTGGGCGGGACGCTGCCTGGTCGATGGCGACGGGCGTGACTGGTACGAGCTCAGCCTGTCGCGACTGGCAGCCGACGAGCAGTTTCTTTCGGTGGGGCGGCAGTGAGCGCTAGCGCGCTCCTGGATGCCGCCGCCCCTTTGCTGAGGATTTCCCCATGAAGCTGGCTAGCTTCCTTTCGTTCGGCCCTGGCGGCCGCGCGCAGTCCGATCCGGACACCGCCATTGTCGATGACGACATGGGCGGGGCGATGGATGCGCTGGCGCCCAATACCATCGCGGATGTCACGCTGATGGCGCCGGCCGTGGGCGGCGCGTCGCATTACGGCTCGGGCGCGGGTGCCGCAGTGGCTGCCGCGGCCGCATCGTCGGTGGCCCGGCAGCGCGCACGCAGCGGCCAGACAGGCAGCTTCGCCACGCGTCTGCCCTGGATCGGCGACATGCCGTTTCGCAAGCAGCTCCAGATCCTGCTGCCCACGCTGGCGGTCTCGCTGCTGCTGGCCTTCATGTTCCTGTGGCTCGACTCGCGGCAGGCGACCAACAACGGACTGCTGGCCCAGATCGTCGGCGACGCCCTGACGCATTCGCAGCGCATGGCCAAGGCTGCGCCTGGCGCCAGCGTGGGCAGTGACGATTCGTTCCGTCAGCTGCGCGAGAGCCGCGATGCGATGACGCAGTCGATCCAGATGCTCAATGGCGAGCCGAGCCCCGAGTCGGGGCGCAGCGCCGCCGCGCCGGCCACGGTGCTGCCCGAAGTGCAGAAGCTGCAGCAGATGTGGAAGGAGTCCGACTCCGCGGCCGGCAAGATGATCGAGCACGAAAAACTGCTGCGTTCGCTGGGCACCATGCGCAAGGCCGTGAACGAGTCCAACAAGGAGCTGCTCGAGGCCGCCCAGGTGGTGGCCGCGCACAAGCTGCAGTCCAATGCCAGCGCCCGCGATGTGTCGGCCGCCGGCGATCTCGTCATGCTCACCCAGAAGATCGCCAAGGACGTCAACCAGCTGCTGGCCGGCGAGGCCGGCAACGCCGATGTGGCGGCGTCACTGGGCTCCGATGCCGTGTTCTTCCGCGACATCGTCGATGCGCTGGCCGGGGGAAGCGAGCGGCTGCGGATCGCCGCCACGCTCGATCCCGAAAGCCGGCGCGCGCTGCAGTCGATCAAGCGGCTGTCGGCCAAGTTCGAGCAGCCGCTGTCGACCATCGTTCGCGACCTGCCGAAGATCCAGGACGCCAAGCGCGCCGAGGCCACGATCTATCGCGACAGCGAGACCACGCGCACGCTGCTGCAGACGATCGGACGCCAGCTGCAGGCCGAAGAGGCGGCGCGCACCTGGAACCTCTGGATCGTGCTGTTCTTTTCGGGCGTGGCCCTGCTGTCGGCGCTCGGCATGATCCAGGCCTACCTGGGCGACACCCGGGCTCGCGCCGAGGACGCGGAAGGCCAGCGCCAGGAGGCCGAACGCCTCGAGCAGGAAGCCAAGCGGACCAACGACCAGAACCAGTCGGCGATTCTGCGGCTGATGAACGAACTGCAGGAGGTTGCCGATGGCGACCTCACGGTGCAGGCCACGGTGTCCGAGGACATCACCGGCGCCATCGCCGACTCGGTCAACTACACCGTCGAGGAATTGCGCAATCTGGTGGCCCGCATCAACGCGACCGCCGAGCTCGTCAACGAGGCGTCCTCGAAGGCGCAGATGATCGCCTCAAGCCTGCAGGCGGCATCCGAGCAGCAGAGCCGCGAGATCCGCGAGACCGGCGAATCGGTGCTGCGGATGGCTCAGCAGATCAACGAGGTGTCGGCGCGAGCTTCAGAGTCTGCCAACGTCGCCCGCCATTCGCTGTCGGCCTCCGAAGAGGGCGCGCGCGCGGTGCAGAACGCCATCACGGGCATGAACGGAATCCGCGATCACATCCAGGAGACCGCCAAGCGCATCAAGCGCCTGGGCGAGTCGTCCCAGGAGATCGGCGAGATCGTCGAACTGATCTCGGACATCACCGAGCAGACCAATGTGCTGGCGCTCAATGCGGCGATCCAGGCGGCGTCCGCCGGAGAGGCCGGCCGCGGCTTCACGGTCGTTGCCGAAGAGGTGCAGCGACTGGCCGAGCGCAGCGCCGAGGCGACCAAGCAGATTGCGGCACTGATCCGGACCATCCAGACCGACACCCAGGACGCGGTGGCAGCGATGGAGCGCAGCACGCAGGGCGTGGTCGAGGGCACACGGTTGTCCGACGACGCAGGCCGCGCGCTGGGCGAGATCGGCAGTGTGTCGACCCATCTGGCCGAGCTGATCGAGGACTTCTCGAACACCACGTCGCGTCAGGCGGCGTCGGCCGGCACGGTGGCCCAGTCGATCCAGCGCATCCTGCTGGTCACTGAACAGACCAGCGAAGGCACGCTGCAGACCGCGGGCTCGATCCGCCAGTTGTCGGAACTCGCCCAGGAGCTCAAGAGCTCCGTGGCGCGATTCAAGGTCGCTTAAGGAAGCGAAAGGGCTCACACAGATGGCTTCCGATCTCGTCACCCTCTCGTGGTGCCTCGGCGAAATCCGCCAGGCGCTCAATCAGGCCGAGCAGCTGCTCGAACGGCAGCTTCATGCCGAAGAAGGCGATTTCACCGGGTTGCGCGCCGCCCGTGCGCTGCTGCATCAGGCGCACGGTGCGCTGCAGGTGGTGGATGTCCAGGGCGTGTCGCTGCTGACGCAGGAATCCGAGGCGCTGCTCGATGCGGTCGAGCGCGGCGACGTTCCGTTTGGCGCGGACATCGTGTCGCGGCTGGGCAAGGCTGCCCAGGCCATCGTCGAATACCTCGAGGACCTGATGCAGGGTGGCGAGGAGCAGCCGCTGCACCTGTATCCGTACTATCGCGCGCTGCTTGAAGCGCGGCGCGCCGAGCGGATCCATCCGGCGGACCTGTTCTTTCCCGATCTCGCAGTGACGCCTTCGCCGTCCGCATTGCCGGTCGACCGGGCCGATGCCGCGGCGCTGGCCGGGGCGCGCGGCGCCTTCGAGCGCGGCCTGCTGCAATCGATTCGCGAGCCCGGCGCACCGGGCGGTCCGCAACTGATGCACGGCTCGGTCCGCGCGGTCAGGGAGTCCGAGCACGGTGCGGCCAACCGCGCCTTCTGGTGGGTCACCGAGGTCTATTTCGATGCCCTGCGACGCGGCCGACTGCCGATGGACGTGGCGGCAAAGCGCCTGCTCGCACGCTTCAATCTGCAGTTGCGCAAGACGCTCGAAGAGCACGCACCGGTATCGGACCGCCTGCTCAAGGACATGCTGTTTTCGCTCGCGGGTGTGCCGCCCGGCGACGAGGCGATCGACCCGGTGCGCCGTGCCTATCGGCTCGACGGCGCGATTCCGGCCGACTATGAAAATCCGCGCTTCGGACGCATCGATGCCAAGGCCATGCGCGCGGCCCGCGAAGCGCTCGCCAAGGCGCGCACCGCCTTCGACAAGGTCACCCGCGGAAGCGCGTCCGACATGCCGGCGTTCGCCAAGGGCGTTGATGACTTCCGCGACGCCGTCGAGCAACTGCCGACCCAGGGGCTGCAGTCGATCGGGCGTGTGCTCGGCGAGGTGCGGCGCACGCTGAACACCGACAGCGCCTATCTGCCCGAGCCGGTCGCGCTCGAGCTCGCGACGACGATCCTCTACGCCGAGCAGGCGCTGGCGCAAGGCGCACGACCCGACTCGCAGCATGATCATCACGGCGCCGAAATGGCTGCACGCCTGTCTGGCGCGCTGGCGGGCCGCACCCCGGACGCGGATCCGCCCGAGTGGCTGCGCTCGCTCAGCCAGGCGGCCCAGGAACGGCTGACGATGTCGACCTTCATCGGCGAGGCGCAGTCGAGTCTGCGCCAGGTCGAGAAGGTCCTCGACGGGTACTTCCGCGACACCTCTCAGGCGGTCAATCTGCCCGAGTGCGTGCGGGCGATGCATCAGGTGGGCGGCGCACTTCGGCTGCTGGGTCATGACGATGCGGCGCGAGGCGCCGAAACCGTCGGTCAGCAGGTCGCCGCGTTTGCCGACCATGCCGATGCCAGCCGCACACAGCGGTTCGAGAAGGTGGCCGCCAGCGTGGGCGCACTTGGCTTCTTCGTCGAAGCCCTGCAGCACCCGGAACGCGTCAGCACCCAGTACGAGTTCGATGAGCAGGCCGGCGAGTTCCGTGCACGCATGGGGCTCGCGCCGCGGCCGTCCGCGGCCGATGCTCCGGCGACGGCCGTGCCGTCCATCGCGTCCGATGCTTCGCACTCGGAGCGGTCCGGTGCTGCTGCCGATGCGCTGTTGGCATCTGCCAGCGCAATGGCGCTGGCCGGTGGCGCGATCGCGGCCACGTCCGCGCCCGTGCAGCCGGTTACCCCGGCGACCGCGGACAGCCCGACTGCCGCCCCGGTGTCGGCCGAGTCCTCGCTGGCGACGCTGGCGCAGGAGGCCGTGCCAGCCCACGCAGCCTGGCGTGCCGACCCGATGACCGCGCCAGCGCTGGCAGGCATCGTGCAGCGGATGCGCGATGTCGCCGCGCTGGTCGACGATGCGCGCCGCAAGTCGGCATGCACGCAGGCCTTGACGCTGCTTCAGTCGCCGGTGCCTGACGGGGCGGCCCTGCGCGACGCCCTGCTGGCTGCCGGCGTGCCGCTGCCGGCGCCCGAGCTTCCGGCCGCCGAGCTGCCCGCCGACGACCTCGCCCTCGACAGCGAACTGCTCGAGATCTTCCTGGCCGAGGCCGATGAGGTGCTCGAGGCGATCGATGAGCACGTGCGGCTGTCGGCTGCCAGCCCGCGCGATCAGGACCATCTGACCACGATGCGCCGCGGCTTCCACACGCTGAAGGGCTCCAGCCGGATGGTCGGGCTGAACGAGTTCGGCGAGGCCGGCTGGGCGATGGAGCAGGTGCTCAATCTGTGGCTCGGTGAAGAGCGCCCGGGCGACCGTGATCTGTATCAGCTGATCGGCCGCGCCCATGGCCAGATGCACGAATGGGTCGAGCGCCTGCGCTCGGGCAAGGGGCCGCGCATCGATCCGACGGAGATCGTCGAGGCCGCTGCCGCCCTGCGCCGCGGCGAGCCGTTGCCCGAGCCCGCAAGGCCGGCGCTGGCCGCCGCCGCGATGGCTGCGCCTGTTCCGATGTCTGTCGAACAACCGCCGGCGATGGAGCAGTCGCACTCTGTGCAGCCCGCTCAGCCGGTCGAAGACGAACCTCCTGTGCTGACCGCGGTCCCCGCGCTGACCGACACCCTATCGCCGCCCGAGATCTCCACGCTGCTCGAACCGGCCGCGATGTTCGATGAGCCCGCGATGTCCGGCACATCGGTCGATCAGCCGGCTGCGGCCCAGCCGCTCGTCGACGGCTCGACCTTCGACGAGCCGGTCATCGAGATGACTGCGCTCGACGACACAGTCGAGGATCTGGGCTGGCCGGATCTGGTGTCTCGCGACACAGAAGATCAGGTGGGGGTCGGCGCCACGCCAGACCTGTCCGGCGACCACGCGGTCCACTTCGATGAGGCCATCGAGGTGACAGACCTCGGCATCGAGCAGGGCCTCGAACCGGGCATGGACCTGGGCTTCAGCACGAACGATGAGCCGGCGGTGCATGCCGACGAGCCGGATGCGCTCGTGCTCGATGCGAGCCTGACCGAGACCGTCGTCGATCACGAAGGCGGCGACAAGGTCGAATGGACCGACTCGGGCCTTGAGGACGACTTCGTCATCGGCGAGCCCGAGCCGCTCGACGCCGTTCAGGCGCTCGTCGACGATGCAGTGATCGTGGACGCCTTCTCGCCCGCGGATGCCTCCCCGACTGTGGAGGCCTCCCCGCCCGTGGATGCCGCCCCTGCCGTGATCCACGAGCCGCCGGCGGTGCCATCCGATGTGGTGCGTATCGGCGATCGCACGATCAGCCGCCCGCTCTATCTGATCTTCCTGTCCGAGGCCGATGAACTGATCCGCACGCTGACCGAGGACACCGCGCAATGGCGCGAGACACCCTCGCGCGAGGCGAGCGAAGCGGCCATGCGCGCGGTGCATTCGCTTGCCGGCAGCGCCGCCGTGGTCGAGCTGGAGCCGGTTCATGCGCTGGCCGAAACACTCGATCGCGCCTATGCCGCCCAGCGGCGCAGCGCATGCATGCCCGACGACGAGGCCTTCGCGGTCGTGTCGCGCACCGTCGAGCGCATGCACGGCATGCTGCATCAGTTTGCCGCCGGCTCATGGCCGGTTGCCGATCCCGAGGTGCACGCCGCATTGACGGCGCTTGTGCAGCGCTGGGCTCCGCCTGCGCGAGTCGCCGACCTCTCGGTGTTCACGGGCTCCAGCGACGACACGCGGGGCACGGCGCACGACTATTCCGACGACTATGCCGACGATCGGGACGCCGGGACGAGCCTGTCCAGCGATGCGCCGCCCGAAGCGCCCGCGCCGGCAATGGCCGAGCAGCCAGTCGACGAGCTCGATCCCGAGCTGTTGGCCATCTTCGTCGAGGAAGCCGACGACGACCTGCCGCGAGTCGGTGAAAGCCTTCGCGCCTGGGCCGAAAATCCGGGCGACGCGCGACTGCCGCAGACGCTGATGCGCCTGCTGCACACCGTGAAGGGTGGCGCCCGGATGGCGGGCGCCATGCGCCTGGGGCAGAAGTTGCACGACGCCGAGACCCGGGTCGAGACCCTTGCTGCGCTGCCGACCACTCCCGTCCAGCTGATCGAAGAATTGATCGCCGAGGTCGACCAGGCGGTCGCGATGTTCGAGGAGATCCGCCGGCCCGCCGCGGCTGCGCCTGCCGACGCCGCCGTAGTGCCGGCCATGGGCGAAGGCTCGGTGCTCACGGACCGCGCGCCGAACAGCGAAACCCCTTCAACAGACGTGCCTGGCATTGTTGCGACCGCCGCCTCGGCTGCCATGGCGGGCGGCCTGATCGTGGCTGCGGCCGCGCCGGCCGCCGCGGGCGATCACGCGGCTGTTGCGGGCGTCAGCGCCCAGGCCGAAGCCGGTGCTCGGGCGCCCGATGCGGCGCCAGCGAAGGCCGTCGACCTGCCCGTGCCGGCCAGCCACCCGCTGGTGCGCGTGCGTGCCGATCTGCTGGACAAGCTCGTCAACGAAGCGGGCGAAGTGTCGATTGCGCGCTCGCGGCTCGACAACGAACTGACGACGCTGCGGCAGTCGCTGGCCGACCTCACCGAAAATGTGGGACGGCTGCGCTCGCAACTGCGCGAGATCGAGATACAGGCCGACACGCAGATCCAGGCCCGGATCGCCAAGCAGAAGGTGCACGAAGGCAGCTTCGATCCGCTCGAGTTCGACCGCTACACGCGCTTCCAGGAACTCACCCGGATGATGGCCGAGTCGGTCAACGACGTTGCCACGGTGCAGGGCAACTCGATGCGCAGCCTCGATGAGGCCAGCCAGGATCTGCACCGGCAGGGCCAGGTGCTGCGCGATCTGCAGCAGAACCTGATGCGCGTGCGCATGGTGCAGTTCGGGTCGATCTCCGACCGGCTGTATCGCGTGGTGCGGCAATCGGCCAAGGAGACCGACAAGCGCGTGCATCTCGATATCAGAGGCGCCAGCGTCGAGGTCGATCGTGGCGTGCTCGAGCGCATGGCCGGACCGATCGAGCACCTGCTGCGCAATGCGGTGGCCCATGGCATCGAATCGGCTGCCACCCGGCATGCGCACGGAAAGTCCGACACCGGCGAAATCCAGGTCGAGATCCGCCAGGAGGGCCGCGAGATCGTCCTCTCATTCAACGACGATGGCGGTGGACTGGATCTGGCGCGGATCCGGCTGCGGGCCATCTCGCAGGGACTGATCGGCGAGCAGTCGACGCTGACCGACCGCGAACTGGCCGACCTGATCTTCGTGCCCGGCTTCACGACCGCGCAAAGTGTCACCGAGCTGTCGGGGCGCGGTGTCGGCATGGATGTCGTCCGCTCCGAGGTGGCCTCGCTGGGCGGGCGCATCGAGACCGAATCCCAGCCGGGGCGCGGCACGCGCTTCACCGTGCATCTGCCGCTGACTCTGGCGGTCGCGCAGGTGGTGCTGGTGGCCGCTGGCAAGGCGCGCTTCGCAGTGCCCTCGTCAAGTGTCGAGCAGGTGCTGCAGCTCAAGCCGCAGGCGCTGGCCTCGGCCTATGCCGAACGCTCGGTCGAATGGCAGGGCCAGAACGTGCCGCTGTTCTTTCTCGGCAGCCTGGTCGAAGCCCCCGATGTCACGCCGGTGGCGCAGCACTATTCGCCGGTGGTGATCATCCGCTCGGGCCATCAGCGCATCGCGCTGCACGCCGACGAGATCACCCGCAATCAGGAGGTCGTGGTCAAGAACGTCGGGCCGCAGGTTGCACGGGTGCGCGGCGTGACCGGCGCGACGGTGCTCGGCAATGGCGAGATCGTGCTGATCGTCAATCCGGTTGCGCTTGCGCAGGCGGCGGCCGGCGAAGTGTTCGACCGCGCCATTCCGGCGCCGACGATCACTGCGGTGCTGCCCGATGCGCTGCCGCCGGTCGTGATGGTGGTCGACGATTCGCTGACGGTGCGCAAGGTGACCCAGCGGCTGCTCAGCCGCGAGGGCTATCAGGTGCTGCTGGCCAAGGATGGCGTCGATGCGCTGCGCCAGCTGCAGGATGTGGTGCCCGACGCGATGCTGCTGGACATCGAGATGCCGCGGATGGATGGCTTTGACCTGACCCGCAACCTGCGGGCCGATGAGCGATTCGCCCGCATGCCGATCATCATGATCACCTCGCGAACGGCGGACAAGCACCGCAACCATGCGATGGGGCTCGGCGTGAACGTCTATCTGGGCAAGCCGTATCAGGAGGACGAGCTGCTGGCCCATCTGGCGCATTTCACCGAGCGCCGTCACCGTCAGGTGGTGGGGGCGACGGTCTGACAGCCGCATAGCGCGTCAGCGTCCGCTGGCGCGCTTCATCGTGGGCCACGATGGGATGCGGGTAGTTCTCGCCCAGTCGAACGCCCGCGGCGGCCGCTTCCAGCGGCGCGCTCAGCCAGGGCGCGTGAATCGCCCGGTCGGCCAGTCCGCCAAGCTGCGACAGATATCGCCGGATGAACTGCCCGCGCGGATCGAACTTCTCGGATTGGGTGACCGGATTGAAGATCCGGAACCACGGCTGTGCGTCGCAGCCGGTGGAGGCCGCCCACTGCCAGCCGCCGTTGTTGGCGGCCAGATCGAAATCGATCAGCTGGCGCGCGAAATACGCCTCGCCCCGTCGCCAGTCCAGCCCCAGATCCTTGACCAAAAACGAGGCGACGACCATACCCGGCCGCTTGTGCATGTAGCCGGTGCGGTTGATCTGGGCCATGGCGGCATCCACCAGCGGAAAGCCGGTGCGGCCCTCGCACCACGCCGCAAACGCCGCGTCGGCCGCGGGCCCGCTCTCCCAGACGATGCGGTCATAGTCGGGCTTGAAGGCGTGCCCGACCACGCGCGGATGGTGGTGCAGAATCTGGAAATAGAAGTCCCGCCAGATCAGTTCCCCAAGCCACACCGCGGCACCGGCCGCCGCTGCCGGATCTCGCGCTGCGGCCTCGCGGGCGGTGCGCGCCAGCTCGCGGACCGACACGGTGCCGAAGCGCAGATGCACCGACAGGTAGGACGGACCCTTGACCGCCGGGAAGTCGCGTGTGTGTCCGTATTCGCCGATCCGTTCCCGAAACTGCGCCAGCAGCGCCGCGCCGCCCGCGCGGCCGGTGCGGATTCCCAGCGCCTCCAGATCGACCGGCTCGAATCCCATCGACGTCAGCGCCGGAACCGGTTCGCGCCGCGGCGGCGGGACAAGGCGTGCGTCGAGGTCGACGGTGCGGGGCGCCAGATCCTCCGCCGTCAGGCGCTTTTCCCAGGCGCGGCGGTACGGCGTGTACACCGAGAACGGGGTGCCGGCGCCGGTCAGGACCTCGTCGCGCTCGAAGATGACCTGATCCTTCAGGCTGACGAAGCGCCGGCCTTCGCCGCCGAGCAGCTGCTCGACGCGGGCGTCGCGGGCGACCGCCTGCGGTTCGTAGTCCCGATTGGCGTACACGGTGTCGACTGCCAGTTCGCGCGCCAGTGCGACGATCGTGTCGGCGCCCGGTCCATGCCGAACGACAAGTCCGCCTCCGGCGG
>Ga0116169_1002101_pt1 | contig 15207 bp, 8 predicted proteins | sample AD_UKC130_MetaG_FD_89796 | JGI IMG/M metagenome (GOLD analysis project Ga0116169, IMG submission 89796) | Active sludge microbial communities of municipal wastewater-treating anaerobic digesters from Canada - AD_UKC130_MetaG | ecosystem: Engineered > Bioreactor > Anaerobic > Digestate | place...
CGAATTTCCGGTTTCTCCTTAAGAACAAATACATCTCCGTGTTTTTCTACCTGATCGGGGCGAAGTTTAACCGGTCGGAGAGGTATCCGCGTTCCTTTTTCCACAAAACGGGCCTCGCCGATTTCCTCCACGTCGCTTTCGCTGACCCATCGGCCGGTTTCGTCCTGATAGCCCGTGTATTCCATTTCGCCGAGGATCATCCCCTGGTTAACGAGCTTCTGAAACGGCTCGGGGGTACTGACAAGGCCCCGATCGTAAAGGACCTTGTGCCAAAATCGGGCATAAAGCAGATGCAGTACTGCATGCTCCGCCCCACCGACGTACAAATCGACGGGCATCCAAATCTTTTCAAGTTCGGGATCAACTAAGGCCTTGTCGTTCTTCGGGTCGATAAACCGCAGGTAGTACCAGCAGGAACCTGCCCACTGCGGCATGGTGTTGGTTTCGCGCTTGTACTTTTTGCCGTCGATGGTCACGTACAACCATTCCGGTGGTGCCTTTTCCAGCGGAGGCTCCGGCGAGTCATGTTTCGCGTCGAACGGCATATTGCTGGGGAGATCGAGAGGTAACTCTTCCGGTGAGAGCGGACGGACCCGCCCGGTCGGCTTTCCGGAACTGTCCAATTCGTGAAGAATGGGGAAGGGTTCCCCCCAGAAGTGCTGGCGACTGAAAATCCAATCCCGCAACCGATAGTTGATCGCCTGCCGACCTACTCCCTGTTCAGAGAGGTCCTCGGTAATCCGTTTCTTAAACTCATTAGTTGGCAGGCCGTTATATGGGCCTGAATTGATGGCAATCCCTTCCTCAACAAAGGCTACTTTCCCCTCGAGCACGTCCTGCCGCGACACCGAGGCGTGGTCACCGGGATCCACCACGGGGATAATCGGCAGATTGAATTGCTTGGCAAACTCAAAGTCGCGGGTGTCGTGGGCCGGAACCGCCATAATTGCCCCGGTCCCGTAAGTTGCCAGAACGTAGTCGGCAATCCAAATCGGGATCAACTGCCCGTTAACCGGGTTGATTGCGTACGAGCCCGTAAACACACCGGTTTTTTCCCGGGAAAGTTCCGTTCGATCCAAATCACTCTTTCGAGCCGCCTGTTCGCGGTAAGCCTCAACGGCCTCACGGTATTCAGGTAAGGTCAAACGTTCCACAAAGGGGTGTTCCGGTGCAATCACCATGTACGTGGCGCCGAAAAGCGTATCCGGCCGCGTCGTGAATACACGCAGACAGGCTTCGTCCGGCTTGCGTGGAAATCCGGCCAATTCGCGGTCGCGCCGCCATCCCTCATATTCTCGTTGCGAGGGAATGCCGGGTTTGTGCCAAAACGTCCCAATGAAAAAGTCCACTTCCGCTCCGACGCTGCGACCAATCCAGTTTCTCTGAAGCGTCTTGATGCTTTCCGGCCAGTCGAGCAAATCCAAATCTCGTTCCAGGCGATCCGCATACGCGGTGATGCGGAGCATCCATTGGCGCAGGGGAATTCTGACCACTGGGTGTCCCCCTCGTTCGCTGACGCCTCCCACGACCTCCTCATTAGCCAAGACCGTGCCCAGCGCCGGGCACCAATTGACGGGGGCATCCAATTGATACGCCAATCGGTGCTCGTCACGATAGCGTTCGATGGCGTCCTCACCCTGTTCAGCGATTTCGGGCGGAATGGGCAGTTCTGCGATGGGCCGTCCCCGGCTTTGTTCCGGATCGTACCACGTGTCGTAAAGGATGAGAAAGATGAACTGGGTCCAGCGGAAATAATCCGGATCGGTGGTGGCAAACTCCCGGTCCCAATCGTAGCTGAAGCCAATCATCTTCAGTTGCCGTCGAAAATTGGCAATGTTTCGCTCCGTGGCCTTCCGCGGATGCTCGCCCGTCTTTTTGGCATGCTGCTCTGCCGGGAGCCCAAATGCGTCCCAGCCCATCGGGTGGAGAACGGTTTTCCCTCGCATCCGGGCATAGCGAGCCATGATATCCGTGGCCGTATAACCCTCAGGATGGCCGACGTGGAGCCCGTCCCCGCTGGGATAGGGAAACATGTCCAGGACATAAAACTTTGGCCCAGTAGGGAGCCGAGGACATGCGAATGTCTTATTTTTCTCCCAAAATTGTTGCCACTTTGGCTCGATAACCGAAGGGTTATAACGAGGCATGGTCGCTCCTTGCGAACACTCCGACCAGAAACTCAGCGATCGGAAACGATCGTTACCAGAAAATGCCACACCGCGACATTTTTTGCCAATCTACCAAAACTTGGATTCTAGCTTTTCGAGTGCACGCAGGCAAAGGGGTTATCTTGGGCGAACAGAGCGAACCGAGGTCTCTTAAGTCCGCTGAAAACCATCTGGAGCCTCAAGCGGACACGCGAAGGGCTAAGCGATTTTCGTATTGAATCGGTTCTTAAAAAGGCTTTTTCGGAGCCCAATTGCGATCCTTTTTAGTCGGAAAGCGAGAAAGGTTCAGACGCCTTCCGAATGAGGTGATGCCGTCAGGGGCCGAAGACTGAGCCCGTGAGGTACTCCGGTGGAATCGAAAAGGTTCGTTGGCTCGGACAAGACTCGTGCGGATTGCAAAGGCGTTACTTGAGCAGCGGCTACTGCGATAAATAAACGATTTACGCAAGCTACCTTTGTCAAAAGGGTTGACTTAGGCTGTTCTATCGGTAAACATACATTGACAAAACTTCTTTCGCAGATTGGTGGCACCGCAAGATAGAGCGAATCGGGCAGATCACGGCTGGAGACGCATCGGGCCGTGTGCGGAACGGAGCTTGTGAAACGCGAGCATCCGCACGGTTTGCCCGGTGGCAGTGACTCATTGGTGCGCGATCGCACGTGGTCCTTTTCGCAGAGAATGCGAGACGATCGCGAGAGATGGCTTGGTTTTCAGGGAGAGATGGCCATGACCTTCGTTATCAAGGATTGCGCGCTTATCCCGATTTCGACGGGAATGAGGGCAAGCAACTTGAGCGAATTCAAGTTTGCCTTAAATGCGGCGCCGCCAGAGTGTATTTACCACCACTTTTGGGGTGCTTTGTTGCAATCTCGTTTTGACGATCCGGAATACAAAAATGACTTTGCCGTGTGGGTTTATCGCGATTTGCGAGATGAGGTCTTGGCGGAATTATTGGCGATCATTGATCCTGTGGATTACAGCGATCTGGAAAGTTTACGAAGCGAAATCATCGAATTGGTCGAGCAGCGAATTGAGCAAAAAGAGTGGCTGGCTTGGATTCCGGCTACCCGGCCGTTTTTCTTCCTGCGCTCCCAGATTGTGGTTTTTGATACGGGCAAAAGAGCGGAAACAGTTGAAGAGCTGGCCACTTTATTGCCTGAACTCTCTCCTGGTTCGGTTTATTACCATGTTGTGGACGCTCGGCGGCGATTCCCCGTTGGTTTGGATGATTTTTCGGCGTGGTTGGAAGGGTTGGGGCCGGAGTACGAACCATTACGCGAATCGCTAATGGAAATTGACCCTTACTTTGGCAGTTTGACAGATTTGCGCTCGCATTTATGTGAGGCCTTTAATAGTTTTCTCGAAGGAAAACGCTGATGGAAGGACTTCTCCAGCGATATGCCGACGTTGCAGGTGCCGATGCGGTAACGCAGCTTCGTCAGCTTGCGGAACCGCTCCAGGGGATTAGGGTCATCCATGTGAATTCGACGAGGGTGGGAGGCGGCGTCGCCGAAATCCTTAGCCAACTGGTTCCGCTGTTGCAAGAGCTGGGGCTGGACGTTGAATGGTGCACGATTGAGGGAAATCCAGATTTTTTCGCTTGTACCAAGAAGTTTCACAACTGCCTTCAAGGTGCGGGAGATCGACCGAGCGAACAGGATCTTCGGATTTATGAGAAGATTAATGCGGAGAACGCAGAGCGGCTCAAGGCAGTGTTAACGGAGGCCGATGTGGTGTTCATCCACGACCCGCAGCCCGCCGCCCTCATCCGATATTTCCCCGAAAGACACGGGATTTGGATTTGGCGATGTCACATTGATGTGAGCCATCCCGACCGCAGTGTGTGGCGGTACCTTCGCCAGTTTCTAAAGGAGTACGATGCGAGCATCTTTTCTCTTGCCGATTTTGCACGGGCGTTGCCGCATCCCCAGTACTTGATCGCTCCCGCGATTGATCCTTTTAGTGGGAAGAACTGTGAACTCTCTCAGAACTTTATTGAAGGTGTTGTCAAGGATTTCAGTCTTGATCTAAATCGCCCTTTGCTGTTGCAGGTTTCGCGCTTCGATCGGTTCAAAGACCCGATTGGCGTGATTAAGGCATTTCGGCTGGTAAGAAGTTTTTTCCCGTCGGCACAACTCGTGTTGGCGGGAGGAGGAGCCACTGACGATCCAGAAGGCGGTGCCGTTCTCGCTGAAGTTCGTGCAGCCGCGGCAGGCGACCCGGCAATCCATATTTTGGAGCTTCCCAGCGATGCACATCGAATTATCAATGCGTTGCAACGGGCGGCATGGATTGTCCTCCAGAAGTCCACGCGTGAGGGATTCGGTCTTACCGTCACAGAAGCTCTGTGGAAAGCCAAACCCGTTATTGGTGGAAATACGGGAGGAATCCGTTTACAGGTCATCAATCACCATACTGGGTTTTTAGTAAGTTCCCCGGAGGGAGCCGCTATGAGGATCCGTTATCTCCTCGAAAGACCCGAGCAAGCCCGGCGCATGGGGGAAAAGGGGCAGAAATATGTCCGCGAAAACTTTCTCATGACGCGTTTGGCGAGGGATCACTTGACGCTTATGGTTTCGCTTTTGCGTCAAGAAATCGAACGAATAGATACGACTCAATGGAAGTCTTAAAGTATCCCAACAGATTGGCTTCAACCTTCAAACGGTTGCGGGCGGGGACGAGAGGTGTTTTGCTTTGTGACTATGATGGAACGCTGGCGCCGTTTCGGGAGGACCCCAGCGAGGCCCGGCCTTACACATGGGTTCCTGGCATTTTGGGGGATATCGCGGCCTGGGGAACAAGAGTCTTGATCGTCTCAGGACGGGCCGCGGATGATCTCTTGAAGCTCTTGCATTTGGAAGCGATTGAAATCTGGGGAAGTCATGGTCGCGAACGCATCCAGCCAAATGGAACAAGGTGGGTTTGGAAACCCAATGCGGAAACGGAACATCTTCTGGACAGAATCGAAAACGAACTCCGACGATTGGCACCCGGAAAGCGATTAGAACGCAAGGTCGGTTGCCTTGCTATTCATTGGCGCGGACTGTCTCAGACGGATGCGGAATGGCTTCAAAAGACCGTGGATGAACTGCGAGCCAGATTCGACAAACACGGCGTGTTGATGGTGAAAGCATTTCATATGGGTGTAGAACTTCAAGCGCCAGGTCCCAACAAGGGAAGTGTGGTATCAACGATCTTGGATGAGGAAAAGGGAGCCGACATCGCGGTGTGTTACATGGGCGATGATCAAACAGATGAGGACGCTTTTCAGGAGCTGGGTGAGCGCGGGCTGAATGTTCTTGTTAGCCCGACACCCAGGTTGACTTTCGCTGACGTCCGCCTCGAGACCGGCGACGAGGTTCGCCTTTTTCTCGAGCAGTGGCGAGATGCAGTGAGAGGAGGATGCGATCATGACGAGTAAAACGGCTCAACGATTGTTGATTGTTTCCAATCGTTTGCCACTGCGGGTCGTCAAGGAGAGGGAGGGCACGTGGAGGTTGGAACGAGGAAGTGGCGGGCTAGTGACAGCGCTGGCCCCCGTTTTGCGCAACCGCGGCGGTGCATGGATCGGTTGGCCGGGCGTCCCTGCTGAGAAATCGTCGGGCAATCTTTCAGAGTTAATGGACAAGGCTGGAAAGGACCTCGGTTATCGCATTGTCCCGGTAGCCTTGTCGCGACGTGAGCAACGCTTGTTTTACGAGGGGTTCTCAAACGAGGTCATTTGGCCGTTGTTCCATGAATTCCCTAGCCTGGCCCAATTTAAACCCAGTTACTGGGATGCTTATCGAAGCGTCAATCGGAAATATGCCGAAATCATTGCGAGCCATTCGCAATCAGATCATTTTATTTGGATTCATGATTATCAGCTTATGCTCGTCGCTCAGAGCTTGCGCGATTTGGGAGTCCAATCGCATCTCGCCTTTTTCCTCCATATTCCGTTTCCACCTCTTGATGTCTTTCTCAAGTTGCCGTGGCGTTTGGAGGTTCTCAGGGCATTGCTCCAATACGATCTTTTGGGTGTGCAGACCGCGCGGGATAGGAGAAATGTGATAGAGTGCTTTCGGGCATTGATGCCGGATGTCACATGGCGCGGTCGGGGACGTGTTGTCGTTGGGCAGGTGAACGGTCGCGCCGTGCGGGTTGGCGATTTTCCCATCTCCATTGACTATCGATCGTTTGCACGGAGAGCCAACGCGAAAGAGGTTCTAGCTGTGCGGGACATGATCCGCGCCAAGTTGCCCGACCGAAAAATCATTTTGGGTGGCGATCGTCTGGATTACACGAAAGGAATTCCCCATCGTCTGGAGGCGTATCGGGAGGCGCTGCGGAGACATCCCGACCTTCATGGCAGAACGACTCTTGTTCAAGTGGTGGTTCCCAGCCGAACGGGAGTCCCCCAGTATCGACGGCTGCGCGCCCGCATTGAACGATTAGTCGGCACCATTGACGGGGAATTTACCCGTCCTGGATGGGTTCCGATCCACTACATCTTTCGCTCGCTGAGTCCCGAGGAGCTTTTAGGATATTACCGAGCAGCCGACATCGCGTTGATCACGCCTCTTAAGGATGGAATGAACTTGATTGCAAAAGAGTACTGCACAACTAACGTCGATAACGATGGCGTTTTGATTCTCAGCGAATTCGCAGGTGCGGCATCGCAACTACAAAATGGGGCGATTCTCGTCAATCCTTTTCACATCACCGAAGTGGCTGATGCGATTTATTTCGCGTGCACGATGCCCATTTCGGAACGCAAGCGACGGATGAAAAAACTCCGTCAAGTCATTCGTAAACAAGATATCTTCTGGTGGGTCGATTCATTTCTCCGCAGTGCGTTTTCCAAGCACCTGAGCGAATTTCCCCAGCTTGAAGAATATATGCCGTTGACCTCAACATCATAGGCAGAGGGCCCGTGGTAGCGCCCAGGAATGCCACGCTACCACCGCGTCGCCAACTTGCAAAAAATCAACAGCGCGGTGTGTGACGAGTATGAACCGGCTCTTAGGTCCCGATATGTTTTGCTACCGGCGTTCAGCCAACCATGTGGGGATGTCCCCGTCAGCTGTCTTTTCCCCTGCCAGCAGCCATGCCAAATTGAACCGGGCGACGGTTCGCCCGGCGTATTGCTGTTTTCCATCACCGTGTTCGAAGAAGAGATAAATCCAGCCTTCGCTGGGTGTGCCCGGGCGACCGGCGGCAAGCGACGAATAGGCCGACATTCCCTCGTGGACAAGACGCTTGATCGGCCAGGATTGGCCTCCATCAAAACCCGCCCAAACCGTAAGCCGAATCCGTTCATGCCCCTCGTGGTCGGAGTTGCTGTAGATCAATATGTCACGCCCTCGGACTGGTAACCGAGTTAGACCTGCCATCATACCAAAGTGACCGTTGTAATTTGAGCCGCGACGTTCTTCCCCGCGATAGCGCGGACCGTCAGGCAGCACGTCGCTGACCGCCAAGTGTGTCCAAGTTTCTCCACCGTCGTAGCTCCAGGCGAAAAAACGCTTCCAAGAGAAATCGGCAATATTTTCAAAGTGATGTTTGCGTGAGCTGTAATACAGGCGGCCGTCGGTCAGCTCGGCGATCGCACCTTCCCCCGTGCCCTCATCGGGAAAAGGGGCACTTGTGTGCCAAGTGGCACCGCCGTCATCGCTGTAAATGGCGGTGTTATAGCCCCGGGGTCGATCATAGACTCTTGCGGGGCGGATTAGCCTCCCTTTGGCCGGACCATAGCACAGGGTGATCCCGTGCTCGGCCATGTGCATGGACGGCGTATGGCCTTTCTGGTCCGGATGAATCGTCACGGGAGTTTGCTCCCACGTTTTTCCGTCATCACGACTTCGGTAAACGGTTAATGGTGCTGGGGGATGCTGAGCCTGAACAAAAACAAAGATGTGACCATTTGTTTCATCGACAGTTACACCACCCCCATGAAATCCTGGGACTGCGATTGCAATTTCCTTCTCCCAGGTTTGCCCACCATCCTCGCTTCGACGACAACGAACAGACTGACTTCCCCATACGGCGAGAACTGTCCCTTTTTTGGTGACAACAATATTCGGAAATCGCTCTCCGCTGAACAAAATCTGTTTTTGAAGATCCGGCTTTCCCAAAAAAGGATCGAGAGAGCCATCGGGGATCTGCTCGTCCGACACAACTGGCTGAGCCGTATTCTGTCCGAACGCTTTGCCATTAGCAGCGAAAAGCAGGACACTGCAAAGCGCGACATGCCGAACAATCTGAACCATAACAGTTCTCATATGTTCGACCTCAAGTGACCCAAACGATGCGACTCTCCCGACCATAGCCCACCGACGCGGCAGTTTACAATAGACACGTGGAATCTGTGCGCAAGCATAGGCCTTCAGCAGTATCATCGTAACCGTTCACAGCGCAGATCGCCACTTCTTGGGACGCGAGAGGGCTGCATCATAAGGACCTGGTGGCGTCGGTGAAGAGGAGGGAGGGACGGCGTCCTCGCCGTCCGCTGATTTGGTCGCCGGGGACGGCGACTCTCCCGATGTGGCTCGGGATAGTGACCCGGCCATTACGGGCATCTTTCAGAAGGATCACCCGTCCCGCGTGAATGGTCACGTATAATGTCATCCTTCTTGCTGGCACAAGAATCCGACAGAGGGGGTTCAGCGGAAGACGCGGCAGTAATGGCCCGGAACAACGTGTAGCGGACTTGGCCAAGGCCGGTTGTGACGTGATGCGGAAAATGACGCAGCGGCACCGCACGTCAAGGAATAGGGTGGTCACGGCGTGTGACCGAAGCTCACTCGTCGGACGGGCTCGGGCTCAAGACGGCCGATCTGCCCCGCGACTCTGGTGCGGCTATCTGGAGCCTATCCCAAAGTTCCCTCTCCCTCTGGGAGAGGGTTGGGGTGAGGGCAAGCGATCATTGGAGTCGATCGAGAAAACGCCAGCGATTTGAGCCACCCTCACCCCCGACCCCTCTCCCGCTGAACGAGAGAGGGGAGGTCGTGGGATAGGTTCTTATTACGCAGGCAGAGGTTCCATTCATTTCGCTGGTCACCCTAGTCGAGGTAGGGCTTTACCTCGACGTATGTGTACAACAGCGTTTGGTCTTGCGGTCCACCTGGATTCTGCGGGGCTTTCCAATCGGAGATCAGCAGCTCCGCAGTTGGAGCCGTCGCCCGAAACACAAGCCAGTGCAAATTAAGCCAAAACGGCTTTTGCTCAGTGAAGTTGCCCAAGCGTTCCCGTGTTGGAAAGGCCTGTTGATAACGGTACTGCGGTCCGGAAAGTAATTCTGCGCCTTTGATCTGAAGGGACACGGCGTGTAACTCGCGAGTAGAGTTCCCACTTTGGAAAGCCCCGTAGTCCCCTGTGAACATTTTTACCGAGTAAAGCCGTCCTGGTTCGAGGTTCCGAATAACCTGCCGAACCACGTTGGGCTTTTCCGGGTCGCGCCGCGTGACGAGAAAGCTGTCCGGACCACGGTAGTATCGACCAATAAACTTGCCAAATCCCTTTTGAGCAGTAGCAAAAACGGAATTTTCGCGGGCGGGTGAAACCTCCCAATGCTTCAAACCTTCCACGAAGTCGGGATTCTCGATATGTGTGAGCATGTATGGATCAGCGCTCAGGCGATTTGTGTTTCCTTCCAATGCGTAGTGACGGAAGAGACGAGCACACCATCGCAGTCGTTCCTCGTCGCAGTACCCACTTCGCCAGATATGCATACCGCCTAGACCGAATAAGGCCGGATGGGTGGCGATAAACTGAAACTGCATATCCAGGTAGGCGTTATAGTTGACGTTCGCATAGCCATCGGCATACGGCCAGGGGAACGAAAACACCCCAAAGACCCAAATCAATTTCTTGGTAACTCCCGGAAGTTTCTCTTCAAATGGGATCACGTGTTCGTACGGGTATTCTCGTAGCTTGTTGAGCGCCAGCTTGAGGGTTGGCCATTCCGCGATATAGGCCTCCCAGCATGGGTAGCCGCCACCCTCGATGCAGACTTTGGCGAACGGAATACTGCCTTGGTCCTTTCCAAACCGGCCAGCCGCATACGGATAGAACGCCTTACCCGGAAAACCGGTATTGAGAAGCCTGACAGCTTCTGTGTACGCCGGGTATGCTGGGTCCTCATTGTGATAGAATTCATCCACCAAGATTCCGTCGGAGAAAGGCAGCGTATAACCGGCCTGGCTCGCCCAGTAGTTGGCACAGACCTCGGGCGACGCCTCAAGCTCTTTCTTGCCGTGAAGACCCGGCCTGCCTGTATAGACGATAACTTTGCCCCCGCGCTCTTTCCAATCCTGCAAATGGCGGATTTCCTCTTCGGAAGGTCCCGACGTGATGATCGTGTTGACATGCGGCAAGACGTGGCGTTCCAAATACTCCCAGTCGTAGCGAACACCTTGATCGATGTATGGCACACTCGTGGGATAGCGGCTATGTTGAATCTCCGGCACGGCGCGAACCACGATCTGTTTCAGTTTTGCCTTGTTCGCCGTAACTTCAATCACGTAACGTCCTGCCTTTGCAAAACGCATCGCCTCGATCGTCCCGGGTAAAAAGCCCGGATGTGTCACAAGGGGTAACACACCACGGCTGTCGCGGAGGCTAACTTTCACCTCGTCGTCTTGTCCGTCCTGGAGGGTCAGGCGCACAAACAACCAGCGATCGTAAGGAAGCTGCACCACGTATTCGCCCGATATGGGTGCATCGCCTGTTGCCTCGACGTTCAATAGTTCCCAAACAAGATTGTTGAGAATGCGGATGCCGCGGAACAATTCACTTCGTCCGGGCCACTTCACCGGATGTTGCGATCGCAGTAACTCCTGCGAACCCGGCCCAACGAGCACGGCCATGATCTTGTACTCGCCAGGCGCTATGTGGGCGGCATCCAGGATGACTTCCTCTCGCATCCCCACTTGGGTGGTTTGGTGGCTCTGGAGTAAGACTTTCTCATCGGGTGCAAGCAGAGTGACCTGGAGAGTCAATTCGGCGTTCTCGGCAATATCGGCAACCTCAGGCACGACCACGGAGGCCACGATCTTGCCGGGTTCTGGATAGCTGCGAACAGCCACAATAAGGCTCGGCGGGCTTGCCTGTTCCCCATAAACATTGGCCCATGGGACAATAAATCCCAGAACCAGCACATGCAGCAAGTGGGTCGGCCGCATCGTTTTCTTTTGCCAGACAATGGTTCTCGTCATGGCACAAATCTCCTTGCGTTGATGTCCATCGGATGCTCAAAGCGACACACAAACAGGAGGTTTTTACCGAAACAATCGCTCAACACCAGGGTTCGCCTACTTGTTTCGATCACCGGCTGTTGTCAATTCCTTGAGTTTTGCATAGACCACCGGATCATCGGCCGCACTATGGAACTCAAAGGGCCAATATTGATTCAGCTTGCTAAGCATCAGTCCCCATGAAGCACCATTCTTGACGCATAGCTCTGCGGCTTGAGCTGCGACGCTTCCTGTCTTGTCGTCTTCGTTACAAACGATTGGCTTTCCAAATCGCTTGAGCGCGGCAATCCGTTCCGGGATCTCCTCGACAGGGACACCATTGAAATGAATCAGGATAAAGTCGGCCACCTCGGCCACCACGTCAGGAAACCGACCATCGCCGATACCACTGGTGGAAACCAGTAGGCGAGGGCTTGTCTTTTTGGCCAGCCGAATTAGCTCCACTTGGCCTTCGGGCTTTCTCAGGATAGCGTGGTCAAAACCCCGATGGGGGAACTCATTTGCCACTTCGAGGACCACATTGGTGAAGTCTTGCTGCTCGATCCAGCGGACGGCGTTGACCAAGGCCGTTTTGACAGCCTCTTCATCTTTGAGAATCTGATCCTGTCGCTGGTAAAAACACCCCAGGATGACGACCACGCCTTGCTGATCACAGGCTTCGATAACCCGTTTGATCCGCTTAAGTGGCTCCTCTCTCAACGACCCATCAGGGTTAAACGCCGAGTTAAGCGGTCCTTCATAACCTGCGTGTCCACCCTGGAAATTGAGTGTGATCGCACGTATTCCATGGGCTACGTAGTCGGGCAAATGGGCTAAAAAACGCTCCGTATTTGCTTCGGGGTCAAAATCTTGGCGATTTAAGTCCTCGAATGTTGCGTTGACCATCCGCACATTCATGAGGAGCCCTTCGGCCGGACTGCCTGGATATGTGACCTGCCCATTGATCAGCCACCGCGTTCCATCAATTGAGACGACGGTACGTCGGGTGCCTGTCTTGGCCAATTCCATTCCCATGGCTTGCCAGGGAACCGTGCCCAGAACGACCGTGGCGATAACCAATAGCCGCAATCCGCGCACTGCATGATCGAACCGGTGGCAACTCATTGTCATCTCCTCCCGTGGCGAGTCTAAAGTAGCAAACATGTGGCTTCGCACGTCCTGTGGGATGTTCCGAAGGATGCCATCACTTTAGGTGATTCAATCGCCATGATCAACTATATCGGGACCGAATGACGACGATTGCCAAGCCGCCCGGGTTGCTCCTCCTGGCTTGTTGGCTGTTTTTGTGTACCGATGATCCGGCTAGGTTGTGCGGAGCTTCTCCAACCCATCGTTGGCCGCGGTTGCTGATGGTTTGAGGAACCTTTTTGAGATAAGATGATTAGCAAGTTGCGTTGCTTTTTGGATGTTGGGTGGTGGGTTTTGCCTGAGGAGGTGCTGCGATGGCTACCTTTTTGCGTGGCGTGACCATGTCTTTGGCAGTCGCAATGCTGCTCGTGGGGTTAAGTTCCTGCTGTGTTGCCGCAGAAGACAGCGGTTTACCGTGGAAGATAGGCTTGGCGAGGAAGGATATCACGCCTCAACAGCCGATTTGGTTGGCTGGTTACGCCTCGCGCAACAAGCCCTCCGAAGGGGTCCTCGCGCCGCTCTACGCAACGGCGCTGGCGATTGAGGATAGTCAAGGCAACCGCGGCGTGCTAATCACAGCCGATGTCATCGGCTTTCGCAAAGAGGTTGCCGAGGCAGCGGCGCGTGCGATCATGGAGAAGACGGGCCTGGCACGAGAGCAGATCCTTTTCAACTGGTCGCATACGCATACAGGACCGGTGATCGGTTTGTCGCGCCCGGCCGGGTACAGCATGGGTGAGGAAGACCAAAAGGTTGTGGAAACATATACCCGCGGGCTGATTGCCCAGTATGCTGACCTGGCCGCTGAGGCCATCGCCGATTTGAAGCCGGCCCGACTTGCGTGGGGCGTTGGCGTCGTGCATTTCCCCATGAATCGCCGTGAATTCACGGAAACCGGTGTCCGACTGGGTGTCAATCCCAGAGGTTATGCCGATCGAAGTGTTCCCGTCCTAAAGATTACGGATGAGAAGGATCAGTTGCGTGCCGTGCTTTTCGGCTGTGCATGCCATAATACGACGCTTACGGGCCAGCATTACGTCATCTCAGGTGATTACGCCGGATTTGCCAAGGCCTTTATCGAGGAAAAACTGCCGGGCGTGATGGCCCTTTTCATGATTGGCTGCGGCGGCGATGCGAACCCGTATCCGCGGGGCGAAATCGAGCACGCCAAGCAGCATGGCCAGGAGTTGGGAACAGAGGTGTGCCGGGTGGTTGGGGAAAAGCTGAGTCCTGTATCCGGGCCTCTGAAGACGGCCCTCGCAGAGGTCGAGCTTCCACTCCTTCCCCCGCCCGACCGCGAGAAGTTGGAGAGCATGGCCAAGGGGCCTTCCCATCTGAGCGAAACGGCGAAGCGAATGATAGAGACGCTCCAGCGCGGCGAATCTCCGCCGTCGCATTATAAGGCCCCGATCGCTGTCTGGCAGTTTGGCAACGACTTGACATTGGTGGCCATATCGGGTGAGGTTGTCTCCGACTTTGTTCCGCTGATCGAAAACGAAATCGGGCATGTTCGGCTTTGGATAGCGGGCTACTGCAATGAGGTGTTCGGATATCTGCCCTCCGCAAAGGTCATCCGAGAAGGCGGGTACGAAACCCGCGGCGTTGGCACACTTGGCTTTTTCGCCCCAGAAGCCGAGAAAGTCGTTGTAGAAACTGTGCGGAAATTGTCGGAGCAAGTGGGACGTCCCCCGCTGCCATAGCACCGATCGAGGATGATTCGGCCTTACGCGTGACCGATCGAAACTTGCATCGTGAGGGCGATTCCTTGGTGGTGCATGCTGATGCTAGGGCTAGGCGTTTCGTTTTTCTCCACCAGCATACTGGCGGTATCGGTCCACAATGACTTCGTCAATCAGCGCATGTCCTATGATCAGGCGGACCTCCGCCGTGACAGGTTGCTCGGGTTCTAAATCCCGGCCGAACAGGGAGAAGTAAATGGACCGATGGCCCTCACCGGAATAGGGCGTGGCAACTGCGAAGCAATCTTCCGGGCGGGACATAACAACGGCGACCAAGCCTGTTTCGGCATCGCGCCGCATGGCCAACGGGGCTGCGAAGAATGGCATGATGGCCCAGTTCACGGGATGCGGAGGACGCGACCATCGACCATCCTGAATGAGTTTAATAGCCAACTCATCTCGCGGAAACATCTGCCAAACGCCGTTCTTCTGCTCGGCTTTCATGAAGGTAGCCTCCCTACTTGCCGCGGGGGAGGGCCGTGCCCAGACGAAGCTGTCTGCAAAGCCGTTAAAGTAGGATGCCAAGAAGACCTCGAACTTCTGCAAAGGTTTGGCGGCAACGACAGTCGTAAGGACTTCAAGTACATCTGGGGCATGCCAGCGGTAGTGCGCCTGTAAGTCAAAGGGATGAGTCTCGTCACGTGTCCACAGCGCCTTGACGCTTCCGTCGGAGAGGAGTTCTGCCGTCCCCGACCAATCCCAAGCTGCGACGCCGTAACGGGTTTCCGAATCAAGCAGCCGATAGTGCGAACACACACCATAGGGCTGGCTCAAATCGGAGGAAAAATCTTTGTAATAAAGGGGCGCCATTCCAATAGGACGCCCCTTCTGGCGGAGTGTTCCGCGGAGCAATCCTGTGTCAAAGGCAAATCCGTCGCCCTCAGGGCGAAACGCCAGGCGGGCTTCCTCTCCCGATGTTTCGCCTCGGACGTTTAAGC
>Ga0116169_1002105_pt1 | contig 15183 bp, 9 predicted proteins | sample AD_UKC130_MetaG_FD_89796 | JGI IMG/M metagenome (GOLD analysis project Ga0116169, IMG submission 89796) | Active sludge microbial communities of municipal wastewater-treating anaerobic digesters from Canada - AD_UKC130_MetaG | ecosystem: Engineered > Bioreactor > Anaerobic > Digestate | place...
CCGGAGATCACGCCGAGCGGCGTGTTTCCGCTCGTCCCGGACTATCCGCTCGAGGTGCGCCGCGACCACGAAGTCGTGGTGCATCAGTTCGGCAGTGGCAATGCCAAGATTGAACAGCGCTTCCTTCTCGGCACGGGCGCGCGGCGCTTCACTATTCGGAAGCAGTGGCTCCGCGACGCCGAGCGCGTTGCCCTGCGCAACTTCTGGGAGTCGAAGTACGGTCCCTATGGAGCCTTCACCTACAACGCACCGAATGACGACGGCATCGGGACCACCCCCGTCGTCTGCCGCTTCGCCAACGAGCCGCTCTCCTGGGAGATGGTCGCCGACTGGGCCTGCTCCGTCGGCGTAACGCTGGTCGAGATCCCGTCGAGCACGCCCGCATACGCGCTGAACTCCACCGTGACCCGCTTCCCCTCCCAAGCGCTCAAGGACGCGCTGCTCTCGCAGGTGCAGCAGGTGATCCCGCTCGTCAGGATCCAGCCGCTTCAGCCCGGCTACCCGGCAATCTATCTCTCCGACCGCCGCTGCACCGTCGGCGGCCAACTCTACCAGGCGCGCCTGATCGACTTCGATGGGATCTCGCAGGGAATGGGCAGCGAGGCCGACGACGCCTCCTTCACCCTCGGCAACGCCGACCGCGTCATGCGCGACCTCGCCAACGACGTCGACCTTTACCGCGCCTCGATCGAGTTCTCGCTGTTTCACGTGGGCACCGGCATCAAGCTCGATCTCTGGAAGGGCGACATCGTCAACTGGTCGCTCGATGCCGGCCCCGAGTTCAAAGTCACCGCGTCGGACGGCCTCTATGAACTGAACCTGCCTTACCCGACCCGCAAGATCTCGCGCACCTGCTGGAAGGCATTCAACTCGCAGGCCTGCCCGTTCGCCGGCCACGGCGCGCTTGACCTGGTCCACTTTCCCGAAGCCGATCCCACTCGCTGCGACAAGAACTACGAGACGCCGAACGGGTGTCTCGCGCACGGAATGAAGCGCTACTACGGCGGCATCGTAGCCGAACCGCAGGGCGTCCGCATCAAGGACAACTCGACGGGCGTGTGGGGCTTCGGCCGGTCCACGATCACCAGCGTGTCGCTGGTTGCCGAGTCGATCTACGACCAGGTGCTGCCCGAGATCTACACGGACACCGACATGCCGGTGAACTGCAAGATTGCGGCGGGCCGCGACGAGAGCGATTTCTACGAGGCGCTGGGCATCGTGGGCGAAGGGCCGCTCGTGGCGTTCACCACGCCGCGCATGGAAGACAAGGACGGCGACCGCAAGGCGGAAACCTTCGTCGGCCACACGCTCGACGGCCAGGCCCACCACGGCTTTCCGAACAACGACTACGGTCTGCGCACCTGCCTGGGCAGTGATCCCGCAAGCACCACCGATTTCTTTTCGCTCGACCAGTCCGGCGATGTGACCGGTGGCGACTGGCGCAAGGTCTACTCAGGCAACTCGACCTACAAGGACAACTTCGCGGCCGGAACGTCGTTCATCGTGATCCGCAGGTCGGACGCGAAGGGCCTGCAACTATCGAGGCCCGGCGACCACGCCATGATCGCGACGGTCCAGCAAGGCCTGCGCGGCTGGGTGTGGACCAGCCCCGGCGTGCGCGTCTACGGGCCGGCGCTGACCAACCCCGTCTGGATCGCCGTCAACATGCTGCTCCGGGCGCGCGGGCTGCGCCTCGGCGCGGATGCTACAACCCAGCAGCTCGATTTTGCCGAGACGTTCTTCGACGTCGAGGCCGCGATCAACGCCGCCGCGATCTGCGACCAGCAGGTGACGAAGCTCGTCGGTGCTGGCACCGAGGCGCAGTTTAAGTTCCGCGGCGTGATCCAGGAGGAGAAGCCCCTGCGCGACTGGCTCCAGGAAGTGCTCATGAACTGCCTGGGCTATTACACGTTCGCCTTCGGCAAGCTCAAGATCGGCATCCGCAACAACTCCTCCGTGGTTGAGGCCTTCACCGAAGGCAATATCCTGTTCCGCAGCCTGGAAATGGCGCCGCTCAAACCCTCCTTCAACCACCTCACGGCCAACTTCGCCGACCAGGATTTCGGCTTCGTCAACAACAGCGTGGCGGTTTACGACATCGACCACGCTGCGCTCATTGGCGGCGGCGCCGGGCCACTGTTCCTGAAGTCCAACGTCAACCTGTGCGGGGCCTCGACCAAGTCGCAGGCGGCGCGCATCGTGAGTGTGCGGCTGCGCGAGGAGTTGGGCGGAACGAGCGCGGCGGAATGGAAGAAGGCGCGCCAGGTCTCCTTCAACACCACCGTGCTCGCGCTCAACACCGAGCCCGGCATGGTCTGTTCGATGACGCACCCCGACATGCCCGGCGGCAGCGGCGAGTTCCGCGTCACCTCCTGGCGGCTGAACAAGGACTTCTCGATTGACATCCAGGGCCGCACGACCACGGACTCGATGTACGACCTGGTCGCCGGCCCTAAGCCCGCCGACATCGAACCGTCGCCCGTGCCCGAGGAGATCCTCCACGACACCGGCGTGCCGGGCATCGTGCTGGGCACGCCGAAGCTGGGCGATTACGGAACCATCGCGCTCGATGACATCGAGGTCCAGCCGGACGCCTCCGGCAACATGAACATCGCCGGCGCGCACCAGGTCGCGATGGCCCTGTATTACGTGGATGAACTGGCGACCGACCTTTGGGCCCGCCTCGAAGCTCCCATCGACAAGTACACCGACCCAGTGACCGTCTCCTGCACGGTGAACCCGGATACCGCGCGCGGTTTCCGCGTCGGCGACTTCGTAGTCTTCAACGATGAGGCGGCCGATCCAGACCATCCTGGCCGCCGCTCCTATGAATGCGCCCAGATCGTCGGGCCCGGCAACGAGGGCGATGTAGTGCCTTCGGGCAACTTTGTGATTCAGCGCGCCTGGCCCGGCGTCGATCCTGGCTTCGCCACGTTCGGAACGTTCCGCTGCGCTCACGCGAAGGGCATCCGGTTTTTCAAGCTCGACTACAAGATCTTCACCTACTCGGTGAAAAAAGGCTTCTTCCGGACCCCCGGCATTCCGGCGCGCGTTGAGGCGAAGCTTCCCTCGGCCTGTGTGGTCGCGATGCTCGTGGGCGTGGCCAATCACTTCGGCTTCGGGCCGTTCACCGTCTAGCCGCTATCCCACCACAACGAGCCGTTCATGCCTGGCGACCGGACCTGCTCGGGTGGCGCCTACACGTTCCAGATTCCGGGCCCGCTCGCGGTCGCGGACACGGTGGCGATTCCGATGAAGGTGCAGGACCCGGCTTCGATCCGCTGCGTTTACGCCTACCTGCAGCGGGGCACTTCGGACGGGCAATCGGCCTATCTGGTCAAAATCAGCCGGGACGGCGGCGCCACCTGGGAGCCGCTCGAGTACATGGGGATTGCGCAGTCGCTGCCCACGCCATCTAAGACCACCTATGACTTCCTCGTCAGGCGAGGGTATGGGCGGCCGGAAACGCGACGGCTGCCCTACAACGACTTCGGCATCGTGCTCTATTACGCGGTGACCGCTGGTCCAGACCCGCAAACGGTCCCGACCGCCTCCTACGGCGCGAACCGGCTTGGCTTCGACGTGGGCGAGTTCGTGCACATCAACCTGGGGCAGCCCGACGAGGAGTACGTCGAGGTGCTCTCGGCCGACCCGGACAACCAGACGTTCACCGCGATTTTCACCAAGGATCACGCCGTGGGCGCGACGGTCCGCCCGACGATTTGGCCGACGCCTATCCTGAATGAGGGCGACGACCTCGCGTTCGACATTCTGGTGGTGGCGTCGCCGGACCCGGGCAGCGATCTCACCGTGGTGATTCAGACCTAGAGGCTACACATGCTACTGAATCCAAATCGCTCCAGGAACCGTATCTTTGTTGAAACACAAACCAACTGCAAATCTGCGCACTCGCACCTCAGACTCGCAAGATGAAATCAAATTAATATTAATAATTATAGACCTTTTTGCCTTTATATGCCAAATTCCCTCGCAGGAGGGACCTCATGGCCATTGCTTACGTTCAGGGAATGGTATTCCCAACAATTGTCAGCATCCTATCGGCGGTGGGTATGGCTGTCCCGGCCATCGCCCAGCCCTTACAGGCGCCAGCTTTGGCTGCTCCCACTCTCCGACTTCCGCCCCATGCTGTCCCCGGCTCCACACCGGAACGACGTGCAGCGCTGCTGCGATACACACCGGAGCAGCGGGAGAAAATGTTGGCCCCGGTCAAGGCGTACCTTATGCAGCGCTGGCAAAAGACCGGGGGAGGCCTCAGCCCGGGAGTCTTCCGGTCCTGGCAGGACATAATAGCGAACCGCGGCACATCCGTCGCTCCCGAGCTCACAGCGTCGTCGGTGGCCCACTTCACGTTCCAATTCCGCGACAATTCGGGCGTGCTGGCCACACCGAACGCAGCAGTGCGCGAATATCACGGTGTCTATCCCAGGTCGGTCGGTACAAACGCAGTGTTTGGAATACAATCTGATGACCTCGATTTCGATGGGCTGCCCGAGGATTTTGAGAACCAGCTCGCGGACAACTTTACGCCCATTTACGGAGTCTCGGGAGGCGAGTTCAATTACTTCGCGCGTTTCGGGGACTATGTCCCCCAGACCGTGATCCAAAGACTGGGCCCGGTCCCGCCGACGAGCCATTTCCGCGTACAACCGCTGGGGCTCGCGACGGACGCCAACGGCACCCTCGTCTTTGCGATGCGAATCGACTACCTGACCTCTTGGGACGCTGACGGCGGACTTGCGGGCGGTGGCGCCTTTTGCTTGTACTCGTATTTCGGTCTGGACTCACTTATCCAGGTTCTAACGGACCACGAGTTGGACAACGAGCGCTCGGCAATGCTGGTGGCTGCACCTGCGGTGAACGGAAGCTATAACTCCGACCCGAACGCCTACAGCCTTTACAGCGTCTACTTGGCAGCCCACGAAGGGACGTTCTTCGATCACAGTATCTATGCAGATTTCTGGCCTGTCGTGCCAGCCGGGAATCATCTTAACGTCTCGCTCTCGAAGTCGAAGCATGCGACCTACAATTTCAATCCAGATTACTATCCGCTGTTTCCATATTGGTTCATCGCGGACACGTATGCTGGGTTATATGACTCGTACTATGCCGGCTTGATCAGTTACGACACACTGTTGCTCTCGCTTGCGATCGCTGACGACATCTTCTATGGTTGTGTCGTCGAGCGCTTCGGTAGTCAGGGGGGTGCCTTCGCACAGACCCGCATCAACGTGGGCGAGCCAGACGCTCCGATTGACGGGTGTGGGTTTATTCGCGACAACACCTCGCGTTCCAGTTATCTATACCAGAAACTGGCTGCGCCTCTTTGGTAGTATCGTTGGAAGGATAAACAGCAGGAACATGACTCGAAAGACAATTGCCCTCATTCTCTGCACGATGCTAAGCGTCACGACGTGGTGTAGCGCCGCCAACACGTCTATGATCCAGCATGGAAAGGACACGGCGGGTTGGGCTGCGGCGGTGCATCAAGCCGATGCTAACGGCTACAATTTTGTGGAATTCCGCCTCACGGATCGCCGCAAGGTGAAGGGCTATCTGAGAGCCGTATACCCGGAATCCTGCACCGTTCAGGCTGCACCGGGAACGGTCGAGGTCTCCTATAGTGATATCCAGTCTGCGAAATGGAAGCACAAAGACCCGGCCGTTCCCACCAAGTACGCGAACCAAGCTTTGAGCCGTCCAGCCAAGTGCGCTTTGATTCTCGGCATCGGGTTGGTTCTTGGTGTGCTCGCTGCGATTTGGGCTGGCAGGTCATAAACCTACCGTGAATTCGATCATGGTGACGCATACCTGTAGGGTAGCTTCGGCTGCTCGGCTCTCGGCTTGTCGGTGAGACGCCGGTAGGCTCACTTTACTAGCTAGGCCAACACGTACCCCAGAGCGCGAATAGTCGCTTCGTTGCGCGGTCGCGCTGCGGGCAGCTCTGTGTTTCTCGCGCCGTTTTCTCCGCTACTGATGGGCTCTCAGCCTCTCCACATCTTCGACCCCCGCCGGACCATGCACGTGCAGGGCTTTTCCGGCCGCGCTGCGACAACCACCATCCACAACGCCACCGAGACCGGTCTGTCCATCTCCGGTATTTTCCAGGCGCCCGAGGATTTCGCCGTCCTCTGCCTCTACGACGCTTATGATTACTTCAACCACTTGCGCACAAAGCCGCTGCCGCGGACCGACCTGGCCGGCCTCCGGCTACAGTTCGATCTGGAATACGACCATTCCCTCGAGGGCGCAATCCGTTTCGATGCCGCCAAGTACCCGTCCGTCTCCTGGGACTCGATGACTTTCGTGTGCGGCAAAGGAGACCCTGAAGACCTTTACGAGGTGCGCCTCCGCGACTATGCCACCGTGCTCGATGGCGAGGTCTACGACTCGTATGCGACGCTGATGCTCCGCACCGATCTCAGCCTGGCGGCCCTCGCGGACGTGAATCGTCCGGGCATCGATTACATCCACCTCTACTTCCGCGACACGCGCTACACAGTCACGCACATGGATGCACGCGTGGAGGCGCAGATCGAAGAATACAATCCCACCACCGGAGAGCTGAGGCTGGCCGAGGGAACACCGTTTCCGTTCGGCGCGTGGGCGGTTATCGATCCGGGCGCGGCAACCGAGGAGTTGGTCCGGCTCGATCCCCATCCCTCCTTCCACAGCTACGTCGTCTCGTGCTCGTTCCCGCACGAGGCCGGCTGCACCGTGCGGCTCGTTCCGGGAGCGGACGCGATGATCGCCAAACTGGTCGAAATCATCAATACACCGGGCGAGGAAGTCGCCGGCCGCTACGGCCCCGACCAGAGCGGAACGATCAGCGCCATCGGCAGCGGCAACCTGCAGGAGGCGCGCATCATGCTCACGTTCCCGAACGCGCCGCCTCCGGACGGCTGCTATGGCGCCCTCGGCAATCTCGATCGGGTGTTCGCCTCTGCCGGGCATGCACAGGCCGGCGCGCCGGCTTTCGCCTGGGAGAAGGAGAACGTCCGGTTTCAGAAGGGTGACAATCAGCGACGGTACCACATCGATCTTGATTTCGGCTCGGGGCTGAAGGACAAGCTCAACCGCGACGTGCCGCTCGACGACGTGCGCAAGATCTACATGGTCTTCGCGCCACGCTTCGAGAACGTGGAAGGTGCCCTGGAGGACGGCTGCACGCTCACGGCGGACGTCGGTCCAAACGACACGGTGTGGCAGGTGGAGGATTCCTCGGCACTCTCCGGAGGGCGGTACTTCATCGGCACACCCACGAGCGAGGAGCGCGTTCGCCTGCTCTCAGTGGCCTCTCCCACGCAGATCACAATCGAACGCGGGTTCGAGGGCTCGGCGCCCGGATCGTGGCCGCCGGGCACGCGGATGAAGAAGGTCTCACCGATCAGCGGCTTCGCTTCGGATATCGAGTGGCGAGCCACGATCTCGAACCTTGCGGTAACCGGGGACCGCTCGCTCAAGGTCGGCGGCGGCGCGCCGCGGATCGAAGAATCGGACGCGCGCTGCAAGTACTCCGGCTACTGGGAGAGCTACTCTTACGGCGGCGGCTTTCCGACCCAGTGGTGGTCGATGGGCCGCGCCAGGCGTTGCGCGCCGAACAATCCCTCCGACATCCGGAAGGTCACGATCCGATACTCCTACCAGTCGGCGCACGATCTCTACCTCGGCACGTTTCTCGCGACCGACTGCGGCAAGATCAGCGTTTCGGTGGACAGCGATCCGGCGACCACGCACGACCTGTATCTCAACGAGTACGGCGGCACGACCGCAAACCTGAGGCTGCGCAGCGGCGTGCCGGCCGGGAACCATACGGTCGAGATCACCGCGCTGTTCGACCGTAATCCGGCCTCGGGCGGCTACTACTTCTACTTCGACTATCTCTGGACGCTCGTACCGCAGGATGTTCCGGACCCGCCGCAAGAGTACCCGAGCGTCTCGCTCGCCATCGACTTCGACACCGACCACGGCTACCGCAAGCCACCCGCCTGGCACCTGTGGCAGCTCGAGCGGCTCGGCTTCAAGGGGCACGCCGATGTCTACATGGGCGTCTTCTGGAACAACAAGCGGCGGCGCGTGGGCGCGACCTACCCTTACGCCACCATCCAGTTCTCGGGCGAGCCCGTGCCTGGCGAGGTCGTTTCGGTCAAGATCTCGGGCACCACGATCAACCACGCCATCGGTTACGGCGAAACCCTGCAGCACATCGTGAGCCACTTCCGGGCTGCGATCAACGGCATGTTTGTAGGGGTCTGGGCTGACGACAACTTCGGTACCTCGACCACGTTGCGGGTGCAATCGAAAGCGCCGCTGTGGACATTTTTCGACAACGCTGCTATCGGCTCGCCATCAGTCTCGGCGGTGATAGATGACCACTTGGGCGTGGCCGGCGATGAGGGCGACTGGGAGCTGGTCGATGCGGTATCGCCGGTGATGACGGAGGGCGCGCGGCGCTGGATTCGTGATCTCGCCAGCCAGTTCGCCACAGCGGGAATCCCGGCGTCATTCGCTTTTTCGATGGAGGTGTACCGGCCGCCGGAGGAGATGGCGGCGCGCTACTGGGATGGGGCCCCGGTGGAGCTCGATGTGCCCTCGACGCAGATGCACTTCGGCGCGCGCGTGCGGAACTACCTCAAGCAGATGTACACGGAGTGCGCCGACCAGGTCGCCGCCGCGGGGCTGCCCATCGTGCTCCAATTCGGCGAGACGCAGTGGTGGTATTTCCCGAATGCCTCCGGCATGCCGTTCTACGATGCGGAAACCAAGGCCGCGTTCGAGGCGCGCTACGGGCGGCCCATGCACAGGTTCCTGACGAATACAGACGATCCGAACGAGGACCTCGAGACCGCCGATTTCCTGCGCGACCGCATCTGGGAGTACTGCCAGGAGGTGATCGCCTACGTGCGGCAGTTCCATCCGACGGCCGTGTTCGAGTGCCTTTGGCCGCTCGACGCGAACCAGGGCAAGCCCACGCCCTCCTCCGAGTTCCGTGCGCTCAACTTCCACGTCAACTTGCCGAACGAATGGAAAACCTCCGCGTACGGCGTGAAGTACTTCCGCGCGGAGGGCTTCGATTACGACGTCTGGCAGAAAAACGCCGTCCGCATGCGGCAGACGATGGAGTTCCCGCTCACGCTCGGTCGTCCGCCTGAGGAATGCATGTACCTGGCTGGAATCTACGGTCCGCCGGACCCGCCGATCGCGCAGGCCTATGGCATGTGGCGCAACAAGGGCCTGTATTCGTTCTGCTTCTGGGCCTTCGACCAGTTCTGCTTGAACTCGCGCCCGGTCCCGCTTGAGGTGGCAAGCCAGGCGGTGGCTACGTCGGTCTCGTATCACAAACCGCGCGCAGCTCGGGCGCTGCCGGCGGTCGTCGCCAAGCCAGCGGCCGTCCCCGCCGCCGGCGCCTTGAACCGCTTCCGGTCGAATACGAAGAGGCTGAATGAGTAACTACCCAAACGCCATCGACGGCCCGGCAACGCTCTACTCGCCGGTGGACGCTTTCTCCACGCGTCCGCTCGAAACAACCGCCACGCTACAGGTCCTGGCCGGCGACACGACGATCAGTGTAGCTTCGACAGATGGGTTTGCGCCCACCTACGGAATTCTTTCGATTGATGACGAGCTGATCGTCTACGGCTCGAAAACGGCGACCCAGTTCACCGGCTGCCAGCGCGGGGCCTTCGGCACAACGGCGGCGCAACATGCCCAGGGAGTGGCGGTGAAAGCCAACATGGTCTCGGCGTTCATCACCGCACTCCAATCGGCCGTCACGGCGATTGAGAACGAGCTGGGCACCGTGGCTGCGCGGAACTACGTCCGGCGCGACGGCGCGGTCACCATCACCGGCGTGAAGACGTTCATCGATGGAGCGGAGTTCGGTTCCGGCGTGAAGGCCGCCACAGGTCTGGTGCGCCTGCCCAACGCCGGCGCAATCAAGTGGCGCAAGGCCGACAACTCGGGCGACCTCGGCATGGCGTTGAACGCGAACGACCACCTCGCGTTCGATGCGGTTATCGACTTCGCCGCAGGACAGACGTTCGGTGCGTTCTCGTACCCGGATGCCACGACTACCTCGAAGGGCATCGTGCAGATCGACCCGGTCGGCGGGATCGCGGTGAACGGTGGCGTGATCTCGCTCGCGAACTCTGGCGCTACGCCCGGAACGTATTCCAAAGTGACCGTGGATGCCAAGGGCCGCGTGACGGGCGGCGCGCCGCTCGCGGGCTCAGACCTGCCCGCGCACCAGCATATCGCCAGCGACATCGTGAGCGGCGCATTCGGCGTGCCGCGCGGTGGCACCGGACTGACGACCATCGAGGCGAACAAGCTGCTCTACTCACCGGCCCAGGACACGCTGGCCGAGTTGACGATCGGCCCTGGCTTGTCGCTCGCGGCCAGCGTGCTGGCGCTTGGCAGCCATGGTCACGACCAATCGGACGTGGCAGGGCTCGTGACCGACCTCGCAATGCGGCCGCTCAAGGGACCCGGCTTCGCGCCTTCCCGCGCCGCCGTCATCAACTCCTCTGGAGCAATTGATGCGGCAGTTGGGAACGGCGGTGATTGCGTGCTGGTAGACGGCACCTCCGCGGCGAAAGCCGATGCAAGCCATACGCACTCAGCATCGGACATCGTCTCCGGCGCGCTGGCGCTGGCCCGCGGCGGCACGGGAGCGGACCTTTCAGCGAGCGGTCCGGGTTTCCTTAGGCAGACGAGCGCAGGGGCGGCTGTTACTGTTGCAGCGCTCCAAGCCAGCGATCTCCCCACGCACGCGCACACGTCCGCGCAGGTCAGCGATGCGACGCCGAACGCCATCGCGAGTACGGTCGTCCTGCGCGATGCCTCGGGCGGCGCCAGCTTCGCGTATGCTGCCGCCAACAATTTCTCGGCGTATCTCGACTCGCATTTCCAGTCTGTGGAGTGCGGCCCTTACGGAACCGTGGGTGGCGCATTCGAGAACATGGCGAAATACTCCGAAGACTTCTCGGTGGCGACCTGGGACAAGAACGGCGGCTCGTGCTCGGTGACCGCGAACGCCGCGACGGCGCCCGACGGCAACACGACGGCCGACCAGGTCACTGCCGTCACCGCCACCCCGGTCATCCAGCAGCAGATCGCAGGCCTGGCGCCCGGGGGCCAGTACACGTTCTACATTTGGGCGCGCGTTGAATCCGGAACGCGCAAGGTCTCGATCGCCATCGTGGATAATCCCTATGCTGCGTACCTTGCCGGCCCGACGCAAATCACGCTCACAACTGCATGGCAGCGCTTCAAGATCACCGGGACGCTGGCGGCCGGCCAGACCGGCCTCTGGATCGTCGTCCGTCAGTTCGACGGCAACGGCGACGACTGGACCAGCGGCTCGATCCTGCTCTGGGGCGCGTGCCTCCAGCAGGGCAACGACCCGAAGAAGGGATACGCCCGCACGTGGGGCTACCAGGCGACGCCGGTCGCGGCCGGAGTTGCATGCGGCCCGCTGCTGGTCGCAGCGAAGGACAATGTGGAAACACCGTTCCGCGTCGCGGGCCCTGGATCTAATCTCGCCGACCACACACTCCTGCAGGTCACGCCGGCGGGCGAACTTCTGATCGCGGGTGGCAGCGGCAACGGTTACCGCTTCGCGGAACTGATGAACGCCAGCAATCCCTCGGGATGGTCCGGCGTGATCAAAGTCAAGAATCCCGCCGGAGTGACGGCGGGCTACATTCTGCTCTATTCAAGCCCGTAAAGGACAACGACATGAAACTGATGCTGGACCACACCCAGCGTCTGAACCTGCACGCCCTTCTGGGCGCGCAGCGGGCGGACGTGGGTTCGATTCGCGCAATTTGGGCCATCCAGGACCGGCTCGCGCTTGATGCGAACGAGGAGAAGGCCCTCCAACTGAAGCGAGAGGTTGTCGCCGGCCAGGAGCGCGTCTTGTGGAATCCCGCGCTCTCGATTGCCACAAAGGAATTCGAGTTCTCCGATGCGGAGGTCGCGCGCATCAAGGCGGCGCTCCAGACGTGGGACTCGTATGGGGTCGCCGCCGATCGCCGGTGGCTTCAGCCGCTCGTCGACGCGCTGTTCTCGACGGACCGCACGGGGCCATAGGAGGAAGGCGAAGCGTACTGGAAGACCGTTGGCGGGCATCGCCGCATCACATGTAGCCGTGGAGGCGGGACTGGCCGGCAAACGGCGTTCTCACTTGTCTCTGCGCCTGAAAGTGAAACCGATCAGGAACTCCACCTGGTCCGCCCGCGTGCGGACGTCGGCCGAGAAGGGATCCTTCGCCCACCGCGTGTAGCGCACCCTCGGCGCGATCCCGACTCTCCACCACGGCGTCTCCACTCCTACGCCCGCCGTAGCGCCCACGTGGGATGGGTCAGATCGATTGAGATTGCCGGTTGCACGAAACGATGGTCCAGCCTCCACGAACGGCATCACCCGGCCCGCACGGAGATTGTACTTTGCCAGGACTGGGAATTGCTAAGTCAGCACCGTTGCCGGCGCCCAACCGATGACCGCGTTGTTCCGATCAAAGGTGGCTCCTTGGCGGTAGTGCAGTGGTTTGTAGAGCGCATCGACCCCGACCGAAAGCTGCGGGAGCAACCGGACACCCAGTGAGACGCCGACAACGTACCCGCCCGCGTCCGATTCCGCGATGTCGGGGGGAAACTCAGAGTATGGGGGCGGAAGATCTGAAAGCGGGATGTAGTGAGAGACGAAGTCCCGGTTCGCATAGCCTCCCGCAACCACACCGAACGAAACACGCTGGGCTAATGCGCCCGGCGCCAGCAAACTCGTGGCGATGAGAGCCAGAGTAGGAATAAAGCCGCGAGGTTTCCGATGGACGCTCATAGGAATTGGACAGGCACGACACGCCCACACGCCCGCAACGCCAAACACCAAAGCATGACACCGGTTTGTATTGTTCGGCTAATTCGGGGTGGTTTCGAGACGGTATCCAGCGCGGGCTCGAATCAATGCCCGCGGGTACTCCTTCTGCTTTGCCGGGCCAAGGCGGACGGTAAGGCGCCGAAAGGCCGGCCTGTTGATCTCGGACGGTGGGTAGAATCCAAGCAGGTATCGTGATCTGATCCGGGCAAACATCTCGCCCAGAAAGTCCTCTCTCTCCCTCCGGCTCGTCATCTCGCCGCCGGTCTCGTTGACGATCCGCTCGATAGAGAGGTAAACCCGGTTGGCCGCTGGCTTCCTCCTGTCGTCGACGATCGGGGGCACACCCGGGATCGGTATGCCGATCCGTGTGATACGCCCGCCGCCGGCGGGCTCGCGCGTGTGAATGACGACCGCATTGGCCGTGGCATTGGATTCCAGCAGCTCGGTCACCACTGCATCGAGCTTGGCTTTGGAACGAGATTCCTTGTCGTCTGTCAGGACCAGAACAGCGCGGCGGCGGTCCTGTGATGGCTTACCTTCCGAGCGGAGTAGCTCAGCGGCGGCCGCCAGCGCGTCGTACAATCGCGTACCCTGGTCCAGTCTCAAAGTATGGGCGACTGAACGCTCGGCTTCCCGCAACAACTCGGACCTCGATTGGGTCAAACCAAGCACAATCTTGGGTTTGGCGGAAAACGTCATCAGGGCCACGCGATCCCGAGGGAGGAGGTCCTCAACTGCCCAACGAAGGGTCTGGACCAGCGCCCGAGACGCCTCGATCATGCTGCCGCTCACATCAAGCAACAGCACCAGGTCGAGTGCGACGGAGCCAAAATCGAAAACCTTGATCTCACGTGGCTCGCCTTCGTCCAGGACCTCGAAGTCCTCGCGGTTTAGCGAACTGATGACTTTGCCGGTATCACGATTCAGAACCTGAGCATCAATCAGAACTAGCGCGGTCTCGGAGCGAAAAATGGGTTCCTGGCTGGCCCAACATCGGACTGCGGAAGTCGAGAGGATAAACTGACGACGTGTCATGGAAGTGAGCGGGCGTCCGTACCCGAAGAAGTGGACGCCCGCCTCTCTCTCCCCGTTACAGTCTATCTCGCGGCTGGTATGACATCGACTACCGGTCGGCGTGTGAGGTATGAGCCCCAGCAGCCATCCCCGTCCTGCTGCCGACAAAGACGGCCGCTGCAGGAGGTGGACTTGGGCAAGCGAGACGACACCCACGGCCGCAATGGCTGAAACCGTCGACACCACCTGTGCGTCTCCACCCCTGGTGAATTTGACATGTTTCGCTCTCCGTGCTTCCTTTCCCGGCATGTGAGCGTCCTTTTCGTGTGTCTGCTCTCAGTTGCTCACAATACGTTCGCGCAAGATCCAGGGCAAGTCTCTGAGAACCGATCCGATCAACGTGTGGTGCAGGTGGACGTGGGCGTCTACGACAGGAATCGAGCCACGCCGATTCTGGGCTTGTCGTGCGACGATTTTGACCTGAATGACGGCGGTCAGGCGGCGGAACTGATTTCGTGTAAGCCCATCACCGCCCTTGACGTCATTCTTGTGGCCGATGAATTATCGCTCCGGCTCGTGCCAGGACGCGCGTTCCAGCAGGATCTGAAGCGAGGTCTCTCGAATTGGCGCAAGGCCGACCGCGTCGCGTTGCTCAGCCTCATCTATGGAGATCTCCGGTGGCTTTACGATTTCACTAACAGCCCCAAGCCCATTCTGGACATCCTTAACGGAGCCAAAACACGGCCACGAATCCAGAGCCTCAACCAACCGATATTCGATGCGATTTCCGAGGCGGCACAGAAACTACGAGGCTCTGTCGCCGATGTCCGGGCGATCCTCGTACTATCGAACGACCGAGAGAGGCGCTCGCAGGCCAAGCCAGATTCTGCGGCAGAGGACGCTCTCAAGGCGAATGCCAGCATCTACCAGATCATTCTCAACAACATCGGCGGCAGCGTCGGTGTTGTCGGGCTCCCGTGGCCCTTACCTCGACCCGAGATTCGCGGCCAAGTTCCCGTTCCGCCCCCGTCGCCAGCAATGACGAGGATCGTCCTGCGAAGCGGGGGAGAGCAACTCGCCACCGCCGTCTTGCAAAATGCATTCAGCACAATGATCGAGCTTCTGCGCGGGCGGTATATCTTATCTTACCGTCGCCCGCTCAGGAAACAAGGCGATTACCACGCCATCTCGGTGCGACTGAGCACTTCTGCCGAACGCAAACACCCAAATGCCATCGTAAGAGTGCGAGCCGGCTATTACACTCCAGGCTAG
>Ga0116169_1002106_pt1 | contig 15178 bp, 9 predicted proteins | sample AD_UKC130_MetaG_FD_89796 | JGI IMG/M metagenome (GOLD analysis project Ga0116169, IMG submission 89796) | Active sludge microbial communities of municipal wastewater-treating anaerobic digesters from Canada - AD_UKC130_MetaG | ecosystem: Engineered > Bioreactor > Anaerobic > Digestate | place...
CACGTTCAGCCGGCCGCGGTGGGCCATACCGATGACGATTTCCTGGATGCCGACAATGCCGCCACGCTGGATCAGTTCATCCATCGCGTTGATGAAACTCTCGCCACCCTCGAGCGAAAAGCGCTTCTGGCCGACGTACTTGGTGTGCAGGAAGCGCTCCAGACCCTCGGCCGCGGTCAGTCGCTCCAAAATGTGCCGCTTCTTGGCGGCATCGAAATTCGGCTTGCTGCGGATCGACTCCAGCTTTTGCTGCCACCAGCGCTTCTGGGCCTGGTCGGTCAGGAACATGTATTCGGCACCGATGCTGCCGCAATAGGTCTCGAACAGCGCATTGCGCAGATCGCGCAGGCTCATGGTCTCCTTGCCGAAGAACGTGTTGCTGATGTTGAACACGATCTCCTGGTCGGAGTCGGAAAATTCGTAGAAAGACAGTTCCAGTTCGGGAATGTGCTCGCGCTCGCGCCGTTTGAGCGGATCGAGATCGGCCCAGCGGGCGCCGACGTTGCGGTAAGCCGCAATCAGTTGCTGAACGGCAACCCGCTTGCGCCCCATCTCCTGGTCGCTGCTGCCATACACAACCTTGGTGCCGCCCTGCTTGGCGCGCTCGGCGAAGGCGTTGATGACCGGCTGATGCGCCACATCCTTGGAATTGGTGCCGTCGGAGGCTGGAACATGCTGCAGCGCGTCAAAATAATCGCGCCAGGAATCGGGAACGCTGCCCGGGTTGGCAAGGTAGTTCTCGTACATCTCCTCGACATAGGGCGCGTTGCCACCGAACAGATAGGTGTTCGACTGGTATGCGTGGTAAATCGAGGGCGCACTCGGCGCGCCGGGGGTGTCTTGGCTCATGGTTCGCTTAACTCCGTTTCCCTTCAGGAAACATGTGTCGGTCTGATCTGTTGACTAACCTTCCGCGGCACGGCTGGACCGGATAGCGGATGCGACTGTGGCTTGGGAAGGGCCTTGTAACCCGTCGATTGTGCCACCGTTGCGCTTGCCTGTCGGCGATGCGACGCAAATGTGCCAGGCCGCAGCACGTACGCACGCCTGCGAAAAGCCTCTTCTCACACCCATGCGGGCGGCTTTCACTGCGGGAAATCGATGTTTTCGCACGACATCCCCCCTGTACCGCGGCTTGTGGCGGCGGGGAGCGGATGTTATAACGATTCGTCAATCTCAGATGTCCTTGCCCATGCCTTTCCTACGCCCGCTCGTCCGCTCACTCGTCGTCGTATCCGGCCTGCTTCTCGCTGGCGGGGTGCATGCCGAACCCGATGAACTGGTACGCAAGGCCCTGGCCCTGACCGAGGCGGGGCAGCCCAGGCAGGCCTACGATCTGCTCGAACCGCAGGAAGTCCAGCGTGCGGGCGATCCGGACTTCGACCTGGTGTTCGGCATCGCCGCCAACCAGGCTGGCGAACATGCGCGTGCCATCATGGCACTGGAGCGGGTCACCATCGTCCAGCCCGCCAATGCACGTGCACGCGCCGAACTCGGCCGGGCCATGTTCGCGGTCGGCGACAGCAAGTCAGCCCGCATCCTGTTGCAGCAGGCCAAGGACCAGGGCGCACCCGGTCAGGCTGCGCTGACGATCGACCAGTTCCTGCGCGCGATCGATGTGGCGGAAGCCCAGATGCGTTCCTCGCTCAAGGGGTACGCCGAGGTCGCCATCGGACGCGACAGCAACATCGCCAGTGGCCCTGCCAACGCCAACGTGGCCGTACCGAATATCGGCGGTGTCGTGCTCTCGGCCAACGCGGTCAAGCGCAGCGCGACCTTCGGCAACCTGGCGGCAGGCGTATCCGGGCGCTACGTGGTCGACTCCCGTTGGTCGCTGGTCGGCAATGCCAGTGCCAACAAGCGCGTCAACATCAATGCGTCGTTTGCCAACAACCGCCAGGTGAATCTGCTCGGTGGCGCCGCCTACCGGCTGGACCGCCAGGAATTCACCGGCGCCGTGATCTACGAGGACTACAACCTCGACGGCGCAAGCAACCGGACCCAGAGCGGGCTGGTCGGCGAATGGGCCTTCCGCATCGACAATGCACACGAGGTCGGCGCGTATGTCCAGCACTCCTGGCTGCATTACCCCGGCAACAATCTTCGCGACGCCCATCGGACGGTCGTCGGCGGCTCTTACGCACAGCAATTGCGCCCCGACCTGCTGGCCTGGGGTGGCGCCTATGTGGGGCGCGAGGCCGAGGCCGCCTCCGGCGTGCCCTACCTCGGGCACCGCCTGCTCGGGCTGCGCGTGGGTGTACAGAAAACCATCCAGGAAAACCTGTCTGCATTCGCCGCGCTCAACCATGAACGGCGCCGCTACGGTGGCCAGGATCCGTTCTTCCTGGTCCAGCGGCGCGACAACCAGACCACCCTGGCCATCGGCCTGAACTGGGTACCCGCCAAATCCTGGCGCGTGAGCCCGCAGCTGAGCCTGATCCGCAACGACTCCAGCGTCGTCATCAACGACTACAACCGAACCTCGTTGTCGATCTCCGCGCGCAAGGAATTCTGAGCATGGCCCACGCCACGCCACTGTCCAAGGTTCTCCCATGAAGCATCCATTTCAACTCAAGAACGCCGCATTGCTGATGGCCTTGTCGGCCATTTATCCGGTGCAGTCCTACGGCGCGGCCGGCATCGCCCAATTTGCCGTGGGGGACGTCAACGTGCGGCGCGACCAGGCCGTGATCCCTCTCAATCGCGGCCAGCGCATCGAATCCGGCGACCAGGTCATCACCGGCCGATCGGGACAGACACAGATTCGCTTCTCCGACGGCGGCCTGGTGTCACTGGCACCCAACAGCCAGTTCAACATCGACCGCTATGCCGACGAGAACAAGCCGGAAGACGGCTTCTTCGCCAGTCTGCTGCGGGGCGGCATGCGTGCCATCACGGGCCTGGTGGGCAAGCGCAACCGCGAGAACTACAAGATCTCCACCAGCACGGCGACGATCGGCATCCGGGGCTCGGCGTTCTCCGCCAACTACAACCCGGATGGCAGCCTCAATGTGGCGGGTGAGCAGGATGGCATCGTCGTGTGCACCAATGCCGGATGCGTCGAACTGATCGTCGGTGAAGTCGTGCGCGTGACCGGCAGTGACCAGTTGCCGGTGCGCACCAGCGAGCGCTCCAATGTGCCGCCACTGGTGGTGGCCCAGGACTTGTTCGTGCCGGAGAATCCGGCGGTCATCCAGCTGGTGACCATTCCGCAGCCCGAGGCCCAGGAACTGCGCATCAATGGTGTGTTGACCGGCGTCTCGGCGATGTTCGCCTTTGGCGACGGCAGCATTGACAGCGCCCCTCGCGGCGGCGTGAATCCGAGCACAGGCGAGGCGACCTTTGTCGACAGCGAACTGGTGCGCCATGTCGGCCTGTCGGGTGGCCTTCAGTTCGCGCAGCCCGTCAGCACAATCGACACGGTCGAGAAGACGAGTGTGCAATCCGGCACCTTCGGCGTCGTCGGCACCGCCGACGACCCGGCGCTGATCGGCTGGGGTTACTGGGATACCGGGCGCATCACCTACGGAAGCACCGGGCAGGCGCAGCCGGAGGCTGATTCGGCCTATGACCAGAGCCATGGCGTGCACTATCTGGTCGGTCGCCCGACGGCCCAGGCCCAGATGCCAATCACCGGCACGGCAAGTTACAGCCTCATCGGTGCGACTGCGCCGACCGCGTTCGACAGCGAATTGCAGGTGCTGCGCGTCGGCACCCTCAACAGTGCCGGACTGAATGTCGACTTCGGCATGGGCCGGTTCAATGCATTTGTCAACACCACCTTCACCGGGCCCGACGGCAGCGTGGCCGTCCAGATCAGTGGCCTGGGTTTCGTCAGTGGGTCGAGCTTTTACTCCGACACCAGCGGCGATGGCTACTACTACGGCTCCGGCGGCAGCTTCTATGGATTCTTCACCGGCGACCAGGCCGCCCGGGCGGGGTATGTCTATCGCGGGTACGACGACACGCTGGGCAGCATCGACGGCTCGGCGGTGTTTCTGAAATCCGGCACCGGGCAGGCGTTTACCATGCAAAGCGGGGTGTCGGCGCTGTTCGCGTCCGAATACACGCACGACTACTACCCACGTGGCGGCTACACCAACTCGCCCGACGCCAGCGTCGGTACCGGCTACTTCATCGGCAACCAGCTCTATCTGCACGACGATGGCGAAGACAGCAACGGCGGCTACAGCTACGGGCCGGCCGGCTACCTGGCTGCGAACAGCCCGGTCAGCAGCTTCGGGTCCATTGGCAACGCAGCCGATGCCGACTTCATCGGCTGGGGTTACTGGGCCAAGGCCTCGGACAATGGCAGTAGCTCGCTGAGCGACGTCCACTATGTGGTCGGTCGGCCCACGCCACAGGCGCAGATGCCGATGACCGGCGTCGCCACCTACAGCATGGTGGGCGGCACCAGTCCGACCGCGTCGACCTACGGTGGCGCATCGATCACCGGGCGCCTGCTGGGTGCCACGATGACGGCCGATTTCCTGAACGGACAAGCAAGTGCAAGCATCAGCACCGACTTCGTCAAGAACGGCGTCACCATTCCGGTGACTATCCAGGACAACTCGATCTCGTTCAGCAGTGCCAACGGCGCCGGCTTTTGCGGCCCCAACGTCAGCGGTTTCTTTACCGGTGCCCAGGCCACCCGTGCCGGGCTGACCTACCAGAAATACGTGGACTCGAACCTGGGAACCGTGCGTGGCGCGGTCGGGCTGCAGCGCGGCGCCATCACGCCAAACCCGCCCTGATCGCACGCGCGTCATCCTCCAGATAGTTCCGCGCGATGCGGGTGATCGCGCGGTCGCCGTGCAGCCGGATTGCGGATTCACGGGCGGCCGCCCCCATGCGCAGTCGCAGCGCAGGCTGTGCTGCCAGCACATTCAAGGCCTGCAGCGCCTGCTCCTGGCTGTGCACGAGCACACCATCGACGCCCTGGCGGATCTGCTCGGCATATCCGCCGTCCATGCCCGCCACCACCGGCAGACCGCTGGCCATGGCTTCGAAGACCACCCGGCCATACGGCTCGACAAAACTGCCGGTGCGGTAAAAGAAGACATCCAGCGAACGCAGAAATACATGCGCAGGCTCGGTGCCCGCCGGTAACAGTTCGATGCCCGGGACGGACGCCAGCGTCGGGGCCAGGCAACATCCCCCCATGATGCGCACCTGCCATCCGCGCGCCGCCAGCAGCCGGTACAACGCGGCATCGCGCGGGTCATGTTTCTCGATCACGTCCCGGCTGAGGCGCCCGATGGTCAAGGTCTTGCGGGGCTCGCGCGGCAACGGGTGCGCCAGATAGTCGTCGAGGCGAATCAGACTGGGTTCCACCCGCCCCGGCAAGCCGACCGCCTGCTGCAATGCGGCCGACACGAAGACCAGTTCAGGTTCCAGGCCGGTCGCTGAACGAATCCGCGCGATCGCCTCGAACAGGCGCTGGTGGTTGGGCAGGTTGTAGCGCAGCACGATGCGCTGCGGGCCTACTGCGTCCAGCCAGGAACCCAGTTGCACATGAACCCCTCCGATCAGCAGCGTACCGCCGCGTGGTCCGGCCTCCCCTGCAGCCGCGAGCGAACGCACGCCATGTAACGCGAAGGCTGGATGTACGGCGACGTCGGACCACAGCATGGTCTGGCGCAAACCGCGCAATGCCTGTGCCAGGTCGGGCAGGGAACGTTCGGCGCCGGTATGCGGGTCATCGAAACGACCCACCGCATGCAAGGGGGTTTGTGCTGCAGTGGCGGACATCGGGCCATTATGGCGAGCTCGGCTGGTAGCGGCTGGTAGCGGCGGGTAGCGGCTGCAGCGAGGCGCGCACCATACGGATCGCATCCGGCCGATACTTGCACGCAGCCGCGTCGCTATACTGAAACCGCCAGATGTCCAACCGCATGCGCCTGCACCGTTTGCCGCCACGATGAGCCCATCCGACACCTTCCAGCAACTGATCGAACAAGGCAGCCGACTGCATGGGCAAGGTCAGCCGGAAAACGCGCTGGTGTGTTTCGAAAAGGCCCTGGCACTGGCGCCCGGCGATGTGCAGGCCGCCAGCGCCTGCGCCACGGTGCTGGCGGAACTGGGTCAGCCCCAAGCTGCGTTCGAGGTGCTGCACGGCCTGCGCGATCGCCTGCTGCACGATGCCGATGGCGCCACCAACTACGCGATCGCCGCCGAGACCTGCGGGCGGACCGAGGACGCCCGCCAGGCCTACGCGCGGGCACTGCAGCTCGACCCCCACCATCTGCGTGCCCTCAACAACACGGCGCTGATGGCGGCGCAGTCTGGCGATTGGGATCTGGCCATCTCGCGCCTGGCCCTGTGCCAGACACTGGCCATCGATGTGCCCGCGGTCTGGTGCAACCTGGCCGACATCCAGATCGCCGCACGCCGTTTCGCCGCTGCGGTGGCCACGCTGGACGAAGCCGTTCGGCGCTTCGTCAGCTTTCCCCCGATTGCCGTGCGACGGGCGATTGCGCTGGCGTTCGACGGGCAGATCGAATCTGCCCAGACGGCACTCGACGCTCTTGACGCCGACGGACAGGGGCTGCTGGTCACGCTCGTGGCCGGTGCCAACCGCTCGACCGAGCGGCTGAACCGCAAGGCGCTGGGTCGGCGACCGGACGCGTACGAGCTGTTTTGCCAGCAGGCTTTCGATGCGATGCAGATCTGCGACTGGCGCGACCATGACCGGCTGACGGCGGTGCTGCGCGAGTTGCTGGCGCGTTGCGCACGCACCGGCCAGGGCCGTGACTGGCGCGACGCGCAGTTGTGCGGCCTGATGCTGCCGATGCACGAGGATGAGATGGCCCAGCTGCGGCGCGTGTCGATCGACACGATCGGCAAGCAGCTTGGCGCCGCCATGCCGGCCTTTGTCGCGCAGCGCTCGCGCCGGCGTGATGACCGGATCCATGTCGGGCTGGCGGTCCAGAGCCTGCGTGACCCGCGGGTCGCCAACGGCCTGCGGCGCCAGCTGGCCCTGCACGATCACACACGGTTTGCGGTCCATCTGTACTCACCGACGCCGCAGCCCGATCCGGCCGTCACACAAGGCCTGGCTGCCCAGTGTGCGTCCGCCATCGAGATCGCCCACATGAGCGACGACGAATCGGTGGCGCGCATCCGGCTCGACGAGCTCGACATCTTCGTCGACATGGCCTTCGACACGCCCTGGTGCCGGCCCGAAATACCGGAGCGACGCGTCGCTCCGGTGCAGATCCGCCAGATCACCTGGCACCGGCACCATCCGCCGCGCCCGTGCGAATACAACATGTCGGACCGATTCGTGCATCCGGACGGCATCGACATGGCACCGTACGGCGCCGTCGTGCGGCTGCCGGTCACCTGCTGGCTGGCCACCAACGACGACCTGCCGGATGGCCCGCCGCCGACGCGCACGGAGCTGGGCCTGCCTGGCGATGCCCTGGTGCTGTGTGCCCAGCTACCCGCATTGATGGTCGACCCGCAGAGTTTCGGTTTGTGGATGCAGATGCTGCAGGCCCTGCCCGACGCCGTGTTCTGGCTTCCGCCCTACCAGCCGCAGGCACAGCGCAATCTGGCTGAGGCGGCGCGCAGCGCCGGGGTCAATCCATCGCGGCTGGTGTTCCAGCCGCGCAGTTCGCGCGCGCAATGGCTGGCCCGTCTGCCGGTCGCCGACCTGTTCGTGGACAGTGTGCGCTTCAATGCCAACCAGGGACTGGTCGACGCCCTGCGCATGGGGGTACCAGCGGTCACCTGTGCCGGCAACAGCATGGCCGCCCGACTTGGCGGCAGCATCGTACAGGCGGCCGAGCTGCCGCAGGGCATCACATGCGATCCGGCGGCGTTCGTGCGACAGGTCGTGCAACTCGGGCAGGACCGCGCCATGCTGCACCAGTGGCGCCAGGACCTGGCCCGCCGCCATGCAACGGCGCCGCTGTTCGATGCGGCAGCACGGGTACGTGAATGGGAATCCGCCTGGACGGTGATGGCACAGCGCCAGCAAGCCGGCCTGCCGCCGACCGCTTTCGACGTGGCACGCGCGCCCGAGCAAGCCACGCCTGCCAGCGCGCCGCCGGTGGCCTGAATCCCGGTCGCCGAGGCCGGGATTCAGCGATGCGTCAGCCGGCCTGCAGATCGCGGATCTGCTGCAGGGCTGCCGGGTCTTCCATGGTGGTCAGATCACCGGCATCACGGCCTTCGCACACCGCCACGATGGCGCGCCGCAGCAGCTTGCCGCTGCGCGTCTTGGGCAAGGCCGTCACGAAGCGCACCCGGCTCGGACACGCAACCGCGCCCAGGTCATGGTCGACCTTCTTCATGATCTCGCCTTCGAGCTTGAGGCAGGCGGCCGGATCGTCCAGTACACGTGCGTCCTTGAGAATCGCAAATGCCATCGCCGCCTGCCCCTTGAGGGCATCGGCAACGCCGACCACGGCGACCTCGGACACGTTCGGGTGGCCGGCAATGCTCTCCTCGATCTCCCGCGTCCCGAGCCGATGGCCGGCCACGTTGATGACGTCGTCGGTCCGTCCGAGGATGAAGAAGTAGCCCTCCTCGTCGCGAATGCCCCAGTCGAAGGTGCTGTAGACCAGCTTGCCGGGAATGCTCTTCCAGTAGGTGTCGACAAAGCGCGCGTCGTCGCGCCAGACCGTCTGCATGCAGCCCGGCGGCAGCGGGCCTTCGATTGCAACGACGCCCTTCTTGCCGGCCCCGACCAGCTCTTCCCCCGTGACCTCGTCGATCAGCTTCACGTCATAGCCGTAGATGGCCTTGCCCGGACTGCCGAACTTGCTGGCGGCCTGCTCCACCCCATTGGCCAGCCCGAGGATCGGCCAACCGGTTTCGGTCTGCCAGTAGTTGTCGATGATGGGTTTGCCCAGGCTTGTGGAGATCCACTGCGCCGTGGGCTCGTCCAGCGGTTCGCCGGCCAGGAACAGCGCACGCAGCGAGGACAGGTCGTACTTGCCGAGCAAGGCCGGATCCTGCTTCTTCAGCACGCGGATCGCGGTCGGCGCGCTGAACATCACGCTGACCTTGTATTTCTCGACCAGGCTCCACCAGATGCCGCCGTCGGGCCGCGTCGGCAGTCCCTCGTACATGATGGTTGCCATGCCGGCGATCAGCGGGCCGTAGATGATGTAGCTGTGCCCCACCACCCAGCCGATGTCGCTGGTGGCGAAGTAGGTTTCGCCGGCATTGCCACAGAAGATGTGCTTCATGCTCGCGGCCAGGGCGACGGCATAGCCGCCGGTGTCGCGCTGCACGCCCTTGGGCTTGCCGGTGGTGCCACTGGTGTACAGGGTGTAGCTGGGATGGGTGGCGTCGACCCATTCGCAGGGCACCGAGGCGTCCATGTGCTTGTCGCGCAAGGCGTCCCACAGATGGTCACGGCCGGCCACCAGGTCCATCGCCACCAGCTTGCGGTCCACCAGCAGGACGGCTTCGGGCTTGTGCGCGGAGATCTTGATGGCCTCGTCCAGCAGCGGCTTGTAGGGCACGACCTTGCCCCCCCGCGAACCTGCGTCGGCGCTGACCACCAGTTTCGGTGTGGCATCCTCGATGCGCGAGGCCAGCGCACCTGACGCGAAGCCGCCGAACACGACGCAGTGGATGGCGCCGATACGGGCACAGGCCAGCATCGCAAAAGCCGCCTGCGCCACCATCGGCATGTAGATCAGCACACGGTCGCCCTTTTCCACACCCAGGGCCCGCATGCTGGCTGCCATGCGCTGAACCTCCAGATGCAACTGGGCAAAGCTGTAGACCTGCTCCATCCCGGTTTCGGTGGACACCGCGATCAGTGCCGGCTGCGCCGCCCGATCGGCCAGGTGGCGGTCGACCGCGTTGTGGCACAGGTTCGTCTCGCCGCCGACAAACCAGCGCGCGAAGGGCGGCTGGCTGTAGTCGCACACCTGGCGGGGCTCGGTCTTCCATTCGATCAGTGCGGCCTGCTCCTTCCAGAAGGCGTCCCGGTCGGTGATGGAGCGTTGGTAGAAGTCGGCGTAGGTCGTCATGTGTCTTCCTGTTTCTTGTTGCTGCATTGCAACAGCCATTGTGTCCCTTGAACTTGCAACAGCCTGACGCAGGCTCCGGGCAGGCCAGGACCGCCTTGCGCCATCGCAAACAAGGTCGGTTCCGCCGGTCCCGCAAGCGCTACGATAGGCCCGATGCAGGCCGTGGGCATCGCGCAAAACCCTCCCCCTTTGCAATGGACGTTTCCGGCGCAGTGGCGGGTGCTGCCGGGTGTTGCCCATGGCGTGCGCCAGCCGGTCCTGTTGGGCGAATGGCATTGCAACTTTGCCACTTTGCACGACTTCAGTCCGCTGGACAAGGCCATGCAGGCCGGCATCGCCGAGCCGCTGCCGGCGGCGCTTGCCGCGGGCCAGGATGCGCGCTCCCTGCTGCTGCGCATGCTGTTCTGGGCCGGTGCCGTGCAACGCCAGTGCAAGGTCCCGGTATTCGCGTCGGCAGCGGTCTGGCAGGACGCATCGGGACCGGGCCATGTCTGGCGTCTGGCCCTGCCGTTTGCGGTCCCGCAGGCCAGCCATGCCGCACTCGCATGGGTCAGTTCCCAGGTCCAGGCGCAGCAGCGCATGCCGGCCCCGTCGACAACGCTGGAGCCCGCGATCGCAGCGGCGCTCGATGCGCTGGGACGGGCGCTCAAACCCTGGCAGCTGCCGGCATTCAACACGATCCGCTTCCTCGCGGCGGCCCATGCCATGGACATGCCGACGCGCTGCGTCGTACCCGGCGTCCATGCCTTTGGTCAGGGGCGGCACAGCCGCTGGCTGGAGAGCAGCTACACCGACCAGACGCCGGTCATCGGTTCGCGCATCGCCCGCGACAAGTTCAAGACCGCCCAGGTTCTGCGCGCCTCGGGCCTCCCGGCACCGACCCATGCCTACGCCACCTCGGCGACCATGGCCGTGCAGATCGCACGGCAGCTGCGCTACCCGGTCGTCGTCAAACCGGCCGACCGCGACCAGGGCATGGGGGTCAGCGCCGACCTGCAGGACGACGCACAGGTCTCAGCCGCCTACGCGCATGCCCGAACGTACTCTTCCCAGATCCTGGTGGAAAAGCACTTCCATGGGCAGGACTACCGCATCACGGTGATGAATGGACGCATGATCAAGGCCGTGGTACGGCGACCGGCCGGCATCGTCGGCAACGGCAAGCAGTCCATTGCGCAGCGGGTGGCGCAGATGCGCGCGGACCCGGCCCACGCGCGTGATGGTGCCGAGCGCGGCCATGAACTGATTACCCTCGATACCGAAGCGCTGGGCCTGCTCGCCCAGATGGGCATGGGCGAACATACCGTTCCTGCAGCCGGGGTTTTCGTCCCCTTGCGACGGCGCGCCAACATATCGGCCGGGGGCACGCCGGCGCTGGTGACGGCGCAGGTCCACCCCGACAACCAGCGCCTCGCCGAGCGCTGTGCGCGCGCGCTGGGACTGGATCTGGCAGGCATCGACCTGATCCTCGACGACATCGGCCGATCCTGGCTGGAAACCGGGGCACTGGTCTGCGAGGTCAATGGTCAACCGCAGTTGGGGGCCGGCCTGACACCTGGCATCTACCAGGAGGTGCTGCGCCAGCTGCTGCCGGGACCCAGCCGGATACCGGTAGCCCTGATCGTCGGCACCAGTGACAGCGACACGGGCCCTGCGCTGGTGCGCATCGGGAGTACCGACACAGCGCCCTGGGGTCTGGCCAGCGCGGCAGGGGTATGGCAAGGGACGGAGCGCTTGGCGCCGGGCCGGAACGATGGGTTCGACGCGGCGTGCGTGCTGGCGGCCAGCCGGGACATCGCCGCCGCCGTCATCGTGATGGCACCGCAGGAGATTCTTCACTGCGGACTGCCGTTCGACCGGATCGATGTACTGGTCCTCGACCGCCCGGCGCAAGCCGCGCAGTGGGATGAGGCCGACCTGCAGGCCATGTGGCGCATGGTGCTGCCGCATGTCGCGCATGGGGTGGTGGCACACGCACCGGCAATCGACTGGCGCCCGTCAGCCGCACTGTTGGCGCAGACCGGCGTGCAGTGGCAGGACGTGGACGAAGGCGGACCCGCATTGCTGCAGGCGATCGTCGCACGCATGAACGCCTGACGCTCAAGGCGCACGCGCGCGCTGCACTCAGTTCGGCAGCAAGCGGATCAGTCGCCCGTCGGCGGCATCGGTCAGCACATAAAGCAGCCCGTCAGGGCCCTGCCGCACGTCGCGAATACGTTCTCCCAGATCACGCAGGAGTCGGGTTTCGCGCACGATGCGGATCGACTTGCCATCGTCCTGCCATTCGATCCGGTCCAGAAACCGGCCGGCAAGTGCACCGACAAACAGGTTGCCCCGCCACGCTTCTCCGTAACGGTCGCTGCTCAGGAACACCATGCCCGATGGCGCGATCGACGGCACCCAGTAGTGCACCGGCTGCTCCAAGCCGTCCTTTCGGGTCAGCCCGTCGCCGATCTTGCCGCCGCCATAGTTCTCGCCATAGGTGATGGTCGGCCACCCATAGTTGCGACCCGGCGCCGGCAGATTGATCTCGTCCCCGCCCTGGGGCCCGTGCTCATGGGTCCAGAGCCGACCGTCCGGCCCCAGCGTTGCACCCTGCATGTTGCGATGGCCATAACTCCAGATCTCGGGCAAGGCTGCGGATCGCCCGACAAACGGGTTGTCGGCGGGGATGCTGCCATCCTTGTTGACCCGCACCACCTTGCCATGGTGGTTGTCCAGGGTCTGGGCATCGGCCATGCGCCGGAATCGGTCACCAAGGGTCAGGAACAGGCTGCCGTCCGGGCGTCCATCACGGCGGCCTTCAACAATGCGGCAGCCGAAATGGGCACTGCTGGCAAACTTGGGAACCTGGCTGAAGATGACGCGCACGTCTTCAAGCCGATCCCGGCCATCGGACAGCCGCGCGCGCGCCAGCGCCGTGCTGTTGCCGCTGCCCTGGCTGGCCGGCTCGGAAAAGCAGAAATACAGGGTACGGTTGCTCGCAAACGCACTGTCCAGGGCCACATCGAGCAATCCGCCCTGCCCCTGCACCGCAATGGGCGGCAAACCGGCCACCGGCGGACCGACACGCCCGTCAGATTCCACGACGCGCAGCCGCCCCGCGCGCTCCGTCACCAGGAACCGCCCCTGCGGCAGAAATGCCAACGCCCAGGGATTCTGCAGTCCGGCCGCGACAATCTGGGGCCGGACTTCCTGGGCCCATCCGGGCGCGCACACCGCCAGGGCCAGCAGCAAGGGAAACAGGCGCTTCCAGAGGGCCGACCGCCCATCGCTCGCATCATTCGCCATAGCAGTCGCGGGGTGTCGTATCGGCATGCGAAGCCCTCCGTCAGGAATCGATACGAACCACCACCCGGCCCCGAACCTTGCCGTCCATCAACGCGGTCGCCTTATCGATGACGCCTTCGAGCGGGACCTCGTCGATCATGGTCTCCAGCAGCGCCGGGTCGAGATCCTTTGCCAGCCGCTCCCATGCGCGCTGCCGGCGGTGCAGCGGGGCCATGACCGAATCGATGCCGACCAGGGTCACGCCGCGCAGGATGAAGGGCAGCACCGTCGTCGGAAGATCGGTCCCCTGCGCCAGCCCGCATGCCGTGACCACGCCGCCGTAGCGCGTCTGGGCCAGTGCATTGGCCAGCGTGAAGGAGCCCACAGCATCGACCACGCCCGCCCAGCGTTCCTTCTGGAACGGCTTGCCGGCGCTGGACAGGTCCGCGCGCGGCACGATGGACGCTGCGCCCAGTTCCTTGAGATAGGCCTCTTCGCTCGCCTTGCCGGTAGCCGCGACCACCGTATACCCCAGACGCCCCAGGATGGCGACCGCCACGCTGCCGACACCGCCGGTGGCCCCGGTCACCAGAATTTCCCCTGCGGTGGGTGTCACGCCGTGGTCTTCCAGCGCCAGCACACACAGCATCGCGGTATAGCCCGCTGTTCCGATCGCCATGGCCTGACGCGTCGTGAAGCTATCCGGCAACCGGACCAGCCAATCGCCCTTGAGTCGCGCCTTCTGCGCGAGGCAGCCCGGGTGGGTTTCGCCGACACCCCAGCCGTTGTGGACAAACCGGTCGCCCGGTTTCCAGTCCGGGTGCTGCGAGGCGAGCACCGTGCCGGCACCATCGATGCCAGCCACCATCGGCCAGGACCGGACCACCGGTCCGCGGTTGGTGATGGCCAGTCCATCCTTGTAGTTGAGTGTGGAATATTCGACCGCCACGGTCACATCGCCATCGGGCAATGTCGACGCGTCGCGCTCGACCAGACGTGCGCTGAACGCCTCGGTCTTGTTCAATTCAATGGCCTTGTACATGAGGTCTCCTGGGTTTCGCCCACACGGCGACGGCCTTGGGGGCGCTCTGCGGTGCGGGTTCTGCACCATCGTAGCGGATCGAACTTGCACCGGGCTTGCCCCATGATCCCTGGGGTTTTTCTTTGTTCCTGACACAAGGCAGAAGGCCAAGTCCCGTACAAACGTGGCTAAAATGCCGCAAAACATTTGAAATCAAGCACTTGCGACTGCAGTGTGCTTGACCATCCAGGCCCTGCACCTTACCCTGCCCTCCATGCGCTCCTTCCCGACACTGACCGTGCTGCTGCTTGCCATGGCAATGGCCCATGGCGCACACGCAGCGCCGCAGCAGCAAGGTGGGTCGGACGATCTCGACAAACTGCTGGCCGAGCGTGGCCTGATCGGTCATATCAGCCAGGTCGGTCAAGCCGTCGGCGGCAAGGCATCGGAACTGGTCATCAGCGCCATGGGTTTCCTGGGCGTTCCTTACAAGCGGGGTGGCAACACGGCCGAGACCGGTTTTGACTGCAGCGGTTTCGTGCGTGCGATGTACCAGCAGACCATCGGCTTGATACTGCCGCGTACGGCCGACCAGCAGGCCGCGGCGACGGTGGAAATCGACAAGGGTGACCTGCAACCCGGAGATCTGGTGTTCTTCAACACCTTGCGCCGCGCCTTCAGCCACGTGGGCATCTATGTCGGCGACAACAAGTTCATCCATTCGCCCAAGCCCGGTGCCGAGGTTCGGGTGGAAGACATGAGCGTCAGCTACTGGCGGTCCCGTTTCAGCGGCGCACGCCGCGTCGAAACCGCCTCCGTCCGTCCCTGAAGTGCGTCCGCGAGCCGCAGCAGCGGCTCAGGGGATGCGCCCTGTCGACTGCTTGCGCGACCG
>Ga0116169_1002111_pt1 | contig 15160 bp, 10 predicted proteins | sample AD_UKC130_MetaG_FD_89796 | JGI IMG/M metagenome (GOLD analysis project Ga0116169, IMG submission 89796) | Active sludge microbial communities of municipal wastewater-treating anaerobic digesters from Canada - AD_UKC130_MetaG | ecosystem: Engineered > Bioreactor > Anaerobic > Digestate | place...
AGCACGCCGAAGTGGGCGCTTATCGCGGCGATCCCCGCGAGCGCCCCGGCTGTCACGATCGTCGGGTAGCGGCGAAGTACACGCCGGACCCCGGCACCTGCGGCCTTCGCGGCTGTGCCTACCTGGATCATCAATGGCTGTTTCATCTGTCTTAACATCCACTTACCGGCCTCGAGCCTCTACTATATATCAGCACCGTGATTCTCACGAATGTCACATAAGCAAACAGATGATAACAAATGTGAAAAATAGAGCATACTGGTATCCGTGTAAATATACCGCGTGTGGCGAGCTTAGCCCCACCGGTCTCACGCAGTCAATTGCAATTCCTGTTACAATAATGGCGGATAGACCCTCTGCCAGGTTGGCGGCAGGGATGGTGCCGGATTAAGGAGAGATATTTATTGTGGATGATGATCGGCAGAACGGATTGGAGCGGAGGCGGAGTAGCGGCGCAGAGCATGAGATCGTGACCGAATGGGCGCCAGAGATCGCGGCGTTTGCCGCCGGAGCAGAGGCGCTGGCGCTGGGACTGTTCGATACGAGCGGGGCGGTTCGGTATGCGAACGACGCACTGCGTGCTCTCTTTGATGCAGATGGCGAGGCAGTGCTCTCGCTGGAACGCCTCGCCGAGCCGCGCCTGTCGGCGCTGACTGCCACCACCGACGGGCTCGCCTACCGGGGACGGCTGATCATCGCCGGGGCGGAAGGTGCGCCCCGTGAGGTACCGGGCGAGATATGGCGACGCCAGGATCGTCTGCTGGTGCTGGCCTTGCCCGACGGTGAGGTTGCCCGGCTGAGGCGTGAGCTTGAGCAGGCGCGCGAGGCGCTCGACGCGAGCCAGCGTGATCTGCGGGTGCTCGAAAAGGAGATGAGCCGCTTCATCGGCATCGCCGCACACGATCTGCGCAGCCCGCTTGCCAACATCCTCAAGGCGGGCCAGTACCTGCGCGAAACGCTCACCGACGTTGGCGAAGACAACGAAATTCTACTGTCGTTCATCCCGCAGCAGGCGCACTATATGCTCTCGCTGATCAACGACCTGCTCGACATGTCACAGCTTGAGTCGGGCACGTTCGTGCTTGAGCGGGAGATCATCGAGATCGAACCGTTTGTCGAAACGATCGTCAGGCCGCACCGGAGCATGGCCGAGACGAAGGGCATCCGCATCTTGCTGAACGTAACCGCGAGTGGCTGGGTGGATGTCGACCCGAAGCGGCTGCGGCAGGTGCTGGATAACCTGATCTCGAACGCGATCAAGTTCTCTCCGCACGCCAGCACCATCACCATCACCGTCGAGCGTGAGGATAGTAAGGTGCGCTTCAGCGTGCAGGACGAAGGTCCCGGCATCAGCGAGCAGGAGCAGGCGCGGCTGTTCCAGTATTTCAGCCGGACGTCGGCGCGCCCGACGGGCAACGAGACGAGCACCGGCCTGGGGCTGGCGATCGCGCGGCGCGTGGTCGAGGCGCACGGCGGCGAGATCGGCGTGGTGTCGGCGCCGGGCCAGGGCGCGACGTTCTGGTTTACGCTGCCGTGTGAGGAGTAGGGCGGCAAGATTATTAAAAGTCGCCGCGAATAAACTTCGCGGCTCCCTGCTTAATAGAAATCGTTGTAGTAGAGGCGCAGCATGCTGCACCTCTATGGTTGTCAAATCGAAACGTAGGAGAATTGTGACCAACCCCGCACCTCCCGGCGGCCCGCAGGACCGCCGATCGCCCCCTCACAGGGAGAGATGTCGCTGCGAAGCAGCGACAGAGGGGGGCTTTTACCCTTCCGCGCCTTCCGCGATTGATTATTGCGGCGAGGCAAACAGGCCCCGCGCGCTGCCGAACAGCGCGATCAGCCCGCCGAGTAGCCCCGTGCCGATCTTCAGCACGTTGAAGGCCAGCCCCATCACAACTGCCTGCCCGGCAGTCACGCCGATTGGCTCGAAGAGAAGCTGGTACATGTATTCGCGCACGCCCAGCCCGTTGAACGAGAGCGGCAATAACTCGACGATGCTCACCACCGGCGTGAAGATCGCGTAATAGTGCGGCGGGATGGGCACATACAGCGCCAGACCGATCAGCCAGTTGGTGGCGATGAACACGAGCGTGAACGGCACCGACGCCAGCAGACCCGCGCTCAGCGCCCGCAGATCGTAGGCGCGGATGGCGGCGTGCGCGGCAACGACCTTCTCATGCCGGGCGATGCGCCGCGTGAAGGGGAGCGCCCTCGCGAACCACTCCAGCAGGTCGAGGTGGAGAAGCCTGCCCCCGGCCAGGATCGCTAGGCAGGTCAGCGCGACGACGGCGAACATCTGCGGGGAGACGAGGCGGGGCCACAGCAGCAGGACCAGCAGGCCGATCAGTGCCGTGCCGAGCAGGCCGATGGCGCGCTCGGCCACGACGCTGACTGTTGCATCCACCACCTCGCCGGTGCGGCGGCGGAGCGCGATAATCTTGGCCACATCGCCGCCGAAGCCGGTCGGTAGAAAGCTGTTCCAGAAAAAGCCGAGCAGGTACAGGCGAAACAGCATCGGCAGGCCAGCCTGCACACCGAGCGGTTTGAGCATCACCTGCCAGCGGTAGGCGCGGATGACGACCGTCAGCAGGAAGCCGAGCGCGGCGGCAGCGTACAGCCCCGGGTGCATCCCGGCAAGCCGCGAGAGCACGTCCCGCACGCCGATGCGGCTTACCAGCCAGGCCAGCAGGCCCAGGCTGATGGCGATCTGCAGCAGGAACGTCCAGCGGCGCGCGCCGGGGCGGCGCTCAGACACGAGTGCCTCTGCTCCCGGCGCGTGTGCTGCGCCCGGGCCGCTCTGTCGGCAGGCGATACACCCACATGTTCCGCACTCCCCGGCCCCCTTCGCCACGTGAACCCACCCCGGATGATACCCGGCGCTCCGGGCCGCTATCAAGACGTGGGGTGTCTTCACACCGCGTGGAGTCTTGAAGATGCCAATTACGCCGATCGGATTATAATGGTGGGAGCTTTTATCCTTTGAGGGGCAACCCTCGACTGATGGTGCGCATTCCAGGAGGACATTTTAATGGCGCTCATCCAGTTTACGCGCAATTTTAATGACGAAAGCACGGACCGGGGCTTCCAGTTCGTATTCATGTGCGACCGGTGCGGCAACGGCTACCGCACGCGCTTCCAGCCCTCGGCGAGTGGCGCGGTCAGCGGCGCGCTCGACGCAGCGGGCAGCCTGCTGGGCGGGATCTTCTACCGGGCAGCAGATGCGGGCCGCGCGGTCCACTCTGCCGCGTGGGAGAAGGCTCATGACGCCGCCTTTGAGAAGGCCGTGCAGGAAGCCATGCCGCACTTCCACAAGTGCAAGCGCTGCGGCCAGTGGGTAGACGACGACTGCTGGAATACCCCGCGCAACCTGTGCAAAGGCTGCGCGCCCGATCTGCAGGAGGAATTCTCCGCCGCGCAGGTTGAGGCGGCAGTGCTGGATGCGCGGGAGAAGGCCAGGGAGGTCAGCTACGTCAGCGAGAGCACGTTCAAAGAGACTATCGTGGCAAGCTGCCCGCACTGCGGCGCGGCGGTTTCCGGTGGCAAGTTCTGCATGGAGTGCGGCCAGCCGCTCGCGGCCAAGAAGTTTTGCGTGGAGTGCGGCGCGGAGCTGGCGGCGAGTGCGAAGTTCTGCGCCGAGTGCGGGACGAAACAGGAGTAAACAGCCCCTGCGCGGCGACGGGAGGAGACGCCTTTCTTCCTGAGCACCTCACCTCCAGACCTCCCTCGATTGCAGCCGGCGCCCTTTTCTCCGTACAGGAGCAGGGGCGCCGGTTTCTTTTGACTCTCCGGCTGGCACATCACAGGGTATGATTAAGGTGCCTATATTCATACATTGAGGGGACAACGTGATGAACGTGAGGGGTAAAGTCATTGTGGTGACGGGCGCGGGCAGCGGGATCGGGCGCGCGCTGACCCACAAACTGCTGGAGGAGGGTGCGCGGGTCGCGGCGGTTGATCTGAATGAAGCGGCGCTCCGTGAAACCGCCGAGTTAGCCGGAGGGCGACGCGACCGCGTGAGCACCCACGTCGTAAACGTGAGCGACCGCGACGCCGTGGATGCGCTGCCCGGCGCAGTGATCGAGGCGCATGGCGCGGTCGACGGGCTGATCAACAACGCGGGGATCATCCAGCCCTTTGTGCGCCTCAAGGACCTGCCGTATGAGGCCATCGAGCGGGTGGTTAACGTGAACCTGTACGGCGTGGTTTACATGACGAAGGCGTTTCTGCCTTACCTGCTGGAGCGCCCGGTCGCGCACATCGTGAACATCTCCAGCATGGGCGGCTTCTTCCCGGTGCCGGGGCAGACGCTCTACGGCGCGTCGAAGGCGGGCGTCAAGCTGCTCACAGAAGGGCTCTACGCGGAGCTGATCGACACCAACGTCCGGGTTACGGTCGTCTTTCCGGGGGCGATTGCCACGAACATCACCAGCAATTCGGGCCTTGCCATACCGATAGGGGAGGACGCCGCGCAGAACTTCCCGATGACGACGCCAGAGCGCGCCGCCGAGATCATCATCCAGGGCATAGAGCGCGACCAGTTTCAGGTGTACGTCGGGAACGACGCGAAGCTGATGAACTTCCTGTACCGCCTGAACCCCAGGTCGGCGACCCGGTTCATGTTCAACCGTATGAAAGCCCTGCTGCCGGGCTAGGGGGCTGTCTCCACCGTGCCCAGCTCGACGTAATCGCCTGCGCCTGCCGAGGCGCTCGTCACCCGCAGACGCAGGCCATTATCGGGGTGGTAGATGCCGACCCGGATGGTGTACTCACCGGGCGGCACGTCGGGCGGGAGCAGGATGGCGAAGGGGTCTAGGACAGGATGCTCTGGCGAGCATCTCCGTCCCTCGCTCCCTCATACTTGCATGCCTCACGGAGAGGGGGTGCTGGTTGACGGTAACGCGCCGGGCCGGTACAATTGAGCCATTAACATACATAATAAAACAGGCTGCGAACGGAAGTGATAAGCCATCGCCACAGCGAGCCGGGGACGGTGTGAGCCCGGCAACTCGTGCCCATGGCGAGCACAGGTGGCCCACCTCGTCCGGGAGCCCCGGCCATGAACGCCAGTAGTAGTGGCCGGCGCGTTGCGCACGTTACGCGCCAGAGCGGGCAGGATCCCCCGTGGGGGGTGATTCTGTCAAGCGGGGTGGTACCACGGAGTCCTTTCGTCCCTGTCGGCGGAGGGACTTTTTTGATCACAGAGAGGAGGTTACAGTGGCTCACAACACAATCCAGTGTCACGTATGGGAGATCCGCTGCCTTCTCGCGGGCCGCCTCGCAGGTGCTAGCCTTCAGCAGCGACCGGGTGCGCTTCGCACCCGATAACCCGGAATACCAGACAGAAAATTACAGGGAGAAGCAGACCTGACATGAGTGACGAGTATCGACCGCAGGACATAGAGAAGAAGTGGCAGCGCCGCTGGGAGGAGACCGGGCTGTACCGCTCGGTCGTGGACCCCGACCGCAAGAAGTACTATGCGCTGACGATGCTGCCTTACCCGTCGGGCAACCTGCACATCGGGCACTGGTACGCGATGGCGCCCTCCGATGCGCGGGCGCGCTACATGCGCATGAAGGGCTATAACGTGCTGTTCCCGATGGGCTTTGACGCCTTCGGCCTGCCCGCCGAGAACGCGGCCATCCAGCGCAAAATCCACCCGAAGAAGTGGACGTATGCCAACATCGAGAACATGCGCAAGCAGCTCAAGAGCATGGGCGCGATGTTCGACTGGGAGCGCGAGGCCATCTCCAGCGACCCGGAATACTACAAGTGGACACAGTGGTTCTTCATCAAGTTCTTCGAGAAGGGGCTGGCCTACAAGAAGGAATCGCCGGTTGACTTCTGCCCGAACTGCAACACGACGCTGGCCCGCGAGCAGGTGGTCGGCGAGCAGCGGGTATGCGAGCGGTGCGGCACGCCGGTCATCAAGAAGCGGCTGAACCAGTGGTTCTTCAAGATCACGGACTACGCCGACGAACTGCTGGACTTCAGCGACATCGACTGGCCGGAGCGTGTCGTCACGATGCAGAAGAACTGGATCGGGCGCAGCGAGGGCGCGGAGGTGATCTTCAAGACCGAGCGTGGCGATGAACTGCCGGTCTTTACCACGCGGCCCGACACGCTGTGGGGCGCGACCTTCATGGTGATGGCCCCGGAGCATCCGCTGGTTGCGGAGCTGACGACCGAGGAGCAGCGCGCGGCGGTCGACGCCTACGTCGAGCAGGCGGCGCGTGCCAGCGATGTCGAGCGCGAGGCGACCGACCGGGAGAAGACCGGCGTGTTCACCGGGGCGTATGCCATCAACCCCGTGAACGGCGAGCGCATCCCGATCTGGATTGCCGATTACGTGCTGATGACGTACGGCTTCGGCGCGATCATGGCCGTGCCCGCGCACGACCAGCGCGACTTCGAGTTTGCGCGCAAGTTCGGCCTGCCCATCCCCGGCGTGATCCAGCCGCTGGCTGCCCACCTGCCCGACTACATCAGCGAGGCGGGGAAGAACCTGGATGAGGTGTTCGAGGCGGCGGAGAAGGCCGGTGCGGTGCTGGTCTATGATGAGGCCGAGGGGCGGTTCAGCAAGGCGAGCGGCGCGGTCGACCGCGCGCAGGCGACCATCGACATTGACTGGCTGCTGGAGTACGTGGATGCTGCCTACAGTGGCGCGGGCGTGATGGTCAACTCCGGGCCGTTCAGCGGTACGCCCGTCAGCGATGAGAAGGGCCGCAAGAACCCCGGCATCAGCGCCGTGATCGACTGGCTGGAGGAGCAGGGCATCGGCACCGAGGCGGTGAACTACCGCCTGCGCGACTGGCTGATCAGCCGCCAGCGCTACTGGGGCGCGCCCATCCCCATGATCCTGTGCGAGCGGTGCGGCATCGTGCCAGTGCCGGAGGACGAACTGCCGGTTGAGTTGCCGGAGGATGTCGAGTTCATGCCGACCGGCCAGTCGCCGCTGAAGCTGCACCCGACATGGCGGCACGTGACCTGCCCGAAGTGCGGCGGCGAGGCGGAGCGCGAGACGGACACGATGGACACCTTCATGTGCTCGTCGTGGTACCAGTACCGCTACCTGAGCCCGCACTACGACAGCTACCCCTTCGACCCGGAGGAGGCGAGCTACTGGCTGCCGGTCGACATGTACACGGGCGGCATCGAGCACGCGACGATGCACCTGCTGTACACGCGGTTCTTCACGAAGGCCATGCGGGACTGCGGCATCTTCGATCCGGTGAAGCCGATGCGGCCCGGCGAGCAGCCGGAGTCGATGTTCAGCGAGCCGATGACGCGGCTGGCCAACCAGGGCATGATCCTGGGCGAAGACCGCGAGAAGATGAGCAAGTCCCGCGGAAACGTCGTCGACCCGGACGACCTGGTAGCGGAGTACGGCGCGGACACCGTGCGCACCTATCTGATGTTCTCCTTCAAGTGGGACCAGGGCGGCCCGTGGGACAGCCAGAGCATCAAGGGGCCGGTGCGCTTCCTGCACGACGTGTGGCAGTTGATCGTTGAGCCTGCGCCCGAAGTGTCAGGCGAGGCGTCCGAGGCGGACGTGCGCAGCCTGCGGCGCAAGGTTCACCAGACCATCCTCAGCGTGACGGAGGACATCGAGAGCTTCAACTTCAACACGGCGGTGGCCGCGCTGATGGAGCTGAAGAATGCCATGCAGGACGCGAAGCGCACGCCTGTCGTGCGGACGGAAGCCTGGGACGAGGCGGTGCGCAGCCTGCTGCTGATGCTGGCGCCCATCGCGCCGCACATCAGCGAGGAGCTGTGGGCGCGCATCGGCGGCGAGTACAGCATCCACGCGCAGCCCTGGCCTGAGGCCGATGAGGCGATTGCCGCCGAGGACGTGATCACGCTGGTGGTGCAGGTCAACGGCAAGGTCCGTGACCGCATCGAGGTTCCGGCGGACGTGGACGAGGAGTCCGCGAAGCAGGCGGCGCTGGCCTCCGAGCAGGTGAAGCGCTTCATCGATGGCAAGCCGCCGCGCAAGGTGATCTACGTGCCGGGGCGGCTGGTGAATATCGTGGTGTAAGGCGGGTGCCCTCATCCCGGGCGGCACGCAAGCGTGCTCGGGAGAGGGGGTTCTGCCTGTCGCGCCGCTAGAAAATCCGGCTGCGGTAGGCCAGGTAACAAAACGCCGCGAATGAACTTCGCGGCTCCTGATCCTACAGCCTACAAGGGTAGGGGCGGCTCTCAGAGCCGCCCCTACGTGCTCCCTCTGCTGGTGGTCGCTTCGCGACCTACCATTTCCCCCTATGAGGGGCGACTCAGTCGAGCACCGGGCGGTTGGCGCAACTAACTGCCAGCCCCCTCATCCCCGGGTGGCACGCAAGCGTGCTCGGGAGAGGGGGGTCTGACTGTCGCACTGCTAGAAAATCTGGCTGCGGTAGGCCAGATGCCAGGCCTCTTCGTAGTAGCCCTCCAGCATTTCCATGACCTTCTCCCACGGGCGCTGGCGGGCATAGGCGAGCGCCGCCTCACCCATGCGCAGACGGTGCTCGGGGTGTTCCAGCAGATACTCGATCTTCTGGCGGAAGTCGGCAGGGTCCTCCTGGCAGATGAAGCCGTTAATGCCGTCCAGCACGTGATCGACCACGCCGCCGGCATTCGGCACCAGCGTGGGCAGGCCGGAGGCCATCGCCTCGGTCACGACCTGGCCGAACGTCTCGTTCGTGCCGGTAAAGGCGAACACGTCCGCGCTGGCGTAGACCTCTGCCAGTTCATCCCCGAACACGTAGCCCATAAAGTGCGCGCTGTCGCCGAATAGTTCCTCAAGCTCCTCGCGCTGTGCGCCGTCGCCGACGATGGTCAGGGCGACGCCGTCCAGCTTTGCCGCCTCGAGCAGCAGGTCGACCCGCTTTTCGTTTGCCAGCCGCCCCACGTACAGCACAAGCAGGCTGTCGTCGGGCCGCCCGGCGAGCATACGCTCGCGCATGGCCTGGCTGCGGCGTGCCGGGTTAAAGCGGTCGAGGTCCACCCCGCGCGGCCAGTAGCGCAGCCGCTCGAAGCCCCAGCTTTTCAACTGGCGGATGGTAAAGTGCGAGGGCACGGTCGTCAGGTGGACGTTGTTGTGCAGCGCACGCAGCCCATCACGGATGGGCGTGGAGAACAGGTCAATACCGTACTGTGTGGCGTAGCCGGGCAGATCCGACTGGTAGTTGGCGATGATGGGCAGGTCGTGGTTGCGCCCGTACCACAGCCCGGCCAGCGAGAGGACAGCCGGGCTGAACAGGTGAATGATGTCCGGCTTGAACTTGTCGAGATACTGGTTGACGAGCGGGCTGGGGAAGCCTACCTTTGTCTCGGGCACACCGGGAACCTCAAACGACGGCACCGGGACCACCTGGCTCGGCCCGAGACTGTCGGGCGTCTTGCCGTTGACATCCGGCGCGAAGATGATCACCTCCCGGCCTGATTGCTGCAAGTGCCTCGTGACGAGCACCGCCGTCTTGGAGACCCCGTCGATCTTGGGCAGAAAGGCTTCGGCGAAGATCGCTACCCGCTTGATGGTGCTGAACTTGAAGGCAGGGTCGATCGGAGCGACGGTGAACTCACTGCCGGGCCGCAGCCCTCGTGACAGAAACTCCTCAGTCGCGTTCCGTTTGTGGTTAAACATGTTTTCGACTCAACCTTCCAGTAGTTTACCAATGCAACAGTGCAGGAATCGCAGGCGCGCTATCTCTAGCATAGCACGCTGCCGCCAAAAAAGTCCTAAACAAGCTCTATACAAATAATTACGTCAAACCTGCCGGGCAGGTAGTAAGCGCGGTTGCTCGCCATCGATGCGCACGAAGCCGGGCTGGCCCTCTGTCCCGTCCACGTGCACCGAGCGGTCGATGAACTCCTGCACGATGGCGATGTTGGTAAGGGTGTGCCGGGTGATCTCGACCGTGCTGAAGAGCGACGGTCCCTGTGCCATCATCAGGGCGGGCACGATCTGGTCGGGCAGGTACGGGCCGAGGGCGGCGGTCCGCCGGTAGTAGGCAATCAGCGGGATGATGGCCTCCTCCGCAACCTCCGCTGACGGTTTGCCGAGGCGGCCCAGCCCGGTGAACCCCGCGACGACGTTCTCGTAGGCGATGGCGACGAAGATCCCCGCGCCTTCCGCCGTGCCGCTGACGCGGAGTGGCTCGACATTGGCGGGCAGACCCGCCTCGCGCAGCAGATTATTGGCCCGCGCGCTGATGCGCTGCGGGATGTGCGAGGGCAGGTTGGTCGCCACGGCCACGCCGCGCAGGTTGACAAACGCACCCCGGTCCGTAAGCTGGATGCCGCGCAGCTCCGAGTTGCCGCGGATCGTGACGCGCACCTCGCCGCCGCCCTTCGGGTACCAGCCCCAGTCTACCAGTTCAACCTCGGCGTGAATGCCGATGCGGTCCAGCATGGGGAGCAGCACCCAGCGCACGTAGTGGACGGGCGGGCTCCAGGCGACATGCGTGCCGCCCCGGAGCGTCAGGTGCGAGTCGCCGTCGGCGAGCGCGAGCGGCAGCAGCAGGGTTTGCAGCAGCAGGGTGGTCGCCCCGGCGCTGCCCTGCCCGGCTAGCTCCTGAATGTCGAACTCGTAGGTTCCGGCGCGGGCGGCCCCGCCGGGTATGAACGTCAGTTCCTGCGAGCGCAGAGCCGCACCCTCGACCTCGGCATCGCAGATCTGCGCGGCGGCCTTCACCCCGGCAAGGTGCTGGGGGGCGAGGCCGGGGTTGCGTCGCCGCGCGCGGATGCGGGTCAGGTGAACCGGCTGGCCGGTGATAACGGACATGGCGAGGGCGCTGCGCAGCACCTGCCCGCCGCCTTCACCCTGCGATGCGTCGATCTCTATCATGTGGTGTTTGCCTCCGAGGAACGTTCGACCGGGGTGGGTAAAAGCCGTACTGCAGCAGGCGTCGCAGCGCGGTGGATGGCCTGCTGCCCAACACCCTGATCATGCCAGCACAGGCAGCGGTAGACAAGCGGTGCGGCGCTTACCGCTCAATCGTGACGCTTCGAAGGAAGACGCGGTCGGCGATGGCGTTGCCATCAACAAAGGCCGGGAGCCGCTCGCCGGTTTGCGGGAAGTACAGCCCCAGCGACAGGGGATAGGGGCCGGCTGCCAGCCCGGTCGGCGTCTGGATCATGCTGTGCTGGAGGAACACATCGCGCACCTGCAGCGTGCCCGTGTTCACGCCAAGCCCGTCGTCCTGCGCGACGATCACGACCGGGTTGCCGAGCATGTGCATGAACTGCCACACTTCTGGCGGCGGTGGGCCATCCATCCGCCAGTAGGAGGTCACCTCAACCCAGTCGCCGGCCCGCACCTGCTCGTCGCGGATCTCGTAGCCGAGGAAGGTGACGTTATAGCCGAACGAGAGCGGCAGGGGGGCCAGCCCCGTTACCCGCGCCTCCGGCGGCCAGGCGGTGAGCGCCGTGGTGATGAACGCCCCGGCGTAGTCAGCCAGTTCGTTGCTGACCTCCAGCCGCATCACCACGTCCGGGCCGACGCCGGGCACGCCCTCGTCCTCGGCGTAGCGCATCCACGCCAGCAGCGGGCCGGGCAGGTGCTCGTAGTAGTGGCTGCGCGGGAAGATGATGCGCTGTGATTCGCCGCCGTTGGCGATGACGAGGCTCTGGGTGCAGTCAAAAATGCGGATGCCCGCCATGCTGCGGTGCATGAGGATGTCGAGCAGGCGGGCGTTGGTCAGGGCGAACGGCTCATCGCGCTCGTCGACAGGGATGGAGCATACTGACACCGGCGTCGGGTCGGTGCTGGTATCAAGGTAGTGGGCCAGCCTGCCTAGCTTGGCCTGGTAGGCGGTCTGCACCTCGTCGAGCGAGGGCCAGATCAGGAAGTAATCGCGGTAGGTCCAGCCTGCGTTGACGGCGATCAACGCGGCGATGAGCACGCCGACACCGCTGGTTGCCGCCTGCTGCACGCGCCCGCGCAGCCGCTCCCGCGTCAGTTGGAACACCGCCCGCAGCCCCAGCGCCGGGAAGACGAAGACAACCGGCAGGATCACAGCCATGTACTCGAAATCCGGCTTGCGGGGCAGGAAGGCGGTCGGCAGCAGGCCGATAATGAGCCACAGCAGGGCCAGCCCGTAGGGCGCACGCCGCCAGCGGGCCAGCGCCACGCCGATGCCGAGCAGAAGCAGCGCGCCGACAACCGGGCCAAACACCGGGCGGCCCGGCAGGTTGTGTGAGGCGAGCATGTCGCCCTGCAGCACCAGCCCGGCCAGCGACGACACCAGCCGCCCCGGTATCTCGGCTATGAGGCCCGGCTGCTGCGTAATGGGCACCGGCTCACGGGCGCCGGGGTAGCGGAACAGGTAGAGGCCGAGCGGCAGGTCGATGACGGCGGCCAGCGCGAGCGTGTACCAGATGTCGGCCCGGTGGCGGCGGATCTCCGGGCGGTTGACAATGGTGCGGTACAGCACATAGACGACGAACAGCACGGGCAGCGTCCAGGCGGTGACGTGCACGTACTGCGACAATCCCAGGGCGATCCCGCCGACGGTGAACCACAGGCTGGCCTCCGTTGGGCGGCGGGCGTTAAAGGCGCTCGCGAGCGTGAAAGCCACAACCGCGGTTGCCAGGGGCATCAGTGCGACATGCTGCACGGCGCGGCCCATCCACACCGGCCAGAAGGCGACGGCCATCAGTCCCAGCGACATCAGCGCGACGCGCCGCCCGAACAGCCGCCGCATCAGCAGCGTGGTGATCGCCAGCGCGAGCATGGACAACCACACCGACGGCAGCCGCCAGAGCATCAGCCCGTCGCCGGTAACGGTCGTCGAGGCAGCCAGCAGTGCATAGTACAATCCCTCGCGGGCGGGCTGCACCTCGTCGTAGATCACCGAGACATCCCCCTGCCGGACCATCTCGGAGATCTGCGCGTTGATCAGCTCTTCGGCATGCAGGCCGGGCGGGGTGGTAGTGAGATCCCACGTGCGGAAGAAAGCCGCAACGAGCAGCAGGAGCGTCGCGACGGGCAGGTACCACCTGCCGCCCGCACGGCGCGGGCCGGCGGGGGCGCGGGGTGAGGTGGGCCTGTCGTCTTCTCGGTGCATCATGCGGACGGGTAGCTTATTCCAGGGCGGTGATAAAGGCGGTCAGCATCAGGACGAGGATGCCGAGCCCCAGGTTAATGGCGGCCAGCCGCCGCAGGCGGCGCCGCTCGGCGGCGATATGCTCTTCCCCGCCGGGTTTGGCGGCTAGCAGGCGGGCCCGGTCGAGCGCCGGGTACACGCCCCACTGGAGCATCGCCGCCACGACGACCATGCCGACGATGACGATGTGCTTGGCAAACAGCCCTATCGACCACGCGTCGCCAATTGCCAGCAGGCCCGCATAGTGCGGGTCGCCGCCGGTCTGGATCATGCCGGTGACGATCAGTACGGCGAGGCTGATGTTGGCGATCGGGCGGAAGCGGCGTTCAAGCGCCTCGAAGAACTCGCCTGCCTGCGCGTCGCCCGCCGGGCGGAGGCCGGGCCACGCGACCAGCACCAGCATCCCCAGCCCGCCAAGCCAGAGGACCGTCGCGATCAGATGGAGCCAGTAGTTTAGAGCGAGTACAAGTGTTGGCATGGCGCTGATTATAAGCCGTTTGAGAGAATGCGGAAAGGTAATATGTGGGGAAGTGGGCTAACTGAATTTACGCATCATTCCCCGTTAGCGTCTACCCCCGTCATATGATACAGTTCTGGCGGCATAACATGAAACTCCAACAGGGCGACACACGACATGAGCGGCGAACGTATCGGCGAGTATGAACTGGTTGAAACCATCGGCCAGGGTGGGATGGCGACCGTCTACAAGGCGTACCAGCCATCCTTTGACCGCTACGTGGCTCTCAAGCTGCTCCCCCGCGATCTTTCCGAAGATCCCCGCGCGCTGAAGCGCTTTCAGCAAGAGGCGCGCATGATCGCCCGGCTGGAGCACCGCTCCATCCTGCCGGTGTATGCCTACGGCGAGCATGAGGGCATGCCCTACATTGTCATGCGCCTGCTGGAGGCGGGCTCGCTGCGGCGCAAGCTGTTCTATGAAGGTGTGGAGCTGCCGGCGGCGGTGCGCATCGTGGAGCAGGTCGCCGAGGCGCTCGACTACGCGCACGCGCAGGGCGTGGTTCACCGCGACCTCAAGCCGAGCAACATCCTGCTTGACGAGCAGGGCAACGCCTATCTTACGGACTTCGGCATCGCGCAGATGATGGACGCTGTGGCCGGTACAGAGGTGGCGGGCGCGGGCAGCGGTGTGGTCGGTACGCCGAGCTATATGTCACCGGAGCAGTGCCAGGGCAAGCCCGCCACCCCTGCCAGCGACATCTACGCGCTGGGTGTCATCCTGTTTGAGATGGTGACGGGCCGGGTGCCGTTTGAGGCGGAGACGCCCATCGCGGTGATGTACATGCAGGTCCGCGAGCCGGTGCCCTCCGTGCAGAGCGTGGACCCGGCGCTGCCTGCCGCGCTCGATCGGGTCATCCAGCGTGCGATGCGCAAGAACCCTGCCGAGCGCTACCCGACCGCCAGCGCGCTCGCCGCCGACTTCCGGCGTGTGGTACGCGAGCTTGCCCGCCACGGAGCCGCCCCCGCCGCGCCGCCGGGCGCACCGCCCGCGCCTCCGCGCCGCCCGGCAGAGTCGGAGGAAAGCGGCAAGCGGCGCGTTCTGCCGCTCGTGGGGAGCGTGCTGCTGGGGCTGACCGTGCTGCTCGCCGCTGCTGCGGTCGGGGTGTTTGTTGTATCGCGGCTGCGGGCGGTTGCCGGAGCACCGGTGCCGCCGACACAGTTCGCCCCAATGGATGAGGTGGCTGTGGGGAGCAGCTTCGCAACGGCGACGCCGCCAGTCGCCCCGACCTCGCCCGGTGAGCCTGCGCTCATGCTGACGGAACTCCCCGCCGGGGTGGTCGCCGGGCCGAGCGAGACGCCCGAGCCGACCGTCACCGACATGCCGACTGCCACAGTGCCCGGCGAGCCGGGTGCGACCAACACGCCGCCCATTGCGACCATCGACCCCGAGACAACGCCGCTGCCGCTGCCCTCGGTGCCGGGGCGAATTGTCTATACGCGCGGCACAGGCAGCGGCGCCGAGATCATGGTGATGGACGACGATGGGCGGAACCAGATCGCCCTGACTGATAACACGGTATACGATGGCGAGCCGGACTGGTCGCCGGATGGCCGCCTG
>Ga0116169_1002119_pt1 | contig 15111 bp, 14 predicted proteins | sample AD_UKC130_MetaG_FD_89796 | JGI IMG/M metagenome (GOLD analysis project Ga0116169, IMG submission 89796) | Active sludge microbial communities of municipal wastewater-treating anaerobic digesters from Canada - AD_UKC130_MetaG | ecosystem: Engineered > Bioreactor > Anaerobic > Digestate | place...
GAACCAAGTCATGATGACCGATAAATCGGAGCTCGCCCGATTTGGAAAAGCGAATGCGCACTCGTTGGCGAACCGTAGATTGGTTCCCCCCTCCGCTGCCGCTGGCGGAGGGGCCTCGGTTCCAATCACCTTGTTGATCGATTTGATCCAATTGTTCCGCGATACTTAACACCCCTAGATACCTAAAATTCCTTCCCGAAGAGCGGCATTCGTAGGGACCACCCAAGACAGTCCCAACCGAACGCCGGCCCCTGGGTCTGATCGCTTATTACCTTTCGCGAGACAACCGGTGTCGTCGTGCGGCTGCTTCGTACCACTGGCCAAAGCCCGGTATTATAATCCCCTTAATTGGTCGCGTTATTTACCCCACGATATGGGGAGCAATTGCCATGATTCACATTGAATGCACAGCATAGCAAAAACTATTATGTTTGACTAGGTAGTCTGTACTGCTTTGTCTCGGTAACGGATAGGAATATCCCGCTCCTTTAAGTGGGGTGGTACCAGTAGTGTGACGGCTGGCCAAACGCCCCGCTAGAGAGGAGTTTTTCGCCGCTTTTTGCCGCGGTGTTAAACAAAAAATAGCCAAGGCCTGGTTGTATGGGCAAAATCACACAACCGGCCCTGGTGTAGGCTCGCGCGAGTGTTAGCCAAGCACTACGTTGCTCGTCGCGTTAAGCCTTCCGCTGTCACCCATCACAATGCTGGAACTGACTCACCACCCCAGGCACTACCCAAAGCACCCCAAACGCCATAGAGTGATGGGCCCCTATAGTCCTGTGGCCTGTTGGGATCCGATGGTGGCGGATAACCCGGCGGCAAGGCCGAGGCCGAACGTGTGGGATCACCCGCGTCGATCGTTTCACTGATAAACTTGACGGCCCCGTCCACGAACAGGACGTTGACCCCGCCCGGGTGGCGGCTGCTGGCCGTCACGATGCACCAGTCTTCCCCGCTGTTGCCGCAGCTTGGACCGTTCGGAGGCAACATGGGATAGAACAAGGTATAGGGATTAATGCCGTCGGCCCACCGCCAGCCAACCTGCCAATCCGAACCTTGAACGTCACCCCAGAAGGTGCGATTGGCACCAACTTGGTTGAGGCACAATGAAGGTGGAGCACTATTATAGGCACCTACGTTAACGGCGATGGCTTCGGTCACCTTGCGGCTCCCTTGAATACCGATGACGGCCTCGGATACCGCGATCGTATTGCTGGTGCCGTCGGTGATTGTACCGATTGTTACTTCCACCTTGGAGCCATTACCAAAGACACCACGGGTTTCCCACCAGTCCCAATTGAGCCACTGATCACCCCGGTTGCACTTGTAGCTAGTGGGGGTCTTTCCGTCATTCCATGTGAGAACTTCCCTGGCCCGCGAGTCAGAGGGACAAATCAATGTAGCAATCCAAGTGCGCGTTGGGGGACACCCGTACCAGGGGCAATAAGAATTCCCGTTGGGATCCGTCTTCCCAATATAGTTTTGGATCATGTCATCGTAGAGGGCCTTTTGCTCGATGTAAGGCAACAAGGGCACGGTGAACCCCCAACGATGGGCCGAATTGGGATAATCGCCCGACCCCGCGGGGACCGCAAAATTCTTCTCATGATTAGCCGCGGGAAAACGCCCATATGTATCATGGAAATTATGCAGAGCCAGTCCAATTTGCTTCAGATTGTTGGTACATTGTGATCGCCTCGCTGCCTCACGAGCTGCCTGAATGGCCGGAAGGAGGAGCGCGATCAATATGCCGATAATAGCAATTACCACCAACAGCTCGACAAGCGTGAAGGCCCGTTGCCTTCTCTCCCCACCTTTCGGCACACCATACCTTTTCATCGCATCAACCTACTCTGTGGAAAAAAATTGAACCACCAAAAGCACCCAATCATCGAACTAATTACGAGACATGCTTGAACACCAAAAAGCAATTTCTTAAACTGACGCTATCGGAGCGGCTTACAAACTCCGATGCGCTGATTATAGTTTCTTTGACGTAACTCGTCAACGAATTTGTTTGAATCAAATTCGGCTGGACTATTTGGGGATGGGACCTGATCTCACAAGTGCGAGGAGGTGAACCATGAGAATCGCTGCTGTTTTGACCTTGGTGGCCGTAACCATTGCCATCGCAGGGTGCGGGCAGAAAAAGGGCGTCTCCTTCAAGACCGTACCGGTGACCATTAAGCTGACCTACAAGGGCCAGCCGCTCGACGGCGCCAACGTCCAGATGTATCCATTGGATCCCAACGGGCGCGGTGCCACGGGTAAAACAGATGCCAACGGTGCAGCGGTGATGAGGACCTTTGGCGATGCTGGAGCCATGGCGGAAGGAGCCATCCCTGGCAAATACAAGATTATCGTGACCAAAGTGGATGTCCCCCAAGTAAGTGAGAACATCAATTACGAAGAATACAGCAAGCAACAGGCCGAGCAGAATCCCTACGCCTCGGCCCCCAAGCCGCTGTTGCCGACCAAGTATTCGTCACCCCAGACCACACCCTTCGAGTGTGAAGTCAAAGACGGCCCAAACGAGTTTAGTTTTGAACTGACAGATTGATCGCCACGTTTGGATGACACAGGCCAAACGGGTGGGACCTCGGTTTGAAAGGCCTTCCTGCGATTGGCTTGCGCGGCAGGTGCGCACCTGGGGGACACTGAGCGGAGGCTCTAGAGGCCAGCGCGGTCGGGTTATCGTATCGCGCTTTTCGGCATCCTCATCACCATATTGTTGCCGCCGGTCCGAGCGGTACGGAAAGCGGTAAGGCGCTCGCAATGTTCGAACAATTTAAAACAGACTAAATTGGGATTGCACATTTTCCACGATACATACAGGCGTTCGCCCGCAGTGTGTTACGACCCCCAATTTCAGGAGTACGGTGGGCAACGGTATCGATGGTTTTATCTGCCGGATGTGGAAAACGTGCTGTACCTAACACATATCCGGTGTCCATTAAGATAACGTATCACGGGCAGCCCGGCAAAGGGGCAAACGTGACCTTGGTGCCGCAGGACCGATTGATCCGTGCGTCGGAATTTGGCAGGATCCGCGGTCAACCTGGAACTCGGCCTTGCTGTGGCCAGCAGCTAGACTGCCGCGGTGTTTGATCTTGCCGATTGCGTCTCCAAAGATCAGATCACGCATTGGGTCAAAGACGGGGGCAGCTCGGCGGGCTTGTTGGGCGTCACAGCAGCGAGCGGGGTCGATCGTCGCTAGGTGATGAGCCCAATAGATCCTGACGCTCGGCGGCCAGTTCACGCAGGAGTGTCAAATTGATAACATCCCAATCTCGGCCATCAGAGGCTTTCCCTTTTGGGGTCTCGATATACATGGGCAGATGATTCACCCGGGGGTCCTGCAAAATCCGCCGGAAGGTCTCGCGGCCCACATAGCCCAAGCCGATGTGCTCGTGGCGATCAACACCACTGCCACGGGCTGTTTTGCTGTCGTTGAGATGGATGGCCTTGAGGCGATCCAGTCCGATCTGTCGCTCGAACCAACGGACCGTACGGTCCCAACCTGCGGGCAAATCGATCGGATAATCTGCCGCCAACATGTGGCACGTGTCCCAGCACACTCCTAGTCGCTGGGTGTCATCCATCAGCTCAAAGATGGTGGCCAGTTCATCAAAAGAACGGCCCACTTGGCTCCCCTGACCTGCCAGGGTTTCCAGAAGTATCCACGTCTTCGACTCCGGGTTCCTGTCGAGAACTTCCCGCAGGGCAGTGGCGATGCGGCGGAGGGCAGCATCAGTGTCATTATGAATGGACGCACCGGGATGGATGATAAGGGCCTCTAAGCCCAATTGCGTTGCCCGCCGGTATTCGTCCTCGAGCGATTCCAGCGACCTGCGCCACAGCTTGGGGTCGGGACTTGCCAAATTGATCAAATAGCCGTCGTGTCCTACAGGATGCCGCAAGCCACTGCGTTGTAGTGCGCGTTGAAAGGCAGCTATTTGTTCTTCCGAAAGGGGTGGCGATTTCCATCGGGTACAACTTTTCGTGAAGATTTGCAGGCACTCGCAACCGGTCGCGACGGCGCGCTCCACCGCTTTTTCGAAGCCGCCGGCAATCGATTGGTGAGCACCAAGAATCGGCATGGCTCAACTCAAGATGGCGAGGCAACTAGAAGGGGGGCCAACCCAACCCCCCTCAGACCCATGATCGTTACGATTCCTTTTTCTGGCACAGTCTTGCCCGACGCCGAAGTTCGTACACAAAATCCATCAAGTCCCGGGGCAAAGGTATCTCGAAGTTCATGGGTTCTCCTGTTACGGGATGAATGAATCCCAACTCTACGGCGGCAAGACACAGACGCGGTGCGCCACTGTTGTCCTCGATCGGCTTGCCAAAAAGGGGCCGATTGTAAAGCTTTTCACCACAAACGGGGTGGCCGGCCTCTGCCAGATGAATGCGGATTTGGTGGGTCCGCCCGGTTTCAAGACGGCATTCCACCAGGGTGTAATCGCCGATTCGCTCGACGGGCTTGACGTGGGTGATTGCCAAACGGCCCTCGCCCGGCTTTTTGGTGCTGCCCCTTCGTCCGTCACCGCGATCACGGACAAGGTACGACTGAATCGTCTGGGCTTCCATGTAACCGGGGATGATCGCCAAATAACGGCGGGTGGTGGTATGTTTGCGGAATTGCTCCATGAGACCGCGTTCTGCCTCGCTGGTGCGCGCAAAGACAATTAAGCCACTGGTTTCACGGTCCAAGCGGTGCACGGCACGCACCGGTGGTGGAACGCCTTTGTGTCGCTTCTTTTTGCCTTCCATCCGCGCGATGATATGCGGCAAGACCTCGTCGAGGGTGGGCTGGAGTTGTCGCCGTCGAGCTGAGGCGTCGAGCTCCTCGCGATGTCGATTGGTGGTCATCCCCGCCGGCTTATCCACCACCACAATGTGTTCATCGAGGTAAACCACGGCGACATCCCGCGGGCTGGGGGGCGCCTGTCCTGGGCGCGGCAGGAGCTTGACCACGTCCTGAAGCTTCAGCCGCCTTGCCGGATCAAGGCACAAATTGCCACTTACCTGGATGTATCGGCCCTCGATGAGTTTCTTGATCCGCGACCAGGAAACACCCGGCAACCATTCCCGCAGCGCGGCAGCCACCGTCATGTTGACTTGCCGCGGCAAAACATGAAAGACTCGTTCACCGAATTCGTGCATGATGATTCAATGATCTCAACTAGTTCAGACAAGGTGCAACGTCTTTAGGCAGGCCAATGCCCGATTGGAGAAAACCTGTGATGTGGAGTCTCTGGGAAAGAATTCTACGCAATAAATCTAATGCTAAGGATAACAATTTGGCGAAAAATTGACATCCCGGGGCGGCATTTCCATTAAGAGCTTATCCCATAATGCTCCCCTTACCCGTTTGGCGGGAGAAGAGTCGGGGGGAGGGTGGCTCGAATCGCTGCGGTTTTCTCGGTGGACTCCCGAGGGTCGCTTGCCCTCACCCCAACCCTCTCCCAAGGGGACAGGGAACTTTGGGATAGGCTCTCAGACCCAGGGTGTGGTGGTCAGATAAGATAAAAATGCATAAGATACACTAAGTTGCCCCGATCGCTCAGTGGGGCTTTGGAGGAGAGTGGCCATCGGGACCAGCATCGGTCCAAGAAACAAAAAACAAAAAGGTTCCTGCTCGCCGGGACAGGAACCTTTGGGTCGGCCGCGCGACGTTGACGCTTCTATGCGACGTCTGTGATCGGGACCGCAGCAGCCGTGTTTGATCGTATCGGTGTTTTTGCGAAGCAAACTTTAGATGAGAGTCTTTACGTCCATGAGGTCCATCGCAGACCCCGCCAAGTGACGAAAAGTTGGGCGAAACGGCAGAAGTTTATTGCCTTAGGCGAGTTTCCATTTTGAGGTGTGGTCTTTCGGAGAAGTCAAGCATCGGGACGACCTCGTTATATGCCAAAACCAGCGAAACTTGCTTTAGAAGATGGCACCGTTTACCGCGGTTACTCGTTCGGCGCAGAAGGAGTTGTCGACGGTGAAGTGTGCTTCAACACCTCGATGACCGGCTACCAGGAGATCCTCACCGATCCCAGCGATCGTGGCCAAATTGTGGTCATGACCTACCCGGAAATTGGTAATTACGGGGTCAACGAGGAGGACTTCGAAAGCTGGAAACCCCACTTGGCCGGATTCGTAGTTCGCGAAGTAAGCTGCCGCGTTAGCAATCGGCGCGCCCAGGAGAATTTAGATTCGTTCCTCAAACGATTTGGCATCGTAGGCCTTTATGGGATCGACACGCGGGCCTTGGTTCGCCGAATTCGGGAACACGGGGCGATGAAAGGCGTGCTATCCACCGTCGATCTCGATGACGCCAGCCTGGTAGCCAAGGCCAAGGCAAGTCCCGGCCTTGTGGGACGCGACTTGGTTCGGGAGGTTTTACCACCTGGTCCGCGGGAGTGGGCACAGCCCTTGAGTCGTTGGGCGAAACTGGGTGGGCAAGTCCGCGAACGTATTCCGCCCGATGCGCCCCACGTCGTGGCCCTCGATTTTGGTATGAAATACAACATTGCCCGGCACCTCTTCGACAGTGGTTGCCGGGTAACGGTCCTTCCGGGAACGGCCACTGCCGAGGAAGTCATGAGCTTCCGGCCTGATGGGGTATTCCTCTCCAATGGCCCCGGCGATCCGGAACCCGTCCAATACGCCCAAAAGACGATTGCCCAGCTCCTTGGCAAAGTTCCCATCTTTGGGATCTGTCTGGGACACCAACTGCTGGCCTTGGCATGTGGTGCTCGGACTTACAAGTTGAAGTTCGGCCATCGTGGGGCGAATCAACCCGTGATGAATAAAGAGACCGGGCGGGTAGAAATCACTTGCCAGAACCATGGCTTTGCCGTTGATCCCGACACCCTGCCCCCCTATCTCGAAGTCACCCACTGGAATCTCAACGACGACACCGTCGAGGGCCTCGTACATCGAGAAGTCCCCGCATTTAGTGTCCAGTATCACCCGGAGGCCTCAGCCGGGCCCCACGATAGTCACTATCTCTTTGGCCGTTTTCGGAAGTTAATCGACGAGTCGCGAGCGTCGTTGGCCGGCTGACGTCCCGGTGAGATCTCTCGAGGGGGAGCGCGACCATGCATCCGTCACTGCTGGTGAGTGTGATCGTCGGGGACGTCCTGTTTATTCTCGGCTTTTTGGCGTTCTTTTTCGGTGGGGCCGAACACCCAACGGCCTTGATCCCGGCCTTGTTCGGAGCCGTCATTCAGACCTTGGCCATCATCGCTCACTTCTTTCCCAAGACCCGCGGCCCATTTGCCAAGGTTATCCTCATCGTTGCCTTTGTGGGTCTGGTGATCGGGGGCGCACGTCCTGCCATGGTTCTCCTAGGGGGCGGCCAAGTCAGTTGGACCTTGGCTCTTGTTTCCCAGGCAGGATTGGCGTTGGGATGCGCGGTGGTCTTCTGTGCCAGCATCGTCCTTTTGCTGGGTCAGGCCTTCCAAAAATCGTAGTCCCAATTTGCAAAGGTCCTGACCTCTCATCGCTTTGGACCGGCGGAACTGTGTTGCGAGATCCATTGTGTAAGATTAAGCGGCGGGCGGCCACAACGGTGACACCTACCCGCCAATGTCGCCGCGGCCATATCCTTGCGATGTCCTTACTTCATAATCCTCCATCACAATAAGACGGCGCATGACCCGCCAGTTTGCCCTAGCGGCTTGTATCGAATCAGACGCGACGGGACACGGCTTACGGACTCGATCTCCTTCCGCCGCCGGTGCTCCTTTCCGTCGGTGGAGCTTGCGTCGTAGGTAGCTCCCACTATCTTACGAGGTTCCCAAGCGGGCTTCGCCTTGTTGGGGAGAACACACCTGCGGCTCATCTTGATTATCCGAGGATGGTCCCCTCGTCGCCCTAACAGGGTTACAATATCCACGAATTCCACGGTGATCGACCTTCAGTGGTAACAGGAGAGGAAACCCATGTTGTGCTCAAGAATTGGAATTGTGCTCTGCCTTGTTGTTGGGATGGGGGCCGCATGGCTTGTTGATGTGGCGCAGGCCGATCAGGACGTTCGCCCCAATTTGCTCGTCATCCTTGCGGACGATCTTGGCTGGGGAGACCTCGGCTGCTTTGGTTCGTCCGATTTGCAAACACCCCATATTGATCGTCTGGCCCGGGAGGGGATGCGAATGCTGAACTTCTACGCCAACTGCCCCGTGTGTTCGCCAACGCGGGCATCGTTGCTTACGGGGTATTATCCCGATGTGGTCGGCGTCCCCGGTGTGATCCGCACCCATTCTTGGAACTCCTGGGGCTACCTCAATCCGAAGGTCGAGCTTCTTCCGAACTTTTTGGCCAAGGCCGGATACGATACGGCCCTGGTGGGAAAGTGGCACCTCGGATTGGATCGCCCCAATATCCCTACAGCCCGCGGTTTCACGTACTTCCACGGCTTTCTCGGCGACATGATGGACGACTACTGGAACCACCGGCGTCACGGGATTAACTACCTCCGTGAAAACGAGCAGGAGATCGATCCGCCGGGTCACGCCACGGATTTGTTTACAGAATGGGCCTGTCAGTACATTCGCAGGCATCACCAGACGCAGCCCAATCGCCCCTTTTTCCTCTATCTCGCCTACAATGCACCGCATGTGCCGATTCAGCCGCCCGAAGAGGCGTTAAATCGTTACCGCCAGCGGCATCCCGATGCCCCGGAAAAACGGTCGAAACTGGCCGCCCTCATCGAGCACATGGACGCCGGCATCGGCCGTGTCCTGCAAACCCTTGACGAGCTGGGCCTGACTGAGAGCACGCTCGTGGTTTTCACCAGCGATAATGGGGGTCAACTTGATGTGGGGGCCAACAACGGCCCATGGCGGAGCGGTAAAGGGACGATGTACGAAGGCGGAATCCGGGTTCCCATGGTCGTCCGCTGGCCGAACAAAATCCAGGCCAACTCCCAAAGCGAGGCCATCGCGCTCACGATGGATTTGTTTCCCAGCCTCCTGGAGGCCGCCGGTGTCGAGCCGCCGACAGACCGTGATGGGGTTAGCCTGCTGCCAATCTGGTTAGGGAAGGCCGAGGACCTCCTCGCCCGGGAATTGTTCTGGGTTCGTCTGGAAGGTAACAAGGCCGGCTTCAGCTACGCCATCCGTCGGGGCAAATACAAGCTGATCCGCCCTGCCCCCACGAAAAGCCTTGCCCCTATCGAAGTGTTTGACCAACTATACGATTTGGAGGCCGACCCCTACGAAAAACAGGACCTCGCCCCTCAGCAGCCCCAACTTCTTAGCGAGATGCGGCGCTTACTCGAAAATAGAATCAAGAAGACCATCGACGTACCGTGGCGTGATGAACAGGGACTCGGCCCCGGCGAAATCGCTCCCCAATAACCGTGGCATTTCTTTCATCCAACTGTCAGGCGCTGTCGTCGGGCCATTTTCTCCATCTAGGTTCGGTCTTCTGCCGAGGGATACCCCGCGGGAGTTTACCTCGTGATCGAAATAGGCGTTGGGGTAAATTGTAATTTTAGATGGAGAAATGCGGCAATTTGTGAGCTCCATCAGTTGAAAACGCAGGTGACAAAGAACCTATCCCACAATCTCCCCTCGCCCTGTGGGAGAGGGGTCGGGGGTGAGGGTCGCTCGAATCGCTGCCGGTTTTCTCGTTCGACTTCGACGATCGCTTGCCCTCACCCCAACCCTCTCCCAGAGGGAGAGGGGAACTTTTTGGGATAGACTCGAATTTGGAGAACGCTACGGGTAATCAATGGGCCTTCCCGTGGCCTTTCATGGTTGTTCTCTCGCCACTCGTTGATCTAGACGCACGCCAGGGCCATTATCGGAGGTTTCTCTCCACCGTCTGAGCGAATTGCTTGAGCGGTCACCGGCAGTGGCTCAAGTGTCCATCGGCCTTTCTTCAAACCTCGGCCTGGGCGTTTCATGGTTCAGCAAACGGATTGGTTTATTGCGTCAGGAGATTCGCGAGCTTTTGGGGCACGAATTGGCTGAGATCGACAAACTCGTGCAAGAGATGCTCGGTCTGGCTGGCGCCGAAAGCTGATCCTGCCCTCTCCTTTTAAAACGGAGCCCGGTACAATGGACCGATCGAACCCATTTGCCAAGAGAAGTCAAATTTTTTATAGCCAGGTAGAACCGAGATGTTGATGCCAAATGAACAAGTGGTCAAGGTCGTTTGGCCCTCCATTACGGCCTGGCCGTTAGGCCGCTGGGTGGGTCGGGTATGGGGATGGGCCTTGGCGCGTGGACCCTTGGCCGCATTGTGTGTCGGCTTCTTTTTGGCACCCGTGGCGGCCTTGGTCTATTTGTGGCGACTTCGGCCGAGGCGGTGTCGGAGGTATCTGGTGACCAGCGAGCGCCTGCTCCTCGTTGAGGGGCTTATCGCTCGAGTGGTGTGGGATGCTCCTTGGTCCCAGATCAGCCGACTGGAAGTGGTGACTCACCCCGGGCAAGTGGCGCTCCAGGCGGGCGATGTCCAAGTGTATGAAGGCGATCGCATGCTCTTTACGTTGCCGGGCGTGAGCTTGGTCGAGAACTTCATCCGTATCTGCCACCGCACACAACAGGCGAAGCTCCAGGTCTCCCAGCTTCGGCAAAGACGCAGGGCATAAAGGCAGCCGTTGGTCATCATGACCGACTTACCAGCAACATAGACATTCCCAGCGTGGTACACCTTACCCAACGGGGATACTCGGCGGGAGAAGTGATTTGGAACCTTTGAGAATTACTCATTCCTGCTTGCCATGAAACCGGCCTCCCAGCAAGACAAGATGAATTCGCCGTCGCTCGATCCCGAACGTCTGCGACGGGGGCTTGTTCAGTATCTTGAGGACATGCAACATGCGGGGATCAACCATCTCATTTGGCCGTCCGCCGAGACGATTGATTCTTCGTTATTGGGATCCCAACAGGTGAGTTCTGATGACACTCGTCTGGGCCAAAGTGAGCCGTTGGAAGCTCAGGCAAGGCAGGGATCAGAGGAAAACCGCGTAACTGGGCAGCTTCCTGTGGTGGATACCGTGGCACCGTTGGGGGAGATCCAACCATTGTCCGAAAGTCGTGAAGATGTTTTGGCCGAGTTGGCGAAGCAGGTCGCACAGTGCACACGTTGTCCGGAATTGGTTGCAAACCGGACGCAGACGGTTTTCGGTGTAGGCAATCCGTATTCAGAGCTTGTGTTTATCGGAGAGGCGCCGGGTGTTGATGAAGACAAGCAAGGAGAGCCTTTTGTCGGTCGGGCCGGGCAATTATTGACCGCTATGATAACCAACGGGATGGGGATGCGACGCGAGGACGTGTATATTTGTAACATTCTTCGCTGTCGTCCGCCCAACAATCGAACGCCGACCCGCGAGGAAGCCGACCGTTGTCGGCCGTGGCTGGATGCTACGTTGGCGGTGATCCAGCCGAAATACATCTGTTGCCTGGGGAACGTGGCCGCCCAAAACCTACTCCGAACGGATGTTGGCATCGGAAAGCTCCGGGGGAAGGTCTGGGAATACGATCGGGCTAAGGTTGTCTGTACCTATCACCCAGCGTTTTTATTGCGAAACCCGGCCATGAAACGGGAGGCTTGGGAGGATTTGAAGCTGCTCCTCCAGGTGATGGGCCGCCCTGTTCCCCGTCGTCCTTCCTGAAATCTGCGGGAATTGCACGATGGCATTTGAGGAGCTGCCACCCCTTGATGCGATGGCCGAGCGGCTTCAGCGAGATGTTCGGCGCGGGAGCTCAGCCGTCTTTGTTGCCCAGGTCGTTTCTCAATTAATTTCCCTGGTTGTCCTGGCCATTTTGTTACGGACGTTGGGCTTGGAGCCTTATGGCCTATTGGGGATGGTACTTCCTCTCCTGGCGCTCGTTCGCATCTTTATCTACTCCGGCCTTGATGTGGCAGCCATTCAGGATCCCTTGCTCGATCGCCAAAGGGCCTCCGCCCTATTTTGGATCAATCAAATCCTGGGCATGTTAGGAACGGCCATCGTCGCGGTCAGTGCGCCGTGGATTAGTTGGTTTTATGGCCGGGAGGAACTCGTCCCTTTAACGATTGCCCTTTCCGGGACGATGCTCGTCACAACGTTGGGGGCTCAACACCAGGCCCTTTTACAGCGGGATTTGCAATTGGGACGACTATCGATCATCCGGGTTGCCGCGCAGGTCATCGGGGGTGTGGCTGCGTTGATCGCGGCGTGGGCCGGGGCGGGAGTTTGGACCCTTGTCGTCCAGCAATATGCCGAGCCGGCGGCTTTGACGGTCCTTTCCTGGGTGGTCACGGGATGGCGTCCGGCCTTTGTGCTTCGCGGGGCCGGTAGCCGTGAACTATTGCACTTTGGCGGTCACTACACGATGAGTGCCTTTCTCCTTTATCTTATGAGTCATGTCGATAAGATTGTCGTGGGACGTTTCCTCGGTTCGCAGGCCCTGGCCCTTTATTACCAGGCCTTTAATCTGGCCCAAAAACCGGTGGGTCTTGTGGTTTCTCCTCTAACGGGCGTCATGCTGCCGGCCTTGGCCCGTGCCCGCTCGGAGGCCTCTCTCTACCGGCAGTACGCTACTCGGTTTCTTCGCTTCTTGAATTGGATCATGTTTCCCTGCGGGATTGGGTTGGCTCTGGTGGCGGACGAAACCATGGCCGTGCTCGGCGGACCTCGCTGGTCAGGGGCGGGACCGATCCTGAGAATCTTCGCCCTCATGATCCCTTTCCAGGCCCTTTTCAATGTTACGGGAACCATCTACGCTTCACTGGGACGTGCTGACCGGATGGCCCGGGCGTGCATCCCGGTCACGGCCGTCATGTGCGTTGCCTTTCTGGTGACGGTGACCGTGGCGCGGACTTCGCCCCATGCTGTCCATATCTTGGCTTGGGTCTATTTCCTGACGTTTGCGGTTTCGGTCCTGGCTTACACAGGATACGCTTTCTGGATGAGCGGGCTTTCTCTCAGGTCGGTGCTTGGCACACTGCATGCCATTTGGCTAGGTTTGCTGCTAATGATTGTAGCTGTGTGGGCGACGCGGGTGGGCTTTACGCTGTTGCGTTTTCAATCGGATTATCTCCTCCTTTTCAGCGAAATTGTAGCAGGCATGATTGCCTACTTTATCGGGACACGGCGAATTTCCCTGGAGTACCTGATCGGCAGCCTGAAAGGGTTCTGGCCAGAATCCCAGCAGGGCCTGCCGGAACGCGAAGACCGGGCGGAGTCGCAGGAGGTATAACGTTCCATGGTCGATCGCTGGACAATCCGTAACGGGACGCTTGACCTCACACGACGGCCACTCCTTATGGGGATCCTGAATGTGACGCCTGACAGTTTCTCCGACGGCGGGCGGTACTTTGACCATCAGGCGGCCATCGAACACGGCGAACAACTTGCCGCGGAAGGGGCGGACATCTTGGATATTGGCGGCGAAAGCACACGGCCCGGGGCCGAGCCTGTGCCTCTCGAGGAAGAACTCAGGCGTGTCATTCCAGTGGTTGAGGCCCTCGCTCCGCGTCTTTCGATTCCCATCTCCATTGATACCTCCAAGGCGATGGTAGCTCGACAGGCCATTATCGCGGGGGCGGCTATCGTCAACGATGTCACGGCCCTTCGAGGAGACCCCGACATGGTCGATGTCGTCCGGGAAACCGGTGCCGGGGTATGCCTTATGCACATGAAAGGTACGCCCCGAACCATGCAGCAGGAAGCTGTTTACGAGGACGTCGTTAGCGAGGTTGCCAGTTTCCTGCTGTCGCGATGCCGAGAATTGGAATCGGCCGGAATTCCCTCAGATCGCTTGGCCATTGACCCCGGCTTAGGATTTGCGAAAACGCCGCACCAGAATTGGCAAATCATTCAAGGATTGCAACAACTGCGTAGTTTGGGTTATCCGCTGGTCATAGGTCATTCCCGCAAAAGATTTATCCGCGAGGTTGTGGGCAACGATTTCCGGTCGGTCCTTTGGGGCACGGTCGGTGTAGGGTTACTCCTGGCGGCAGGGGGAGTGGACATCTTGCGTGTTCACGATGTGAAGGCCATGCGAGAGGCCCTTGCCTTATGGCGGAGGTGACATCAAGCCGTAGGCCTCACGGTAATACCATTGGGAGACAACTCTTCTCGGTTTAATCAATCAGCGTCGAAGGCCCGTTGGAAGTGCGTGACAATTGGCTCATGACAGCCCTCTGGCCAAAGTACCGTGATGACATCAAAGCGGCAGGGAACGGAGAAAAGCCGGCCCTCCCGACGAAACCGATGCGCCGCACGTATGAGACGCCGTTGCTTGGCTCGACTAATGCCCTCCCAGCATTCCCCATGTTTTTCCGATCGCCGAGTACGAACCTCGACGAAAACAAGGCACTGACCGTCACGGGTTACGATGTCTAGTTCACCCTCCGGGTAACGCACATTTCGGGCGAGGATGGTGTGGCCACGTTTGATCAAGAAGTCCATGGCGGCCTGTTCGCCTGCATGACCAAGCTGTGCCCGCGGGTCATCCGCAGAAGCCACCGCGCACTGGTTAGCCGCAAGCAGAGTTCGCGATCGCCGGCGAACAAGGAATTCTACCAGACGGCGAAATAACCGCCACAAAGACGAAAAGAAAGACGGCCGGCCCGAATCGTCATACGATCGAACTGGCCGCTTAATGATGGTCACGTTTTAGACAACCCAAAAGCAATCAATTGCCGGCGAAACTGTGATGCCGATCGCCAGGTTGTGGCTGCTGAAGGGCTTAGGCCTCTTGAGGCTGTCCCCCCCGCTTGGCCCAATAGGCCTTCTCGCGATTGAGACGTTTCTGCATCTGGTCAGGACGGCGCTCGCGCAACCGGACGGCCTTCCCCACCCGTTCGCGGAGAAAGTACAGCTTGGCTCGACGGACGATCGCCGCTCGCTTCACCTCGATCTTGGCGATCCGCGGCGAGTGGAGGGGGAATTTTCGCTCCACACCCTCGCCCTGCACGATCCGCCGAACAGTGAACATTTCCCGTGTTCCCGAACCACTTCGGGCAATGACGACGCCGTTGAAAATCTGGATCCGTTCGTTGTCGCCTTCGATGATACGGCAATGAACATCTACCGTATCACCGACTTCAAAATAGGGGATGTCGGTCTTCAAGCAGGTTTGCTCAACAGCCTTGATCAATTCACCCTTATTC
>Ga0116169_1002122_pt1 | contig 15089 bp, 10 predicted proteins | sample AD_UKC130_MetaG_FD_89796 | JGI IMG/M metagenome (GOLD analysis project Ga0116169, IMG submission 89796) | Active sludge microbial communities of municipal wastewater-treating anaerobic digesters from Canada - AD_UKC130_MetaG | ecosystem: Engineered > Bioreactor > Anaerobic > Digestate | place...
CAGCCGCAGCCCCCAGTCGAGCATCTCGGAATAGCGCTGCGTGTCCTTGGCGGCATTGGCCGCAACCAGCTGCGGTGTCAGCACGACGCCCAGCGCCACGCCCAGCATCGCCGTCGGGAACTCCATCAGGCGTTCGGCATAACTCATCCAGCTCACGCTGCCCGGTGTCAGGTGCGAGGCAATCTGCAGGTTGATGATGGCCGACAGATGCGCCACGCCCACACCCAGCAGCGCCGGCCCCATCAGCGTGGCAATGCGCCGGGTTCCGGGGTCGGCCCAGGCCGTACGGATCGCGCTCCAGCGCCACTGCACATGCGGCAGCAGGCCCATGCGGCGCAAGGCCACGGCCTGCAGGCCCAGTTGCAGCACACCGCCGCCCATGACTCCGATCACCAGTGCGTAGATGGGCTCGATGCCGATCCGCGCGAACCAGGGCGCAGCGAACCAGATCGCGGCGATCATGGCCACATTGAGCAACACCGGGGTGAAGGCCGGTATGGCGAACTTGCGCCAGGTATTGAGAATGCCGGCGCCCAGCGCCACCAAGGACATGAAGCCGATGTAGGGAAACATCCAGCGCGACATTACGACCGCCGCCTCAAAGCCGCGCGGATCCTGCTCCAGGCCGCTGGCCATGACCCAGACCAGCACCGGCGCCGCGATGACGCCGGCAATACATGTCAGCGCCAGCACGGCACTGAGAATCGTCGCCACCCGGTCGATCAGCAAACGGGTCGCCGCCTCGCCCTGTTCGCCCTTGGTCGCACCCAGTACCGGCACGAAAGCCTGGCTGAAGGCCCCTTCGCCGAACAGGCGGCGGAACATGTTGGGCAGGCGGAATGCGACATTGAACGCGTCTGTCATGGCGCTGGCGCCGAACACCGAGGCCATCAGCAAGTCGCGCACCATGCCCGTGACGCGTGAGGCCAGGGTCAGCAGGGATACGGTCGAGGCAGCTTTGAAAAGGCTCACGGCAGCGAGTGTAGCCGGCGCAGCGCACCCCATAGAGGCAAAACTGCTTCAAATGCTACAATCGCGGGCTTTGCTGGCAACATCCTCAGACACAAGGAAACACAACCATGGCATCTACCAAACCCAAGAAAAAGAACCCGCGCCTGGCGTCGGGCCGCAAACGCGTCCGCCAGGACGTCAAGATCAACGCCGCCAACACGTCGCTGCGCTCGCAGTACCGCAGCGCGGTGAAGAATGTCGAGAAGGCCGTTGTGGCCGGCGACAAGACCAAGGCCACCGAGCTGTTCGCGAAGATGCAGGCCGTCGTCGACTCCGTTGCCGACAAGGGCATCTTTCACAAGAACAAGGCCGCACGCGACAAGAGTCGCCTGTCGACCAAGGTCAAGGCACTGGCGCTCGCCGCCCCTGCCGCAGCCTGAACCCCGGACTGACCCACTCAGACCGATCGCACGGAAACCTGCACGGGTCGGACCGGGGTCATCACCCCGCCGACAACACCAGTTCAGGTTTCTGCCGTTTGTAACGGGTGCGCTGCCAGCAAAAGCGAAAAAACCGCCTCAGGGCGGTTTTTTTGTGCCCGGCGCGGACGTTGCCGACTTTTGCCGCGAAACCGATCGCCCCACTTCGACCTGCAACTGGTTGTCGCGCGCAAAATTGACGCAGAAATCCCAGGCCATCACATCGTGCTCGCGCAGATCGCGGTGCACCACCACGCATTTGATGCCATTGCGCACCACCGGATGGCACCAGGGGGAATATCCCAGATGGCTGCCCGGCTGCGGACCGCCGGGCCGGAACTGGCTCATGACGCCCGTCAGGCGCTCGGACCAGTCAGACGGTCGGAACTGCCTGCCGTCGATGGTCATGCCCACGATCAGGAATTCATTGGCGTCGAGGGGTTGCATCGGAAAATCGGAAGAAAAGGCGCGCAATGATAGCGCCACCACTCTAACAGGCTGCGGGACCATCCCGTGGCCATCGGGCACGGCCATGGACCATCGCGCATCACCGTGATGCGGAACTTGCAGTATTCGTGCCATTTCATGGCCATAGAATGGTGGAACAACGGCCCGATGGGCCGCTTTGCTTTGAACGGAACACCATGAACGCCGCCACCAAGCCTGAAATCACCGCCGCCTCGCCCCACGTCATGAACACCTACGGGCGCCTGCCGATCGCACTGTCCCACGGACAAGGCTGCGAAGTGTGGGATGTGAACGGCCGACGCTACCTGGACGCGCTGGCAGGCATCGCCGTCAATACGCTGGGGCACAACCACCCCAAGCTGGTGCCGGCCTTGCAGGACCAGCTGAGCAAACTGATCCACACGTCCAACTACTACCATGTGCCGCAGCAGGAAACCCTGGCCGCGCAGCTGGTCGAACTGTCCGGCATGACCAATGTGTTCTTCTGCTCGACCGGGCTGGAGGCCAACGAGGCCGCCATCAAGCTGGCGCGCAAGTTCGGCCACAACAAGGGCATCGAACGGCCGCAGATCGTCGTCTACGAGAACGCCTTCCATGGCCGCAGCATTGCCACGCTCAGCGCCACCGGCAACCCCAAGGTCCAGGCCGGATTCGGCCCGCTGGTCGAGGGTTTCATCCGCATACCGCTCAATGACATGGACGCGCTGCGCAAGGCCACTGAAGGAAATCCCGATGTCGTGGCGGTGTTTTTCGAAGCCATCCAGGGCGAAGGCGGCATTCGCCCGATGCAGGCCGAATATCTGCAGCAGGTCCGCAAGCTGTGCGACGAACGCGACTGGCTGCTGATGATCGACGAAGTGCAATGCGGCATGGGCCGCACTGGCAAATGGTTTGCCCACCAGTGGGCGGGCATCCAGCCCGACGTCATGCCGCTGGCCAAGGGCCTGGGTTCGGGCGTGCCGATCGGCGCTGTCGTGGCCGGACCACGCGCCGCGCAATTGTTCGGCCCGGGCAACCACGGTACGACCTTCGGCGGCAATCCACTGGCCATGCGGGCCGGCGTGGAGACGCTGCGCATCATGCAGGAGGATGGCCTGCTGGAGAACGCGACCCGCGTCGGCAAGCATCTGCACGATGCCCTGGCACGCGAACTGGCGCAGGAGATCGCATCCGGCGCCGTCCGTGACCTGCGCGGCATGGGCCTGATGATCGGTCTCGAACTGGACCGCCCGTGCGGCGCACTGCTGAACAGCTGCGCCGAGCACGGACTGCTGATCAGCGTGACGGCCGACACCGTCGTGCGGCTGCTGCCGCCGCTGATCATGACCACCGCGCAGGCGGACGAGGTCATCGCCATCCTGTGTCCCCTGATCAAGACATTCCTCGCCGGCAGCCCGACATGAAACACTATCTGCAGTTCTCCGACCTGGACGCCACCGAATACGCCTACCTGTTCGAGCGCGCCGCGCTGATCAAGCGCAAGTTCAAGAGCTACGAGAAACACCATACGCTGAGCGACCGCACGCTGGCGCTGATCTTCGAGAAGGCCTCGACCCGCACCCGCGTCAGCTTCGAGGCCGGCATGTACCAGATGGGCGGCAGCGTCGTGCACCTGACCACGGGCGACAGCCAGCTCGGCCGTGCCGAGCCGATCGAGGACAGCGCCAAGGTCATCAGCCGCATGGTCGACCTGGTCATGATCCGCACGTTCGAGCAGACCAAGATCGAGAGCTTTGCCGCGCATTCGCGCGTGCCGGTCATCAATGGCCTCACCAACGAATTTCACCCCTGCCAGATCCTGGCCGACATCTTCACCTACATCGAGCACCGCGGATCCATCACCGGCAAGACTGTCGCCTGGGTCGGTGACGGCAACAACATGGCCAACAGCTGGCTGCAGGCCAGCGAGATCCTGGGCTTCAAGGTCCATGTGAGCACGCCGCGTGGCTACGAGATCGACCAGTCGATCGCCGGCCTGCGCTCGAGCAACAGCTACGAGGTGTTCAAGGACCCGATGCAGGCCTGCGCCGGCGCCGACCTGGTGACCACCGACGTCTGGACCAGCATGGGCTTCGAAGCCGAGAATGACGCACGCCGCAAGGCTTTCGCCGACTGGCGCGTCGATGCGGACATGATGCGCGCCGCCCACAAGGATGCCCTTTTCATGCACTGCCTGCCGGCACACCGCGGCGAGGAAGTCGATGCCGATGTGATCGACGGGCCGCAATCGGTGGTCTGGGACGAGGCGGAAAACCGCATGCATGCCCAGAAGGCACTGATGGAATACCTGCTGCTCGGACGCCAGGCCTGAGCCGGACGGCGGTGTTCGCACAGACCACCGGCTCCCGCGGCGTACACCAGAGCGCATCGATCGACATGGATGCGCGACAAATAGTGGCCATTTGTTGGAAATAACCGACACCACGGCGTTTTTGGCGATGTTACCTTCGCTGCGCCATGAAAAAACTCTGGGATATCTCTCCTGCGGTCGATGCCACTTCGGCCGTATTTCCGGGTGACACACCCTACACGCAGCAAAGCCATTTCGCGCTCGGGCCGGAGTGCCCGGTCAATGTGTGCCGCATCACGATGTCGCCCCATACCGGTGCACACGCCGACGCGCCGCTGCACTATGCGGCTGGCGCTCCGGCCATCGGTGCGGTCGCGCTGGAGCCCTACCTGGGTCCCTGCCGCGTCGTGCATTGCGTCGGTGTCGGCCCGCTGATCGAGCGGCACCACCTGGCGGCTGCGCTTCGCGACATGCCGGCCCGGCTGCTGGTGCGCACCTTGCGCCAGGCCCGCCAGAGCTGGGAGCCGTTCACCGCATTCGCGCCCGCAACGCTGGCGCATCTGTCCACGCTGGGCGTGCAACTGGTGGGCATCGATACCCCCAGCGTCGACCCCGCCACCAGTTCCGATCTCGACGCCCACCACCAGCTGCTGCAGCACGACATGCGGGTGCTGGAGAACCTGGTGCTCGACGAAGTAGCCGAAGGCGACTACGAGCTCATCGCTCTTCCGCTCAAGCTGACGCATGCCGATGCCAGTCCCGTTCGCGCTGTTCTGCGCGCACTGGACTGACACCCCATCCAAGACCTCGCGCCAGGGCCCGCGCGGCATTGGCTGATCGCCCCCTTTCAACCCGAAATTGCCATAGACCACCATGCATACACCCCAGAAGCCCGAAAACATCGTCCTCGAGGAAAAAGCCCAGCTGGACTTCAGCAAGTCCATGAGCTATGGCGACTACCTCCATCTGGACGCGGTACTGGGTGCCCAGCACCCGCTCTCCCCGGACCACAACGAGATGCTGTTCATCATCCAGCACCAGACCAGCGAGCTGTGGATGAAGCTGATGCTGCACGAGCTGCAGGCCGCGATCCAGTGCGTCGCGCAGGACGAGCTCGGCAGCGCGTTCAAGATGCTGGCCCGGGTCAGTCGCATCATGGAACAACTGGTCCACGCCTGGGATGTGCTGGCCACCATGACACCGCCTGAATACAGCGCCATCCGCCCCTACCTGGCCAATTCCAGCGGCTTTCAGAGCGCCCAGTACCGCTGCATCGAGTTCGCACTGGGCAACAAGAATGCCGCCATGCTCAAGCCGCACCAGCATCGGCCCGACCTGCTGGCCAGGGTGCGCGCCGCGTACGACGCCCCTTCGCTGTACGACGAGGCGCTGCGCCTGCTCTCGCGGCGCGGCATTGCCGTGCCGCAGGACCGCACGGAACGCGACTGGACACAGCCCTACCAGGAAAGCGAGGCCGTCACGCAGGCCTGGCTGGTGGTCTACCGCGATCCGAAGAAGTACTGGGACCTGTACCAGCTCGGCGAGGAACTGACCGATCTGGAAGATGCGTTCCGGCTGTGGCGCTTTCGCCATGTCACCACGGTGGAGCGCGTCATCGGCTTCAAGCGTGGTACCGGCGGCACCGGCGGTGTCAGCTACCTGCGCAAGATGCTGGATGTGGTTCTGTTCCCGGAGATCTGGTCGCTGCGCACCTCGCTCTGACCAGTCGGTCAAGCCGGTCGGGAATTCCACCGGACGGACCGCTTGCGGTGAGCGGGTCTTACACTGGCGCTCTCACCTATGCGAAGCGCCCCCGCCGCCCCCCGCAACGATCCGCAAGCTGCCACGCGTGTGCGCTGGCTCTGGCGCATCGCCTGCTGGATTTTCCTGGCAGCGCCGGTCACGGCGGCACGGGCCCAGGCCACCGACGACAGCATCGACGTGCAGGCCGAGCGCAATGCCGGGCTGATCCACGTGCAGGCGCGCGCCCTGCTGCGTGCGCCCATGGCCGTGGTCTGGCGTACGCTGACCGACTATGAAAGCCTGCCCGCGTTCATACCGGGCCTTGCCAGCAGCCGAGTCGTCGCGCGCCATGGTGCCGTGGTCACCGTGGAACAAACTGGCGAGGCGCGGTTCCTGTTTCTGACCGTGCCCATTGCGGTCACGCTGGAATCCACGGAGCGTCCGCCCCATGTGGTCGAGGTGCGCCGGGTGAAAGGCAGCATCCGGCATCTGGAAGGCCGCTACGAGGCCACGCCGCAAGCCAGTGGCAAAGTCTTGCTGCGCTGGACGGGGGCCGTGTCTCCCGATGCCGACTTGCCGCCGCTGATCGAGACCGCGCTGGTGCGGCTGTCGATCCAGGACCAGTTCGTGGGCATGGTGCACGAGATCGAGCGTCGCGCCGGAACCCGCGTGAAGGTGCAGGAGCCGCGTGCCAGCCACCGATGATGCCGGCGCCGCGCTGGCGCGCCCGCCACGGGCGCGCGGCATGGGCGCGTTGGGGCTGGGGCTGGCGCTGTTTGCAGCAGGTTGCGCCCAGATGCCGACGCCCCCATTGCCACCCGCATCGGTGGCAGCGACCTCGCCCTGCCAGGCCTGGTTCCAGGCGCTCGACGCCCAGGTGGCACGCGCTGGCGTCCGCGACGCGGGTACGGCGCCCGTCAAGGACCATGCCTATTTGCGGGTGGACCGTTTCACGGCCTCGCTGGTCGACCGACTGCCTGCATGGCGAGAACCGCAAAGCCCGCCGGCGGCGTGGACGCTCTGGGTCGCGCGCATGCTGGAACTCGACCGCCAGGCGCGCCAGCATGAATTGGCCAATCTGCCGCCCGCCACCCGGCGGGCTCTGGCCATCCGGTTCGACTTGCCGGACGCAGCGGCCATGGCCGACTACACCCGGAGTTGCGGCGAACAACGGGTGCAAGCCGAGCTGGCCACAGCGCAGCAGCTCCAGCAATTGCGCGCCCAGCTGGCCGTACCGGACGACTATGTCGGCGCCTATCGGCTGCTCGGCCTGTACCCACTGTCCCGGCTGCCATTTCTGGCCGGTGTGCGTCAATTCGAAGCGCAGACCCGCCAGCGCTTTGGCACCGGCGTGGGTGTGCCGCCTGGCACGCGGCAGCTGCGCCTGCTGCCGCCGGACGAACCCGGGCCACAGGCCCGGGACCTGGAGGGCCTGTGGCGAGCAGCCGCCGATCATCCTCTGGGCATCCCGCTGCCGACGCCGGAACAGGCCGCGCAACTGTTTGCCCGCCATGCGCCGGTATTCGACCTGGGCATCGCAAGCGACGACGATCGGCCCGGTGCACTGTTCTGGAACACGTCGGCTTCGGCAGAATCGGCACCTGCCGTCAACACCGGTCAACCCGTCGTCTACCGGCAACTGGCGTACACCCGATATGGCGACACCAGCCTGCTGCAACTGGTCTACACGCTGTGGTTCGGTGCGCGAACGGCAAGCACGGTGCCGGTCGACCTGCTGGCCGGCCCCATCGACGGCCTGGTGTGGCGCGTGACACTGTCTGCGGACGGAGCGCCATGGGTCTACGACAGCATCCATCCCTGCGGCTGCTACCACATGTTCTTTCCGGTGCCGGGCGTCACGCCGCGCACCGCCCCGCCGGGGCAAGGCGAATGGGCCTTCAGTCCCGCCGACGCGCCGATGCCGGGCCCCGGCCAGAGAATCGTGCTGCGGGTGGCGGCCGGAACCCACTATCTGGAGGGCATCAGCACGCAGGCGGCCACTGCGCCGGGCAACGCGACGGACGTCTACCAATGGCGCGACTACGACACGCTGCGATCCCTGCCGACGCCGGACGGTGGCCACCGCAGTGTGTTCGGGCCCGACGGCATCATGCCGGGCACCGACCGGCTGGAGTCCTGGCTGTTCTGGCCCATGGGCATTGCCCGCGCCGGTGCCATGCGACAGTGGGGACGGCATGCCACGGCCTTCGTCGGCCAGCGGCACTTCGACGATGCACGACTGATCGAAGAGCGCTTCCACCCGGGAAGCTTGCTGCCGGGCGACTGACAACGGCTCGCAACGCATGGGCTGTCCGGCCCTGCACCCAACGACCCGCGGGTCGGTCCGGAGTCGGCCTGTCGCACAGGCTGGTACGCGCCGTCGTCAGCGCGCGGCCGGCAAGGGCCCTGGTAGCAGCATGTCGAACTCGGCAATCGCCACCGGGCGCGCAAACAGATAGCCCTGAAAGGTCTCGCAGCCCATGGATTGCAGCAAGGCCAGCTGCCCCTTGGTCTCGACCCCCTCGGCGATGACGGCCAGGCCCAGGCTCTCCCCCAGTGCCACGATGGTGCGGGCAATGGCCGCATCGTTCGCGTCCACCAGCAGGTCGCGCACGAACGACTGGTCGATCTTGAGATGGGCCAGCGGCAGGCGCTTGAGATAACTCAGCGACGAATAGCCGGTCCCGAAATCGTCGAGCGAAAAGTCGACGCCTCGGGCCCGCAAGGCCGTCATCTTCTCCACCACGTCCTCGACGTTGTCGGCCAGCAGGCTTTCGGTCAACTCCAGCTTCAGCCGGGCCGGATCCGCATTCTGGCGCTCCAGTGCGGCAAGCACCTGTGCGACGAAGTCGGGTGCCTTGAACTGATGGGCGCTGACGTTCACCGCCAGTGTCAGGTGGCGGGTCGTGGCGGTCTGACTCCAGGAGGCAATCTGCCGACACGCAGTATCGAGGACCCATTGCCCCAGCGGGACAATCAGCCCGGTCGACTCGGCCAGCGGGATGAACTGCCCGGGCGAGATCGGGCCCCGGGTGGGATGGCGCCAGCGCACCAGGGCTTCGGCGCCGGTGACCATGCCGCTGCGATCGACGACCGGCTGGTAGTGCAAGGCAAACTGGGACTGGACCAGCGCCGCGCGGATATCCGACTCCATGGCCGCGCGCGCATCGACCGCGGCCTGCATGCCCTGGTCGAACATGCGCATGGTATTGCGACCGGCCGCCTTGGCCTGGTACATGGCCAGATCGGCCTGCTTGAGCAGGTCTTCGACACCTTGCGAACCGTTGCCGAACAAGGTGATGCCGATGCTCGGCGTGCTGCGGTACTCGCGTCCCGCCAGCACAAACAGCGGCGCAAAGGCATCGAGGATCTTGTGTCCGACCTGCTCGGCATCGGTCGCGGCCTCCAGCGCGTCGGAGCTCAGGCCCTGCAGCATCACGACGAACTCGTCGCCACCGAGCCGGGCGACCGAATCGGCCTCGCGTACGCAGCCCAGCAGCCGCCGGGCCACCTGCTGCAGCAGCAGGTCACCGGTCTCATGGCCCAGTGTGTCGTTCAGCGTCTTGAAGTTGTCCAGGTCGATGAACAGCAGCGCCGCATGGCGCTGGTTGCGGGCATGGGTCAACAAGGCGCGCTTGAGCTGCTCGATCAGCATCCGGCGGTTGGGCAGTTCGGTCAGGGCATCGTAGAAGGCCAGTGCATTGATCTGCTCCTGCGCCATCTTGTGCTGCGTGATGTCCCGCCCGATGCCCCGGTAGCCGCGGAACCGGCCTTCGTCGTCGTAAATCGGCATGCCACTGACCGAGGCCCAGCGATACCCGCCACCATCCAGCTCGAAGCGCAGTTCCAGGTCACGAAACTCCTGGTGCGACTCCAGCACGCTGCGATGCTGCTCCCATTGGGCCTTGGTGAGCTGCGTCGGACCCAGCTCCCACCGCTTCTTGCCGATGTAGTCCATGTTCGGGTAAAAATCACCGGCGGCCTCGGTCCAGTCGCCATCCGTCCCCTTGACCCGTACAAATCGCAGTTCCTCGTCCTGCTCCCAATACCAGTCGGAAGACAGACTCGTCAAAGCCCGGAAGCGGGCTTCGTTTTCACGCAACTGCTCCTGTGCGCGCTTGCGTTCGGTGATGTCCATGAAGCTGACCTGCACCGCGCTCTGGCCGCCCAGCCGGATCACACAGGCCTGTGCCTGTACATCCAGGGTCGTGCCATCCACTCGCAGATAGCGCCACTCCTGGGTCGGAAACACGGACTTGTCGGCTTTCGCCGCCTCCACGCGCGCGTCGATCAGCTCATGCAGGCGCGAATGAACGAATTCCCGGATGTTGCGGCCAAGCACCTGCTGCGCGTTGTCCGCACCCATCATGTGCAAAGCCGCCGGATTGGCGAAGACCAGCTTTTCATCCACATGCACGACGACGCCAACCGGCGACAACTGCACCAGCGCCCGGTAACGCTCCTCGCTCTCGACCAGCACCTGTTGCAGGCGGTATTGCTCGGTCACATCGCTGAACACCAGCACGACGCCCACCATGCGGTCCTCTGCGTCCCGTATCGGCGCCGCGCTGTCGTAGATCTGGCACTCGCTGCCGTCGCGGGCGATCAGCGCCGTATGGTTGGCAAGCCCCACGACCTGACCGGTCTCCAGCACCCGCGCAACCGGATCGACCGGCGTTTCGCGCGTGACCGCATTGACGATGCGAAACACCTCGACCAACGGCCGACCCAGCGCCTGCGACAAGGTCCAGCCCGTCAGGCGCTCGGCTGTCGGGTTCATGCGTGTGATGGCGCCCGTGATATCGGTGGCGATCACCGCGTCGCCGATCGATCTCAGCGTGATCGACAGATTCTCCTCACTCTCGCGCAGCGCCTTTTCAACCAGCATGCGGTCGGTCACATCCTGCATGATGGACAGCGTGCCCGTCACGATGCCCTGGGCATTGCGCACCGGTGAATGGCGTATCGTGGTCCACCGGGGCGGATGACTGCCCACGACCGGCCGCTCCGCCCGCTCGACCTGCTCGCCGCGAAGCGTCTGTGCGACGGCGTCCTTGACTTCGCTGTAGCGCTCGGGCGAATGCGGCGTGATGGCCTCCTCCAGCGTGCGGCCGAGCATCTCTTCCCGGGTCTGACCCCGCAGTTGCGCCATGGCCGGGTTCCACTCGACAAAACGCTGCTGCAAGTCCAGGACATACAAGCCCAAGGGCAGGTTGTCGATGATCTGGCGCACGAAGTTGAAGGTCTCGCGCAGCTCCCGCTGCGCCACGTACTGGGCGGTGACGTCGCTGAACACCAGCACCACGCCGACCACGGCGCCCTCGGCATCCCGGATCGGCGCAGCGCTGTCGGAAATCTGCAGCCGACGGCCGTCACGCGACTGCAGTTCGGTGTCATTGGCCAGGCCAACCACCTCCCCGGTCTGCAGAACAGTCTGGACCGGATTGATCGCATCGCCGCCGCCGGCACGTCGAATCCGGAATACCTCGGTCAGCGGCAGCGTCAAGGCCTCACCCAGCGGCCAGCCGGTCAGGCGCTCCGCCGCCGGGTTCATGCGGGTGATGCGCCCCTCAGGGTCGGTCGCAATCACGGCATCGCCGATCGATTGCAGCGTCAACGAGAGGCTGCTCTCGTTTTCCCGCAGCGCCAGCTCCACCAGGTTGCGAGCCTGCACCATGCGCTTGAAAGCCCGCTCCAGCGCGACGATTTCAGGCACGCCATCGTAGGCGGGCATGCGCACATCCCGGTCGCCGGCGGCGATCCGCGACGTGGTGGCCGCCATGGTCTCGAGCGGACGCACGATGCCGCGCGCCAGGCGCCACGCCAGCAAAAGCGCAATCCCCAGCAGGACGATGCTGATCAAGGCACTGCGCAGCAGCGTCTCGTCGGCCGCCGAGAACACCGCAGCCTGCGGCATGATGGACACCACCGTCCATCCGGACGCCGGCATTTGCCGGTACGCCACGAGCTGGGGCACGCCGGCGGCATCGACCAGCGACGCCACCGCGGAGGGCTGCCTGGCCATTTGGGCTGCCAGGCCCGGCAGCACGCTGGAAGACGGCCTGGCCACCCACTGCGCTGCGTCAGACGAGCGCAGCATGATGCGTTGCTGGCGGTCCAGCACCAGCGTCGTCGACCCCTTGGGCACATCCTGCATCGTCAGCTGGTTGAGCAGCTGGAGGTCCAGCGGCAGAATGACCAGGCCACGCTGCTCCTGCGCTGCATCCCGGATCGGTGCGCTCAATACCGTCACCCAGCGCCCGGCCAACGGCGCCAGAAAGGCGTCGGAGACATGAAACTGCCCGGCCGCCACCGCAGCTGCAAACCAGGGAAAGCCGCGCATTTGCGCAGCCCCCGGGGGATTCTTCAGGTAGGTGCAGATCGCATTGCCCTGGAGATCGCGCGTACCGATGGTGACGAATTCCGGGTGCAGGCGCACGAACCCGTCGATCAGCGGATCGCAACCGCCAGCGTCCACTGCCTTGACCCTCGGCTGGCTGGCGATCAGCGACAGGGTCACTGCGTAGTCGTCCAGGCTGGCCTGCAACCGGTTGACCGTTCCGTCCACCAGCAGTCGCACGTGTTCGCGGGCCACCGCCCGATCACGGTCCCGCTGCTGCAGCAGTTGCCAGATCGACAGCAGGAATACCGGCAATGCGGCGACCAGGACCAGGACCGCGAGTTGGACCCGGATGGATTGCCGGCCCAAGCCCGGAAGCGCAGGTCTGGGCGTCGATGGATTTCCGCCCATGCCTCAGGTCAGCGCCAGCTCAGCCACGGGCCTGGATCGACCACGCGAACTTGCAACATCATCAATGACAGCTGAATCACCCGCACACTCCCGGTTCATCGGCCACTTCCAATCCGGACCACGATCCGAACCGGATCGGACCAGCAGATCAGAAAGACTGAGCGCGCCCCCATGGGCCGCTTGTCCGCTTGGTTTCGCACGGCCGTACAGGGCCAAATACTATCATTGGCCGGTCAGGGCCAAACGCCGCAATACCGGGCACCTGCCTGCCTGTCGCCCGCAAACAACGTTGGCCCTGCGCTCCCGATGAAGGCCGCGCCGGCCAGCGCCGACGCAGAACTATTCAGACTGCGACCCACAACTCCGGCAGGGCTGGCAAGGAACGCAGAATCGGCGACAGCGAACCGTCGCGCACGCGCGCGCAGGCATGGGCAATATCCGGTGCCAGGTAGCGGTCCTGCCCCAGGGCCGGAACCTGCTCGCGCAGCAGTGCGTGGGCCTGCTCCAGCGCCGGCGAACTGCGCAGCGGGCGCAGAAACTCGATGCCCTGGGCCGCAGCCAGCCACTCGATGCCCAGGATGTGCGCCGTATTGGCAATCATGTCCTGCAAACGACGCGCAGCAAAGGTCGCCATGGACACATGGTCTTCCTGGTTGGCGCTGGTCGGCAGGCTGTCGACGCTGGCCGGGTGTGCCAGCGACTTGTTCTCGGACGCCAGTGCCGCGGCCGTCACGTGGGCGATCATGAAGCCGCTGTTGAGTCCGGCGTCGGCCGTCAGGAACGGCGGCAGGCGGGACACGCTGGCGTCGATCAGCATCGCGATGCGCCGCTCGGCGATGGCACCTACTTCGGCGATCGCCAGGGCCATGGCGTCGGCCGCCAGTGCCACCGGTTCGGCATGGAAGTTGCCGCCGGAGACCATTGCACCATCCTGCGCGAACACCAGCGGGTTGTCGGTGACGGCGTTGGCCTCGCGCACCAGCACCAGGGCGGCATGGCGCAGGCTGTCGAGGCAGGCCCCCACGACCTGCGGCTGGCAGCGCAGGCTGTACGGATCCTGTACCCGGTCGTCGCCGTCCAGATGCGAGTGGCGGATCTCGCTGCCGGCCAGAAGGCTGCGGTAGTACTGCGCCACGTCGATCTGCCCCGGCTGGCCGCGCAAGGCATGGATGCGCGGATCGAACGGCCCGTCGCTGCCGCGCGCCGCGTCGACGGTCAACGCACCGATCACCAGCGCAGCTTCCAGCACCGGCTCGAACGCGAGCAGGCCGTGCAAGGCCAGCGCCGTCGAGGTCTGCGTACCGTTGATCAGCGCCAGGCCCTCCTTGGGGCCCAGTGTCAACGGCGCGATGCCGGCTTGCGTCAGGGCCGGCAGCGACGGCACCTGCCTGCCGTCCTGCAGCATGGAGCCCTCGCCCATCAAAGCCAGCGTCATGTGGGCCAGCGGCGCCAGGTCGCCGGAGGCGCCCACCGAGCCGCGCGCCGGCACCCAGGGCACCAGGCCGGCATTGAGCACGGCCAGGATGGTGTCCACCACCACTTCGCGCACGCCCGAAAAGCCACGCGCCAGGCTTGCCGCCTTGAGCGCCAGCATCAGGCGCACGACTGGTGCCGACAGGGGTTCGCCCACGCCGACGCTGTGCGAGCGAATCAGATTGAGCTGCAGGATGGCCAGATCCGACTTGCTGATGCGCTGGTTGGCCAGCTTGCCGAACCCCGTGTTGACGCCGTACACCGGCGCGTCGCCGTCTGCTGCGGCGCGAACCACCGCGGCGCTGGCGCGGATGCCGGAACGGCAGGCTTCAGACAGCGTCAGAGGATCGGCTCCCTGGTGAATGCGCTGCAACTGTTCCAGGGTGAGGGCTCCAGGTTCGATCACCATGTCATTTCCCCAGCATCGGCAGATTCAGACCCTGCTCGCGTGCACAGGCAAGCGCGCTGTCGTAGCCAGCGTCCGCATGGCGCATGACGCCGGTCGCGGGGTCGTTCCACAACACCCGCTCGATGCGTTGGGCGGCAGCGTCGGTGCCATCGCAGACGATCACGACACCGGAGTGCTGCGAATAGCCCATGCCGACCCCGCCGCCATGGTGCAGCGAGACCCAGGTCGCCCCGCCGGCGGTGTTGAGCAAGGCATTGAGCAGCGGCCAGTCGGAGACGGCATCGGAGCCATCGCGCATGGACTCGGTCTCGCGGTTGGGCGAGGCGACGGAGCCGCTGTCCAGATGGTCGCGGCCGATCACGATCGGCGCCTTCAGCTCGCCGCTGCGCACCATCTCGTTGAAGCGCAGGCCGAGGCGGTGACGCTCGCCGTAGCCCAGCCAGCAGATGCGCGCCGGCAGGCCCTGGAACGCAACGCGCTCGGCGGCCATCGTGATCCAGCGGCCCAGGCCCTCGTCGTCGGGGA
>Ga0116169_1002123_pt1 | contig 15082 bp, 16 predicted proteins | sample AD_UKC130_MetaG_FD_89796 | JGI IMG/M metagenome (GOLD analysis project Ga0116169, IMG submission 89796) | Active sludge microbial communities of municipal wastewater-treating anaerobic digesters from Canada - AD_UKC130_MetaG | ecosystem: Engineered > Bioreactor > Anaerobic > Digestate | place...
CATACATAAGAAGATCTCACCTCTGAGTACTTAGTACTCGTCGCTGGACAGCAACGGTGGGATCTTCTTCTATTTTTTTGGAGCCAACTCCTGTCCTACAGTAACTTTATACTAGCTATTGCACCCCAGGGGACTCAGGCAGGCGTCTGAAGCCTTCTCCCAACACCTCGTGCACGTCGTGGATAATTACGAAGGCCCTGCGGTCAACGGTGGCCACAATCCGCTTGATGGCAGCAATTTCCATTCTGGAAACGATCACCAACAGCACATCCTTGCCCTGCCGGGTGTACATGCCCTGCCCATGCAGGCTGGTAACGCCCCGCTCCAGCTGGTGCATGATGGCTTGGCTGATCTCCTCGGGGAAATCGGAGATGATCAGGCAGGCTTTGGCGTAATTCTGGCCTTCCTGCACCAAATCAATGGCCTTGGTGCTTATAAACACCGCGATAAGCGCATACATAGCCAACTCCAAGCCGAACACCGCGCCGGCCAACAGAATCACCGCCCCGTCCACAAAGAGCAGGGCCTGCCCCACGCTGGTGGGGAAAAAGCGGGCCAAGAGCTGTGCGGCCATATCAGTGCCGCCGGTGGAGCCGCCGCAGCGAAAGGCAATGCCCAAGCCCACGCCGGAGAGCACCCCGCCGTAGATGGCCGCCAAGACCAGGTCTTCGGTCATGGGGGAAGCAGCCCAGCGGCTGAACAGATCCACAAACAGCGAGAGGGCCACGGTGCCAAACAAGGTCCTGGCCCCGAACATGGAACCCAAAACCCGCCAGCTCAAGATGAATAGGGGCACATTAAGCAGCAGCATGGTTACGCCCGCGGGAAAACCGGTAAGGTGGTACACCACCGTGGCCAAGCCGCTCACCCCGCCCGCGGCAATCTTGGCTGGGATCAAAAAGAAACTCACCCCTAAGGCGGTGATCACCACACCCAGCAGAACTCCGCCGTAACCGAGCACAATCCTGCGCACCATCTGCTACCTCCCCTTAAACAGAAGCTCCTTCCACACAGTGAGCACAAACACGGGCAGTACTGCCATGCGCCTGATCCGCCAGGGCTGGCGCACCAGTCGGTACAGCCACTCCAAATTCAGCTTGCGCAGCCACTCCGGCGCCCGTTTGTCCACTCCCGCCCACACATCAAAACTGCCCCCCACCCCCACGGCCACGGGGATGCGCAGCTCTGCTAGATGGGCCGCCAGCCACTTTTCCTGGCGGGGGACCCCCAGAGCGGCTAAGAGGATATCTGGGCGCAGCTCCTTAAGGCGCTCCAGGACCTGCTCCTCCTCAGGCCCCTGGAAAAAGCCGTGATGCGTCCCCACCACGCGCAGACCTGGCCAGCGTTCCTGAAGTTTGGCCGCGGCTTGGTCGGCAACCCCCGGGGCACTGCCTAAAAGGAAGATGCGGTAACCCTTGGCCGCGGCCCGGGCCAGGAGGCCTTCTGCCAGCTCGATCCCGGGAATCCGCTCGGGGAATGGCTGCCCCAGCTTTGCACCGGCCCACACCACACCGATCCCGTCGGGCACCACTAAATCGGCCCGCTGCAGAATCTCCATGAACAGGGGATCTGTGCGCGCCTTCATCACCATCTCCGGATTGGCCGTTACCACCAAATGGGGCCGGCCGGAACGGACAAACTCCTCCAGAAAATCCAAGGCCTGTTCCATGGACACCGGGTCAAAACCTACTCCGAGAATATCCCTTCTCCGCACACTCTCACCTCAAAACCTGGGCTAACAGCTGGCGGTTGAGCTCTGCCCGCCCTTGCAGCTCCCCAAGGGCCTGGCGGAAACGGCCCCGCCACTCCTCCCTGTCTTGGACAGCTTGATCCACCACCGCAGCCAGCTCCTCCACCGCGGCCGCCGCCACATGGGGAACGGCCAGCTGCCGGCAGATGGCCGCCACCTTCGGGTCGTAGCTGATGCCCACGGGCTGGCAGCCGCTGAGGGCGCTGAAGATCACCCCGTGCAGCCGCATGGAAAGGCAGAGGTCTGCTCCTTGGAATACCTCCGTTACCTGATCCAGCCCAGGCTGGGGATGCACTTTGAGCTCCGGGAACAGTGCCTTCAGCTCCGCGCCCAGTCTGCCATCTCCAGGTCCCACGGGCACAAACTCCACAGTCCAACCCTGGCCGCGCCAGCGGGCCAGGTGCTCAAGCCAGACCTGCTTCTGCTCTGGCCAGTACTGGTAGGGCCGCAGGTTGAGCAGGAGCCTGTTCTGCCCCAGCTCCTCCCCAGGGCTCGGCCCCTGGGCAAAAACCGGGTCCGCTGTAAGTATCACCTTCTCCTCGGGCAGGCCCAGCTCCTGCAAAAAGCAGAGGCTCTCCCCGTCCCGGACCGAACAGGCCGCGGCCAGCCGAAAGGCCCGGGCAGTCCAGCTGCGGTACACTTTGCTCTGGATGGGCCCGAGGCCCTGGGCGTACATGACTACAGGTACCCGGCGCAAAAGGGCCAGCTCCACTAGGGTGAGGTAATAGGGTAGGCTGCGCCTGCTGGTCACATCCTGCAGCAGCGAACCCCCGCCGCTCACCAGACAGCGCGCCGAAGCTAAAGTCCGCCAAATCCCGGCCAGATCAAAGCGGCCCAGCGCAGCAACTCCATGCACCGCCTTCGTGTATTCTGGATTCCCGGAGGGTACCACAATCTCGTGCCGGCTTACCCCCAAGGATTCCAAATCCCGGCAAAGGGCCGCCAGGATGGCCTCATCGCCTAGATTACCGTACCCGTAGTACCCCGAAACCAGAATCACTGCTCAGCCACCTCTTCCCCCACCTGTAGACCTGCCAGAGCAGCCAGCCGAAAATGGAACCGAATACCCATCCGTACAGGGTGCGCAATAGGCTCACCCAGAGGAAAGTATGGGTATGGGTAAATGTGTTGATCAGGGAAAGCTGCCCAATCACCGCCAGGGGCAGCAGCCAAGAGCGTTTGGGCTCCCTGGAGCGCAGGGCCAGATACAAGGCTGGGTGGCCCAAAAAGAGTTCCTTGGTGCGGGGTCTGACCCGCAGCAGGTTTTCCAGTCCTTCCCGGAGTCGTACTTCCAGATCCAGTACGGGAAGTCCGAAATTGCCGGTGCGCAGGACATAGACCAAACCCAACAGGCCGGCAACACCGACAGCCGCCAAATAGCGCACTGGAACCTCCCGCCGGAGAAACTCCCGCACCGGGCGCACCACAGAAAAGCACACCAGGGCAATGGGTAGTACATGCATGAGCTTCACGCCCCGAAACTCCGCCATTTTCACCAGAAATTCCGTACCTGTGAGGGTGCCCACCACAAACAGGGCGCCGATCAAGGAGACCAAAAACACGCTTTGGGCACGCCAAAAGCGCCCCTTACCCCACTGGCACTCCAGGGCCAGACAGGGGAAGACCACCGCGGCCAGCAGAGCCAAACCCTGCTTGGCCAGGAGGGGAGCAGCAAAAAGCAGAGCAAGCGAACCCAACCAGCCGATCAGGCCCCCTGCCAACACCAGCCAGGGCCAGCGGCCCAGAAGGCTCTGCCCGTATAAAACCGCGCCCGCCCAGATGCCCGCAGCCACAAGTGCCGTGGCTAGGCGTGAGGGCTGCCAGGGAACAAAGGGCTGGGCGGGACCGAGCTCAAAACCTGCCGCCTTCAGCCTGGTCTGCAGGGCAGAGAGCAGGGCTAGGGAACGCTCCCACCCTCCGACCTCCTCCATAAAGGGGCGCACATAAAGCACCCGGATGTTCCTCTCCCGCACCGCCCGCACATAACGGTTTAAGATCCGTTCATCGGAGAGCACCAGCATTTCCCGGGCGCTGATTCCGTGCAGGCGCACCACGCGGCTGGGGTCAGCCTCTGCCAGCTGAGGAGTGGAAAACTCCACCAAGGCCAAAACCGCCTGCGATCCCTGCAGCTGCTCCTGGGGCATGATCCCCTGGCCGCTTAAAATGAGCAGCGCCGGTTCGGCCTCCAGCCAGAGGGGTTCCACCTCCCAAGGAACCGTGTTCAGTTTGGGCGCGGCTGCCAGGCCAGCTTCCTTCACCACCTGAAACTGCTCAGGGCGGAAGGCTACGGGCAGCGTGAGAAATGAACCCAACTCCCCTACCTCCTGGGGCAGTTCCGCGCGGATCGCCGCGGGCACCTCGCCCCCGTCCAACAGGCGTTCACCTAAGCTTTCCGGCTGGATGGCGATGGTCTCCACCCCGGCCGCCTTCAAATCGGCCAAGAGGCGCTCCAAGGGAAGGCCAGCCTCTCGGCTGAGCTGTTCTAAGCCGGGCAGATCATAGACAAGTTCCACGCTCCGATTCGGCCTTTCCACCTGCCAGCGCTGGGCTGCCAGGCCTAAAGCCGCCACAACCGCCACCAGGATAATAGCCCACAAAACCCTCTTCATTGCTGTCCTCCAATGCGGATCTTGATCTCGTGGTCCAAAAGCTCCACCCCTTGCATCTCCACACCCAGGGGGAGTTCCCCCACATCCAGGGAGAAGTTGTAGCTCTCGCCGAAGGCCTCCAAAAGCAGGGGAGGAATCCTGGCCTCCTGCACCGCCACATCCTTCACCACAAAGCGGAGCGCCCCGCCCTCAACCACTACCTGGCTGAGGATCCTCAGGCTCACTTCTGCATTCCAAATATTCACCGTCCCCACCAGCGCCAGACCCTCTGGGGAGACTTCCAGCCACAGCTGCCGGGACGGGTCCACTTCCCGCCAGAACACCTCGTTTAGAGCCTGTTCAGTAATCACCAGGAAGCCTGTGAGCTGGGAGATGCCGCTTAACACCAGTTCACCGCGGCTGAACAAGGTCCAGGGCTGAAAGAGGATCTCCTCCGCCTTCAAATGCACCGCAGCCGCTTCCACACCCTCCAAGACCGCGTTCCGGGCAGCCAGGGACAGGCCGGGGATGTGCCCGAGCACAAGCTCCCAGCCCCAGGGGGCGCGCAAAGCCAGCTCCAGCTGTTCCGTTCCCAGGGCCGCGGCCAACTCCGCCTGAAGCTCCTCCTCAACCCGGGACAGCAGAAACAGGCGGGGAAAGGACAGTATACCCACGAATACAATGCTCAACAAAACAATTATCCACAGGCGCTTCATAGGTTCCGCTCCTTAAAAAGGCCTTTTTCGGCTGTGCGAAAAAGGCCTGCGCCGCTTAGCGTTTCATTTTGAGATAGGCTTCTATAAAAGGATCCAGGTATCCGTCCATCACCGCATCTACGTTGCCCACTTCCACATTGGTGCGGTGATCCTTAACTAAGGTGTAAGGGCAGAAGACGTAGGAGCGGATCTGGCTGCCCCAGGCTATGTCCTGCTGCTCGCCTTTGATGCTCTCCAACTTGGCCCTCTGCTCCGCCAGCTGCCGCTCCTTGAGCCTAGCCCTGAGAATCTTCAGGGCTGCTTCTTTGTTGGCGTGCTGGGAGCGCTCCGACTGGCACTGAACCACAATTCCCGTGGGCAGGTGGGTGATGCGCACCGCCGAGTCGGTTTTGTTCACATGCTGGCCCCCTGCGCCGCTGGAACGGTAGGTGTCGATGCGCAGTTCATCGGGGTTGATCTCCACGCTGAGATCATCTTCAATTTCCGGCAGTACTTCCACGGAAGAAAAGGAAGTATGCCTGCGGCCAGAAGCATCAAAGGGGGAAATGCGCACCAGGCGGTGCACCCCCTTTTCCGCCTTCAGATAGCCGTAGGCGTAGAGACCCTTGATGAGCAGGGTTACATCTTTGATGCCCGCCTCTTCCCCGGGCTGGTAATCCAGCACTTCCACGCTGTAACCCTGGTCTTCCGCCCAGCGGGTGTACATCCTCCAGAGCATGGCCGCCCAGTCCTGGGCTTCTGTGCCACCGGCTCCGGGGTGGATGGCCAAAATGGCGTTGCTGCTGTCGTATTCGCCGCTGAGCAGCGATTCCAGCTCCAACTGATCCAGCTCCTTCTGGAGCTTATCGGTGCTGTTTTCCAGCTCTCGCTGCAGCTCCTCATCCTCCGCTTCCTCCACCAGCTCCAGGAGAACCAGCACATCTTCATACAGAGTCCGTACCGCTTCCCAGCGCTTGATACTTCGCTTCAGTTCGCTGATCTCCCTGGTGGTCTTCTGCGCCAATTCTTGGTTATCCCAAAAGCCCGCTTCCAGCATGGCTGCTTCCAGCTCTTGCAGGCGGCTCCGTTTTGCTGCTATGTCAAAGATAGCCCCGCATTTCTTCGATCCTTCGGCCCAAATCCGCTAACAACTCACGCATTAGTTGACCTCCCATGACACTTCTTGTACTTCTTCCCGCTGCCGCAGGGGCACGGGTCATTGCGTCCCACCTTCTTCTCCACGCGGCGCGGCTTGCGCTCCACCTCTCCGCCGTGGCTGGTCTGGGCTTCCGCCAGCCTGTCCTTGGGCTGGGCTTTTTCCGCCCCCACCAGGCGCACCTTAAACAGCATGCTGATGGACTCCTCCTGGATGGCATGGACCATGTCCTGGAACATTTCGTAAGCTTCGCGCTGGTACTCCACCAGGGGATCCCGCTGGGCATAGGCCCTAAGCCCGATGCCTTCCCGCAGATCGTCCATGTTGCTCAAATGGGCCATCCACTTCTGATCGGTTATCTGCAGGAGGACCAGCTTCTCAATGTGGCGCTGAAGTTCAGGCCCGTAGCCTGCCATTTTGCGGGCATAGGCCTCCTGGGCTTGGGTATAGAGTTTGCGGGCCATGTCCGCAGGTTGCAGCGCGGCGAGCTCCTCGGCGCTGAGCGCGCAGGGCTGGCCCACAATCTCCGCGAACCGCCGCCTAATGGCCTCCAGATCCCAGTCCTCCCGGTTCAGCTTCTCGTCCGCGTAGCGCTGCACCAAACGTTCCAAGACCGCCTCCAGCATGGAGCTGATCTGCTCGGAGATATTCTCATCCAATAGCACCGCCCGCCGCTGGGCATAGATCACTTCCCGCTGTTTGTTCATGACATCATCATATTCCAGAACCTGCCGGCGGATCTCAAAGTGGCGCGTCTCCACCCGTTTCTGCGCATTTTCGATGGCTCTGCTGATCTGGGGATGATCGATGGGCTGATCCTCTTCCCAGCCTAGACGATCCATGATACCCCGGATCCGGTCCGAGCCGAACAAGCGCATGAGATCATCTTCCAAGGAGACGTAAAATTGGGAGGAACCTGGATCGCCCTGGCGTCCAGACCGGCCCCGCAGCTGGTTATCTATGCGCCTAGCCTCATGGCGCTCCGTGCCGATTACATGAAGTCCCCCCAGCTCCAATACCCCTTCTCCCAGGACGATATCCGTTCCCCGGCCGGCCATGTTGGTGGCAATGGTAACCGCACCGCGCTGCCCGGCCAGTTTGATAATCTCCGCCTCTTTGTCGTGGTACTTGGCGTTGAGTACCTGATGGGGTACCCCTTCCCGCTTCAGCAGACGACTGAGGTGCTCGGAAGCTTCAATGCTGATGGTGCCCACCAAAACAGGCTGCCCCTTCTTGTGACGCTCCACGATATCGCGGATAATAGCCCGGGTTTTGGCCTCCTTGGTCTTAAACACCAAATCTGGATAGTCCTTCCGGATCATGGGCTTGTTGGTGGGAATGACCACCACATCCAGGCCGTAAATCTTCCTAAACTCCTCTTCTTCCGTCTTGGCGGTGCCGGTCATACCGGCCAGCTTTTTGTACATGCGGAAGTAGTTCTGGTAGGTGATGGAGGCCAGGGTCTGGCTCTCCTTGAGCACCGGCACCCCTTCTTTAGCCTCGATGCTCTGGTGCAGACCGTCTGAATACCTGCGGCCGGGCATGAGGCGGCCGGTGAATTCGTCGACGATGATCACCTCGCCGTCCTTGACCACGTAATCCCGGTCCCGCTGGAAGAACTCCTTGGCCTTCAGGGCCTGGTTCAGGTAATGGTTCAGCTCAAAATGGGCATCATCGAAGAGATCAGAAATCCCCAAAAGGCGCTCCACCTTGGCTAGCCCTTCCTCCGTAATGGAGATAGTCCGGGCCTTTTCATCCACCTCATAATCCCGCCCCCGCCTGAGCTGGGGCGCGATCTGGGCAAAGCGCACATAGTGCTGAGCAGAATCCTCCGCGGCACCGGAGATGATCAGGGGAGTGCGGGCCTCATCGATTAAGATGGAGTCCACTTCATCTACGATGGCATAATTCAAGGACCTCTGCACGATCTGTTCGGGGTAGACCACCATGTTGTCCCGCAGGTAGTCGAAGCCAAACTCGTTGTTGGTCCCATAGGTGATGGGGCAGCGGTAAGCTGCCCGGCGTTCCTCGAAGCTCAGTCCGTGCACAATCACGCCCACATCCAGGCCCAGGAACTTATAAATCGCGCCCATCCATTCCGCGTCGCGCCGGGCCAGGTAATCGTTGACCGTAACCACGTGCACCCCTTCGCCGGTGAGCGCGTTTAAATACACGGGCAAAGTAGCCACCAGAGTCTTCCCTTCACCCGTCTTCATCTCGGCAATGCGCCCCTGGTGGAGAATGATGCCCCCCAGCAGCTGCACATCGAAGTGGCGCATACCCAAGGTGCGCCGGGATGCTTCCCGCACCACGGCAAAGGCCTCCACCAGCAGATCATCCAAAGTGGCCCCGTTGGCCAGTTTCTGTTGGAAATACGGGGTTTTGCCCCGCAGTTCATCATCGCTGAGGGCCTGCATTTCAGGTTCCAAGGCGTTTATGGCCTCTACCACCGAGCGCAGGCGCTTCAGCTCCCGCTCCGTGGGATCCAGCCAGTTTTTAAGCCTGTCTAGCACATCTCTACCTCCCAGGTTAATTGTACAACGAGCTGCGATCCCCCGCAACCGCCATGCTAACTGCCCTTCAAACGCGCATCAACCAAGGCCCACAGCCCGCCTGCCACCAGAGAGTGCCCGCCCAAAAGGATGGGGATGGGCGCCTCCAAAGCCGCCGCGGTAAACTCCCGCAAAGGCCAGTGGGAGATGAGCTCCAGCTCTCCCAAGTCAGAGGCAAAACGGTCCGCGGCCGAGAGCTTCCATTGAAAGTGTTCGAACAGTACCCTCGTATCTAAGACCGCCCCCCCCGCAAGTTCCGAAAGAAAGCGGAAAAAGGCTCTGAAGCCCAGCTCCTCAGCGAGCCTACCCATCAGGGCCTTCACCTCGCCGCGCACATCCCGGCCCAACGCCTTCATACTCCGCTCCTCCGAATAGAGGCGGAGGCGGCAGCGGGTGTTGGCATCCAAGTACTGGAAGAGATTAGAGCCCACCCGTCCGTAGATGATCAGCTCGCCCATGGGGTTGCCCAAGAGCTCTTTTACCGCCCGGGCCCGGGAGAAATCCCAATCCAACTCCTGTACGGCGGCTCGGGTGTGGGGCCCCAGCGCGGGATGCACACTCATGATCAGCACGTCCGTTGGCGTGTCCACATCGAAGTTCAGCCCTAAAGTACGCTGCAGAGGGATGTAGCGCAGCCCCGCTTCCGTGCTCAAAACCAAGGGCAGGGTGTTGTCAATGGCGGGAAGGGAAATGCGTTCCAAGGCCGCTCCAGGGGTGAAGCCCACAATATCGGCGGAATAATAGTTGTTGGTAAGGAAGGCCTCTTCGTTCTGTTCCAACATCTCCCGCAGATACTGCAGTTCCCCGGAAGAAATCAGGGGAGCGGCTGCTCCCCCCATGTACAACACCTTTTCTAAACGGCAGCTGTCCACCACATCCCGCAGGCGCCGGCCAAAATGAAAAGCTTCATCGGTGTCCCCATCCAGCAGCACCTGCACAGCTCTGCTCTTAAGGCTGGCAGCCAGCGCGGGATACGAGGTGACCACCAGGATGTGCTGGAAACCAGCTTCCTGGGCGCGTTCCACCAAATCCAGCACTAAGCCCTGCCGCACCATCTGCATCTGGGTTTCCAACAGGCCGTGCACAGCCCCACCTTCAAAGATTACTAGGCTGACTGTTTGTGCTTTAGAACTCCGATTCGATGAGACCATAGTTGCCATCGCGCCGCCTGTAGACAACACTTACTTCCCCGCTATCAGCGTCCCTAAAGACAAAAAAATCATGCCCCAAAAGCTCCATCTGCATGATCGCTTCTTCCACATCCATGGGCTTGAGGGCAAAGCGTTTGGTCCGGACTATCCGCGGCCGGACAGATTCGTCCCCGCCTTCAGATTCTGAGGCCTGCACTTCACTCAGCTTCGGGCCCTGGGTCTTTTTCCACAACCGGGTCTTGAACTTGTTGAGCTGGCGCTCAATCCGATCCACCGCGCTGTCGATGGAAGTGTACATATCGCCGGTTTTGCCTTCGCCCCTGAGCAGTACACCCGAGAGATTCACGGTTACTTCCGCAATATGGATGCCCCGTTCAATCCTTAACATCACTTCAGCAGAAGCGGTTCGGTTGTCATTGAGGTATTTGTCAAGCTTCGAGACCTTCTTCTCCACATAGCTGCGTAAGGCTTCGGTAATTTCGAGGTTCTTTCCGGAGATGCTGATTCTCATCTTAGCCATCCCTCTTACCTCCTTCAATGACGCTTTACCATTACTATTACCCTTAGCAAAAGGAAAATCCTTCTGGCTAGAAAAAAATGGACTGAGTAGGTACTCAGTCCTGTGTACTGGCACTATGGGCGCTTGATCCCTGAAAGCGCACCGAGCAATCCGCTAAGATCCTCCCTTGCGGTAGGCCCTATCCGCCATTTTCCGCTGCAGAGCCTGCTGCGCCTGGGCCCGCTTCAGATAAGCGCTCAGGGCAGCCTCGTTGCGGCGCTCCTGGGACTCTAGCTGCTCCAATACGGGTACGAGCTCGCTGACCACCTTTTGCAGGGACGCCAGATCATCCTGGTAATAATCGGGAGCAGCCAGCCTCAGCTGGGGCAGGGAAAAACCGGCGAGCCCAAAGTGGCTGGCCAGCTCGTCCTGGAGCGTCCGGATCTGCTGTTCGTAGGCTCCAGCGCGCTTGAGCAGGCCTTCCTTATCCTTAAGCACCTGGAGAAGGCGGTTCAGCTGGCCCTGTTCAATCAGCTCCCGTTCTTGGGAGCCCACTTGGCCGATCTCCCGATACAAGCTGAGCTGTTCGCTATACGCCTGGGTGAGCGCCGTGATCTTCTCGCGGATTTCCCTCATCTGGTCTGGGACACCACCTGTTCCCAAGTGTCCCGCAGCTCCACCAACAGCTTCAGGGCTTCGTCAATGATGGCAGTGTCCTTTTTCACATTGGCCTCCACCAAACGGTCATAAATGTATGTGTATAATTGCTGCAGGTTGTGGGCGATCTCCCCAGCGCTGAGATCCAGCGACAGGTTCAGCTCGCTGACGATGTCCTGAACGCGGATGAGTTTGCTGTTGGCTGCTTCCAGTTCGCCCCGTTCGATGTGCTCCTGGGCCTGCCGCGCAAAGCGGATGGCACCGTCAAAGAGCATCAGCACGAGCTCGCCTGGAGAAGCCGTTGACACCTGCGTCTGTCTGTACATCTGATAGGCATGTGCGATCATTTCTGTGTCCCAACCCCCTAAGCCCACTTATCAACTAACAACCCGATCATTTCCCGAATGCGAGCCACCGTGTCGAGTACTTCCTCAGGAGGGATTTCTTTGATCACCTCATCGGTTTCCAAGTCCACTACCCTGACCATCACCCGTTGGGTGTCTTCATGGATGGTGAACCTCAGGACCCGGTTGATGTATTCTATGGACGTGTTCAGAGCCTCAACCGCTTCCTCAATCTCGTGCAGCGCCGGCTCTTCAGCAGCTACGGCCTCTTTCCACATCTGTTCCGCACTCAACTCCCGCCCGGCATGGGGACCCTTGTCCACACTCTGCCCGTGGGCAGCTTTGGAAACTGTCTGGGAACCAAAGCCCGTCCTGGTCAAATCCAGTGTTCCCTGTATTTTCATACGCTACCCTCCTTCTCCTTCTAACTCTAGGCATCGCTTTTGAGCTTAGGACGTGCTTCACGCAGCACCTTATCCAAGGCGCCCACATCAATCTCTTTCTTAAGCACTGCCCGCCTGTTTTCCGCCTGGATTTCTTCATACACCTCGTGCCGGTGCACCATGATGTGGCGGGGAGCTTCAATACCCAGCTTCACCTGATCGCCGCGCACATCTACCACCACAATGCGGATGTTATCCCCAATCATGATGCTCTGGTCTACCTTACGCGTTAGTACCAGCATGTCTGTCCCTCCCTGGACTCTATTCTACCCGGATGAGTCCAGATTTAGACGGATTCTGGAACCCCTTCCGCACTTTGCTGAGCGCGGCTCTGCTGCTGCAGCAGGTAAGCGTTCTTATGCATCTCGGCAATCACATTATGCTTGGTGTGATACTTATCGCCGGTAATGATCAGCTGGGCCCCCAGCCGTTCCTTGGCATTGATCACCACCGGAGCCTGGAGGTTCACCGTCATCTCAGCCACGTCTTCCGGGATGGTGACAATGGCAAAAACCTTGCCGTCCTCCGGCGCGCTGATCTGCAGAAGTTCAATCTCCTCCTCGCTGAGCTCCACAGCATAGTCGGCCCGGACCAGCTCGGGCATGATCACCACAAAGCTCAACCCCGGCTCGTCCACGGACTGGAGGAAACTGAATACGCTGTCCTCCCTTTCCACTAGGACATATCTATGGTAATCGGCAAAGCCAAGGATTCCCCTGGGAAAATGGATGATCTGCTCTTCCTGCACCGCAATTGTGCCAAACTTGGTTTTCAGTTCCACCTAACCCCACCTCATACTCATCCACGCACATCCACGTACACCCCGCCCAACTGCCAGGTTATGACGGGAGGTTGAATGTGGTGTGTTATTTCCACCCCGCCCCGGCTCCAATCCAACTTCAGTTCATAATGGAAATCGATCTTGGGCCGCGCCGTGGGCGCAGGCCTGATGTTCAGTTCAGGAATGCGCTCATCCATGCGGCGCCGGGCTTGATCCGCGAAAACGATCTCTTCGCGCCAATGACCGGCCCGCTCCACAACTTCATCGCCTTCGGCCGCTATTTTACCTATGGCCTCCAGGGTCTTACTGCGGGCCTGATCCCTTACCTGCTTGCTGAAATCGGGCAGGTTGGGCAGGCCCAGATCGGCCCAGCACTCCCGCTGGTCGATCTCTACAACGGGGCCGGAGGTGCGGATCTGCACCTGGGACAGCTGCTGCTTGATCTCGGCCCGGGGCCAGTAGTACTCCACACTAAAGCGGGGATAGACCGTCGTTATCTGCAGCATGACCCGTCCCTACCCTAACGGAGGAAATCCACCAGCGAAGGCTGGATAATGCGGGCACCCACCGCCAGCGCGGTGCGGTAGGCAAACTCTTCCATCTTCAGCTCCATAATCGCTTCTGCATAATCCAGATCCTGCTCTTCCGAGAGGATTTTCGTCAAGTTGAGCTGGAGGTCTAAGAAACGCTCTCGGGCCAGATCCACCCGGTTCTGCTTGCCGCCGATCTCCGACAGCTTGCGCAGTACCCCGTCCAGGGCCGCATCCAGCTCGCCTAAGACAGCATCGGGGGCGCGCCCCGGCTGCGTCAAGTCTTCATACAGGCTGCGCAGGGCGTTGAAGATGGGCTCAAAAATGCGGCCGTCTAGACTAACCTCCATGGGTGCATCTGCTCCAATGTCAAACTGCACCGGTTTCGCCTGGCTTAGATCCCGGCCGGCCAGATACTCCACTTCAGCCACGGGCAGAGACCCATCCACCTTAGTGAAGGGCTTTTCGTCGGTATACTGCAGGGCGAAAAGGTAACGGCCGCCGTGGGTGGAGTTGGCCAGCTGGAACACGTTGTCGAACAGCTGGGCCACCTCATCTGCTAGAGCCTTCCGCGCCGTGTCATCCAGATGGGTGGAAGCTCCGTTCACCGCCAGGTCCTTGGCCCGGTGGATCACGCTGATCACATCCTGCAGCACAACGTCAGTGGCATCCAGCCAGGAAACGGAGGCATCCACGTTGCGGATCAGCTGTTCCACTTCCCGGATGGAGCTGCTGGTGCGCAGGATCACCCCTGCCTTCACCGGATCATCGGAGGGCAGGTTGATTTTCTTTTTCGTGCCCAACTGGTTGTTGATCTTCTCCAAACGGGACAGGCCGCGGTTGAGGTTGAGCAGCAGATTGTTGTTGATCATCTTGTTAGTGACGCGCATTTATGCCTGCCTCCTAACGTCCCACTATGCCTAAGCGGTTGATTATGATGCTGAGCATCTCGTCCACAGCGGTCATCATCCGGGCTGCAGCGCTGTAGGCATGCTGGAAACGGATCATGTTGGCCATCTCTTCATCCAAACTGACCCCGGAGATGGACTCCTTAAGGTTGATCAGGTGGTTTTCCAAAACCACCTGGTTCTCCGTCATGCGGATGGCCTCCTGCGCCCGCACTCCGATCTGGGAGATGATGGCGTTAAAGGCATCACCGATGGACACCGCTGCCCCGTTGGAGTTGGTGGGGGGACTGACCACCTTCTCCGTGCGCAGTTTGGCCAGTTTCAGGGCATTGTCGCCGTTGCCCTTTACTCCCTCCAGGCTGCTGGCCCGAATCAAGCGCACATCCCCGGGCACGCCGTCCACACCAATGAGATATTCGGCTACCCGGATGTTGAGGGCCGCGGAACCCTCATCATCGATTTTGAAGAAGTCTTTGGTGTCATCGCTCTGGGTGTCGTTCAGATCGTAACCAGCGGCATGGACTGCGTTAAACTCCCGCACAAAATCCAAAGTCCACTGGTCCAGATCGTCCATGATCTCCTGCAGCACCTCGTCGCGCAGCTTGAGCATGCCGCCCAGCTCACCTGTGCGGATATCCACCCGATCCCCAGTGGTCTGCCAGATTACTTCGTGCTTGTTGTAGCCCGCGGCAGGATCGGCAACCGGCTTCGACGCCAGCTTATGGACGGTGCTGCGGTGCACCAGGGTGGCTCCCCCAATGGTAACGGTAACCATGTGGCCGTAGTCCTGCACCACTTCTATATCAACTAACTGGGAAAGCTCCTCTAAAAGCGCATCCCGGGCATCCAGCAAGTCGTTGGGCATGGCGCCGGTGGCGCTCACCCGGCCGATCTCTTCGTTCAGGTCAGCCAGCCTCTGGGCCAGGGTATTCACTTCCTCAACCTTAATGGGGACGTTCTCATTGATGTTTTCGCTCAGTCTCTGCAAATGTCCCCGGGTAGTCTTTATGGCTTCCACCAAGACCTGG
>Ga0116169_1002127_pt1 | contig 15058 bp, 15 predicted proteins | sample AD_UKC130_MetaG_FD_89796 | JGI IMG/M metagenome (GOLD analysis project Ga0116169, IMG submission 89796) | Active sludge microbial communities of municipal wastewater-treating anaerobic digesters from Canada - AD_UKC130_MetaG | ecosystem: Engineered > Bioreactor > Anaerobic > Digestate | place...
CCACCGAGTCGCGCTCGAGGTTCAGCGCGAGGCCGAAGGTGTTGCCGGGGAATTCGATCATCTCGCCCTGCATCACATCGGACAAGCCGTGGACGCGGCAGATGCCGTCGGTGACGGACACGACGGTGCCCTGATTGCGGGTGTCCGCGGACACCTGCAGATTCTGGATCTTGCTCTTGAGCAGTTCGCTGATCTCAGCCGGATTGAGCTGCATGAGACTCTCCTGATTACTTTCGACGCGTCGGAAAATCCGCCGCGTTATGCCTTGAGCACGCCCGCCAGCTGCGCGAGCTTGCCGCGCACCGACGCATCCATGACCTCGTCGCCCACCTGGACGGAGACCCCACCGATGAGATCGCTGTCGACCGCCACCGTCACTTTGACCGCACGTCCGTACTTCGCCTGCAGGGTGCTGACGATGTCAGCGACCTGTGCGTCGGACAGGGGGAACGCCGAAGTGACGCGAGCGTCGACCACATTCTCGTAACCGCTGCGCAGCACCTCGAAGTGCTGGGCAATTTCGGGCAGCACCGCCAGACGCTCGTTTTCGGCCAGCACCTGAACAAAGTTCAGCTGCTGCTGGTCGAGCTGCCCGGAGGCATCGGAGACCAGCTTGGCCACCTGGGCGGTGGTGAGCCGCGGGTTGCCGAGCAGCTCGCGGGCGGTTTCGTCGCCGGCGATGGCGGACAGGCGCGCGAGCGCGCCGGACCAGGCGGCGAGCGAGCCGCCATCCCGGGCCAGCTTGAAGACAGCCTCGGCGTAGGGGCGGGCGATGGTGAGTGACTCAGCCATGTCGCTTTCCTAGCGCAGTTCGTTCTTCAGGTTGCCCAGAAGCTCGGCGTGGCGGTTGGCATCGATCTCGCGGCGCAGGATGCGCTCGGCACCGGCAACTGCAAGCTGTGCAACCTGGTCACGCAGCTGTTCCTTGGCACGCTGGGCGGCCAGGGACGCTTCTTCTTCGGCAGCCTTCTTGGCAGCGGCAACGATCTGGCTGGCTTGCGCACGAGCCTCTTCGAGCAGCTGGCCGGCCTGGCGCTCGGCGCCCGAACGGACTTCGGCCGCGCCATCGCGGGCCTTTTTCAGTTCGTCGGCCACGCGGCGTTCGGCCATGGCCAGATCGGCCTTGGCTTTGTCGGCAGCCGCCAGGCCGTCGGCGATGCGCTTGCTGCGCTCATCGAGGGACTTGACGATCGGCGGCCAGACGAACTTCGCGGTAAACCACCAGAGCGCCACAAACACGGCGATCTGGACGAACAATGTCGCATTGATGTTCACGAGTGACTTCCTTTAGTGGAGAAGTCGAGGGGGACTCGCCCGGCTCAGCCTTTGAACGGGTTGGCGAACGCGAACATCATCGCGATACCGACACCGATCAGGAACGCGGCGTCGATCAGACCGGCGAGCAGGAACATTTTGGTTTGCAGTTTGTCCATCAGTTCGGGCTGGCGGGCAGCGCCTTCGATGTACTTGCCGCCCATCATTCCGATACCGACGCACGCGCCGAGCGCGCCCAGACCGATGATGAGACCGCAAGCGATGGCAACCAGAGCAACGTTGGTCATGATGACTCCTTGTTGAAAACGTCTGAAACTAGGAAGGTTGAAAAGGGCGAAAAACTCGAGAGAGCGGTGTTATCCGGGATCGTCAGTGGCCTTCGTGGGCCTGGCCCAGATACACCAGCGTGAGCATCATGAAAATGAAGCCCTGCAGAACGACGATCAGGATGTGGAAGATCGACCATCCGAGGCCGAGCAAGAAGTGCAGCCCGAAGCCCCAGGCAGTGGCCGTTGCGCCCAGCAGGGCGATCAGCATGAAGACGAGTTCGCCGGCGAACATGTTGCCGAACAGCCGCATGCCCAGCGACACGCAGCGGGCGGCGTACTCGATCAGCTGCAGCAGGAGGTTGAACGGAGCCAGCAGCAGACCGCTGCCGAAGGGCGCCGAAAACAGCTCGTGAACGAAGCCGCCAGGGTGCTTGATCTTGATGCCGTAATAGATGGTCGAGAACAGGACGACGATGGCCAGCGACAGCGTGCCGTTCAGGTCGGCGGTGGGCACGACGCGCAGATAGGCGTGGTGCGGATCGCGCCCGGTGGCCGAGTAGTACATCTCCCAGACCTTGGGCAGCAGATCGAGGGGCAGAAAGTCCATCGCGTTCATCAGCACGATCCAGAGGAACGAGCAGAACGCCAGCGGAGCGATGTAGGTGAGGTCGCCCTTGACGATGGAGCGGGCCTGCTCGTGCACGAACTCGACGAGCGACTCGAAGAATCCGGCAAAGCGCCCCGGCACGCCGCTGCCGATGGACCGGGCCGCGCCCAGCATGAGCAGCGCGGCGACGGTCGCCATCAGCACCGAAAAGAAGACGGTGTCCCAGTTGACGATGGAAAAGTCGATGATCGACTTCTGGGTTTCACCCGTACCGTTGAAATGGGTGAGGTGATGAACGATGTACTCGGAGGGAGTCGGTGCGTGAGCGTCGGCGGCCATGGGTTCAGTCAGTACTTCGTTCAGTGTCCAGTTTCGACGTCGGTTCTCGTGCGTGCTGCGGTCGGCGGCCAGTCGCGCGGCGCATCCTTGGCGATGAGCATTGCGAACAGCGGAGCCTTCAGGGCGACTATCAGTCCAAGCACCAGCGGCAGCCACTGAAGATCAGGCACCGCGTGAACTATCCAGGCCAACAGCCCTATCGTCAGACCAATTTTGGCGAACTCGCCCAGGAAGAAGATCACCGGATAGGATTCCGGAGACCGCCCCCTGTGCATCGCCAAACGCAGGGCAAACAAGGCATTCGGGACTGATGCCGCCAGACCGCCAAGTACGAAGAACTTCGCGCTTGGCCAGTCGAACGCCATGCCGGTGAAGACACCGAGCACGATGATCGAAACGGCCTGCAAACCTACTGCTGCGAACATACCGTCAAACCTGCGGGGTGATTCCAACCGGCCTGACTGCAAAAAAAGCCGGGCCGGTAAAGTTCTAGACAGCATGCCGCCGTACAGCAGGCAAGACTTGAGATTTTAGGGGTTTGCCCCATACCGGTCAAATGGTCTTATACAAGACTTCGCTATCCCGGACCTTCGATGTTGCGGCGCAGCACCAATCCGGGATTGCAAATTGCTATACAAGGTGAGTTGCGACACCGAACTCGGACGCCTCAGGCGGCCTGAACCCATCGGTGTTCCGCGGTCTTGGGCCCGGCCATCGCGGCGCCGGTGCAAGATCGGACAACGTCGCCGCTGGTGTGGAGGTCGGGATGCGTCCGTGGCTGCTGTCGATCATCGTCTGCCTCTGGGCCAGTGCCTGGGCTCCCGTTCATTCGCAGACTTCGCCGGCACCGCCGGCCGCCGCGCCCCCGGCGCCACCGCTCTCGGCCGCGGAATCCGCCAGACGCCGGGAACCCGTCACCTCGATCGTCAAGATCGACGCCCGCGCGCTCGACGGCGCCCCGAGCGCCAGTTCGCTGGGCGCCCGGCGCAGCGGCTCGGGCGTCATCATCGACGAGCGGCTGGTGCTCACCATCGGCTATTTGCTGCTGGAAGTTGAATCGGTGGAAGTGACCACCGCCTCGGGCCGCAAGGTGCCCGGCGCCGTGGCCGGCTACGACCACACCAGCGGCTTCGGGCTGGTCCGCACGGCGCTGCCCATGGACGGCAGGCGCATCGAGCTGGGCGACTCCGACCGCATCGCCGAGCGCCAGAAGGTGCTGACGGTGGGCCAGGGCGAAGAAGAGGCAACCGAAGTGCTGGTCGTGTCGCGCAAGCCTTTCGCCGGCGGCTGGGAATACCTGCTGGAGCGCCCGATCTTCACCTTTCCGCCGGTCAACAACTGGAGCGGCTCGGCCTTGATCGGTGACGATGGCCGGCTGGTGGGCATCGGTTCGCTGATCGTGAACGACGCGGCCGGCGACCGACAGGGCGTGCCGGGGAACCTGTTCGTGCCGGTCAATCTGCTCAAGCCCATCCTGAAGGACCTGCTCGCCAACGGCCGGCGCTCGTCAGGCGTCCAGCCCTGGCTGGGTCTGACCACGGAGGTCGTCAGAGGCCACCTGATGGTCGTGCGGGTGTCGCGCAGCGGGCCGGCCGATCAGGCTGGTGTCGATCCGGGCGACATCATCATGGGCGTGGGCGGCGAGAAGGTCGCCGATCTGGCGGACTTTTACCGGCGGCTCTGGAAGCTTGGCCCCGCGGGGACCGAAGTGAAGCTGCGCCTGCTCAAGGGCGGCGATGTGAAGGAGCTGCCGGTGCGCTCGATCGACCGTATGGAAGTGCTGGTCAAGCCCACCGGCGTCTGAGCGCTTCAGAAGACCATCTGGGTCTGGGTGACCAGCGCGACCAGCTTGCCGTCTTCGGTGGTGATGCGCGTCTCCCAGGTCTGGGTGCGCTTGCCGCGGTTCACCGGCGTGGTCGTGCCGGTGACGGTGCTGCCGGACAGCGCAGGCCGGAAGAAGTTGGTCTTGGATTCGATGGTGGCCGTGCCGGCGCCCTCGGGCATGTTCAGCACCGTGCCGACCGCCCCGAGCGTGTCCGCGAAGGCCATGATCGCGCCCCCATGGAGAATGCCGCCGGCCGTGCACAGGTCGGGGCGCACCACCATCTGAGCCACCACGCGATCGGGTTCGGCCTGCGTCAGCTTCAGGCCGATGAGCGTGGGAAACAATCCGGCCAGGCGGGCTTCGATCTTCTCGATGGCGGTCATGGTCATGCTCCGTGGTCAGACAGGGCTCGCATCCAGCCGCTGCTGGGCCAGATCGCGAAGCCGGTGTTTCTGGATCTTGGTCGCGTTGGTGCCCTCGGTGACGGGAAACGCATCGATCGCGAATGTCCGCACCGGCACCTTGTAGCGGGCCAGGCGCGAGGCGATGTGGGCGGTCAGCGCGGCTTCATCGAGCCGGGCGCCCGCCTTGAGGGTGACGAAGGCGACCGGGCGCAGCGCGCCTCCCGTAGTGACGCCAACCACCTGGCAGCCGTCGATCCCGTCGAACTGCTGCGCACATTCCTCGATCTCTGCCGGACTGACCAGGAAGCCGCCCAATCGCAGGGAGTCTCCCATGCGGGTGAGGAACACGAAGCCGCCGTCTTCGCGGGTATAGCCGAGATCGCCGGAGCGATACCACCCGCCGTCCAGCAATGCCTCGGCGGTGGCCTGCGGATTGCCGAAATACTCGACCATGCGCGAGGACGGCGCGAGGAATTCGAGTTCGCCGGCCCCGCCGTGGGCGAGCAGCTGGCCGGTGTCCGGATCGCGGGCGCGCACGCGCGCCAGCGGGCTGACCGGCACGCCACCGCCCAGGCGCCGCTCTTCCAGCGGCGCGTGTTCGGACTGGCGGGAGAACAGCGCCTGGATTTCGCTGATGCCATAAAGGCCGAGCAGCGTCAGGCCGCGGGCCTGCGCCCGCTCGACCATGTCGGCCATCGCCGGGTTGAAGGCCGCATAGCCGACGAAGCGCAGCGTCGGGTAGGCCGGCGTGCGCTCGTTCAGCGCCAGCAGCTGGGCGACCGCCTCGTCGGTGGCGTTCATGTGGGTCGCCTGATGCCGCTCGATCAGCTCGGCGGCCAGCACCGCGTCCCAGACCGGCATCATCGCGAACGGCCGTTGCGCCGCCAGCATCGCCATCGCGTTGGCGACGCCGAACACGCCGCACAGGGGCGGCGCGAGCAGCATTGATGAATGCGCGTCCAGCCCCCAGGCGGTCACGACATCGAAGGCATGGGCGACCAGAGTGCGCTGGTCGTGCAGCACGAACTTCGGCGCCTTGGTCGTGCCCGATGTCGTGAAGATCGCGCAGCCGGCCGCCGGCGCGGCGAGGTTGTCGGCCAGTGGCGCGCGTTCGAGGCAGGCGGCGTAGCGGTGCAGGCCGACATGCGCCGGCAGTGCTGCGGCGAGGGCCGCCATCCGCTGTCCCTGCGAGTCCTCGTTTTCGTCATAGGCGACGACTGTCGACAGGGCCGCCAGCGACGCCGGGGGGCAGCCGGCCAGCACGCCGACGAAATCCGCCTTCTCGAAGGCGGGCCAGACAAACAGCACCTTCAGGCCCGATCGCCCGACGATGTCCGCGAGTTCGGCCGACCGGAAGCGCGTGTTGACGGCGACCGCGATGGCGCCCAGCCGCGCGCACGCAAAGAACGCGCTGAGCCAGGCGGTGACGTTGGGCAGCCAGACACCGACGCGGTCGCCCGCGCCGACGCCGAGCTCGCGCAGAGCAGCAGCGAGCCGCTCGCTTTCGTCGGCCAGGCCGGCATAGGAGACTGCGCGGTCGCGATCGAAGAAGGCGATCTGGTGACCGTCCGGCACGGCCGCGAGAAGCGCAGGCAGGGTCTGGAGGCGGGACATGGGCAGGGCGCTGCTCAGAACGTGACGACGCTGCGGATCGACTCGCCCGTGTGCATCAGATCGAAGCCGCGGTTGATGTCCTCCAGCGGCATGACATGGGTGATGAGGTCGTCGATGTTGATCTTGCCGTCCATGTACCAGTCGACGATCTTGGGCACATCGGTGCGGCCGCGGGCGCCGCCGAAGGCGGTGCCTTTCCAGGTCCGTCCGGTGACGAGCTGGAACGGCCGGGTCTTGATCTCCTGTCCGGCACCGGCCACGCCGATGATCACCGACACGCCCCATCCGCGATGACAGCACTCGAGTGCCTGACGCATCAGCTCGACATTGCCGACGCACTCGAAGCTGTAGTCGGCGCCCCCACCGGTGATCTCGACCAGATGGGCGACGACGTCGCCGACCTCCCTGGGGTTGACGAAGTGCGTCATGCCGAACTTCTCGGCCATGGCGCGTCGCGCCGGATTGATGTCGACACCGATGATCATGTTGGCGCCGACCAGCCGCGCTCCCTGGATCACGTTCAGGCCGATGCCTCCGAGGCCGAACACGACCACGTTGGCGCCCGGCTCGACCTTGGCCGTGTTGATGACGGCCCCGATGCCGGTGGTCACGCCGCAGCCGATGTAGCAGACCTTTTCGAAGGGGGCGTCCTCGCGGATGCGCGCCAGGGCGATCTCGGGCATCACCGTGAAATTCGCGAAGGTCGAGCAGCCCATGTAGTGATGGATCGGCTTGCCGCCGATCGAGAACCGGCTGGTTCCGTCGGGCATCAGACCCTTGCCCTGGGTCGCGCGAATGGCGGTGCACAGGTTGGTCTTGCGCGACAGGCAGGCTTTGCACTGGCGGCACTCGGGCGTGTAGAGCGGGATGACGTGGTCGCCCTTCTTGAGGCTGACCACGCCAGGGCCGACATCGACGACCACCCCCGCGCCCTCGTGGCCGAAGATGGCGGGAAACAATCCCTCGGGGTCGGCACCGGAACGGGTGAACTCGTCGGTGTGGCAGATTCCGGTCGCCTTGATCTCGACCAGGACCTCGCCGAACTTCGGACCGGCCAGCTGGACGGTCTCGATGACGAGCGGCTGGCCCGGCTCATAGGAAACTGCGGCTTTGACATCCATTTACAAACTCCGTGAAACGACGGGGCGGCCCGGACGGGCCCGGCCCGCCGACATTCGCCGCCCGGGTGGCCGGGTCAGGCCTTGGGCAGGGTGGCCTGCATGGCGGGCCGGGCATTGAACCGTGCGAACCAGGCTGCGGCGCGCGCATGCTTCTGGCGCCATCCGAGGTGGTCGAAGCGCAGGTCGAGATAGCCGAGCACACAGCCCATGGTGAGGGTGCCGATGTCGACGCGCTCGCCGAGGCTGTCGGCACGGGCATCGATGGCGGCCAGGCCGCAGTGGATCTTGTCGAGCTGGCCGTTGGTCCAGTCGGCCCAGCGCAGCGCCTCGGGGCGCATCGCGGATTCGTAGCGGGCCAGCAGGGCCGCATCGAGGATGCCATCGCCCAGCGACTGCTCGGTGAGGGACTGCCAGCGCTGAGCGCCGGCGGCGGGGAACAGGCTGCCTGCGCCCAGATCGTTCAGGTATTCGCAGATGACACGGCTGTCGTAGAGCGCAACGCCGTCATCGGTCAGCAGCGTGGGCACCTTGCCCAGCGGATTGTTGCGCACGATGTTCTGGTCGCGATTTACCGGATGGGCGGCCGCGGGCAGGTGCTCGATGCGGGCGGCCAGGCCGAGTTCGTGAGCAACGACCATGCACTTGCGGACATAGGGCGATGCGCCGGAGTAGAAGAGCTTCATTCGCTGGCCTCGGGGAAAGTGGGTTCAAAACGCGGACCGGCAGTCTCGCATGCACCGGCGCACACGACAATGGCGCCTGCCTGGTGGCTCAGCCCGATGTCGAGGCGGCCCGATGAAGGTCGGCCCGACGGCCGATGCCGCCGGCCTGCGTCGTTCGTTGAACTTCCTACGAGAACTAGGGCATATCTCCTACCTTCGACGTATGTTCAAAACCGGTCGTCGGGCAGATACTTGAGCCGTCTCCTCCTCTTCGGCCCGCTTCTCGCGGGCTTTCTTTTTTTCGGCTTCCGAGGCTCAGTTCAGCGCTCGCTGCAGCGCCGCCAGCTGCCCGCTCAGGGGCTCGGGCGTCTCCAGACAGCGCAGATCCAGCAGCAGCCGGTCGTCGGCGATCCGGCCGATCACGGGCATGGACAGCGACCGCAATGCCGTGGCGAGTTCATCGAGCGCCCGCCCCGTCGATTTCTTCTCGGAAGGCGCGATGGCCAGCCCGGCGGACGGCAGGCGTTCGACCGGCAGCGAGCCCGAGCCGATCTGACCCTGCAGTGCCACCACCGACACGCCGAAGCGGGGCGCAACAGCCCGGGCAAGGGCCGGACACAGGCTCTCGGCCATCGCCTGGATCGCCTCGACCGGTCGGGTCAGCAGACGCAGGGTCGGCAGGTCGCGGGCCAGCCGCTCGGGGCGCAGATACAGCTTCAGCGTGGCCTCGAGCGCGGCCAGCGGCAGCTTGCTCATGCGCAGCGCCCGCTTCATCGGAAACCGCCGGATCTGCTCGACCGCCTTGCGGCTGCCGACGATCAGCCCGGCCTGCGGGCCGCCGAGCAGCTTGTCGCCGCTGAAGGTGACGACGTCGCATCCGGCGGCGATCTTTTCCTGCGGCAGCGGCTCGCGCGGCAGGCCGTATTGGGACAGATCGATCAGCGCACCGCTGCCCAGGTCGGTTGCAAGCGGAAGGCCATGGGCATGGGCGACGGTGGCCAATCCGGCTTCGTCGACCGCCTGGGTGAACCCCTGGATTGCATAGTTGCTGGTGTGCACCTTCATCAGCAGCGCGGTGCGCGCGCCGATGGCCTGCTCGTAATCGCGCAGGTGCGTGCGATTGGTGGTGCCGACCTCGACCAGGGTGGCGCCTGCCGAGGCCATCACATCGGGCAGCCGGAAGGCTCCGCCGATCTCGACCAGTTCCCCGCGCGAGACGATCACCTCGCGGCCACGCGCCATCGCCGCGACCGCCAGCAGGACGGCCGCGGCGTTGTTGTTGACGACCGTGGCCGCCTCGGCACCCGTGAGGGTGCACAGCAGCTCCTCGACAATCGAGTCGCGATCGCCGCGCCGGCCCGTGTCGAGGTCGTATTCGAGGTTGTTCGGGGCAGCCATCATCGTCACCAGGTGGCTGATGGCGCTGTCGGCCAGCAGGGCGCGCCCGAGGTTGGTGTGGATCACCGTGCCGCTGAGGTTCAGCACCGTCTTCAGCCGCGGCGCGAGCGTGCGCTCGACGCGTGCGCCGACCGCGTCGCTCAATGCGTCAAGGTTCAGCTCGGCGGCACTCAGGCGGCCCTGCAGCGCGCGATCCCTGAGTTCGGCGAGCAGCGGTCGCAGCTCGGCCACGACCAGCGTGCGGCCGTGTTCGCCGATCAGCGCCTGCACGGCAGGCGCCTGCATCAGACGATCGACCGAGGGCAGATCCTTCGGGCCGGCGGGGGATGCGGGGGCGGCCGGGGCGGCCGGGGCGGCCGGGGCTGCCGGGGCTGCCGGGGCTGCCGGGGCTGCCGGGGCTGCCGGGGCTGCGTTGGCGGCGGCCGGCTTGACCGCGGGAGCGGGGCCGCGGGCCGCGTCGGAGGGGTTCGGGGCGTCGGTCATCAGGCGGGGGGCCGCTCAGCTCGAGCGCTGGGCCTTGTCACGGTCGTTGTGCTCCTTGATGCGGGCCCGCGCCTCGTCCCATTCGGCGTCGCCCCAGGCCATGTACTGGGTGAAGTAGGACCCGTTGGCCAGCCAATTGGCGCCGTCGATGGCGATGGTCTGACCTGTCAGCCATTCGCAGTCAGGCGCCATCAGGAAGGCGGCGAGGTCGCCGAGCTCGTCCATGCGACCCAGCCGCCCCATCGGGTTCTGGGTGCTCTCGCGGCTGGGCAGCCCGCCTGCCGGGCGCAGCCGTGCGCCGGCGCCTTCAGTCGGGAAGATGCCGGGGGCGATGGCGTTCAGCCGGATGCCGTAGCGGCCCCACTCGACGGCCAGCGACTTGGTCATCACATCGATGCCCGCCTTGGACATCGCGGACGGCACGACAAAGGGAGAGCCGGTCCAGACCCAGGTCACGATGATCGACAGCACCGAGCCCTTCAGACCCTGTTCGATCCACCGCTTGCCGACCGCCTGCGTGACATAGAAGGTGCCGTGCATGACCGTGTTGGCCACCGCGTCGAAGCCGCGCGGCGACAGGTCTTCGGTGCGGCTGATGAAGTTGCCGGCGGCATTGTTGATCAGCCCGGTGAGCGGGCCGGTGTCGAAGATGCGCTCGATCATCTCGTCCACCGCAGCGGCGTCTCGCAGGTCGCAGCCGAAGGTGTCGACGGCGCCGCCATGCTTCGCCGTGAGTTCGGCCGCTGTGTCGTCGAGCACCCCCTTGCGCCGCCCGCAGATGACGAGATGGGCGCCCAGCTGCAGCAGGCGTTCGGCCATCACCTTGCCCAGTCCGGTGCCGCCACCGGTGACGAGGATCTTGTAGCCCTTGAAGAGGTCGGATCGGAACATGGCGCCTCGGCGATCAGGATGAACGTGCCTGCGTCTGGGACGTCGGCCGCGTGGAAATGATAGGGTGCGCGCATCATGAATCGTCGTGCCGACCCTCCGTATCGTTTTCGCATCGGCACCGGGCCGATGCGGCGGCCGTGGCTCGTCCGGGCCGCGATGCTGCTGGGGCTGCTGGGTGGCGCCTCGGGCAGCGGCGCGCAGCCGGACGCGCGCCCGGCGCGGCCCGTCGCGCTCCCGGCCCAGCCCATGGCGCTCACCGCCCAGGCCGCCGCCGGTCGCAAGCTGTTCTTCGATGACCGGCTGTCCAATCCGCCGGGCACTGCGTGCGCCAGCTGCCACGACCCGCAGCAGGGCTGGGGCGGCAACAACCGTTCGCGCAGCGGCGTGGCGGCCGGCAGCACGCCGCAGGCGCTCGGCGGGCGCAACTCCCCCACTATCGGCTACGCCGCCTTCACGCCGGCATTTCATGTCGTGCGCGAAAAAGGCAAGGCGAAGGCGGTCGGCGGACTGTTCTGGGACGGCCGGGCCGACACCCTGGAATCGCAGGCGCAGGGCCCGCTGTACGCGCCGCTGGAAATGAACGTCGCCAGCGAGTCGCAGTTCGCGCAGCGGCTGCGCGCGGCCCCCTATGCCGGCGAGCTTGGCGCCGCATTCGGCCTCGTCGAGGCGGCCGACGACGGCCAGTGGGCGCGCGCCGGCTACGCCGCCCTCGCCGCCTACGAACGCTCGCCGGAGGTCTCGCCCTTCTCGTCGAAGTACGACGCGGTGCTGCGCGGGCAGGCGAAGTTCTCGCCAGCCGAGGCGCGCGGACGACGCTGGTTCCTCGACCCGGCCAAAGGCAACTGCGCGGCCTGTCACGAAGTTGTCGTGCGCTCGAAAGATCCGGTCCGCCACCTGTTCACCGATTTCACCTACGACACGCTCGGGCTGCCGCGCAATGCCGCCGTCCCGGCGAACGCCGACCCGGCGTTTTTCGACCTCGGGCTGTGCGGCCCGGCGCGCGTGCGTCCGAAGGCGCTCGATGCCTCCGTGTGTGGCGCCTTCAAGGTGCCCACACTTCGCAATGTCGCGAAGCGGCCATTCCTTTTCCACAATGGCTCGTTCACCGACCTGACCGAGGCTGTGCGCTTCTATGTCGAACGCGACACGCGACCCGAGCAGTGGTATCCGCGCGGCGCCGGCGGCCGGCCGCTCGTGTTCAACGATCTGCCGCGCGCCATGGCACGCAACGTGAACCGGGACGAGGTGCCGTACGATCGCCGACCGGGCCAGCGGCCGCGCCTGAACGAACGCGAGATCGCCGATCTCGTGGCCTTTCTCAAGACCCTCGACGACGGATTCACTCCATGAAAAGAACCCTGCTCCGCAGCGCCCTCGCGCTCAGTCTCGGACTGATCGCCCCGCTGGCCAGTGCGCAATGGGCGCCGACCAAGCCGGTGCGCATCGTCGTGCCCTTCCCGGCCGGCGGCATCGTCGACCTGATGTCGCGCTCGTTCACCGATCGGCTGTCGGCCGCACTGGGCCAGCCGGTCGTGATCGAGGTGCGTCCGGGCGCGCACAGCAGCCTGGGCAACGAGGTGGTCGCGCGCGCCGAACCCGACGGCCACACGCTGCTGATGGGCACCCTGTCGATGGCCACCCTGCCGCCGTTCATGAAGGTGCCCTGGCATCCGACGAAGGATTTCGCCGGCGTGGCGATGGTGGGCCAGGTGCCGAATCTGGTCGTGATACCGGCCACGCTTGAACCCCGGACGCTGCGCGAGTTCGTCGCCTATGCGAAGGCGCGGCCGGGTCAGCTGAACTTCGCCAACGGCGGCAATGGCACGTCGCCGACCCTGGGCGTGGAGATGCTCAAGAAGCACGCCGGCCTGCAGATGACGTCCGTCGGCTACAAGGGCTATCCGCCGGTGATCCCCGACATGATCGCCGGGCGCATCGAGTTCTCGATGGTTCCTTTCGCAGTGGCTGCGCCCCATGTCAAGTCGGGCAAGCTGCGCGCGCTGGCCATCGCGTCGAACAGCCGCAGCCGGCTGCTTCCCGATGTGCCGACGATGGCGGAGGCCGGCTTTGCCGACTCGCCAGTGATCTCGTGGTACGCCATCTTCGCGCCCGCTGGCACGCCCCGGCCGGTGATCCAGCGCCTGAACGCCGAGTTCGCCAAGGCGCTGGCCGACACCGAGGTTCAGGGACGCATCGAGTCGCTTGGGGGCGCCACTCTGCCGACCGGGTCACCGGCCGAGGTGGATGCCCTGCTGGCCGCCGAAGCCGATCGCTGGGCCAAGTTCATCAAGGAATCCGGGCTGAAGCTCGAATAGTTCTGGCGGCTTGTCGCTCGCGGGTTTGGCGGCTTATGGCCCGCGGGCTCGCGGCCTACCGCTCGCGCAGCATAGCGGCGCAGCGGCCGCCGGACGGTCAGTCCCGGTCGCCGAGGGCCTTCTTCTCGCGCCAGATCTCCTGCACGAAGGGATCAGTCACCCCGTAAGTGCCATGTCCCCTGCGCATGATGAGATTGGCTGCGAGCAGGTCGTTCACGACTGGTTGGATCTCCTCGACGCGCACGGCCCGGCCGATGCGCGTCGAGTAATCGGCGGCGGCCTCCGCGGAGAACAGACCGCGTGCGTCGCCATCGGTGGCCGCAATGCGCTCGAAGACCACCGCCGCGAGGCCACCGAGCTGATCCACCTTCATCAGTTCGATGTCGGCCGCTGTCGAGCGCAGTGTCGCGGCGATCACCGGCAGATGCTCATCGGGATTGGCGCCCGGGGGCAGGTGGCGGCTCAGGTGGCGCAGCGCCTTGAGCATTTCCTCCGGCCGGTTGCCCAGCGTCGCGAACGCCTGGATGGCGACCGCAAGCGAGGGCAGCGGGGCGGCGCCTTCCTGAGCGAGACGTTGGAGCAGATGCTCGACGTAATCCCCCGTCAGCACCGGGTAGGGCACCGAAGTGGCTCCCGCAAAGGCCTGATTTCGGCGGGCGGTCAGTTCGTTCACCAGGGCACGGTGCGAGCCGGTCCCGATGAAAATGAAGTGTCCCGGCGTTGCGGGGCGCGGATTGATCGCGTCGCGTGCCGACTTCAGCGCCAGGAGCATCTGGTTGCCCTCTTCCGAGGAGATGGCGTGCTGTACTTCGTCCACGATCAGCACGACATTCGTCTTCGCCTGGTCGACCACGTCGGTGAGCGCCTGGGCGAGCGTCGGCCCGCCCTTGGTGCCCAGGCTGTCCAGCTTGAAGCCGAACTTGAATCCGAGTGCGCCCACATCGACGCCGCTGACGCGCTGGAGTTTGCGCAGAACACTGGACGACGGCGTCTGGAGCTCCGAGAGCGTCTTGCGCACGGCAGCCAGAACGAGCGCCGCGGGGCTCGTCTGGGTGTCGCTCCACAGATCCACGTAGATCACGAGCGCGCCCGCCGCTTCGAGCGCCGGGATGAGGTCATTGAGCAGGAATGTCGTCTTGCCCGTGCGGCGCAGCCCGGACAAGAAGAGCCCGGACCGCAGACCCTCGTCGAGCACGCCGGGAGCGAGAAGCTGCCGGGCCATCTGGGCAGCCAGTTCGGGGCGCCGGTAGATGTTGCTCATGGAATTATTCCTATTTATTGCACACGAATAATTATACGAGCAATATAAAACGGCTTAAAGGCCCGGCCAGCCCTCATCGGGGCGACAGCAGCCTCGAACGCAGAGTCTGCGACGCAAGCGCGAACGTGCCTGCGCCCAGGTGATGGATCGTGTGCAATGCCGCGTTGTCGTCACGGAAATCGAAGCGTCCGTCGACGAAAACCCGGTCGTCCGCCTGGGCCGACACGACTTCACCGAAAAACGTGTCATAGGCCTGCGCGGGGTGCGGTTCGCGGATCAGCCGACACTCCAGCCACGCAATGCAGCCGTCCACCAGCGGCAGGCCAAGCGCAGGTCCGTCGAAGGTCGCCATTCCGTAGCGCTCGAACTTGTCGGGCTGTCCGGGCTCGGCCGGCCGACCCGAAACGCTGCCCACCGTGAAGGTCAGGTCGGCGAGCGTCCGGCAGGGCAGGCACAGCGCGAATTCGCCGCTGGCCTCGACCAGTTCACGGGTGAAGGTGCTCTTGTCGATCACTACGGCGATCCGGGGCGGCGTGAACTCGACCGGCATCGACCAGGCGGCGGCCATGACGTTGCGTCGCCCGGCATGACGGG